>Ga0137430_1000535_pt1 | contig 10797 bp, 13 predicted proteins | sample EasRivERMZT754_2_FD_104651 | JGI IMG/M metagenome (GOLD analysis project Ga0137430, IMG submission 104651) | Soil microbial communities from meander-bound floodplain in the East River, Colorado, USA - East River MetaG ERMZT754_2 | ecosystem: Environmental > Terrestrial > Soil > Floodplain ...
ACTCCAAGCCAGGTCGCATAAGGTGCGGAAAGTGCGCCGAGAGGTAGTTGCCGATCGGCCCTTCCAATCCCCAAGCTAAGCGCATAAAGTGCTCGACACTGATGGGCGGCGTGGAAAGCAGACACGCGAGCCAATAGTGGGTAATGCGGCCTCCAGAAGTGCGAGCGCCCACGCGCTGACCGCCATCCAACTCGGGAAGGATGTCGGAAGGCAGCTCGCCGAGAGATCGCCGGGAGGCAAGCCGGGTTAGCGTCCGGCCCCATCAGCTACAAAATCGCCCCCACTTCGTAGGCCACGTCCACGCTCAGCAGATAGATCGTCGCCTCGTTCGAGGCCACGCTAATCCGCGGCGCCCCCACCACCCCCACGCCGAGCACCGTTTCCCACTTGGCCGACGGCGTGGCGTCACCTCCCCACCGGCAAATGTCCCAGGGGTCAACGTCCCACGGCGAGCCCGTCCCGCCGGAAATCACCGAGGCCGCCGCAGTCGGCAGACGGGTATCGTAATCCACCCGCATGGCGATAAGCGGCGCCGGGTTTTCGTCGGCGAAGAAGTTCGGGCGGATCAGCGTAAACCGCTTCTTTTGCGACGTGCCATACCGGCTCCAGGCAAGCGCCAGATCGGCGTTAATGTCGGCTCCGTTATCGGCGCGGGTGGTATCACCTTGCGCCATAATTCCGGCAAAGCCGCCGAAATAGAGATCGTCCCCCAAAGTCTGCCAACATATCGCCGGTATATTCACAAACCGAAACCAGGCACCGTGCAGAGTGCTATAAATAAACTGATCAAACTTAGTGTTATATACCCGACCCCAGAGAGCAACATCCCACAAGCCGACACCCCACAATGAGCCTTCTGACTCATTCAGCGGGCGCGGAATGTTGACTATCAACCAGCCGCGCAGCGGATAAAGAAACAGGCCCCACCCGTATAGGGCGCGGCCCTCGCTCGTCGCCGTCACGAACTCATCGCGGATCGGATCGCTTAACGTGCCTTTCCGATCAACTTCAACACGAACCTCGTTGAGACTGACAACCCCGCTTTCGGTTAGCACCACCACATCGCCGCCGTACTTGATGGCGCAGCGGTTGCCGAGCGGCTTGTCAATCTTGTAGACGCCAACAAGGGACCAGGTGTCACTGTCAGCCGGGTCGGTCCCCGCATAAATCACCACCTCGCCCTGCGACGTGATGATAACGAGGTAATCGTCCGGCCCGGTCCCGCCATCGAAGGACCAAGCTATGAGCTTGACGACCTCGCCGCCATACCGGCAAAGGGCACCGAGCGGCAGCCTGGTGGCAGCGCCGGCAATCGCCAGCGTCGATAGATACCAGATGTCAAGCGTCTGCCGCTGAGCGAACCAAAGCCGCTGCTTGTGGGCCACGACGTCAATGAACGTGGCCGCATTGCCAACGGTGATGACTTGTTCAGCCCATCCCGCGGCAACAGAGTAAGTCCATACCCCATCCTCGCCGTTGACCGCCACGAGGTACTGCCCAGAGGTCGTGGCGTGCATGATGTGCTGCCAGCGGGCGTTAGTAAGCCCGGACACCATTGCGGCGCCGGCCGCACCAAAAGACGTGACGTTGTAAATACCATCGCCATGCGCGGCGAAAAGCCTGTGCTCGCCCCCTGCGTCGTACTCCATGAGGGTTTCAACGTCGGATCCGTCATCCAGCCCCGTAACGTGGTCCTGCCAGCCGTTACGGACGGCAAGCCGCTGGTCCTTCAGGTACCAGTTGGTGAGGATCGGCGCATATTTGGGGTCTTCCTGGTCCCGTGTGTTCCACCCGCGATAGGGAACCTCCACGGTCCGAACGGACGCCACCCGCGCCTTTCCAGGATTGCGGCGGGCAGGCTCGCGGAACACTAGAACACCAGCGTTTCAGGCATGACAGGCGGGTGAGGAATGCGATCCCCGCGGCCAAGGTCCATGGCAAGCCGCGGCTTGCTGCCGTCCCTCATGGCCCGCTGCGCGAACTCCCGCTCATAATCGAGCATCGCCTCGGAGTAATCGAGGCCGCGCCGCTGAAGGAACCGCCAGACCACACCGAGCGTGATGATCTCCGTGTCGATAACAGGATTATCAGCATCAAGCGAAAACTGAACCTTGTCACCGATATTGTCGATCCCAGACGTGTCAACCCAGTTTTGCGACTGGTATTCATAGGCAATCGTCTCGCCCGCCGCCGGGGTGGGCGTGATGAGGATATCGTTGCCACGAATGCGGAAAGTATCCACCACCCGCGTGACAAGGGTGGCCTGTGCCGCCTGCCATTCCGCAGAGTTGATCGGCCCGTTGACCGGGCGCCCAGACGTGCGGTTGTACATGCTGTCTGGAATAATCCACCCGTCATAGTCGCTTGGAATAGCGCCTACCTGTATCGCCGCCGCCGTAGTGGTGAAAATCTTCTCCTTCATCAGCACCTGCCACGGATAGCGGCGCGACAGCGCCTTGCCTTCCTGGTTGGCAAGCCGAAACATGCTGACGACGTTCTCGTTCGTGTTGCCGACGACAGCCCCCGGAATATCCAGCCCAAGCCGGCCGGCGGCGTTCTGGACGATCGTCAGAAGGGACACTAGAGGGCGAGCCCCGGCCGGTCGTCGAGGTCGGCCGCGTGGTCCTTTTTGACTAGCGCCATCAGCTCAGCAAGCTGCGCCTTCAGTTCCTCATTGGCTTCCTTCAGCTCGGCAACTTCCTCGTCCTTCTTCTTCAGCCGGCGGTTGGTCGTAGTTTTGTCCAGGCTGTCGAGATACCGCCCCGCCATCTCTGGAAAGCCGCGAATTCCCGGTATTTGAATGCGGTTCATTTCCCGCTCGTTCATGCCCCGCACTTCCTCCACCGTTCGAATTCCGATGGTGCGGAATGCTTCGGCCTGGTCGGGCGACAGCGCCGGCCATGCTCCCAGCGGCGTGCCCGTCTCGGGGACGGCATGGCCCTGCTTCCACGCCTGATAGGCCGGCTCCACGATCTGCCGCAGGGCATACATGACCTCGCGCTCCGGTTTGATCTTGAGAAGCTGGCTCACCCGCTTGGTCGACACGCTGCGGTCTGACGAGCCCGGCGGGCAGAGATAAACCCAATCGTCGGCGCGCGGGAGCTCGCCCTCCTTGACGACGTAGCGCGTCTCGAACTTGACGATCCGCATATCCACGACGCCGAGCTTGGTGGGAATAGACATTAGACACCTTTCCAGAAACGAAACTCAGGCGAAATCCCATACGCGCCGGCCACATAGCCGCTCATGAGCATCGGAGCGCCCGCGCAAACATCGACCTTCACGCCCCGCCCTTCAGCAAGGCCGATCATGTACGCCACGCTCGGGAGTTGCACCGCGTACTCTTCCTTCCGCATGAAATGGCAGCCCCACAGGCCGATATGCTCCACGCCGATCAGCATGGCATAGCCAATCATCCACGAAATGGAGCAATCGAGATACACCCTCGGAAGGATTGCCTTAACTTCCTCGAATGGGAACGGCCGCCCGCGCTCGAAGCTCCCCATTGCCGAGGGGTGGCACATGATGGGCACTTTCTCGCCATTCACCTTGGCGAGATAAAGCCCATCCGGGTTGTGATGCGAGTTGAAGTGCCGCTTGAACTCCGCCGCCTTTTTGAAGTCCGGGTGGTGCACGTCAAACTGGAGGTCCACTCGCGGGTAATTTTTCCACGCCAGCCCCCAGATGTCCCACTCGGGATCATCATACGGGGCAAGGGTGGCGGTAGCCGCCTTGCCGACTATCGCCACCTTTTTCATGCATTCTCCGTCAATGGGGTACAGACCCACGGTTGGTTTTGCCTGGGGTCTGTACCCCCTTCAGTGCTATGTCGTCTGGTCCGTAACGAACGGCCGGTGGATTTCAGCCAGCATCACCCCGGCAGAGGCCGCAGCCGCCGCCTTGGCGTCGTAGATGAAATCCCCCGACACAACCGTGTCATCGACCTGGCCGCCGGTCGCGGTCAGATACAGCACGGCGTTATCAGCCACGGTGGAAACCGTGGTGGCGACCGTCGTGGCAAGGCCGTCAATCTGATACCAGCCATATTTCGTGTTGGCATCGTTGACCGCCATGGCGATGGCCACAGGGCCAATGGCGTTGGCAACCGCCAGCGTCGTGGTCCCGTCGAGACGGTTGTACGTCACCCAGGAGCCGACGACGGTGCTCGTCACCCCCTTGAGATAGATAAACTCGCCGCGGCCATAGGTCGGATCGAACCCCTCGGCAAGCGTGCCGAGAGGGTGACGCTGCACGGTATCGACAGTGGCGATGGGCTGCCACCCGACCATCGGGCCGGAAAGAGAATATGCCATTTTGTCTGTCTCCTTTCCGGGTTTAAGTGGACGTCGCGTCGACGATCTTGCCCTGGAGCGAGCGGTTGGAAGTCACCAACTGCCCCATCCAGTAGATCGGAATGACGATCGCGTCCTGGTTGGTCGGCTTCTTCTCGTCCTCCTGCTCCCACCGGGCGTCCGTATGCTCGATGAGATAAAGATACTCGGTGTTCAGGAGGTACATCGTCTCGCCGGTCGTCGTGAAATGACTGGCGTTGTCGTCGAAGATGATCGCGGCGTCTTTGTAACGCAGCGACCGGAAGCCGAGTGTCGCCGACGTGGCGTCCTCATACCGCTGCAAGTCCTGTAGGCCACTCTCGAAAGCGGAATAGAGGTCGTGCGTCGAGATGATGAGGTCTGGGTGATCGGCGCCGCGAACGGTCGAGAGCCACGCCGAATTGAGCGCCGCCTTGACGCCGGCGTAAGTGGTGGGGTTGGTGACTTCCGTGAACTGGTTCTTCCACCAGGTGTAAGTGCCACTGATGATCCCGCCTACCGTGCCCGTCCCATCGTCGGAAACGAGAAGGTCGAGGCCGCCGATCTGGTTCGTGAGGGCGCCGGCCGAATAGAGGTCAGTCGACATGTTGTTGGCCGTGGTCCGCATGGCGTTCTGCACGCGGGCCTTGACCAGCTTGATCATCGCTTCCGGGCCGTTGTTCATTCTCAACTCGCGGCCGGATGCCGTGACGTGGATGGCGGCTTGCGCCCAATCGTACTTGGCCGCCGACAGCACGTCGGAAGCCGAGACGTTCAGCGGATCGTAGCCGGAATAGCGCTGATAAGTGCTGTTCTCGGCATAGTCTAGCGGCAGCACAATCTCGTAACCGCCGCTTTCGGTCCTGATCTTGCCCTTCTTCTTCAAGAAGGTCAGCAAGGCGTTATTCTTCGACACGTTGTCCACAAGCATCTTCTTGTGGTTCCGCAACGTTGTCGTCACCATCTCGGTGAAGGTTGCGTTGGGCGAAGCCATTCAGGCTATCTCCTGGAGCCGTAGTGCTTGGCCGCAATTTCGTTAAGCTCAGTGTCCCAGTCCTTCGGGCTGGAGCCTGAGACAACATCGCCACGAACATTGACCGCCCCGGCAGCACGCGCCTTCAACGCCAATTCCGTTGCTTCCTGACGCCGCTGTTCAGCCGCGGCGTCAATCCTGCGTGCCCGCGTGTCTGGGTTGGCCCATGCTGCGCGGTCGTAGGCTTTCTGGAGCACTTCATCGGGGGAAGACGCAGGATCGCTGCGCTTGATGATCTGGATGTTCGCTATAACGTCGTCGTGCAGGCCGTCCCAGTCAGGCTTGTCAGCACTGAACTTGTCGATGCGGCCGATAAGGTCGTTCATGCGGGCGTCGGTATCCTGCCGCTCCCGCTGTCCGACCCGGTTTGAAGTCTCGGCGACCTGTCTCCGCAAGTCCTGGAGTTCAGCCATGAGTGCCGCGCCCTGCGCGTCTCGAGGCTGCCCTGTGACCAGCGACCGGAGGTCTACGCCGTATGTCTGTGCGAGCCTTGCGATGGCGGCTGCGGGGTTTTCGTTCAGCATCCGGTTGGCATTAAGCAAGGCTTCGATACCCTGCGGAACGTCCATTCCGGCGGCTGCAAAATCCCCGCGGAACCGTTCGACTGTCTCGCTCACTGGCCGCCATGCGGCGACCTGATTGCCCATTTGCGAAATCTTGGCGGCGGCTTCCCTCTCCCGCTTGTCCACGACACTCTGGACGTCGGGTGGGAGGGCGTCCCATTTCGCCTTGGCTTCGCTGGGCCATGACTGAGGCGCGGGGGTGGCAGGCTTGGCAGCCTGTCCCTTGGCCTCGGTCGGGCTCTGGCCCTTGGTTGGTTCGTCTGTTGATTTGTCCGCCGGCAAGCCCTTCAGCTCCGGCAGCTTATCCTTTGCCTGGAACTTACCATCCGGGCCGCGCTCGCGACCCTCGGTCGCCACGCCATTGGCCTTGTCCCAAACCGCACGGAGGTCGCTGTCGAGCGCCGCTTCCTGTGCTTCGGGCGTAGATGACGCATCGGCGGCCGGGGCCGGCGCAGCAGTGCTGTCAGCGGCGGCCGGGGCCGCGCCGTTGTCTTCCAGTGCCACGGGCTATCCTTGGTTAGTCGTCAGTCTTGGGCTGTTCCGGCGTCTCGTCGTCGCGCCACTCAATGACCACAGGCACGTCATGCCAGCCGGACTTGTCGCCGGTCGGCTCGGACGGGTCGTGGTATTGCAGCACCTTCGGCCCACCGGGCCTGCGCTGAATAAATCGAAGGTCTCGAAAATCTGCCATCAGTCCGGCAACTCCAACTGGATCGGCGTGCGGCGCCGATAGTTCGGGTCGTGCTCTGCCCGGTTCGCCTCCGCATACCGCTTCGTGCGGAACACCCTATGTTTCGGCGGCTCGCCCTCAATGCAGTCGTTGGCCCGCAAGTCCTCCCGCCGCTGCGACCGCGACGTAATCAGCTTGCCATCGATGGGCGAACGGTACTCGGGAATGTCTCGCATAAGCCGCGGAGCTGCCGGCGGCCCGTCCGGGACGTACATCGGCTCGCCAGTCTCCGGGTCCACGAAGCGCCCGCCGCGCCAGACATAGCGCATCAGTCCGTATCCAATCCCGGAAAGGTGGGCTCCAGTTCACGCTTACGCAGCGCGGCCACCGCAGCCGTCCATTTATCCAGGTCCACCACGCTCTCCCCGTCCAAAAACATCATCACGCCGGACGAAACGAGCCAATCGAACAGCCACTCCGCAGCGCCCTCGCCCAACTTCTCACGCAACTCGCCCATCATAACGGCCCCACCCCGTTCATGGTCGGCGGCAAAGAGCGCATCAGCGCCACCTCCTGCGCCTTGATCTGCAACTCCTGCCCCTTCAACGCAAGGTCGCCCTGTGCAATCTGCTGCTTGCCGGCGAGCGTGCCCATCTCAATCTCCGCCTTCTTGGTGGCCACGCCTACGTCAAGCTCCGCCTTCTTCTGAGCAGCCTCCACCTTGGCCTTTTCTGCCTCCGCGGCTGGATCCGGCTGCGCCCCCGATTGCTGGGCCTGGGCACCCGCCTGCTTGGCCAGATCCGTCAGGCTATCCAGCGCATCCTCTGTGCTCTTGGACAGATTGAAATTGCGTGCAAACGAGGCGTACACCTCCACCACCGCCGGAATGGCCTGCGGCGCCATCTGCACAATCCCCATGGCGGCCTGCATGAATTGCGCCGTCCCCATGAGGAAGTTGTTCATCTGCTCCTGCATCCGGGTCTGGTCGGCCCGGATAGTGGAGTCCGTCTCGATGTCGATGCGATACGCCATCATGGCGCTCTTCATCAGTACATTGGCCGCTTCGTCCAACATGATTTGCGTCATCAGATAAAACATTTCCGGCGTGAAATGCTTCGCCATGATTTCGGCCTTGATGCGGAACAAATCACGCGCAAACCGCGCCACCTCCTGCTGCATCCGCTGAATGCGTAAACTGCCCCACTGTGCCTTGATCTGCTGCGCGGTCGCCGTCTCGCTGGCCTGCGTCGAGCCACGGAGGATGTCCGCGATGCCCGTCACTTCGTAGATGGTCTGCTTGATCTGGTCGCGCTGGGCGTAGAGCTGCTGCAGCGCCTTGACGGCCGGGTCGAGCGGCCAGAACAGGATCGCCTTGTCCAGCCCGCCCTGATTGGCAAAGTGGGCAATCGACGTGGCCGGGATAAGCTCCCCATCGTCGGCGCTCTCAAGCGTCTTGATATCGCCGCCGTCCGAACTGGCGTAAATGCCCCTTACCTTAAGCTGCGCGATTATCTTGCTGATGCGATGCGTGACGAGGTTAAGCTCTTCGGCGAGCGGCTTGTAAACCTCATACGGGCAGACCGGCGTGAGCGAACCACGTCGCCGGATGGCCTGCATCGGCCGCGGGGTAGGAAAGAACCCCTCCAGGCCAAGCGGGTCTTTGATCCGGTTCAGCGGCCCATCGCCGTAACCGCGCGCGATGAACAGGACTTCCTTTTCTTCGCGGTCCCATATCTCCCACGTCTCGGCCCGGCCATAGAGGTCCGGCGGCGGCTTCTCGGGATCGTCGTTCTGTGTCGGCCGCGTGAGGCTGTCGAGCTGAACTTTGGTACCCTTGGCGCCGAACTTCTTCTTAAGTTCCCGCCGACTTAGGAAGTGCCGGAACGCCACCCATGGCACGCGCTCGTGCGCCTTGGCCGGGCCTTGGCGGTAGTCGGCCCAATCGACGTGCTCGCACGTTACCGACTGGTAGACGATCCGCTCCCCGCCGGCTCCGTCATCCTCGATGCTCGGCTCGTACCGCACCCGAAGCACGCCCCTGCCAGTAAGGGCGAGGTCTGCCACTGCCTGCTGCATACGGTCGTCAAAGTCATAAGCATCGACACTGAACGAAAGGGCTCGCTCCAACGTATCGGCCACCAGCTTTCCCGGCGGGTCCTTGTCGTTGTAGCGCCTCCGCACGTCCGGGACGGGAACGGTGTTGTAAATGGCCGGGAGCAGCGTCTCCTGATTGCTATGGAGGATATTAAACTCGTTCGAGTGCCGCTCGGTCGTGTCGTAAATCCTGATGGCGTTCTCAGCGTCGTCGCGCCAATCTTTCTCCTCAGAGCCGGCGAGGTCGATGGCTTCGAGCCACTCACGCGCGAGGGCTGCGGCGCCTGGCTCCTGCCCCTTCTCGTCGCGGGTCTCGAAGCCGTCGCTCATGTCGCAGCCCGATACGCAGCAAGGGCATCATGCATCGCGGTCGCATCGGCGTCGCTGAACTGGCTGCCGATGTACCCGAACTCGATGCGGAAATCGTTGCCGTTTCCGTTGTGGTACAGCCACGCCGGCTGGCTGCTGCTCAGGGCGGCCGAGACCGTGGTCGCCGTCGTGCCGGTCGCCACGCCGTCCTTATAGCCCTTCAACGCATTGCTGGCGGTCCTGACCGCGGTGAAATGACCGAGAATGGTGGCGCTCGCGCCGAAGCTGCTCTCGGTGCCAGACGCCATCATCGCCGTGAAATTGCCCGATGCATTGCGCGGCCTCAGCGCATTAACCGCGCTGCCGGATAGCTGGCCCACCGAAAACTCGGTCGCCGCGGCATCAGTGCCGGCGCCGATCCACACGCCGATCGTCTGCGAGTTGAGAGTAAGCTGTGTGAAAGCATTCCAAAGGGTTGGACTGCTCAGGCCGGACGTTGCGGCGCCAGTCCAACCGAGGTCGGCCGCGAACGTCGGAGTGCTGATCAGGGCTGCGACCGTTTGGGACGGAATGACCAGATTAACCCGGCTCGGCTGCGTGGCGTGCGCCCGGAAAACATAGAGCACGTCTAACTTCGCCCAAACGCCGGCCGCCTTCAGCGCCTCGATGAGGTTGATGTAAAGCACCTGCCTCGCTTCGTCCGGCTGCGGAGACATAACCCGAAAGACGGCCGCGGCCTCCGGGTACTGCTGCGGAGCCATGACGGCCACATTGGCGCCCATGCGGCGGCGGTTAAGCAACATCAGGTAAAGCTGCCCATCGCAATGGCGCTTACGTTGGCGCCTGTGGTCAACTTCCACGCCCCCGACACACTCACCATGCCGAGCGGGACGTAGAACGGGACGAGGTTGCTCACACTCGAAGCGCCCCCGACAAACAGAGGGATCGAAGTCGCGCCGTCAAGCAGCGTCACCACGCCGGGCGTGGTCGTGGCGGGGATCACCAGGACGCCCGCGATATAATTCCCGGCTGCCCCGGTCGGGCCGATCACCTGAGCCGTCTGGCTGGCCGCGACGGTCTCATACTCAACCCCCTGCGGGGTTGCGGCCTCGCCGCCAATCTCGGCGATGCTGACGTTGCCCATGTTCAGGCCCTCTGCTTCTTGCGCTTGTACATGTCGATCATGTCCCGCACGCCCATGTTTCCAACTACCCGGCCATCGGCCTTGACTTCGTATGTCAGCTCAGTCGGCTTCGCGGGCTTGGGAGTAGTGGGCACGTAAGGCCGGCTCATGCAGCCATAGCGCCAGTCGTCCGCCGCATGGTCCTCTGCATCGGTATCGAGGTCTTCCGGACGGTCGGGGTCGTGCTGAAGGACCGGGATGGTGCGGATGCTGTCCAAGCACGTCGAGAAGCAAACGACCATGGGGCGGCCGTCTAGGTCGCCCTTGAGCCTTGCCCGTAGTTGGTCCCATCCACCCATAGCACCGGCGGCGGGGACGCGCTTGTTATCGGCACGACGGAAGGAGACACCTTCACGCGCCATTCTCTCGGCGATGGAAGGTCCGCCATCTTCGGCAAAAGCGGAAGGGTCGAGCACCCCATAGCTGACGAGGGGCTTGCCGTTGTCATAGTCCCCCGCCTCTCGTGCCCGGATGCCACGCGCTACTTCCTCCGCCGTGAGCTTGAGGCCAACGCCGGGCTCACTGGCTCCATACCATTCGCGATAGCGGACCAGGCAACCTCTAGGTAGCGCCAGCCCGTCCCCACCTTGTCCCGTAAAGTCATCCCCAACCACGGCCCACCAGCCGACGCTGAA
>Ga0137430_1000536_pt1 | contig 10786 bp, 8 predicted proteins | sample EasRivERMZT754_2_FD_104651 | JGI IMG/M metagenome (GOLD analysis project Ga0137430, IMG submission 104651) | Soil microbial communities from meander-bound floodplain in the East River, Colorado, USA - East River MetaG ERMZT754_2 | ecosystem: Environmental > Terrestrial > Soil > Floodplain ...
CAGGGGTCGGCGAAAACGCAGGGCAGCTCCGCGGGCCCTTCGCATCGCAAATGGACATATTCGCCAATCAAACGGCGCAGCATCTGGCTCATATTCTCGATCAACTCATTGAGATTGAGCGGGCGGGGTTGCATGATCTGTTTGCGGCTGAAGGCCAGCAACTGGCTGGTCAGCGCCGAGGCGCGTTCCGCAGCACTAAGGACCTGTTTGAGCGACTCGGTCATCTCGGAGTCCAGTCGCGGTGAAGCCAGCCGCAGGCTCACATGCCCCTGGATTACCGTCAGCAGATTGTTGAAATCGTGGGCAATGCCGGCCGCCAACTGGCCCACCGCCTCCATTTTTTGCGCCTGACGCAGTTGGCTTTCCAGGTGGAGGTGTTCGGAAATGTCCTGGGCAACGACGAGCATGTAGGGCTCCACGCCCTGATTGAACAATTCCACGGACATCAGAATCGTGCGCCGTTCGCCGGATTTGGTTCGGACCTGGCATTCCAGATTCTGGATGGATTTGTCCTGCTGCAGGCGTTGCGGAATTTTCGCGCCGAGCTCCGGCTGCCACAGTTGCAGGTCTGCGGGGGTGCGATCGATGACTTCTTCCCGGACGAAGCCGGTCATCTGCAGGAAGGCATCATTCACGTCCACATAGCGCTGTTCTTTGAGCGTTTGGATGGCTTTGGGAATCGGGCTGTTGTGAAAGGCCTTGGAGAATCGTTCCTCCGACACGCGCAGGGCGGCTTGGGTCCGCCCGCGCTCGGCAATTTCCTGCAGCAGTTCTTCGGTCCGAAAGTTGACCATCCTTTCCAAGTCGCCCAGCTTGGCATTGGCCTGAGAGTTAAGCAGCCACTTCTTGGTCAAGGCATGAGCCAGTTGTAAGACTTCGATGTTATCGAAGGGCTTTTTGAGAATGACCAGACTATCGGGCTGAGAGACCTGGGCCGTCATTTGTTCCCACGAATAGTCAGAGTAAGCCGTGCAAATGACCACCTGAAGTTCGGGATCAACTTCCCAAATCCGCTTGATGGTCTCTATTCCATCCCAGCCGGGCGGCATGCGCACATCCACGAAGGCCATGGCGTAAGGACGGTCAGCAGCAAGGGCCCGCTTCACCATGGCCAAGCCTTCTTCGCCCTGGAAAGCCGAATCAACCTCGAAGCTGGTCTCAAAGCCCGCCGGCGAGGATTCTCCAAAGAAGGCGGCTTCCACTTGAGTCAGGACCATTGTTTTGCTTCGCTGGCTTACCAGAATTTTTCGGAAATCGTCATGGATGGCCTGGTTATCATCGATCACCAGGATGCGGTTATTGGAAGGCTGGGTCAGGGAATTCATGAAGTCTCGTTGGCCAAAGGCAGTTCCAGTGTGAAGGTGGCGCCTCGCCCTGGGCCATCGCTGTGGGCGGTGAGACTGCCACCCATGTCTTTGGCGGCCAGGGCGCCGATGTGGAGGCCGAAGCCGTGGCCGTTCTTTTTGGTGGTAAACCCGTGCGAGAAAATCCGCGTCAGATTCTCAGGACTGATTCCAATGCCATTGTCGGTGACGGTGATGCGCACCCGGTCGTCGCCATGGCGCGTGATTCCCAGCACCAACAGTTTGTCCTGCTGCCGGGCTTCCTCCATGGCGTGGTTGGCATTGTGCATGAGGTTGATCAGGATCTGCAGCGCTTTGTGTTTATCGACTGTGACCGGGGGCACCTGCTCATATTGTCGCACGACACTCACGCCATGCCGGATAAAGGCCGCAATGTTGAATTGGAGCGCATCTTCGACCAGGCCAGCCAGGGGCAACGATTCGATTACTCCCGAAACCTTGGCGTAACTTTGTTGCATCGCCACGATATCTTTAATGTGCTCGATGTTCCGGGTGAGCGATTCCAGTTCCTTGAGCGCGTGGGCCTGCTCCTGGGTCAGGTGGTCGGCCAATTGGGTGAGCAACTCGGGCAACATCCGCCCTCGGGGATCGCCGTCGAAAAAAGCATTCAGGTTATGGGCGTTCTCGCGCAAAACCGCAGCCGTCCGGGCAAGGGTGGGGAGTTTGGACTGACGGACACCATCGCAGACGAGCGTGCTGGAGACATTCACGCTATTGAGCACATTGCCCACGTTGTGGAGCACACCGGTGGCGACTTCGGCCATGCCCGCCTGACGGGAGGTTTCCAGAAGCTGGCTGTGCAGGTTTTCAAGCTGCTGTCCGGCCAGCTTTTGTTCGGTGATGTCCAGCCAGACACCTCGAAGCAGGACGGGCTCATTGCCCTCCACCACCACACTGGCACTGCCTCGAATCCACACCGCCCGATCATCGGCGGCGATCATGCGATATTCGAAATGGCTGGACTTGCTTTCGGCCACCGCCTGGCGAAAGAATTCCAGCGCCCGTTGCCGATCGTCCGGGTGGAGATGGTCCTGCCAAAATGTCGGTTGGTTGAGCCATTGGGCATGCGGATAACCGAGCAGACGTTCGGCCTGCTGGCTGACAAAGGTAAATTTGAAGGTCTTCGGATCGGCCTCCCACACCAAACCATCGATGGAATTGACCAACGTCTCAAACTTGTTTTGCGAGATCCGCAACGCGGTCTCTGCGCGCTGACGCTCCCCTACCTCCGCCTTCAAAGAGTGATTGGCACGCGTCAGGTCTGCCGTGCGATCGGCAACGCGCTTTTCCAGATCGTCCTGGGCCTGGCGCAGCGCGGCATCCCGGCGCTCGATTTCAGACAACATGTTATTGAAGCCGTCATACAGGGCGCCAAGTTCATCCTCACTCTCCTTGTTTACGCGCACCGAATAGTTTTTTTGCTCGGCAACCAGGGTGGTGATTTCGGCCAGTTTGAGGATGGGGCCGGAAATGAATCGTTGCACCTGAGTTGACAACATCCAGGCCACTCCCAGCGAAGCCAGCAACACCAGGGCGCCAATGCCCACGGAACCCCTGAGGCGAGAATAGAGTTCTTCCAGATCGGAGCGCAGATAGAGCGTGCCCAGCGTCTTGTTTTGCGAAACAATCGGATGAAACAATTCCAGGTAATCTTTAGCGAAGAGATGACCCATGCGACGCTGCTTCGGAATCGGCAAATCGGCTGGAAGCTCCGGACGCACGTATTTGGCGAAGACCTCGCCGTCCTCACCATAAAGGCAGGCCGCCATGATGTGTGGCTGGACCGCCAGGGATGCGAGCAGCGTTTTCTCAGCAAATTTCACGTCGTTAAACTCCAACGCGGATTTGCCGTTCTCGCCAATAATTGTGGCCAGCACGGCCAGATCCACCGGCATCGAATGGCGGTAAGCAATGAATTCATAAGTCGCGAAGGTTGCATAGGCCAGCAGTATCGCCGCGCTGCTGGTCAACATAACGATCCAGTTCAGCTTCTGTTTGAACGGAATGTTCATCAGCAAGCGCATGATTAGTTCCGTCCCTCCTTTCCTGCATCCTGGGAGGCGACGGTCAGTTTGAGCAGTTGCGAACTGATCTTCAACCTGGCACGCTCCGCAGCCTGCCGGTTGATCTCGAATTTCAGTTCCTCGCCAACCTTCTTCAGATGGATCATTCCACCCAATTGGCAAAAAAATTCGCTCTCACTGACTGTCAGCACAGGGAGGTCTTTGAGCCCTTCAAGAATCTGCGGCAGCCGCTCTTTCTCGCTCCTACTGATGAAAAGAATTTGGCAGGTCTTGAAATCGGCGACCTCTTTGCCACGTCGAATAATCAGCCGGCGGCCCTGGAAAGTTTGACGGTGCGTGGCTCTTTCCAAGGCATCGCCCAAGGAGTCGTTGCCCAGAATGCCCAGGACAAGTGAGTCCTTTGCGGGCTGCGTTCCGTCGGCAGGCCAGCCTACGAAATTGGCTAGCTTGCACAGATACGCGGCCTTCAATTCATGCTCGGTTTGCACGGCCTCCGCTGCGCTCAACTCCGAGGGCCCCAACAACAAGATGACCAACCATGCGCTTGCTACGACGGCCCGCCAGGCCGTGCCTCCAGGGGCGAGATGACACGTTGATTGCCAGGTCCGGAGGCAGGAAGCTATAGCGTTGGTTGAGGAGCTATCTACACTGGCCGAAACGTCGTCTGTCATTCGCTGAGTCTGTTTAGCAATTTGCAAGCCGCCCGGCGCAAAGTGATGCCCCCGGCTGGAGCTATTCCAGTCGGGTCAACGGCGCCAAAACTCTTTGTCCGATAGTATGTTGGAAATCGACGTTGGTCGGTGCGCTGCTGGCTTTTGAGAGATAAGAGTCAACCGATGTCATCATCCGATGACGCTGTGTCCTCTTGCCGGAACGAAAAGGAAAACGGGTGCTGATCACAGGAGAGCCCCATGCGCCGCGGCACGGGCGCACCTCGACACACCATAATCCCATCGCTCAAATGCGGGTCGACGGGGACGCCTCGCCCTATTTTCCAAACTCCCGCAGAGGCGAGGCGTCCTGTCGAGCCGTCTGGTGCTGTGTTGAGGACGTGTTGCCCAAATCCCCGGAGTGCGCCCGTCCTCGGGCGCAGAATGTAAAAAAGCAGGCGGCGCACTCGTGAATTTTGGAGCGTTCTAAGCGGATGGACACTGCTGCGCCCGAGGACGGGCGCACTCCGGTCGGTCTGGGCAACAGGCCCTCGAGGTGCGCCTCCGTGGCCCGCTCTGCGGGAAATTTCGTTGACAGTTGCTGAGGGGACTGGTGTTAATTCGCCATCGCCGTATCTGCTGCACGCTTGCAAAGCAAGACATTGCATCGCGGCGAAACACTTACGATATGAGCAACCGCAAGATAAACATTGCCATCATCGGGCTAGGCTTTGGCGCGGAATTCATCCCCATCTATCAGCGGCATCCCCATGCAAACATGTACGCCATTTGCCAGCGCACGCAGAAAAAGCTGGATACGATTGGAGACGCCTTTGGGATAGAGAACCGCCACACCGACTACAAGCAGCTTCTGAAGGACCCGGACATTGACGCGGTCCATATCAATTCGCCCATCCCCGACCACGGCTGGCAATCCATTGCCGCGCTCAAAGCCGGAAAGCACGTGGCGTCCACGGTGCCGATGGCCACCAGCATCGAGGAGTGCAAACAGATTGTCGAGTTGGTGCAAAAGACCGGGTTGAAATACATGATGGCCGAGACGGTGGTGTATGCCCGCGAGTACCTGTTCATGAAAGAGCTCCTCGACAAGGGCAAGCTTGGCAAACTGCAGTTCGTGCAGGCGAGCCACCAACAGGACATGGATGGCTGGCCCAATTACTGGCCGGGCCTGCCGCCGATGTGGTATGCCACCCACTGCGTTGGCCCGGTCGCCGGGCTGGTTGGCAAACCGGCCGAATATGTGAGCTGCTTCGGCAGCGGAACAATTCGCAAGGATTTGATCAAGAATTACGCCAGTCCCTTCGCCGTCGAAACGGCTCACATCAAGTTCAAGGATTCAGACGTCAGCGCCCGCATCATCCGCAGCCTGTTCGATACGGCGCGCCAATATCGGGAAAGCATCGACGTTTACGGCAGCAAAGCCTCCGTCGAATGGCCGCTCGTCGAGCACGAACCGCTTGTTTTGCATACGGCCAAGTTGCCAGAGCCAAAGATTCCAAAGCCCGTCAGGGCGCCGGACTTCGCCAAGCGATTGCCGAAACCGATTCAGCGCTTCACAACCAAAGGCGTTTACGATCTGGCGAAGAAGACCCACTTGAGCTTCACGCAAGGCGCCGGCCATGGCGGCTCGCACCCTCATCTGGTGAATGAATTCCTGCAGGCGCTGGTGGAGGACCGCGATCCGTTTCCGAACGCGAAGCAATCGGCCAACTGGACCTGCGTCGGACTTTGCGCCCACGAATCAGCGCTGAAGGGCGGGGCGATTGTGAAATTGCCGGCATTCACAATCTGAACCGGTGACCGATCACAAATCCGTAATCACTCAATCAAACCACTTATGAGCAATGCAGAAGTCAGCAATATAGCGATTACACCGAATGCCAAACGCCTGCTGTGGGCGGGGTTTTTCGCGATTCTTGCGGCCGGTGTCGGTTTCGCGATCCGTGGCGGTATTTTCGACAATTGGGGTGCGGAATACGGCTTCACCGCCGCGCAGCTCGGCGCCATCGGCGGCGCGGGCTTTTCAGGGTTCTGCTTTGGCATCATTATCGGCGGGGTGATCTGCGATAGGATCGGCTACGGCAAACTCGTTATCCTCGCCTTTGCGCTGCATGTCCTTTCCGCCATTGTCACCTTCACGGCCAAGGGAGCCAGCGCGTACCAAAGCCTTTATTGGGGCATGTTTATTTTTGCCTACGCGAACGGAACGCTGGAAGCGGTGGCGAATCCGCTCGTGGCCACTTTGTTTCCCAACAATCGCACACACTTCCTGAACATCCTGCACGCAAGCTGGCCTGCCGGTCTGGTCATCGGCAGCGCGCTGGGCTGGTTGCTCGACGACAAAATGAAATTGAGCTGGCAAGTTCAACTCTCGCTCTACCTCCTTCCGACCTTGGGATACGGTTTGATGTTCCTGGGCCAACACATGCCGAAGTCCGAAGCGTCCATGAAGGGGTTAAGACTGGGGGAAATGTTCAAAGAAGTGGGCATCCTTGGCGCCTTGATCGTCTGCTACCTTCTGGCGCTCTTCTGCCAAAGCGCGCTTCAGATCAGTTCCACGTTGTCGTATGGAATTGCCGGCGCGCTGCTGATCGTGGTGGCAGTCATGACAAAGGGCTCCGCTGGGTCGTTCCTTCTGTTCATGCTCTTTGTGGCTCACGCGCTGGTCGGCGCCGTCGAACTGGGGACCGATGGCTGGATTCAAAACATTACGGGCAACCTTTTCACTTCGGAGCAAGGCAAGTATCTGTTTATGTGGACCTCGCTGATCATGTTCAGCCTGCGATTTTGCGCCGACTTTATTGAAAAGAAAATGGGGATATCCCCGGTGGGAATTCTCTTGATCTGCGCCATCCTTGCCTGCGTTGGATTGCAACTGGCGGCGAACATGACCACCATCGGCGTCGCGTTCCTGGCGCTGGCCGTCTATGCCGTCGGCAAAACGTTCTTCTGGCCCACGATGCTCGCGGTGGCTTCGGATCGCTTTCCACGCACGGGTGCCATCGCCATCAGCATCATGGGTGGCATCGGAATGATGTCGGCCGGTTTGATCGGCTCCCCGGGACTCGGCTATGCAAAGGACCGCTTCGCCACCGAGGCATTGGCCCAAACGAATCCCGCCGCACTCGAAAAATACCAAGCAGACAAGCCCAGCAAATTCCTGTTCTTCTCGGAGGTTTCGGCGCTGGACGGGACGAAGCTTGCTGAGGCCCAGAAAGTCCCGCCGTCAGCGCGCACGCCCGAGCAACAGGCCGTGGTGCAAGCGAGCATCACCGGCGACCGGAAGACGCTCAAGGCCGATTCGCTAATCCCGGCAGTGCTGGCCGTCATTTATCTGGGGCTGTTACTTTACTTCAAAGTCATCGGCGGTTATAAGCCCGTGCATATCGTGCCTGTGGCAGAGCAAAAGGAGGCCGAAGCTAAAGCGACGGCTTAGCTTAAGAGGGCTTGGCACATAGCATCTCCGCGGCTTGAGAGGCACTACTGACCACTGACTCTGTCAACGTAAGGTGTAGAACCCCGCTTCACGCTTGCCCGCTCCGTTAGAATTGTTAAAACTGCCGCCCGCTCGAATATGAACGGCCAGCCACGGCTTTTCCTCGCCAGCTTCATCACGCTGATTGCGGCCGGGATCGGTTTTTCCATTCGCAGCGGCATCCTGGATGATTGGGGCCGCGAGTTTGGATTTACACAAACCGAGCTGGGAGCCATCACCGGCAGCGGCTTGTGGGGCTTTGGTTTGGCCATCGTCTTCTTCAGCCTGCTGGCGGATCGTGTCGGCTATGGACCACTGATGTGCGTGGCGTTTGTTCTGCACGTCCTTTCTGCGGTATTGACCCTGGCCGCCGGCTATGTCTTCGCCCGTTACGGCAAGGCGCACGCATTCTGGGTGCTTTACATCGGCATGTGGGTATTTGCGCTCGCCAACGGCACCTGCGAAGCCGTCATCAATCCCCTCGCGGCTACCCTCTATCCAAAGGAGAAGACCCACTATCTGAACATCCTCCATGCCGGATGGCCGGCGGGACTGATTGTGGGCGGCCTGTTGTCCTACCTGATGGTGGAGCGCGGTGAACGCGTTGTGGTGCGATGGGAGATCCAGTGGCTGATTTTTCTGGTGCCCGTGCTCGTTTACGGTCTGTTGATGTTTCGACAAACGTTTCCAATTTCCGAGGCCAAGGCGGCGGGTGTGCCCTTTGCCACCATGCTCAAGGAGTTTGCCCAGCCGGTGCTGCTCGCGCTGTTGCTGCTTCACGCCATGGTCGGTTACGTGGAGTTGGGCACCGACAGTTGGATCGCCAATCTCATGACGAACATCGCGGGCATGAAGGGTATTCTCCTGCTCGTTTATACTTCCAGCATCATGTTTGTGCTCCGCTTTTTTGCCGGGCCTATCGTCCACAAAATTTCCCCGCTCGGCCTCCTTTTTTCCTGCTCGGTGCTGGCGGTCATGGGATTGCTTTGGCTCGGCAATGCCACTGTGGGCCTGGCTGTGTTCCTGGCCGCCACCATTTACGGCGTTGGCAAGACCTTCTTCTGGCCGACGATGCTCGGGGTCGTGTCCGAGCGCTTTCCGAAAGGCGGTGCCTTGACGCTTGGCGCCATCGGCGCGGCGGGTGTTTTTTCCGGCGGTTTGTTGGGCACGCCGGGCATCGGTTACGTGCAGGATTATTACGCCGCCGACAAACTCACGCGGGAGTCACCTCCAATCTATCAGCACTATGCAGCCGTCGGACAAAAGAGTTTCCTGTTCTTCCCTTCGACGACCGGATTGGATGGCTCGAAAACCGGCCCCGTCATGGCACGACCGGAAACGGAACTGACCGAATCGGAGAGGGCCGTCCGCTCGGCCGTCATTTTTGGCGCGCGCATGAGTCTCAAATGGACGGCGCTGGTTCCGTTGGTCATGGCTGTCGGTTATTTGCTCCTGATCTTGTATTTCAAAGCCAAAGGCGGCTACCAACAGGTTCATATCGAGGGAAGCGACCGGGAAGCCAAAGAGGTCGCTGAAAGCCATTGAAAGAGCATGAAGTTACTCGTGACCGGTGGCGCAGGATTTATCGGATCAAATGTCATCCACCACATTATTGACCGGCCAGAGATCGAGCGGTTGGTCAATCTGGATTGCCTGACTTACGCCGGCCACCTGGCGAACCTCGAAAAGATTTTCGGCCATCCCAAATACATTTTTGAAAAGGTGGATCTGCGCGACAAACCTGCGGTGCTGCAGGTGGTCTCAAGGCATGACATCACCCATGTGCTGCACCTGGCTGCTGAGTCTCACGTGGATCGATCCATATCCGAACCGGCAGGTTTTATTCACACGAACGTTGTGGGCACCTTTCATCTCCTGGAAGCTTGCCGCAGCGTCTGGGACGAAGATTTTTCCGGCAAGCGCTTTCACCATGTGTCAACAGATGAAGTCTATGGGAGTCTGGGGCCAACAGGTTATTTTACTGAAACGACTCCCTATGCACCGAACTCGCCCTACTCGGCCAGCAAGGCCGCCAGCGATTTTTTCGTGCGCGCTTATCACCACACATACCGGCTGCCGGCCGTCATCACGCACGGCTCCAATGCTTACGGCCCGTATCAGTTTCCCGAGAAACTCATTCCGGTGATCGTCCAAAGCGTGCTGCAGCGCAAGGCAATCCCTGTCTATGGCGATGGCATGAATGTACGTGATTGGCTGTACGTGCGCGATTATGCCGAAGCGCTTTGGCAGGTCCTGATTCGCGGGCGCGATGGCGAGACCTACAACATCGGCGGGCACAACGAAGGGCCCAACATCCGAATCGTGGAACGGATCTGTGACTTAATCGATGAGCTGGCGCCGCACTTGGGAGGTGGCTCTCGCAAACTGATCACCTTGGTCAACGATCGCCCGGGCCACGATCGCCGCTACGCCATGGACGTATCCAAAATCAACCGTGAGTTGAGTTGGACGCCGGCCTACACCTTTGAACGCGGCCTTCGGGAGACAGTGCAATGGTACGTGGAGAACCAGAAGTGGGTGGAAACCGTTAAGAGCCCGAAGGGCTAGAGCATTTTAAATAAAACGGTAGCCAAGCCAAGCGTTTGTTCGGCAGGGCGGCGCTGCGGCGCCGCCTGGCCGCGCAGCAGCGCGGCCCTACCCTTCCGCATCGGCCACAGAATTTCTGAAAACGCTATAGCGCTTCAGGGCGCAGCCTTGCGACATCGCGCCAGCGTCATCAAGGCCAAGCCTGTGCCGTACTGCTGGTGATAATTGTAGAGCGGGAAGTCCCACCACGAGCCGTCCTTCTCCTGGAGCGGGACGATGATGGCGGCGAGTTGGTCCCGATATCTGGCCGTCTGCTCCCCGCCCAGCTCTTCCACACAAAGCGCGGCGTAGTAGTGTCCGTAGTAGAAGAAATATCCAGCCACCTGAAACCAGGATTCGTGGGGCACAGGACGCTTGCGGCCAAATGAAAGCCACTCGTTTCGGGCCACCAGCCGGTCAAGCCAGTTTGTCATGACGGTGTCGGTGATGGTCTTGTCGCCCCAGAGACGCAGCGCCAGATTGCACGCCTGGGAGCGGCCGAGGCTTCCGCCCGGCCGGTTGATTGGGACCATCGGACGGTAGCGCATGTGTTCTCCATAGAGATAAGTATGATCGGGCTTGCGTTGCCGTTTGACGAAGGCGATGCCCAAATTGACGATGTCTTCGGACACTTCAAACCCAAATTCCCTTTACTTTCACAACTCA
>Ga0137430_1000538_pt1 | contig 10766 bp, 17 predicted proteins | sample EasRivERMZT754_2_FD_104651 | JGI IMG/M metagenome (GOLD analysis project Ga0137430, IMG submission 104651) | Soil microbial communities from meander-bound floodplain in the East River, Colorado, USA - East River MetaG ERMZT754_2 | ecosystem: Environmental > Terrestrial > Soil > Floodplain ...
GCGCGTCTTCGGCGTCTTGGACGTTTTGGTGGGGCTCATACGGGCCTCTGCCACACCAGCCGGCCGTTGCCGGCCGGGGCGTTGTGTGCCAGGTGGAAGTGATCGGGAATCAGCGCATCGAGGGCACCGCGGCCTTCCCCGACGCCTTTCTCGGGCGGGAAGTCGTCGATGAGGAGATACCCTCCCTGTCGGAGATAGGGCAGAAACTTCCGGAGATCGCCTTCGGCGTGGGCCGCATCGTGGTTGCCGTCGATGTAGAGCAGATCCACGGAGCGTGGCGGCACAGGCACCTGAACGGCCTCGTCCAGCGAATCCCCATGCACGACTGTCCACGCGACGCCTGACTCGGCGGCGAGGTCGCGATACCGCTGTTGGGGGAGTTGCTCTTCGATGTCTATCGAGATGAGGTGGCCGCTATGCCGTGCCAGCGCGTAGAGGAACGTGCAGCCCGACACGGACTCAGGCCCGATGCCGATCTCGAGGATGGTGTGGGCGTCGGCGCACTCCGCGAACGTCCAGAGCACCAGCGCATAGCGGTAGTCAATCGGCGAGTAGGGCAGATCGCGCCCCAGGTTGCAGTGCTGCTCGAGATACCGCACGCAGGCGGCCCAGGCGTCGACGGCGCTGGGCTTCACGCGGGGACCTCAACGGGCTTGCCTGCGCGCGGCTTCGCAGGCTGGGCCTCGAGCTGGGCCCTGAGCGCCGCATTCTCCTCGAGCAAGCGTTCCCGCTCATCGAGCAGCGGTTGGATCTGGTCGCGGAACTCGCGTTGAAATTGATGAAGCTTGCCAGGGCGCAGTTCGCCGGCGCGGCAGAATTCGTCAAGTAACCCGTGCATCGGATGACTCCTCAGAGTCGAGGCTGGGCCCGCCTCCGCAAAGGACAGGCCCAGCGTCAGGTGGACTAGACCGGCGAGTTCGTGCGAATGCGCGCCATCGCCGACGGATGGAACGTTTCCTGTGTGTATTCGCCGACGACCATGCCTTTGACGTTGTCGCCGGTCTTCCCCATTTCCACGTAGGAGAAGTTGCGGCCGTTGAGTGGCGGGACGCGCACCCGCGCCCGCGGGACGATCAGCGCTTCCCGATTCGCCAGCGCGCGACTCAGAAACACGGTGCACTGTCCGAACGGGCCGGCGTATTCCCGAATCACCCGCTTGAAGAGTTCCGACCGGTTACTGTCCTGCACCTTCGTATCGTTCAGGTTGCTGAGGTCGCGGAAATACTGGGCGCCCGCGATGATGCCCCAGTCCTCTGTGGTCGACCCGCCTGCGTCGAAGCAGTTCTGCATCGCGTCCCCGATGAAGGTGTGCGGATTGGCCGAGAACGAGTTGTCCTGCACCGAGGAGTTGATCGCCGTCAGCAAGCCGCGCAAGCCGAGCATGGTCCGGGTCGCCGTCGTGGTGCCCAGTGAGTTCACGCCGTTGAGCACCCCGGTGAGCACTTCCTGCTCGAGCAGGGCCGGCACTTCGGCAAACAGCTTCGCGCGCTGCAGCTCGAAACTGTCGCCGCCCACGAGGTTGACCGCCCGTGAGGTTTCGGTCGTGCCAATCTCGATCTTGAAATACCCGACCGTGTTCGCCCGACGGACCCCGAGGCGTGCCGTGTGCAGCCCCGCGTGTTCGTCGCCTTCTGGCGCGGTCGGGGCACGCACCACGAGCGTCCCCCCAACAGCCAACGAGCCGACGGCGCCGGCGGCGCCGTCATAGTTGCGGGTGACCCGGATCGAGTTGCCCCCGGCGACGATGGAATCAACCTGGTAGCGTTCGGGCGCAATGCTCGTGTTTTCGAGAATCGTCCCGATGGTGAGCGCTTCGCCCAACCCGCCGGCAATCGTGAGACCGATCGGGGTCGCCGCGGCGGCGGAGTTGATGGCCGTGGAGGTGATGATCTTCCGGGGACGGAGGAAGTCGTCGAAGAATTCGTGCCGCGTGTTCGTCGCCACGCTGCCCGCATCCCCGAGCCAGTCCAAGACGGGCGCTTCGTAGGGGCTGAGCCGACGGATGACATCGGAGATGTCTTCGCCGATCTCATTCGCCACGAAGTATTTCGACGTCGACATTCCCGAGAACGGCATGGCTTATCTCCTCGGGCTACGCGGATTTCTTTCGCGTCGCCAGATACAGTTCATTGATGGCTTCCGGGGACCGATCCCCGTCCGACACGCGCTGTCCCGCGGCTTCAGCGGAGGGGATCCCCTGATGGCCCCCGCTCAGTGAGGCTCCACGCCTGGCATCGCCGCCCTTCCCTGGGGCCGGCTTGCGATGGTGCTGATGGGTCTCGAGGTATTGCCGGACAAAGACATCGAGCGTCAGCGGATTCCCCGCCGCCGTTTTCGCGGGCTTGGTCGGATCCTGTTCGTCCCTGACAAACGGCGCCATGTCGTCGTCGTAGCCGATCCGGTTCTGGAGAATCACCGCGAGCTCCGCCAACGATTCATCCCGGGCGCCCGCTTGGGCCGCCAGGGCGCTGAGGTTGGCATTGACCAACGTCCGGACGCGTTCGTCACGCTTCGCCAGGGCCTCCATGCGCTTGGTCGTCTCGATCGCATGGGTTTCTGACAAGAGCGTCGTCTGCTTCCGTGATTCCGCCAGCGTGGTTTCGAGCTGGGTCTTGAGCAGCTTGTTCTGCTCGTCGATGCCCGCCCACTTCTCGCGCTCCAAGGGGGCTTGCAGGTCCAGCTTCAACTTCTCGGCCTTGATGGCATCGGCGATCTGCTGCTTCGCTTCTTCGGCGGCCTTCTGGTTGCCCTTGCCGTAGCCTTCTCCATGGGCCGTCGCCTTGATGCGCTGCAGCACGGCATCGAGCTCCGTCGGGAGCGTCCCAACGAATTCGCCTTTGTCGTCCAGTTCGACTTCGATCTTGGGCATGGTGGTCTGTCCTCCCGATACAGGTCGCCGATACAGTCGAAGCGATACAGGTCTTACCGATCGAGCACCGCGAGGCCCGCACTGACGCCATCGAACGTCGCCGTCCCACCGGTGCCGCCCGCCACGCCACAGTTGACGGGCACGGAGAACGAGGTCGCATTCACGCGGGTGGCCACGCGCGAGCCGTTCGCGTCGGCGTTGCTGCCCACGATGCCCGCGAGCGTCACGGTGTCGCCCGTCTGGAAATCGTGCGGCGCGCAGGTGATGACCGTCGGACTCGCTTGGGAATTACTCGTGATCGCCACGGGTGAGGCGAGCGCGTCGAGAATGCGCTGGCCCACGTCGCGATCGCAGTTCCCGCCGTTCTCGAGTTCGATGATGGTGCGGTCGGACACATTGGCGAGGAAGGCGAGGCGACTGATCGTCAACCCGCCCAGCACGCGGCGCGCTTGCAGGGTGTCGAGTCGCACACCGCGGGATCCCGGCATCAGCGCTCCACCTTGACCGCGCGCTCGAGGTGCACGGCGAACCGTTCGATGATCAGGTCCTCATCGGCCGTCGTCAGCCCGAAGAATTCGCGCTTCACGCGGGACTTGCCCGCGCCGACGATCTGGTGATACGCCGCTTTCTCGCTGGGCGCCTTCGATCGACTGCGTTGGATGAACGTCTGTGCCATACAACAAAAAAGCCCGGCCCCTCCGAAGAGGAACCGGGCTCTGAAGTAACAGGTGTGCCCGCGACGGCTTACAAATTCAGTATGGCTAGTGTGCGCTGGGTCGTGTGCCCTTGTCTACGTTTTTTTCCTGGGGCTTCAGTCTGGCGTAGACATGCGTCTCGAAACTCTCGAGTCGGCCCTCTTTCAGGTTGAGGGAAATCTGCCCCGTCCGCACCCGTAAATCGAGGACCACTTGCAACTGCCGGATTAGTTCGTGGGCGTCCATGCCTACCGATCGAACACCAAGGTTACTGAGGTGTCGGTGATGTCCGTGAGCTGAATGGCATTCAGCATGTCGCCGCTCACCTGGAGATTCACGCCGCCGGCGCCGAGGGCTGCCGCTTTGGCCTTCGCATAGCCGGCCGAATAGGGCCTGAACGCCTGGTCGTGCTGGTCGCGGCCACTCACCGTGCGCCGGATGATCCGCTCGCGCGCGAGCAGGCCGATCTCCCGCATCAGTTGTTTGTTGGTGAGTTCGAGCTCCGCCAGCGGGCCAAAGTTTTTCGAGACGGTGATGGGCATATCAGCTCACCTTGGTCGCGAGCACGGCCACGAACCAATACGGCACGAGATCCACGGTGGGCTCGTGGCACCAGGTGCCAGCGTGCGGCTCTGGGAGCGAATACGCGCGGTTCACTTCGAGCAGCCCCGGCACGATCAGCCGCTCGGCGATGCTGGCCGGACTGTAGCTCCGAAAGTGCCGGTTGTCCGCGATGCGATACGTCGGCTGACACGGGACGTCGAAATAGACGAAGCCGCCAGGCTTGAGCCAGTCCGCGACGTTGTGCATCGCAATCGTGTCCCCGCCCTCGCGCACGGGATCGCCGTAGAAGCCGAGCCCGAAATGTTCCAAGGCCCCCAGCATCACGATCCGGTCACAGCTATTCGGCTTGAACAGGTCGCAGTCCATCGCGTCCCCGACGCGCATCTGATACCCGACAGCGTCACGCAAATGCGGCCGCGCATCCACCCCCACGAGGTCGAAGGTCGAATCGGCGCGGTGCATGCGGTCCAGCCAGTCACTCTCGGCACACCCCAGTTCGAGGATGCGCGATCCGGACGGGAACGTCAGGTTGAACCGCTCCATGGCGGCCGTAAACAGCATCAGGGCCGGGTCCTGCTGGTCGTAGGCCCAGGTCATACGCTAGACTGCCCGTGCGTGGCGCTGGTCATTCGGTTGTCTCGCTTGCTCGCTCGGCTCCGTGAACGGATCGCACGGGAGGCGCGACTGCGGGCCAAGGGCGTCCTCCTGTTTCGCTCACGCCGCCGCCGCTAGCTCGTCGAGTTGATCCTGCACTTCTGGCACGCGCGCTTTCCCGAGATCCTGTAACTCGCTGAACCGTGACACTTCCGTCCACTGGTGACGGCAGTTGTAGCCCCCGCCCGTCAGAAACACGTTGTCGATCTGCCCGTTGTCGAGGGCGTCGATCTCCGCGTGCGTGTAGACCTTCCCGACGTGCTTCAGGCAGAACTCGCGCGTGCGCTCGTCCACCGGCCCGAAGAACGCGAACGTCGTGTCTGGGCTATCTCCAGATTGGAGCGCTTCCACTTGCCGCCCGTAAATGCTCACGCTCGTGTCGTAGAGGGTTCGGATCTGCGGCTCTGAATAGTCCAGGACGTCGCCCAGGTCCGCGAGAATCGCATCGGCCGAACGCGAGCCAAACACCCCACGTGTGGTCGCCTGCCACAAGGCCCGCGCCACCGCGTCCCCTTCGTCCAGGAGGTCGCTGAGGTGCAAGAGCTTCAGGGCTTCGAGGCGCTGGTCAAAGGCCCCTGAGAGCCGCGCCGTGGCTTGGGCGAGGCGTCTAGTGGTGAGCACTCGCTCGGTGAGGCGATCCAACGGTGGGCCGAGCGCCGTCTCCGCTAATGTATCGAATCCTGACACCTCAAGCGCCGCCCGGATCTCTCGCCGTGTCTTGTTCGCCAACGCCGCTTTCACAATGGCCGTTCGAGAGCCCTCAGACACGTGTCGCACTAAGGGGCCTAATTGTCGCTCCGTGTCACGCAGCACGCGGGCCAGTTCCCGCGCAAAGGCCCGACTCGCCTGCTCCGCCGTCTGGGCGATCTGGTCGGCGGCGCTGAGCACGCGTGTGATGCTCATGATTCACGCATCCCGCACTCGGGCGGCGCGACCTCGACCTGAATGGGCTGCAAGGGATGGTTGAACGTGTACAACCAGATACGGATGCGCCCCCCACTCAGCAGCGCGTCGAGTTCGTCAGCCGTGGGCTCCCATTCGGTCATCACGAGCCCGCTCGCATCGACGGAGGCCGGCAACGGGAGGTACTCCGGCTGATCCTTCGCGAACACGACCAGCCGTGCGCCTTCGTGCAGCACCGTGGGCTCAACCGGCGTCATGCCGCCGCCTTCGACGGGTCGGACGGAATCGCCGGCGGCTTCCCGCCCTGCTTCACCGCTTTGTCCATGATTTCCATCCGCTGCTTCATCCGCTCGGCCGGCGTCGGATCGTCTGGCGCCGCGTCGATCGCGTCCATGATCTTGTCGATCATGTCCGGCGTGAGATTCGCCATCCCCTCGAACTTCGTGACCAGCGACTTCCGCAGCTCCTTGAGGAACAACGCCGGCATCCCGACACTCTGCGCGGCCTGCACCTGCTGGAGCACCTCATCAAACGGCGTCGCACTGAACCGCTCCGGGTAGTGAATCGTGACCTCGTCGTCCTCTTGCGTCTTCGGTCCCGCATCCGCCCCGTGCTTCCAGCGGTACCAGCAGTCGACGAGCCCGTATTCGGCTTGCTGACATTCGTCGGCGTAGGCCGCCAGGCGCGTGTTCATCTCTTCGCGCTTGAGCGTGAGCGAGCCTTCCGCTTCGGCGTCCTTACTGTCCGATTCCCACTGCACGCCGGTCTCGCGGTAGATCGTGCGTTTGGTCTGCTGGAGCTCCTCCTGGTAGGCGGTGACGTTTGCCGCGTCCCCAGAGAGGACACTGGCCGGCCCGCCAGAGAACAACACGTTCATCGTCCCGGTCTGCTGCCCGAGCATGGTCTGCGCAGTCTCGACGTTCATCGCATCCGGCCCGGTGCCCAAGGGCAGGTTGATGAAGCTGAACGTCTGGTTCCTGAGCAGCTCGCGGAGCTCGCTCGTGAGGTTGAAGATGTCAATGTACAGGCGCGGATCGCCGAGGACCGACTGCCCGACGTCCGAGAGAATCGCCCGACGTTTGCCGTAGAGGAACACGCAGGGCAACCGACCGAGTTGATGCTCACCCTGACTGATCGCCTTCCCGTTTTTGAAGTCGTAGAGCTTCCACCCGGTCTCGTCGATCACCCTTACCCGATACTGCGTGACCGGCTTCAGTTCACTGTACGTGGTGGCCTGCACGGCTTCCACGACCTTGATTGAGATGATCTGGCCGTTGTCATCGGTCAGCCAGTTGAGCACGTCCAGGGGCGTGTAGACGCGCACGTAGGGCCACGCCTGATCGGCCGCGGTCTCCGTCTCGCCGTCCGCAGGCTTCAGACTTGGGAGTTCAAAGTACAGCACCACATGCCCGAAGGTCGCCGCGAGATCCCACCAGGCCGGAATGGCATCGTCGATGTGCGTGCCCTTCCCGTCGACGTCGTCCCACCACTGCTCGAGCTCGCCGGGCTCGTCGCTCTGCCCATCGCCCATGCGGCGGTTCGGCTGCTCGCGGAACAGCGACGACTTCTTCGCTTCGAGAATCGCGCTCGCGAGGTTTTCGTACCGGGCGATCTTGCGCCGCGCCTTCAGCTTCTTGCCAGGCTTGACGGGGTTCTCGGACGAGTGATCTTCCCACTCGCGAGGATGGGCGACCAGATACGTGCCGTCCTTGAACCCGCCAGTCCCCTCCCGTACATGGCCCAGCTTGATCCATTCCTCCTGGAGGAGGTCATAGATAGGATGGCGCGCGGCGGCCACTTTCGTGCCGAGATCGGGAAAGGACGTCGCTGCGGTTGAGAGTGTCGGCATTTACAGTAACCAATCCACCCGGGCCGCCCCGGCCTTCACCACCGGTTTCTCCGCCGGGAATTCCCAGGCAATCCAATAGCCCAACGCATCAGAGGCGTGCGTCACGGTTTCCCCGGGCTTCTTCCAGATATCAGACTCGCCGGGTTTTTTCACCGTCTGCTCGAGCGAGCGCACGAGATCTCGCGTACGACAGGGGCCAACGGGTTCCGTCTTGCGAATGCGCAACCGAACGATCCCCTGCGCGTTCAGGAGGAGGACGTTGACGGAGTTCAACCGTCGCGCCACCGGCGGGTTGTCCTTCCCGACGTGGAGGGTCAACGGCCCGACCCCGGCCAGGAGTTCCTGAATCACGTCGTAGTTCGACCGCAAGCTCTGATGACTCCGCCGTGCACCTGTTGCATCCCCGTAGAGGATGAGCCCTGCCGGCCAGGAGGGATACCGTTCGACAAAGGCGGCGCACACGGCCATCACGGTCGAGGCATAGAGCGAGAACGCATCGGTGACGAACGCTTCAGGCCCGTGGAGCCCCATGATCTGCTGGCCGACCACGACCGCCATCGGATCGACGTTGAAGTCAAAACTCACGCGCAGCGGCAGTGACCGATCCGCATCAGCGACGCCCACATCCCAATGGGTCTTCCGGTTGAACACCGGATACGCCAAGGCCCCGGTCAGGTTGCTGAACTTACCCCCGAGGTACGAGGCAATCTCCGCGTCGGTCGCGTTCTCGCGCACCTGGTCAACGTATTCCGGGAAATGCCGGAGCAGTTCCGTGTTCTCCCGCGTGTCCATGGTGTAGACCCGGTACAGCGGGTTATGCTCTTCGCCGAACTTGTCCATCAGCCAGTTCAGGCCTTCCGGCGTGCCGGCGCCAAACACCTGCCGCAGCACCGCGCGAGGATTGCGGACGCGGTTCACCGTATTGCGCCAGGCCTCATACGGCTGAATGCCAGGCTCGTCGACCGCGCCCCAGGCCATGTTCGGCCCCTTGATGGCTTTCGGTTCTTCGCCAGAGAAGAAATGAATAGGCCCGCCGCCGGACCAGGTCAGGATGTGGTGCGTCTGGTGATAGGCGAACTGATCGGGCATGAGAAACCAGGGATCGCCCGTATCCGGATCGCATTCCTCGAGCGTCGGGATGATCGTGTCGAGCACATGGCCGAACCCGGGCACCGTCACCAGCCCTGGCAACGGGGCGTTGATCGCCGAGAGCTTTAGCATCTTCCCGACCATCGTCATCGTCTTGCCCGCCCCGTAGCCGCCCGCGAACAAGAGCTTCGCATTCGGCGTGTCGTCGTCGAAGAACCCCTCCTGCGGCGTCCCGGGGATCGGCGCCCAGCGGATCAGCAGCTCGCGAACCGCCTCAGGCGCCGGCACGGCTGCCATCAGGCCGATAGCGACCACCAAACACCACACGTGACTCAATGGGTCCTCCCCCTTTCCCGGAATGTTCGTGTTGCTCCTTGATGAGTCCGAAATGCTTCGCCAGGAGCTCGAGCGCCCGTCCCTTGTCCCACGCCTTCACCTTGATGACGGATTCCTCCACGCGTACGCGCCGGCCGCGACGGTGCGTCTTTTCGCGATGCACTTCGATCGAGCCGAGCGCGGCGGCAACATCGTCGTCGAGTTCATGGACCGGTCGAAGGTATCCGTCCTCGTCGAACCACTGCCGCACATCGCTGAAGCCAATCCGGGCGAGTTCACGCACGACCGCTTCTGCCGTGATGTTGAGCGTGGTTGCCTTCTTGACTTGCCCGCGTTCAATGGCCTGCGCGACGTCTACCTTTGTCAACAGGCGCGAGCCGATCTTGGTCGCCGTCTTCTTGCTGTAGCCCGCTCGAATCGCGGCCCTGGTGGCGTTGAGGTCCACCAGATACTCCGCCACAAACCGACGCTGCCGTGCGTTCACGTCCGCACCTTCCAGACGTCCGCTTCCCCGTTGGGATAAAAGGCGTCGTCGCTGTTGGTGTCCGTCACCTTGAATCGCGCGGCGTAGGGACTGTTCGCCGCTTTCAGATCCTCGGCGGCGGGTTCGTAGCGCACCGTCCCAGACGCGGCCACGAGCCAGTTGACCTTGCCGGCAACCGGCACGACCCCGCCTTGTCGATCCCGGAGCACGAGGGAGACGGTCAGCCCGGTGCCGACAATCGCGACCCGGGCGGCGCCCTCGCCGTCGTAGAGCGTCACGTCAATCGGGGCGGTTTCGCCCTCGACCAGGAATCTCATACATCCTCACTCGACCGCACGGCCCCGGTCTCACTGATGGTCCGACTTGCGCCTCCATCAACCGACCGCACAAGGGTCGCCTCCAGGGTCGTCACGGCTGCCGTGGACACCACGACCACCGGCGCCGACTGGTCACCGGGATACCCTTGCGCCGGATATGTCTGCCCCGGATAGATGCCCCCGATCACGCGAGCACCCCCTCGCGACAGGTCTGCATGGCCTGGAGTTCCGCGCGCCAGCGGTCCGCGTATTCACCGTCGGCCGTCTCTGGGAACCACGGCCCGCCGTTCGTGAAATGCACCAGCTTGGGCGGTGCCTGGGATTGGCCGGGTTCGCCCACGAGGTAGTTCCACTCGAGCGGCAGCGATCCGATCTGGGTGTCGTCTGGCATCCACCAGAACCGGTGCAGCATCAGCCCCGTCACCGTGTTGACATACGCCGGCGTGAGCGCCTGACAGCGCGCGTTGTTGAACACCATGAACGAGGACCAGTTTTTTCGAGGGTACGTGCTCTGGGACTGGTCGAGAAACTTCCGGGTCGACGTCGGCGTGTAGTCGTGCTGGCACACCGCCACCGCGTGATCGCCGAGGAGATCGGCCGCCTTCGTCAGGTCCGTCAGGCACACCATGTCGCAATCGAGAAAGATCGAGAGGCCTTGATAGTTCGAGAGCCAGGGGACAAGAAATCTCGTCAGAGAAAACTCGGTGGTTTCGAGCATGCCGCGCTCGCGCGTGTACGGGCCCCACCGCCGGAGTTGGTCCTGCACGAGGGGGACGATCGCGACTGGACGAGACGCCCGCGTCAGGATCGAATGCGCCAGCACGTGATAGGCAATCGGTTCGCGCGAATCAAACCCAATGAACACCTTCAACATCAGTGACTCCCCAGAATCCAGCGCCGGACGCTCGACGGTTTCAGCGCCACCGCCCCGATGCCCCACACACACCCGTCGCTCGGCGCCGGCAAGGCCCAGGACATCACGCCGCCGGCCGAGCCGAGCAGCAGC
>Ga0137430_1000544_pt1 | contig 10726 bp, 12 predicted proteins | sample EasRivERMZT754_2_FD_104651 | JGI IMG/M metagenome (GOLD analysis project Ga0137430, IMG submission 104651) | Soil microbial communities from meander-bound floodplain in the East River, Colorado, USA - East River MetaG ERMZT754_2 | ecosystem: Environmental > Terrestrial > Soil > Floodplain ...
ATGTGGAACGCCACCACATAATATTCCACATATCACTACATCACATTCAAAGGGGCATCTTGCCCCTTTCGCGCTCACTAAACATAACCATTCCAAGAAACACCACCACCTTTCCCCATGCACCCCGGTCACACGGGGAGCTGGGGTTTTGAATAGCATCTAGAATTAAACTTAAATATCCTCAATGTATAGGAGATTAATGAGGGGATTACTATTATCTTTAATTATAACATTGATTCTGGCAACAAGTGTTAGTGCGAGCTACGATTTAGAAATTGTGCAGGAGGGAGATAGAGTTTCCTTCAATGAATCTTTTGTAGTTAATGGCTTGTTTCAGTCAAATATTCTTCCATACGAAACAATTGATAGCTCTGGAAGAAATTATTACTTCACCTATAACGTCCTGCCCAAGACTGATAGCGATATAACCATTAGAATGTTCCTGGATGATGAATTTGAAGTGAATGGAGAAGACATCTATCCAAAGAATTATGACTTAGAGACTGATGGGCGAAGCATAATAATCACATGGCATTTCGATAATCTGCCTGATTCTAAGGACATACCTCTCTTTGTAAAGCTAGAAGGTCCGAGTCAGATGCCAATTGCACTAAAAATAATAATTGCCATTGTTGCGCTTGTTGTTATTTTCTTTTCTGTAATCTTCTTCCTCAATTATGGAAAGAAAATTGAGGCAAGAAATAAAGTTAATACAAAGAAAAATAAGAAAGAAGATTTTTCAAGGTATCTTGCCGAAGGGGAAAGAAGAGTTGTCGAAATTCTAAGGGATGCTGAAGAAAGAGAGATGTGGCAGAAGGACATTCAGAGAGAATCTGAATTTTCAAAGGCGAAGCTCAGCAGAATAATTAGAAATCTCGAATCGAGGAACATAATCACAAGAAATCCTATAGGTAATACAAACAAAATAAAACTAAAAAAGTAAATTCGTTCTTGTTCCACCTTGTTCCATTCTTGTTTCAAGGATTTTTTAAATACTATTTTTGCCATGCTTTTTTATGAAAACAATTGAAGAATTGAAAGGAGGTTCAAAAATGAATTACACAAAAATGTTAATGAGTGCATTGATGGCAATGATTCTAATTGTCTCAATTGCATCGTTTACATTGGCAAAGGGAGCGCAAGCTTCAGTTGATACCAACCTAACTGGAAGCGCCAATGCTAATCCTGACAGTGCCTTGTACGGATTGAAAATGGGCTGGGAAGATGTTAAGCTAGCCTTTACATTCAATCAACATATAAAGGCAGAGAAGGAGTTAGAACTGGCAAGAGAAAGACTTCTTGAGGCTAAGATAATGGCTGAAATGGGCAATGAGAAGGGATTTGAAAAGGCCCAGAAGAGACATGATAAGTTGATTGAAAGAGCTGAGAAGAGGCTTGAAAGAATTGATGGAGATGGAAATTCAAGCAAGATACTTGACTCTGCAGTCAAACTAAAGGGTCTTGAAGTTGCCGTTGAAGCCCATGATCTCAGAATACAGAGACTGAAAGAATTTGTAGCAGGTGCAAATCTCACTGATGAGCAGACAGAAAGATTCAATGAGATTATTTCTAAAATGGAAGAAAAGAATTCTGAGATGAGGGAAAAGCTTGAAGAAAGACAGGATAGGATTGAAACAAAGCTTAGAGCAGTTACTGAAAAGAATGAAAGTGAAGTTGAAAATGAAGTGAGGAAGATGAATGCTTCAACTAATTTCACTGCAAATCTTGAGGTTATTGCAAAAATAAGAATTGAAAAGGCAGAAGATGTGCTTGACAAGATGAAGGAAAGACTTTCTGAAGGTGACTTCAACAAGACTAACGTGACATTGGTAGAGCAGAGAATTGCCAAGGCAGAGATTGCATTGAATGAGGCAAAGGCACTATACGCCCAAGGAAAATACAAGGAAGCAATTTCCAAGATAAGAGAATTTGGAAATTACGGCCGAAACTGGAGTGAGATAGTAAAGTTGGCAAGAGATGAACGAAAGGAAGTTCGTGAAAACCTTAGTGATGACTTGAAGGAAATAAGAAAGAATGCAAGAGAAGCTGCCAAGGAAGAGATTGAAGATGCCAGAGAAAGACTGAAGAATCTGACTGGAGACGATGATGACGATGATGAAGACGACGACTCCATCAACCTTTCTGTCAATGTAAGTACAGGAGTTTCAGCCTAAACCTAAATTTTTTATTTTTTAAAATTTTTTTAAAATTTTAAGACCTCAAGAATCGAGAACTAAGATTCTTGAAGTTTTACTTTTTTAGATTTTTTACTCTTACATATTGCTTGTGCCGTCTGCCTGCCTGTCAACATGACCGCACTTGACACATTTGAATAGATAGATACAGGATTCATCACTGTAGAAAGTTCCGAGGTCCTTTACATAGGCTTCTCCGTGACCACAATTGCTGCATTCATGGGGAAATTTCCCTTCAGCTGGAGCAGAATTCTTTTCATCTGCAATTCCTCTCCCCTTATCATCTTTAAAATCGCCCTTATTTTTTGCGATTATACCTTTGGATATATTCTTGAAGAAACCACAAGTGCATGATGCCATGACTATTCCGGCATTCTTTTCCACACTCATTATTTTCCCGCATTTCTCGCAAAAATGCATTGCAGTCATTTACGGTTTAATATCTAATAGTTTATAATCCTTTTAGGGCCATCATCGGATATATTTATTAGGGTGAAAACATCACTAATCAAATGGGTGATTATCAATTTGTGGAGGAAATATCAAATAGGGATAAGATAAAGTCCCTCCTCATCGCAATACTTATTTTTGCGTTTCTTGCAGGAATTGGGATATTCCTTTCAACACTCAGTTCTAATTCACTTTCAAAAATCCCAGTCATCAGCTTCCTAGTCAATCCAATTGAAGAGGGACATGCACAGATAACTCCTTCAGCTCTCTTCTTCACAAGTTTCTTGGGAAGCATATTCTTCATACCATCACCAGATGAAGCTCTGTATTACTATCTCATATCTCACGGTGGAGGAATATGGGCATCCTACATCCTAATACTCCTCGGTTACTTCGTGGCTCAACTCCTCAATTATTATCTCGGAATAAAACTTAGTGGTCCAACACTGAACTTGGTTTCTAAAAAGAAGATTTACAGCTCCAGAAGATTCATTAATAGGTATGGGGCATATGGAATATTCCTTTCAAATCTCGTTCCATTCCTGCCTGGCCCGATAGTGACGTTTGCACTCGGGCTTGCAAGATACAACTTCTACAGACTCTTCTCACTAATGGCTCTTGGAAATTTAATAAAATACGGACTCATAACATTGCTGTATATATCAATCAGGTGAGATTTAAATACATTCGAGGCTAATGATTAACAATGGAAAGTGTGGAAAATATTATTAAGGGCGACCTTCAAATTGAAAAGACACTTGACATCGGTGGGCTCACTGGAAAGAGAGTCCTTTCTAAAACAGGATATGTCGTCGGCAGAATTTATGAAATAAGAATTAATCCTCAGAATATGAAGATTGAGGGAATCCTTGTGAAGAGTGCTTCTGGAAGGCTCCTCTATATAGGGGAGAGTTATATTGACAGAGTTACCAACGAAGCTATAATACTCAATATCGAGGTTACAGTCCTTCTAAGGGAAAAGAAGGTAATTACTGGTGACGGCAGAATAATAGGAAAGGTAAGAAAAACAATGAGGAAGGGAGATACGAATGAACTCGAATCAATTATCATTGGAGCTTTTCTCAAGAGGGACATTGAAATTCCTAAATCTGCAATAAAGACAATCAATAAATCAATAATTCTCAATGAGGGCTATAATGTCAAGCAAAAGTATTTTTGGCAAAAACCTGGATAATACCCTCACTTCTGATGACATTCTTGGAAAGGATGTTATTGATGTGCATGGAAGAATAATAGGAATTTCCGAAAAGATATTCTTTGATGAAAAGAGCCTGAATTTTATAGGAATTGCCGTAGACAAGGGAATATTGAAGAATGGAATGGGAATTGGAAAGGACTACATCGAGAGGATAACACCTTATGCAATATTTTTAAATGTTCCAATGCTCCTTGAAATGAAGGGAGTTAGCGTGTTTGACAAGAATGCAAAGAAAATAGGTGTTGTGAAGAGAGTTCTTCTTAAAAAATCAAAGAATGTTCTAAGTGCAATTGATGTAAAGAGGGATGGATTTGGAAAGAATATTATAATACCTGAGAATTATATTGAAACTCTCGGAGATAATATAATTCTGAATGTGAGTGAAGAAGAGATTAAGGAATTGTTAGACAGTGTTAGGTCTAAGGAAGTTAAAGTTTAAATATCCGTTTTCAATCATTCCCCTATGGATTTGGAGATGTTTAGGGGCTTTGCGATTGCATTACTCATATTTGTAATCCTTGATGGGGTGTGGCTTGGGCTCATAATCAAGAAGACTTATAGCAGACTTCTAAGTGGATTCAAACTTCGAAGAATATCCCTCTTGTCTGCATTAATAACTTACATATTCCTTGCTGTAGGCATTTCATTCTTTGTAATTCCAAGAGCTGAAAGTGTTGGGAATGCCGTGCTCAATGGGGCGCTCTATGGATTCTTATTGTATGGGTTCTATAACTTCACCAATTACTCTATATTTGAAAACTATAAATTTGAATTTGTTCTCATCGACATGGTTTGGGGCGCATTTGCTTCAGGAATTGCAAGTGCTCTAGTCTTCATATCAATTTAAACTTTAAACGCCAAGAATATTCTTATTGTTGAGAAGAAGTTTTACAATCTTTCCCCTGGAGTGTTCTGCTATCACAACTATTGTATTTCTTTGAACTTTTGAATATCCTCCAAGCTTTCCATCTTCAGAGGTGTATTCCACATTATCACTTTCTTCAAATTGAAGATTCTTTACTTCAACTCCATTGTCTAGAGCTACGGAAATTCCTCCAGAGCCTTCTCCAAGAATTTCTCTACTAGAATATTTTCCCTTCTTCAACTGGGAAATGCTCTGAACCTTCCACTCTCCAGCATCATTCTTTACCAAAATGTATTGATAGGGATTTTCCATTTCAATTTCTGGAGGGGCTGAAGATGAAGTCGAGGTAAGTGGATCTATCTTACAATATTCACTCAAATCTCCAGATGGGGCGAATTGATTGAATTTATCGCAGAATAATGGGAATGAACCCGTTTCTTCATAATAAGTACAACAGGCTCTTCTTTCATTTACTTCTTCGAATTGATATGAAAGGTCCCTCATCATTGTGGTTTCACTCGTGTAGTACTGGCCTCCGCTGCAACTCGTTGACCTGCAGTTGACTCCGTTGAATCCAAACATGTTCGACCATCTTGAACAGCTCACATAATCGCAATTTGCAGAACTTGTAGGTCCTGAATTTGTTTGTCCAGTATATTCATCTCCAAGGTTGAATAGACTGTGACCTATCTCATGGACAGCAACCTTTGGAGCAAGAGAATTGAGAGAGGTTGTTGCAACATTTGCGCCCCTATATCCTGCTCCCCCATAAGTGTCGCTGTTTTGAATTACTATGGTCTGCCTTGACCCTGAAGTGCATGTAGATGATGCGGTGGTTGCTTTAGTTATATCGCAGCAGAGAAGTCTTGCGATGTTATTGCAGTTGAAATAACAGTAATCTCCACTTTCAGTTGGAACGTAGAATGCATTTAGTTGAGGAACATTCTTGAATGGAGTGTATTGCTTGAATTGATCAAATACCCAAGATGCTTTTTGTGCAAAGAGATTCATATCTCCGTTGAATCCTGAAGGAACGAAGACTAAATTAACGTGTCCTGCAGTGGTTGAAGTACTTCCCTGAAGAGGGTTGCAGGTGCTTGGTGTAGTGGGTTGTTGAGTGCATTTTCCCCCATAACAGTAATTGCTTGAACAGTCGGAGTTAGAAGTGCATGACTTATCAAGGGAACACTTGGTGCTACAAGAGCCCCCACAATCAACATCCGTCTCACTCCCATCCTTAATTAAATTGGTGCAGGTGTTTACTGGAGGGATAGGAGCGGCTTCAGTGGTATCGCTCTTTGAGGAGCATTCAGAATCTCCTAACTGGCTTCCGTCGCTGCAAAATGCTCTTCTGGTCCTATAATCACAGTAGCCATCTCCATCGTTGTCAAGATGGTCTCCGCATTGAGTATTTGCAGGAGCAGCTAGTGGGCCATTTCTCGATGGAGGACTTAGAGCTGCATTTGAATTTAGAGAGGGAAAGTAATTTCCTGCGTAGACTGCGGCTATTAGAATTATAAGAAGAATTAATACCTCTGGTACCCACCTCTTAACATACATGAATCATTTAGTTTTCTATTCTATTTAAACTTTATTTATGTGAAAGATAACTTTAAAAAACACTTTCCTCTACCATAATTGAAGCCCGCATCGCATAATGGTATTGCACCGGTCTTGAGAACCGGGCCAGAAATGGCATCCCCGTTCAATTCGGGGTGCGGGCGTTCTTATTCAAAAATGGGATTATTAAATTTTGGTAGTGATGGGAAACTCATTCTTCCAAGAGCGATGCAAATTGAGAAGGATGAAGAAGAAAACGCAGTTATTCTGACGAAGGTGCAGATAAGTGAGGCAAGTCCGGCCGTTGCTCAGTTAAAGGTAAGTCTTGGAAGAAGGCTTGTTGGAAATGGCGGGATTTTTAATTCATTGAAAGACCAATGTGAAAAATACTACAAGTACAAGCAAACTTCTTCCGGAACAAGAATCGACTTCAGAGAAAATGAAATAATTGTTGAGGCAAGAGGTTCTTGGGACATGTATCTCTATCTCAAGGAGTTGATGATGAATATTAAGAATAATAATGATTTTAGAGTGGTTGTAAGAGGAAGTTGGGCGAGAGATTGATTTTGAACTATATACTCCACAATATATTTCAAAATTATGAAATGTCAAGAATGTTAATTCTTGAGCACACTCAAGATTTATAGAATCTTGATGTTTTGAGACCTCTCGTTGCTAACTCAAGGTTTAAAAACTTCTATGGGCTATGTTTTCAATGAGGTGGGATTTCGTAGTTTTTGGTTCAACTGGAATGCAGGGGAAAATTGTTTCGAGAGACCTTCTTGAAAATGGTTATTCTGTATTAATGTGTGGAAGGGACAAGAAGAGGGTGGAACATCTTCTAAAGAAATATAAGAAAAATAGTTTTGAGTATGCAGACGTAAGAGATATTAATAATACTGCTAAAATAATAAAGAAATCTGGAGCGAAGGTAGTTGTTAATTGTGTCGAAGGAGATTGGAATCTTCATGTCCTAAAAGCATGTGTTAAGGCGAAGGCACATTGTCTTGATTTGGGTTCTGAAATATGGATGACTAAGAAGCAATTCAAAATGCACTCCAAGCTAAAGAAGATGGGTCTTGTTAGTATTACTGGATGCGGTTCTGTTCCAGGAATAGGAAATGTAATGCTAAATTATGCGGCAAATAAATTTGATGAAATGCACACCATTGAAGTTGGATTTGCATGGAATTCAAACATAAAACAATTCGTGGTTCCTTTTTCAATGGCTAGTATAATCGAAGAATTTACAGAGCCTGCAACCAATATAAAGAATGGAAGATTTGTAAAACTTAGACCGATGGATTCTCTCCAAGAATGGAATGATAAATTTGTTGGAGAGGAAGAGTCTTTCTTTGTTAGGCATCCTGAAACTTATACATTCTATCATTATTTCAAGCACAAGAAATTGAAGAATGTTAATTTCTATGCTGAATTCCCTCCACATTCATTCAATGTTATAAAGCATCTAATTGATTATGGTCTCGGAAGCAAGGAGGATGTGATGGTTGATGGAAAGATGGTAAAACCAATTGACATGGTTACTGAATTATCAAAGAATATTAAGGCTCCAAAGGGATACAAGGAAAAGGAAGATTTATGGGTTACGATTCAGGGAAAGTCGAAGGGAAAGATGAAAGTCATAAAAATGCAGTGTGTTGTTGACACTCTTCCCGGATGGGAAGATGCGGGTTGCAATATTGACACAGGAATGACTGCAAGCATCATGGCTCAGATGATTAAGGAAGGTACTATCAAGGAGGGTGGAAGTTATGCTCCAGAATACATCGTTCCGCCCGTGCCATTCTTCAAAGAGCTTGCAAAGAGAAAGATGGTCGTTTATGAGAACGGAAAGAGAATTAACTGAATATTGAGAAAATGAATAAGAGGATAAAGTTTATAATTGGAGCAATAATCATCATTGCTATAATAGGTTTAATATTCATGACTAACAAATCAACGGGCTCATCAAGTAAGGAGAATCATGTGGCCGTTCTTGAAACTAATTATGGGACAATCAAGCTAGAACTCTATAATAAAGAAATGCCGATAACGGCAGGAAATTTTGAGAAGCTCATTTCTCAAGGATTCTATAACGGGGTAATATTTCACAGAATTATTGATGGTTTCATGATTCAGGGTGGAGACCCTACAGGAACTGGAATGGGCGGACCAGGATATGAAATAAAGGATGAGTTTACTGGAACTTCCCTTGATGAAAACGATCGAGGAACAATCTCAATGGCAAATGCAGGCCCAAATACGGGTGGAAGCCAATTCTTCATTAATCTCGCAGACAATAATTATCTTGATGGAAGACATCCTGTTTTCGGAAAGGTAGTATCTGGAATGGATGTTGTGGATAAAATAGCAAAGGTCGACACAAATCAAAACGACAAGCCTATCAAAGATGTCAGGATAGTCAAGGCTTCAATGCAATAAGAATAATTCAGTATCAATATTTAGGTTTAATTTACATTAACTAGAATAATTCTAAAATCTATTCGATATCCATCCAACTAAGAAACCAATGAATGCTGCAAGCATTCCAATTATCATTAATCTCATTCCTTTCTTCGTCCAACTCCCTTCAGTGAATTTCGATTCTAGAGCACCTGTAATGAATAACGCAATTGCAGTGATTACTGATGAAACAATCATTGCTGATGAAACTGAAAGGAAGAAGAATGGCGAGAGTGGAATTAGAGAACCAATTATTGAAGCAAGGAGGACTATCCATGCACTCTTCATGGGATGAATTAATTTCTTTGATAATTTCTTGTTCATCTTAATTGTGTTGTAATAATCCCTTTCAGCTTCAGATGAGGTGAATGCTACTGCACCCATTGAAACGGACTCTGCAAATGTTGATGCAAGACCTGCAATTATTATTACTCTTGAATCTCCAGTTGAAATTCCAAGAGCGAGAGAAAGGCCAAGAACTTCAACGAGACCATCCTGACCTCCTAGAATGAAGTCTTTGAATAGAGAACCTGCGGAATTGGAATAATTTTTGTTCTTCTTCTTGATTAGTTTAGGCATATTAAATAATTGGCCTTGCTTTTTTATAGAAATCAACGGCTCCCTTCAATTCGTTCTGAGTTTCTGCATAGATTGTAATTATTTTTTCTCCCTTGTCTACCTTGTCTCCGAGATGCTTGAATAAGTAAATTCCTGCAGACTTACTCGATGGACAACCTGCGATTGAAGCTACCTGATTAATTCTCTTAATATCGATTTTCTTTATTTTGAATTTTCTTTCTGCGATTATGTCCTTGCTATATCTTCCCGGCTTTAGATGGTCTAACTTCTTTAGATTTCCTTCCTGTGCAACTATTATCTCATCGAATTTCTTGTGAGCTGCACCAGAATCTAGTATCTCTCTAGCCATTTCTTCTCCCTTTCCTGGCTTTGCCTTTCTCACCATTTCGAGAATCTGTCCTGCAATCTTAATTGAAAGTTTTCTCAGTTTGTAACCATTTGATTTGCCTTCAAGAACTTGGACAACATCTCTCGCTTCTAATAATGGCCCAATTCCATTTCCTCTTGGCTCATTTTCATAACTCAAGAAACAGTGAATCTTTATTCCAACCTTCTTTCCAATTGTTTCAAATTTATTCTTTAACTTGATGGCATTCTTTCTGTCTGCCACCTTTGCAGATGGACCATATGGAATATCGATGAGAGCATATTTTGCTCCGACTGATAGTTTCTTTGATATTATACTTGCAAGGAGTTGTGGTTCTGGGTCGAGATGGAGCATCTTCTCAATTCTTATGAGTTTGTCATCTGCGGGAGCAAAACCAAGAGTTCCACCCCAAACGAAGCATGCGTTTGTCTTCTTTACTATTTTCTCAAGTTGTTTTGGAGAGAATGAGACTTTGCAGAGAACTTCCATGCAGTCTGCAGTTCCTGCTGGGCTCGTTATTGCTCTTGAAGAAGTCTTGGGCATTGTTAGTCCTGCTGAAGCGCATATTGAAACTACAATTGGAGTAAGTCTTCCCGGAATTCCTCCAATGCTGTGCTTGTCAACAATGAGTTTGTTCTTTAGGTGGAGTTTCTGTCCTGTGTCAACCATTGCTCTTGTCAAATCAACAGTCTCTCTTATTGACATTCCACACCTGTAAATTGCACTTACGAAGTAAGCTATTTCCGCACCTACTAGAACATTATTGGTTATGTCTGACATGACTTTTTTTAATTCATCGTAGTTGAGAGGAGTGCAGGAGAGTTTCTTATGAATTAAATCAATGCTCTCTTCATGGGAAGTTGGAGTGGATTTTATTTCATCTCCATCCTTTGCATTGAGAGCAATTGCAGCTTCCTGTGAAAGGAGAATTTGTCCGTTCTTTACAATCTGGTCTGAAATGTCCACCATTGCAACGACATAGTGGGAATTTCTTTTCAACAACAATCTCCCATCAATGTGAACTCCTA
>Ga0137430_1000546_pt1 | contig 10698 bp, 19 predicted proteins | sample EasRivERMZT754_2_FD_104651 | JGI IMG/M metagenome (GOLD analysis project Ga0137430, IMG submission 104651) | Soil microbial communities from meander-bound floodplain in the East River, Colorado, USA - East River MetaG ERMZT754_2 | ecosystem: Environmental > Terrestrial > Soil > Floodplain ...
TTCTTTAGCTGTTCTTCCGTTCTTGACTTTCTTCTCTTTACTTCATCGAGTCTCATCTCATCGTTGTCCTTCTTTACAGCGAGTCCAGCAATATCTGCACGGTAATTTGAAATTTTATTATGAAGATCTTCCATCTCAACTCCAGATGACTGCTGAGTGTATTGATTGATAGCAGTTATCTCTCCTTCCTTCTTCCTTATTAGCTCCTGAATCCCCATTATTTTCTCCTTCAACTTGTCCTTCGCTTTGAGATTCTTGTCAATCTCTTCAACTACTTTCTTTATTTCCTTATCCTTCCCTTCCATATTCTTCGAGATGATACTTGCTTTGAATTTCTTCTGATTTTCCTCGAGCTTCTTGAATTTGAGTGCTTGCTGCCTTTCATTTTCTAAATTTTTCAAATAAGCAGTCCTCTCTCTTAGAATTGCATTAATTTCCTTCAGCCTCTCTTCAGTCTTCTCTAACTCTTTTAATGAACGCTCCTTCCTTGCCTCATATACTGAAATTCCAGCAACCTCTTCAACAATCTTCCTCCTTCCTTCAGAATTCATTCTTATAATGTCTGCAATCTCTCCCTGAAGAACAATATTGAATCCGTGAGGGTCAATTCCAGCCTGTGCAAGGAGTTCAATTATCTCATTCCTTGTCTTTACTTCATTATTAATCTTGTAAATTCCCTGCCCATTCCTTCTTATTATTCTCTGGAGTTCGACTTTCTTTGAATCCATTGCAAAACCCTTGTCTTCATTGTTGAAAACGAGCTTTACAGATGCCTCTCCCGCAGGTTTATGGGCCTTAGTTCCTGAAAAAATAAGATTTGATGACTTACTAGCCCTCATACTCTTAATACTCAGCCTTCCAAGAGCGAAGCATATCGCATCAGTAATATTTGACTTTCCAGAGCCATTGGGTCCAACAACAACATTCATCCCATTTTCAAATGGGACTTCAGTCTCTGCGGCAAAACTCTTGAAACCCTTCATCACCAATTTTTCAATATAGGGCATGAACTATAACTCCTCAAACCATATTTAAAATCTTTTGTGCCAGCAGGAATATACTATTATTATCTCGATTAATATTAACTATAAAATGACTACATTCGAAAGGCTTATAAACACCCAACAATATTCAATAAAATGACACACGAACATGCGTTAAAAGATGCGTTCAAGAAAGTCAAGGCAGAGATTGCACAGCTTAGAGTTGCTGATTTGCAGCTTACTGAGCAGATAATTGCCTTGAATCAGAACATGCAACAGCTCTTGCAGATGTCTTCAAAGAAGTCAGCTAAGAAGAAGAAATAGAAAAGGATTAAGAGGGGAAACACACTCTAACCACTATGAAGATTAATTCTGGAGATATAAGATTTGCATCACTCAGTCTAGGCAAGACCCTTAGAGATGCAGGAGTAAGATCTTACGAACAATTAATTGCCATTTCTCCAAGAGAAATTAATATCTTAGATGATCGATTCAGGAAAGATAAGATAAACTTTGTTAGAGGAAATAATGAAGGAGAAAGGGAATTCTATAGAGTTTCTTATGAAAGACATGGGCAAGGAGAAATATTACTTGCGCACATGACTCCTCCTAGAACAAGGCGCAGCTATATCGAAACAACTATTTCATTTGGATGGTTGAGAGGATATAAGACAATGAAACAAAATATAAATAATGAGAATAATGTATTCCGAAGAGATCTCTTTGATACCTCTGGAGCATCAGCAATTGATAAAATGTTTGGCGAATTAGAAGTTCTAAGCCAGTTTGGAATTGGTCCTCACAGGAGTTTAGAATAAAATGTTAGATAGAAATCAAATTAGAGATATTGCATCAACTTTCCTACGTGGCTTGAAAGACGCAGAAGTAACCGACACTGATTCACTCATAAGAAAGACATCAGTTGAAGAAAGCTCTACATTTCTTATTTCAGCAGGAGATAGCTATTGCGATTTAATCGATTTCACAAAATTAAGCCATGGTTTCGCAGGAGCTGCTTATAAGAAAGCTATGAATAATGGTTTTACAGACAGACCCATTAATTTGAGGCTAGACTATAATCTGGGTGAAGGTTCAGTGATAGTGCTTTCAGGGGTTCAACCAATTGAGGGTTACGATAATCGTGCCAGAGGAGTCATGCAATTTAAGAGCATCAATTCAAGAAAATTTGAAGATTTATTGAGTGAATTGGAAAAGCTTGCGAAGTCAGAATAATTTCTTCTGTTTTTCCCTATAATCTTCCATAGCATTCTTCTTTGTATCAATTCCAAGAATATTCTTCAGAGTTGCCCAATGCTCTCTGAATATTTCTCTTTCCTTGAACTTTTCATAATTCTTCTTAACAAAATCGACAGTAGCAGGGTCTGAAGGATATCCAGAACCAAAATCCATTCCTATTTCCTTCTTTAATTTCTCAACTTCATCGTCTCTCTTAACTTTAGCAAGAATTGAAGCCGCACCAACAACAACATAATCTCTATCTGCCTTGTGTTCACAAATGAAGCTCATTCCCTTCAAATCTCCAATGAGGTCCTTTACTTTTCCAAGCCATGCAATCTTATTAGTTGAAGGGCAATCAAGAACAACTTTAATTTCTTCGCTGGGAAATTTAATTCTTATCTTATTGATTATTTGTGCTGCAGCAATTGCCTCAATAAAATTTAGATTAATTCCAGAATTCATCATCTCATTTATTTCTTTAGCTGTAAAAACAACTATCTCATGAGCTTCTGCGATACCATGAATTTCCTTCACGAGATTCTCTCTCTTTGCAACTGTAAGCAACTTACTATCCTTAACTCCAAGACTCTTTAGCTTTCCTTCATTCTCCTTTTCAACTAGACATCCGCCGAGAGCCATCGGTCCGATTACGGGACCTCTTCCAGCATCATCAATTCCAAGTATTAATTCAGACATGGTTATAATAGCAGAGAGTGGATTTGAACCACTGATCTTCGGGTTATGGGCCCGATGAGGACTCCTGGCTCCTCTACTCTGCTGTGATGTTATTACGAGAATTGGGAGACTTTTAAAGTTATTGTTAAACTATCTCTTTGGTTGATATGCAGGACATCTTCCAACAACTCTTTCACTTAAAAGGGGGTTATAGAGAGATTCTTCTTTAAGAGCTCCAGCACATAGTCTTCCAGTTAATTGGCAATAAAAGTTGTTAACTTTGTATAATTTAGATGCCCCTTTCTCTCCATTAATATTTTGGGGAAACCTGCTATCTTCTTCACGAACAACAAAGTAAGAACATGCTATATCTTCAGCAATTGCATCAGTAGCTAATGAGCCTGGCGTCCTTCTTTCATTTTCCATTTAAAAAGTATTAAATAGGAGTTTAAATAAATAACTGTGAGGAATTGATATGTCAGGACCTGGGGAAGGGAAAATTCATCTTGGAAAAGCAGATATCTATATTCATGTAAAGGGAAAATCAAGAGCAAGAATCACTCATGTTGATGTTGAGTTAGATGAATTGAATAAAATTCTAAAACCAGGCGAATCAACATATGTTGAAGCAAAGGAAGGTGGGGTCTTCATAGGCCTTCGCAGAGAGATGATTAAGAGGGCTGAAGCGATTGCAACTAAGAAAGATAAGAAACAAAAATCTTTATAAGTTCCTATTTCTCCGAATATTAATGACAAAAGATGATATAATTGGGGATATTTCAAAATTCCTTGAGGGACAGGGATTTTACGCAGAAAGATTATTACATTTTGCAAGACCAAGTGGAATAGTTGCACCAGAAATTCTATATCTCACGAGCCTCTCAGAAACCTTACTTAGCGGAGTTCTTAACGAGTCAAATCCAAGAGGAGACCGTCCGCATGATTTTGGTACAGTCTATCTCAATTCTACTGGAGCAGATGCAAGAATAAAAGAAAGATGGGTCTATGAAGTACCTGAAAACCTAGGAGATAGAGCCACACAATTAGCCACCTCATTAGCCGAACAATTCAAAGTCAATGTAGATGTCAGAGTTCTCAAAAAGGGCGACAGAAGATTTGATGCAGAATATTTTGAAAGATGCAATCTTGGAAGATAATTCTGTTCTAATCAACAAACTTAAAAACTATCCAAATTACACTATTTTGTGCCTACATCGCGTAATGGTATCGCATCGGATTGCTAATCCGAGCCCCGTAAGGGGCATCCAGGTTCGATTCCTGGTGTAGGCGTTGTAGCATGAAAATGCTATTATTCTACTGAATCGAACCTCGGTTCGTGTTCCTGGCGAGCAATTAGCTCTTTACTATTCTGTAATAATCAGAAGAGCTGGTTGTGAGTGGTAGGCGTCTTCCACCACAAAATCCTTTTAAACTTCAATAACTTAGAATAATCATGCCAATAGCAAAAAAGAAAATCAAAATAGAGGGAAAGAACTACGAGTACAAGTGTAGCTGGCATCACGGCGGATGCGGAGGAGTCTATGGTCTCGGTTTCGTTGGTGCAGCCATCTATTACATTTCAACTGCCTCTGGATTCTGGATGGGAGTTCTTGGAATTCTAAAAGCAGCAGTATGGCCTGCATTCCTTGTCTATGAAATTCTTCATTATCTTGGGGCATAATTGATATAATGGGGAAATACATCAAGTATCATAGAGACGGAACTCCATGGGCAAAGGGAAGTATAGTTAAGGGAAAGATGGAAGGCTTCTGGAAGTGGTATAGAAAGGACGGAACGATAATGCGTTCTGGACACTTCAAAAAGAGCAAGCAGGTTGGTGAATGGATAACCTATGATGGGAAGGGAAGAATAGTCAAGAAAACTAAAATGTGATGGAAAAATATATAAATTATTTATTCTTAATCTAAAAATGACATACGTTGATGGTTTCTTATTAGTAGTTAAGAAGAAGAACATAAAAGCTTACACTAAAATGGCTCATCAGGGAGGTAAGATTTGGAAGAAGCATGGAGCTCTAAGATATCTTGAGTGCATTGGCGATGATTTACAACCCAAATTTATCAAACTTACCTTTCCTAAACTTGTCAAGCTAAAGCCTAATGAAACTGTATGGTATTCATTCATTGTTTATAAAAATAAAGCTCACAGGAATAAAGTCAATGCTCAAGTGATGAAGGACCCTAAAATGAATGACTTTAAAGAACCGATGCCATTCGATTTTAATAAGATGTCCTGTGCTGGATTCAAAGCAATAGTTGATTTGCAATAGAAGACATTCAAAAGGCTTAATAAGTTCATAAAATTAGTTTAAACAGATGGTGGTGATACGGAATGGTCATTCAAATCCAATCTATGATGGAGTTTCTGCATTAATCCCCGAAGAATGGACAATGTTTAGTGGCGATCCAGACACATACATGACCATAATGAAAAATGGCGGTCCTCCAAGAGTCCAGGTATATCCAAGAGAAAGTAAAATCTTTGTTTACGACCCTGAATTCATGGACTTCGCGACAAACATTAAGAGTTCAATCCAGAAAGTATGCGGTCTAGAATTGATAGTTGAGAAAAGATTCTGATAAACAACAGAGCATAACTAAATTTATAAAGTATTAATATCAATTCATAATTATGGAAAAAGATATCGGGAAAGTAAGGAAGAACGCCGACACGGACATACTCATAAGAGTTGATGATTTCGGTGGAAAACCTGGAGTTACAATAAGAGAATATGTTAATGGAACTGGGATGAGCAAGTACAAGGGCTTCACTAAGTCTGGAACAAGAATATCCCTTGAAGAATTCCCTAATTTCAAAGATTTAATCAATAGCATCAAGATTGAAGACCTGGACTTTTCAAATTCAACTCCGAAAATGCCTTCTCCAAACAAATTCACCCCAAAACAAACAGATTCTTCAAAGCCAAAGAAGGAAGAAAAATTCGATGAAGACTATGGTTCTGACTCCTCGGGCGAAGAATTCTACTAACTCTCAAATATATCTTTGGAGTGAATATTAATTTATAAGCAAAATATTTCTTTAAGTTGTATGACAAAAGAGTGGGATGCAGACATGCCCCTTTCGGATTATGCTCCAGGAATTCAAAGAGTATTTAGAGAACATGCACAATACCTTCTAGACGATTTGAAAAATAATAAAAACCAGCATGGAAAGATTCCAGCGAGAGAACAAAGCTTTGAGGGGCATGGAGAATATATAACACTTCAGAGAAATCCGCAATGGTACAGTGAATTATTCAGAAAGTTTTCATATTCTTTAACAAGAAGAAGAGGAAATCCTAACAGAGTCTACACGAGAATTAGGGGACCAAAACATACTCTAGCTCAGAGAGCTTATGTCAAAACAGCATTGGAAAAAATAATTGAAAGTGAAGATAGGCAAGTAAATGGAGCATATCTTTCAGAAAGAACTTATGGAATGGGAAGAAAAAGATATCCTCATGAAAAATCAAAAAGAAAGCAGGGAGAAAAACTAAGAGCCGGAGAGCTATATGAGAAAACAGAAAGGAAGAAAGTCAAGGTTAGAAGGTATGAAAATCAGGCAAGAGTCAGGCAATTAATTTATGAGAGACTCACTCAAGGATTTATTCATGAAGATGGAACACCAGAGCTTCCAGACAGAAGAGTAAGACAATATTTCAATGTTCCACTTCCTTCGAATCATTCTGAAATGATTAAGAAGAGAAAGCAAAAAATACCTGAATTGGAAAGAGCCCCATTCTAATCTTGCTAGTTTACACAATTATATTTATATACTACAATCTTTTTTGTTAATTATGCAAGTAAAGGATATAATGCATTCAGTTGCAACAATTGATTCAAAATTAAAAGTGAGTGATGGAATAGTTGAGATGTCAAAGAAGCATATTGATTGCCTCATAGTCACATCTAGCAATAAAATAGTAGGAATGGTTACTGAAGATGATATTTTCACAAATCTTGATAAGACTGATAACAAGATTACAGACATAATGATCAAGGATATTAAGACAATTGATGCGGGAGAAGAATTAAATGAAGCAGCAGAAACGATGAACCGAGAGGGTGTTAGAAAACTCCCTGTTTTGAGTAAGGGAAAACTCGTAGGTATAATCACCGCAACAGATTTAATAGCTCATGCGGGCGAATTGTCAGAAGTTTTCTTGTTTGATTGATAATTAGTTGATTATTCGCCTATTTCAGTTCTATTCTTTCCGTTGATTTTAGCCCTATGAAGTGATTTGTCAGCCCTCTTTACTAAGGAATTAATATTGTCAGTCATTCTAAATTCTGCTATTCCTCCGGAAAAAGTGATGTTGTATTTCTTAAGAACATGATTCTTCATCATTCCCTTCTTCAGTCTCTCAGAAACCTTCTTTGCCTTTCTAGCTTCTGTCTCAGGCATTAAAGATATGAATTCTTCCCCTCCAAATCTTGCAACAGTATCGGATTTTCTAAGACTTTCCTGAAGATAATCCGCGAGTTCTAAAAGAATTTTATCTCCAGTTAGATGCCCATAGTCTGTATTGATTCTCTTGAAATTGTCAAGGTCAATTATCATAATTGAGAACTTCTTTGCCTTCTTGTTCTTCATATTCCTCATATACCTTTCAATCTCTAGATGAAGAACTGATTTGAAGAACCTAAAATTATAGAGTCCAGTCTTATCATCTCTTGTTGATAAGTCATATAGAAGATCAATATCATTTCCTATTTCTTTCAAGAACTTGTCAACCTTTACTTTTATTTCGCTCTTCATTAAAGAAATCTTTCTATTCATTACACATCACCGCTCTTCACAACTCTCAACCCACTTTCTTTTAATAAACTTATTGTTTCATCCCTCTGTGCAGCATTTCCAAGCCCCTTGTAATCTACAATTGCAGTTTCGACCTTTTCACTGAATCCTCTAATTGCTTTCTCAATTATCTCCCTACCAATTGGAAGAGCATGCTTTGGAGCAACATGACCCATTGCATAATCTGAATTAAGCTGAATACTATTGAAAGAAGAGCAATAATGCGGCCCTCCAACAGCTAGAGCAGGAATGAATTTTCCATGTTTCTTGAGATTAATAAATTCCTTTATTGATTTTGCAAGGACTTCAACGGCCTCCAAGTCCTTCCATTCTTTCTCTGTTCCCCCAACTTCAACAAACATGCATGGTTTCTCAATGAATGGACCGTGATGCGTTGATTCCATGGAGAAGTCATAACCTTTCTCAATCATACCATCCTTCTTGATATTCTTGTCAAGAATAATGCTAAATTCCTTCATGGCAATTGCAGAAGTTTTGACAATTGTTTCATTCTTTCCACCATAGTCTGCACCCTTCCAGTTTCCTATAGCATGAACACAGAAATTCTTTCTCCCTTCCTTTGAATAGTGCCTTGAAGCAAAAATAATAAAATCATAATCTTTTATTTTTTCATTCTTGTCAATGTTTTCAAGATGCACAATGTCCTCATCAAACTCATGGACTTCAACTCCCATTCTCTCCAGAGTACTCTTAATATTCCTTCCAGCCACATCTTTAATGGAAGTGATTATTACATATTTGAGAGTCATAATCCTTTTAAAAGAACTCATTTTATATAAGTTATGATACCAGGCTTGAAAATATCTCTCACTATAATTACAGTCCTTTCTTCCCTCATAGTAGGGGTCCTTCTAGCAAGATGGACAAGAGAAGAGTTAAAGCCAGGAAGAAAATACCTTAAAATTGCATTCTTTGCCTCCCTTCTTGCAACAGTTGTTCTGTTTGACCTTGCAGCATTCAAAGTCCTATCAATGAACTTTTCATTAATACTCGCACTCACTGCTTTCTACATGGCAGTAATATCTGGAATATCTCTTAGAAAAGCAAGAATTTAAAAGAATAAATCATTCTTACATTTAATGGATAAAGAGTTTGATGTAGTCATAATCGGTGGAGGTCCCGCAGGACTCACTGCAGCAATCTATGCTTCAAGAGCCAATCTAAGAACAATTCTATTCGAAGGTTCTAAAGATATTGGGGGTCAACTAGTCCTTACAACTGAAGTTGAGAACTACCCTGGATTTCCAGAAGGAATTCTAGGCCCAGAACTAATGAAGAAAATGAGAGAACAGGCTAAGAAGTTCGGCTCGCAAATACTCTCTGAAGATGTTACAAGAGCAGACTTCTCAAGGAAGCCATATTCAGTTGAAACAGGAAAGAGTAAAATTAAGGCAAAGTCAGTAATAATCGCAACTGGAGCAAGAACAAGGTGGCTTGGATTAGAATCTGAAAAGAAATTAATAGGTCGTGGAATTTCCAGCTGTGCAACATGTGATGGTGCATTCTATAAGAACAAGGACATTTTTGTAATAGGTGGAGGAGACTCTGCAATGGAAGAGGCATTATTTTTAACGAGATTTGCCAAGAGCATTACTGTAGTTCATAGAAGGGATAAATTAAAGGCATCAAAGATAATGCAGGACAGAGCATTCAAGAATAACAAGATAAAATTCGCATGGGATAGTGAAGTTTCTGAAATTCTAGGGAAAGAAAGGGTTTCAGGAATAAAAATAAAGAATATTAAAACAAAAAAAGTAACAGAATTAAAAGGAGAGGGAGTATTCATAGCAATTGGGCACATTCCAAACAGCGAAATATTCAAGGACCTTGAGAAAGACAAGAATGGATACTTGGTTGTAAAAAATAGCATTTTCACAAGCAAACCGGGCGTATTTGTTTCTGGAGACGTTCAAGACCATATTTACAAACAAGCCATTACAGCAGCCGGTCTCGGATGTATGGCAGCAATTGAAGCAGAGAAGTATCTTGAAATAAATAAGTAAGAGTGGATAGCTTCAATCCTATTCGAACCTATCGCTTTCTTTAAATACTATAAAACTCTTTAAAGATAATGAGTAAATATCTAATGATATCCTTGGAAGATGCAAGTTCAAAGAGCCTTTTAGAGGTTTTAACAAATGAAACATGCAAGAGGATTCTGGATCTCCTCTCTGAAAAAGATGAGATTACTGAATCAGAGATTTCAAAGAAATTGAAGCTTCCATTGAACACAGTTAATTATAATATGAAGAAATTAATTCATAGCAAGCTTGTAGAAGAGTCGAGTAATTTCTTATGGAGTGAGAAGGGAAAGAAGATAAGAGTATACAAAGTATCAAACAAAGATATATTGATAACTCCGAGAAAGAAGAGCAGATTCAATAAGGTCACAACATCTCTGATAACTCTCGGTTCAACATTCTTGTTGGGATTGGGAATTAGATTATTCTTCAGAAATGAATTAGAGCCTATTGAAGACAGCCTCTATGCAACTAGTGAAGCTGCAATAACAACAACTCAAAAAGCACTGTCTGCAGGCACTGTAGAAAACATTAGCAAACTCTCAACATTCATCTCATCCATTCCAGCATGGGAGTGGTTCCTTGGAGGAAGCATCTTTGCTTTGATAATCGTCCTAGCACTAAATTGGAGAAAATTGTAATATGAATAAAATAAATCATAGTACCAATAATTGTAAGGAGGTAATTCAAAAATAATAATGGAAAAATCGATAAAAATAACGTTGATAATTGCTGCAACAGTTCTCCTATTAGGAATTTTAGGTTTTGCTGCATTTAACTCGGTTGCAAACCCGTCAAATACACTTACAGCACAGGGAACTTCAACAATAAAAGTTGTCCCAGATGTAATCGCAGTAAGCTTCAATGTTCAGACAATGTCGAAGTCTGCAGAAGCAGCAAAGGATAATAATTCAGTAATAGTAAGTCAATTGACTTCAAAA
>Ga0137430_1000549_pt1 | contig 10653 bp, 16 predicted proteins | sample EasRivERMZT754_2_FD_104651 | JGI IMG/M metagenome (GOLD analysis project Ga0137430, IMG submission 104651) | Soil microbial communities from meander-bound floodplain in the East River, Colorado, USA - East River MetaG ERMZT754_2 | ecosystem: Environmental > Terrestrial > Soil > Floodplain ...
CGGAATGTAACGCATACGGGATTGCAAATTGCTGCGAGGGGTTGAGGAGCCAGCCTGATGAGCCTCTGGCTTCTGATTTGCATCACAGCGATATACGCGGGCATCGCGGCGAATGAGGCCAGCAAGGGCAACTGGTCTGATGCGTGGATATTCGCGGCCTATTCGGCGGCAAACTTTGGGTTTATGGCGAGGCTGATCTAGGTGGTTATTCCAAAATCCTCTTGCACGCGGTCTAGGGTGGCGAGGCTACAGCAGCGTAATAGGTATCGCGCTGCGTGCTCGCGGCAACAGAATCGTACACGTTCGTTAGCTTCCCTGTCTGAAACGGTGATGGGGGTGTCGTAGCTTTGGCAGTTGCCAAATTCACAGATGAGGTCGCGCGTTTTCATTTCCGTTCTCCATTATGTTCAACGATGTGTTTCAGATAGTCGATCACGAGCTGGTCGATCTGCTTCCCGTTTTCCCATCCGACGATGGTGCGGCGGGATCGGTGCAGGAACTTAGCCGCCGCCTGCTGTGTATGCAGGCCAGCGGCAATGCGGAGGGATCGGAAGGCTGCGGGGGTCATTGGCCGCGCTTCTGGCAGTAGGTCATGATCATGTCGCGCAAGCCCTTTTGGGTGCGGGCGCTGACGGCTGCTTTATTTGCGACAGTAGCGCAGTAACCGCGCATGTGCAATAGCTGCGCAGGTAATATAATTGCGTTGTTTGGGCAAAGTGGGCAACAAACATGCTGGACATCCTGAAGGCCGCCAGAGCCAAGATCGCTGATCCTGATCACTGGACGCAGGGCACATCTGCTCGCAATCATGATGGGAAATACACCAACCCGTGCAATTATGACGCTGTATCGTGGTGTGCCAGCGGCGCACTGTACTCCGTCGATACATCGCACGAATCATATCATGAGGCCATCGCGGCCCTGGCTGGCATCCCGGCACCCGACGGGGCCGTCTACAAGGTCGTAGAGATCAACGACAACGGCAGCCATGCCGAGGTTCTCGCCCTGTTCGATGCAGCCATAAGGCGCATTGAGCGGGTGAAACACATCATGGATGACGCACTCCAACCCAACGAAATGGCGGACGCCTGATGGAAATGCTGGCATTCTGGTTCTGGTGGACATTGCCGGCCTGGGTGATGGGCGACAATGGCGGCACGAATTAACAAGATCAGGCACGATGATGAAACCCGTGCCAAGATCCAAGCCACTCAGCTTATAAAACGCCTGACAGATCACGCACTTAGCGAGGTTCCAATCATGGAATCAACGCAGGTCAAGGCGATTGAAATCCTATTGAAAAAGACATTGCCCGATCTATCGAACGTCCAGCACTCAGGGGACGCAAACAATCCCCTGGTCGTACTGACAAGGCGAATCATTGAAGGAACAGGACATCCCGACAGCGCCGGTCTTCCGGCCCCTGTTGAACCCGGCGAGGTATAAGGGCGCATTCGGCGGCCGCGGTTCCGGCAAGTCGCATTTCTTCGCGGAGATGCTGGTTGAGGACCATTACAACAATCCCGGCCTGCGTTCGGTCTGTATCCGCGAGGTTCAAAAGAGCCTGAAGGATAGCGCAAAGCGATTGATCGAGGACAAGATCGAGGCTCTTGGGCTCGGCTCGTTCTTCGACATCCGCAACGACCACATCACATCACGCGGTAATGGCGTCATCCTGTTTCAGGGGATGCAGGACCACACCGCTGAGACAATCAAATCACTAGAGGGATTCAACCGCGCATGGATCGAGGAGGCGCAGACCCTATCCGAACGCAGCTTGACACTGTTGCGCCCCACGATCCGTGTGGAGGGCTCCGAGATATGGGCCTCGTGGAATCCGCGTCGCAAGTCGGACGCGGTGGACGAGTTTCTGCGTGGCAAGAAGCCGCCTAGCGCAATCGTTGTTCAAGCGAACTGGCGCGATAATCCATGGTTCCCAACCGTGTTGCGTGAGGAGCGCGACATCGACCTCAAGAACTATCCCGAGAGATGTGGGCACATCTGGGAGGGCGAGTATGCGAAAGCTTTTGAGGGCGCGTACTTTGCCACGGGGCTCAATGCAGCCAAGGCGCAGGGCAGGATCGGCCACGTCGCGGCGGACCCCATCCTACCAATCAGGGCATTCTGGGACATCGGCGGCTCAGGCGCCAAAGCCGACGCGATGGCGATATGGATTGTTCAGTGGGTGGGCGATCGCATTTTGGTCTTGGATTACATCGAGGGCGTGGGCCAGGTATTGGCGCATTACGTCAATGAGCTGAGATCGCGAGGCTACAAGAATGCCCTGTGTGTCCTACCTCATGACGGCGTTGCCGCAAACACCATCACCGGCCGACGATATGAGGACCATGTGCGTGACGCGGGATTTGATGTGGAAGTCATTGCTAACCAAGGACGTGGCGCTGCTTCCATGCGCATTGAGGCGGTGCGGCGCATCTTCCCGAAAATCTGGTTCAACGAAACGACCACGGAAGCGGGGCGCGACGCGCTCGGCTACTACCACGAGCGCAAGGACGAGGCGCGCAACGTCGGGCTTGGGCCGGACCATGACTGGTCGTCTCATGCGGCGGACGCTTTTGGATTGATGGCTGTTGCGTATGAGGCGCCGAGGCCGGGGCGCGAGCGCAAGGCTGTGAATTACGGAGCCGGAGGCTGGATGGGATGATCAGCATCACATGGCTCGGCAACCAGTGGGCCTCCTCGGCGTTCTGGGATGCCGTGGACGCGGAAACCGATGAAGCCGGCAAACATGCACAGGGGTTCGAGCGTGACGATTCCGAGCGCGTCGTGCTGGCGTGCTGGCTCAACTATGCCGTACCGGCGGGAAACGCATGATGGCTGAAATGACGGATGCTGCGCTGCGCAAGCGGTTGGCGGATGTTGCCAGCATGGTTGGCGCGGAACTGCGCGACTATCCGCACGAGGGCACCGCCATCGGCACCTACTTGTGGAACCTGTCCATACTGATTGAAGCACTGGCAAAGCGCGACCCACTTGATGTGGGCTCGTGGGGCGCGGGAGACGATGTTTTTGCTGATGGAGGGCCGCTCTGATGGCTGAAACGCTGACGCTCACTCGCTCAAAAGATGACGGCACCCAACATGTCATCACGATCGCGATTGATAAGGATGACGTGATGCGCGGGCCAGATGATATTACCGCGCGGTATGTAGTGTCCACCATTGGTGAGCTGTACCCCGAGATGTATGACGCCGGCTATGCGAAGTGGCGCACGTTGCTGGACGAGCAAATGGCCAACCGCGATGACCGCGATGGCTGACGAGGTTAGGTTTCTTGCGAGGGACGTTCAGAGATGTTGGCGCGATCACGCGCCGTCACGTCACATTCAATGCAACCTTCTGCGGTTTGACGAGGCTTCTGTACCTCGCGCGCTCAAGGCCGGTGCCGTGATGCGGTTTTACCTCAAGTGCTTGCTGGTTATTCCTGCAATAATCCTATCATGGATGGGTCGGCACCGATATGGCTGACGACAAGCTCAAGGAGGCCAAAGACGCCTTTCAGGACGCACAGGACGCAGAGCACGAAGATCGCACCGATGCCCTTGACGACCTGAAGTTCGCGCGCCTGGGCGAGCAGTGGCCCGAGGATGTCAGACGACAGCGAACAGTTGAGGGCCGCCCGTGCCTGACCATCAACAAAATGCCGGCATTTATCCGGCAGGTGGTCAACGACGCGAGGCAGAACAAGCCATCGATCAAGGTCCACCCCGTAGACGATGGCGCCGACAAGGAGACGGCCGACGTTCTGAACGGGCTAATCAGGAATATCGAGTACACGTCCAACGCCGATGTGGCCTATGACACCGCAACGGAATGTGCGGTCGGCACCGGCGTTGGCTATTTCAAGATGGGGCTGGAATACGCCCACGAGGACACATTCGACCTCGACATCCGCATCGAGCGAGTGAGCAATCCATTCAGCATCTACCGCGATCCGGCCTCGACGGCCGCGGATTCCTCTGACTGGAACTCGGCATTTGAAGTCGAGATGATCCCGAAGGTGGAGTACAAGAAACGGTTTCCCAATGCCAAGGAAAGCGACTGGGACGCGGAGGCATTCAAGACGCTGACCGACCCGTGGGCGACCGAGGATTCGGTGATGGTCGCCGGCTGGTGGAAGCGCGAGGAATACGACAAGAAGATTTACCAGCTCTCGGACGGTACGATCCAGTCTGAGAAGCAGATGCAGGCATTGCAGCCGATCCTCGATGTGACTGGCATCCAGGTCATGCAGGAGCGCGTGGCGAAGTGCTATCGCGTCTATCGCTGCCTCCTGAGCGGCGTTGAAATCCTTGAGGAGGAGGAATTTCCGGGCCAGTACATCCCGATCATTCCGGTCTATGGGGACGAGGTTGATGTCGAGGGCAAGCGGCATTTCCGGTCGTTGATCCGTGACGCCAAAGATGCGCAAAAGATGTTTAATTATTGGAGGACCACGACCACGGAGTTGGTGGCGCTTGCTCCAAAGACCCCGTTCATCGGGCCGGTCGGCGCGTTTGATACCGATGCTGCAAAATGGGCCACCGCAAACACGCAGAGCCACCCATACATCGAGTTTGACGTTAAGAACGGCATGACGCAGGGGCCACAGCGGCAGCCCTTCGTGGGCGTCCCTGCCGGCGCACTCCAAGAGGCATTGAACGCCAGCGACGATATGAAGGCCATCATGGGCCTTTACGATGCGAGCCTTGGCGCTCGCTCGAATGAGACGAGCGGTCGCGCGATCATGGCCCGTCAGCGGGAAGGGGATGTAAGCACTTTCCACTTCCAGGATAACATGGCCCGCGCCATCAGGCACGCCGGCCGCGTCATCCTCGGGCTTATCCCGCATGTCTACACTCAGGAACGCATGATCCGGGTGATTGGCGAGGATGGGTCACAAGAGGCCGTCCAGGTTAGTCCGAATGCGCAGCCGCAGCAGGCTCCGACGCCGCAGGCGCAGGATGCACAGCAGCAGCAGGAGCCCGACGTTCCCGTCTCGCGCATCTACAACCTTACGCTCGGCAAGTATGACGTGACGGTTACGACCGGGCCATCGTTCACGACGCGGCGCGAAGAGGCCGCGATGCAGATGACGGAGTTCATCCGCGCCTTCCCGCAGGCCGCGCCCGTCATTGGTGATCTGTTGGCCAACAACCTCGACTGGCCTGGTGCCGACGAGATTGCGGAGCGGCTGAAGAAGATCAATCCGGCATTGCAGAACCAGCTTCCGCCCGAGGTGCAGCAGCAAATCCAAGAGGGTCAGCAGATGATCCAGGAGCTCGGGCAGGAAAACCAAGAGCTCAAGATGGATCAGGCCGGGAAGCAGGCCGAGATGGCCCTGAAACAGCAGGAGATGCAAGCCAAGCAGCAGGAGCTTGAGGCCGAGCTGCAGATCAAGGCGATGGAGTTGCAGATCAAGACCCGCGAGTTGGAGCTGAAGGAAAAGGAACTGCAACTGAAGGCGCGCGAGACCGAGATTGATTCTGCTCGGGCCGAGACTGAGCGCATGACGGCCTCGGCGCCACCGGAAATCCAACTCAAGCACTCGGCCGCCGATGTATCCGGCCCGATCGCGGAGGTGGTTGAGCGGCTTGGAGAAACCATGCACGCGCACATGGCCCAGAGCAGCGACCACATGGGGCAATTCATGGCTGCGATGAGTAAGCGGCCGAGGAAAATCAAAGGCCCATCGGGCCGCGTCTTTGAAATGCTAGAGGACTAACGATGGTTTCATTCTCAAAATACCAGGACACCGTGGAGCAGATGTGGACCGCAGTCCACAACTTCACCGCGGCCGGACACGTTGTCAGGGTGGTCGCTCACACGGACGCGCCCACGCTCGCAACAGATGATGAACTTGCAGACCTGACGCAGATCAGCGGCACAGATTACCCCGGCAGTAATGACATCCAGAACGGCATGACGGAATCGGGTGGCACGGCCACGATGACCGGCGTTGATGTTGTCTGGACGGCAGGAGCTGACGACTGGACGGACACCGCGCGGTACATCAGCCTCTACAACGATACGAGCACGGGCGACAAGCTCGTGGGGACGTATGACTACGGCACGCCGTGGGACTTGCATACCGGGGAAACCTTCACGGTTAACTTCGGCGCATCGGTGGCAACTCTAGTCTAATGCGCATCAGCACATTCAAAAGCAACGGGTTTACGCCGGAAGAGCGGTTCAAGAGGTTGGGACCGTTCGCGACGCGCCACGGTATGTTCCCCAAGGGAACGGTTCTCCCCGTAACGCAGGTCCCGGCGTGCCCTCGTGTCAAGATGTCGGACTTGCCCAAGGGGCATATCCCTCCAGCGTTTTACGAAAAAGCGATGGAGCATAACCAGAAGGCCAATTCTTGCTGCCGGCACCCTGAGAACCACGAGATCGAGGCGCGCAGGTCGCATCCCGACGAGAAGGCGCCGGACATCTACATCTTCTACTGCACTGGATGCGGCAGGAAGCACATCAATTTCTGTGTCGGCAAGATAGATAGGCCCCATTGGGAAGCGGACTAAATGGCAAGACATTCCGTAGCAGGCCGGTCAACGGTCGTTGGCACGACTGCCCGCGCGATCGCGTCAGTGTTCGCTATCGCCAATCATGGCTTTGTGCTGCGTGAGGTTGGCATATTCAACACGACCACCACGGCCACCGCAGCGGCCCTCGCCAGATTTACGGCAGCAACCAACGTCGGTGCCGGGTTAACCGAGGCTGATTGGAACGGTAACAGCATTACGGTCTGCACCGGATTTGCGGGTCATAGTGGCGACGGAACGGTCGGGGAGATTCTTCGGCAGGGTGCGCTCGGCGCCGCCATCGGTTCGGGCATCATCTGGACGTTCGGCGATAGCGGGATCGTCATCCCGGCTGGCACCGCTAACGGAATTGGCGTCATCGGCGTGTCGGGTGTGACCGGCCAAATCCTCGACTACTATTACGATTGGGATGAATGATGGATGGCCGTCACAATCACTCCGACTTCTAACCCGGCGGGCGTCGGGTCTGCCGCAAGCGTAACGGTCTATACATCCGCAACCCTGGGGGCGGAGTCGGTTGATCGTCTTATTGCTATTCTGATCGGTAAAGAGGTCGCTACCATCGTTCCGAGCGCGGTTAGCCTTGGTGGGCAAACCGCAGAGCTGGCAGACGGTACCACCTTCGGAAATATGGGGGCGTGGATTTACTTAAAAAGCTTCCCCACCGGGTCGAATGCAGATGTTTCGATTACCTGGACCGGCACGATTTCCGCCGCGGCCAATCATATTGCGCTCTATGCCCTGACAGGCGCGGCGGCCCCTCCTGCCTCGGGGAACGACACGTCAACGGACATGGACACGACCTCGCCGCTGACTTCGGGCAACGTAACGGTTTCCACGGATGGCGGGATGCTCGCGCTTGCGGTGGGGGCCACCGATACCGTTGCCAAGACGTGGGCCGGCATTACGGAGGGTCTGGACGTAGACGCGGGGGACTTTCGGTTCACGACCGCGATTACCGTAACGGCGGCGACGGCAAGCCGAACCTGTACTGGCGGCACGAACGGCGAAGATGGCGTCATGGCCTGGGTCAACTTTGCTAATTCCGTGATACCCAACCTGAACATGCCGCCCTATACCCCGCCGGGTAAGTGATGAGCGGGCCATTTTATCCGGTCCCGTCGCAGTCGAGAATTGTACCGCGACAAGCCACGACGCTTGCCGGCAGTGCTACGCCGCCGGCCGGAACCCATGTCCAATGGAACCCGAGCGACAAGCACGCCGATATTGTATTATCGAATAATAATCTTACTGCTACTCACGATGGCGCCTCTGCCGATACTTGGATTGTTGCGCGGGCTACCAGGGCGCACTCCGTTGGCAAATATTACTTCGAGCAAAAGTGGATTAGTGGTTATGTTGGAATGGGGCTTGCGTTAGCCTCATCAACCCTGTCGAATTTTCTTGGAAGCGCTGTCGGGTCTGCGGGCTATTATACTGACGGCAATGTCTGGGTCGGCGGTGGCTCAACGGCGACCGGCGCGGCAATCGCCTCCGACGAGTGGGGTGGGCTTGCTGTTGATTTCGATGCCGGTAAGGCGTGGGTTCGTAACATTACGGGGTGGATTGGCGACCCAGAGGCGGGAACCGGGAATACCATTTCGTTTACGCCCAACTCCGAGCTGTTTGCCGCCTGCGTGCTTTCGTTACTTGCGGGCGCCTCCGAGGTTACTGCCAATTTCGGCGGCAGCGCATTTGCTTACACGATTCCGAGCGGGTTCATCGCCTGGGACGAGTACGAGGTCACAGCGGGGTCTGCGTCGTTTGCCTTCACTGGCTCCGACATTACTGTAAACCGAACGTATATCCTTGGTGCAGATTCCGGTAGTTTTGCCTTTACCGGCACTGACGTAACTTTCGACCGGACGTATATTCTCGAAGCGGGTTCCGGCTCGTTTGCGTTCACTGGAACGGATGTGGCCCTGACCAAGGGCTACGTCCTAAACGCTGATACGGATAGCTTTGTATTCACCGGCACGGATATAACCGTCAACCGGACTTATATTCTCGCTGCGGACAGCGGATCATTTGCGTTTTCTGGGACGGATATAACCGTCGATCGGACCTATATCTTAGCCGCCGATAGCGGATCGTTTGCTTTCACCGGCACCGACGTTGACCTGACGATTACGACGGTCGGCGCCTATACCATTGATGTTGATAACGGTGCATTCGTTTTCACCGGCGACGACATCACCGTTGACCGCACGTATATCTTGGCGGCCGATTCCGCAGAGTTCTTATTTTCCGGCACGGATATATCGCTAGACCGGACCTACGTTCTTGAGGCCGGGTCCGGCGAGTTCCTGTTCACTGGTGACGACGTTACGCTTGATTACGCGCCTGTCGCAGTCGAGACCGCGCGACCGGCCGAGGTGTTCTGGCCCCTCACGCGGCGCAATCGGCGCCTGCAAGAGGAAGAGGACGAGCTCCTTGCGGCCATCAGGGAGGCCGAGGAGAAGGCGGACGCGGCAAAGAGCGCCCGCGTCATCAAGGCGATCGGCAAGGCCACGGATGCCTCTCGGGGGCTTCTTGGCGAGGACGGATTAAACTTTGCAATCCTGGCGATGCGTCTTGAGGCCATCGCTAATGCAAAGACATCGGCGGAAGCCATCAGGGCGGCAAGTTCTGCGCTGATCGAGGCCCGCCGTCTACAAGACGAGGTAGAGGAGGAAGAAGAGGCAATGATCCTTCTTCTCGCAGCATGACGGTTTACGAGCGCCTTGGCACCGAGCCGCCAGCCAGCAACTCTGTTGAATCTCGCTTGGACGCCATCACGGCGGCACTGGCCGAGATCGTGCGGCGCATCGAGGACATCGAGCGCAGGCGCGCAACGCTGAGATTGCCCGACAAGGGCAAGAGATAGTTCAACAACCCAAAAGGACTGAACATGAGTTTGGAAGGCGCAACCGCGCCCGACCAATCCGTCACGCCTGCACAGGCGCCGGAAGTCGAGGCACCGGAAGCACAAGACGAGACGGTCAACCTCGAAACGCAGACCTCGGACGAACAGGCTGTAGAGGAACCGGCTCCACCGGAGGATGACTCCGAAGAGGTCGATTACGAGGGCGAAAAGTATCGCTTACCCAAGAAATTGAAGGACGCCCTCCTTCGGCAACAGGACTACACCCGCAAGACCACGGAAGTTGCAGAAGCGCGCCGGACTTTTGAAGCCGAACAAGCGGCATTCAAACAGCAAACCGAGGCGGCTTCTGCGCACATCCGCGAGGTCGCGCAAGTCGTAGCCCTTAACGAGCAGCTTGGCCAGTTCGATCAGATCGACTGGAACAAGCTACAGCAGGACGATCCTTTCAAGGCCACTGAGCTGTTCCAACAGCGCACGCTCCTGAAGGAACGCCGGGACGGACTGGCGGCGCAAATCCAGTACAACGAGCAGCAACGGTCGCAAACAACGCAGCAAGAATTTGCCAAGCGTTACGCGGAAACCAATGCACGGCTCACTACCGAAATTCCGGGCTGGCTAGAGGTGGCCCCCAAAGTAGCAACCTTCGCACAGGTCCGCGGTGTCGATCCGGTTCACCTCCGGGAAATCGCCACCCACCCAGTGTTGTCGAAGTTATTGCACGAGGCGCACCTCTGGAACGAGCACGTCAACGCCCAAACCACGCAGGCGAAAGCCGCCGCAAAACCAGCAATCCAGCCGAAGCCGATTACCAAAATATCAGGTACGGGGGCGCGCACTACGCTCACTCCCGAGACGGCGACGGACATGGAGAGTTACGTGGCGGCCCGCAAGAAGCAGGGTTACGGCAAACGCTAATCCCGAACGGCCCGCAGTGATGCGCGCTGGAGGCCCGTCGTGAGACGCGCCGAGGATTATTGCCATGAGCAATACGACACTTACCGCGGACATCATCGCAAAAGAAGCGGTGATGATCCTCGACAACGAATGCGTGGCTGGAAAGCTTTTCCACCGCGGCTACGCCGAGGAGTTCTCGTCCAAGACCAACGGGTACACCCACGGCGAAACCATCTCGATCAAGCGTCCGACCGACTTCACCGTCCGCGATGGCCGCGTAGCGTCCGTCCAAGACGTCGTGGAGGGTAAGGTCACCCTCACCGTCGATGAGTACAAGGGCGTGGACTTC
>Ga0137430_1000552_pt1 | contig 10621 bp, 17 predicted proteins | sample EasRivERMZT754_2_FD_104651 | JGI IMG/M metagenome (GOLD analysis project Ga0137430, IMG submission 104651) | Soil microbial communities from meander-bound floodplain in the East River, Colorado, USA - East River MetaG ERMZT754_2 | ecosystem: Environmental > Terrestrial > Soil > Floodplain ...
CATTCTACTAGGCGCGACGAACCCGCCAAACCGTCAGCTTCTCCGCGCGAGATCATTGAGAAACCGAATTTCGAACAACCAATCTTAGCCATTGCCGATTTGGTTCACCGCCCCGACTATCCTGAATGCGCCTTCGGTCAGCACGTGGACATTGGGGGATACGTCGGCGTGGTTGTGGAGATCATCAATCAATCGCTCAAGGTGCGTTCGCAGCAAGGCACATCGCGCAACTACAACGCCCTTGTCTTGCGCAACCTCCATGGCCAGCCCCGGAGTTAGTCCGGTGTCCAAACACGGGGCCTGAATTACTATCCGACCATCCCGGCTGCCGGCTGAAGCTCCCCCGCGCTCCGCCCGGAACGCAGCTAACCGGAAGTGAAGCGGAGCCACGCCCTTCAACAACGCGACGCCTCCTGTCGCTTCACGTCCGGTTAGCTACATTCTTCTTTTTTGTTAGATGGCGGCGTCCGTCTCAAAGGTCAATGGCGTAGTCTCCGAAATGCCATAGACGTAAACTAATAGCTTACGGCAAGCATCGGCAATCTCGCGAGCAGAGCCCGTAAAATCGCAATCGAGAAAGCGACTGCCATCGCTTCCTCGCGTTTCACGGAAATCGAGGTGCAATTCTTCCGCGGCCTGCCGGATCTTCGGTTCCAAACTGCGCTGTCTCTCAGTGATCAAAGGAAAATCGATCTGCGCACCATCCGGCGCACCAGTGAGCTGGAGGAAATCCTCGGTACCACGAACGCCAACTATGAGGAACTTTTGGTCTGAAGATCGCATAAGCATCGACACAAAGATTTCGATCTTCGACGCGTCACCCTTGGTCTTGAGCGTGCGTCGCGGCCAGAATGCCCACGCAAGAAAGAGTACAACCGCAACACAGAGGATGATGATTGCAGCTCGGCTCACGCGGCGCGGTATCTACATCTAACGACGGAACTGAGCCACCGCCGCTGGCAGCGCGGTCGCGCCTGCAACCACAGCGTTGCGACTCGAACAACCGTCCGACTGCCCGGCGCAGTGGCTGTTGGCTCCAGTGATCTGGTTAGCCCATGTCGGTGTGCTCCCACTCATACTTACTGGCTCGTGCGATCTGAAAAACATCATGGCCCTCCGCTGCGGCTCGTATCAAGCTCTCCGCAAACTCTGCGTCTGCAACGCAAGCGTCGAAAGCAGGCCGCGATGTGTCGAGCAACTCTACACGAATGCCGCCGCGCTTCTCCGGCGCGAACTGCACGACAAATCTCTCGTCCAGATTGATGCCCATGAACCCGCTCCGCTGGTCGAGACCGCGAAACACCTGCAATGAGGTGTCGAGTGATGCCTGAGTCGGAGCATCGCCCGGAACATCCGGTCTCCCGTTGGAACTGCCGTAGAAAATGTTCACGAGCGCGGAGTGGCCACTGGTTACCAGTGAACATGGTATGTGGCTCCTCTCTTCCGGGCATAAGCCTTAAGTGATGCGGACCCAAAAAAGATGAGTGTGAACACAACAAACAAAATAAGCGCGCCTATCAGCCGACGCCCCAAACTAGCGGTAACGATAAGCATGCAGGCGGGGCCGAGGAAAGCCCCGAGCAAACCGAAATAGTAGCCGATGTCTCCAATGCTCCAGAGAAAAGCCAACCACCGGTTGCGCTTCTTCAGTTCCACATAGTCTGGATAATCAAGAGACATGCAAAGTGGATTAACGACCCCATATAGGTGATCCGAAGTTATTCATGGGCTGCCAGCGAGTGGGCTTGGAGGACTCGCGTCCCAGACGGTGAATAACTTCGCCGCTGCGCTCGCGCCAAACCGTCACAATGCATTCCCATGCCGTCGGCGCGAGTGCTCCGGTCAATGCTATCCTTTTTTCGTTAGGCGGCATGGTCTGCGACCCTCCTGAACCACTCTCTCTGACGGCCAATCGCAATCCAGTAGTGACGGTCGCCCTCGAAGTGGATGTGATAAATCATGCGCTCCTCCATCCAGCCCACGTACACCATGATGGCGACGGAATCCGAATCGGTGCCAATGACCTCGTAAGGCTGTGAATCTCTGTGGCCCTTGAACTCGCTGCGCATCCGGTGCCGAGTGTAGCGAATAGTGAGGTGCCCGAACATGTCGGTGATGAACTTCCGCTGCTTGGCGGTCGTGCCTGGCCGCCAAACCCACTCTTTGAGAGTGCGTCGCCTGTCGGAGCGCCATGTGCCAAGCAGTCTCCTGTCTGTCTTTGTTTTGTGCGCTGGCATTTCACGGTGGAGGTTGCTGCGTGGCCTAGACCGCCCCAACCCATTCCCATGCCCTCGGCGCGCGTGCTCCGGTCAATCCTATCCTTTCTTCGTTAGGCGGCAAGTGGGGCATGGTGTCTCTTCGTTAAGTGCCCAGTTATGGCACCTCGACGACGCGATAGAAGCGCTGAGGTGCGCCGAACGGTATGTGGTCGGCCACGCAGTTAGTGCCACCGTTGCCTGTGACAAGCGCGCCGAGGTCCATCCAACCACCCGGGTTGTGAGCCGAGCGATATTGCACCTGATACGTTCGATTCGTTTCCGAGTCCCAGCAAAGAGTAACCTCAGTCACGTGAAGCTGGATTGTCGGTTGGCGATGGCGCGAGGACACGTCGAGCGTGAAGGTGCCAATGTAATCGTTCCGACCACTCGCTCCCACTTGGTGCGTGCCCACACGATCGCGCGCGAAGACCGCCGGTGCGGCAGAGTAGTAAGCTGTAAGATCAACGGTCTTGTCCAGCAGGGCGCGCGTGGTCCCGGCGGCTGGCGCGTTGGGCGAGGGATAGCTGGTCATGCTGTACGTGCGCGGCGCACTGTTGGCGGTGAATCGCGGGACGGAGTCATTCGTGCGCAAGGGCGCGCTTTCACCGAGATGGCTGGCTCGGTATTGCTGTCGAAGAAGAGATTCACAGCAAAGAAGGACCACGGGCCGTTGTATTCAAAGGACAGCGTGAATTGGTTCTGGCCTTCATCGAGGGTGAGGTTTATGGGCGCGTGCGCCCAGTCGGGGCCGTTGATGAAAGCGGCAGTGAGCCCGTCGGGGTTGCCCGCCGGAAGGCCCGGGCTGAACCAGACTTTATAGAAGTCGCTGTCCAAGCCGCGAGTGTCCCAGACGAAATTGCCGGCGGGATTGCCGGCGGAATCGCAACTGAAGACCATCGCACCAGTCAAGTGGGCAGCGGGCGCATGGCCGACAGCCACAGCCAAGCACATCAGAAGGGAAAGCAGCGACGAAGTTTTCATATCATAAGTGTTTTAGTATGTGTGTTGTGAGAGTGACACTGCCTTAACGGAAAGGTCAGCCACGGGAGCCAGCCGCCGATGATCGGCAACTAGCGACCCACCGACGGCGGCCATGGGGGGTATCGCGTCATGGATGCAATCGACGCCATGGTTAGGCGGCGTTTTCATTCAGTGAGTTCCTCCAGACATGTTCAACGCGACTACACCTCCGACAATGGCCACTAAGCCTGCGACTTTGAGGATGCTGACCGGCTCTCGAAAGTAGAGAACCCCGACAGTCGCTATCAACGCTGTGCCGACGCCGCTCCAGATGGCGTAGGCGACGCTGACATCCACCTTCTTGAGAGTCAAAGTCAGGAAATAAAAGCAGACACCGTAAAACAGCCACATCAGCATGGATGGCGTGGACTTGGTAAACCCCGCCGAAAGTTTCATGCAGGTCGTGCCTGCGACTTCGGCGAGAATAGCGAGAGTAAGATAAAGCCAGTGCATAACGTGGTAGCCGCCTACGAATCAAAGCTGAACCACAGCCGTGCAAATTCAAGTCCAAAGTCGCAGATCAACATTTTGGGTAGTGGCGCAGTTTTTCTTCTCATCAAGCCATTAGGACGGGGCCCTCCTTCCAAATTCGCCAGTGTGATCCGATTTGTTCGGCTCACAGAAAGATCATTACGTTGGCCGACGTATTATAAATCAGTTGCGTGGCTGGGCTGGAACGAAGCGGAGTTGGCAGCGAGAGCCAAAGCTGACGTGCACAAAGTACAATTGGCAATGCAGTTGCGAAGGAAGACGCCTATGACGCGGCAATGGATAGCGCATCGACTGCACATTGGCAGCGCCAGCTACGTCTCACACCTGACTGCAAAGGCAAAGGCAAGGATTGTCGATTGTGAGAACTGACCCCTGCTAAAGGAGAACTATACCCCTTAAACTTAAACTTAACTTAACTTAACAGGGACCGACGCCTTCAAGACCCTTCACGACCCCTTCACGACCCAGGTCTAGCCTCACCGTGCTCAAGGTTTGCGAAGGCGGTAGAACTTGTTCCCGCTCGGCATTGGCACTGTGATGAAGATGTGCGTGGTGTTGGTTTGATACGGGAAGGGCACTTGCATCCAAGGAATGGAGGCGACCGTGAGCGTTGCGGTTTCATCCAATACGAAGTCTGTGGCTGGGAGCGGCCACGAGATTCGCACGTTACCGGGGGCGGGCTCGATGGCAAGGCGGGGCTGGACGGGCACCCCGAATTTCTGAATCCGATGGTTTACAGCATCCACGACGTAGACATTCCCGTCGTCGTCAACAGCGATCCCCCCCATGCCAACGCTGCTGAACTCACCGTCGCCGGTACCCGCTGAACCCCACTTCGTGAGAAATTCGCCGGTGCCGGTAAACTTCTGAACTCTTGCACCGAACAATTCTGTGACGTAGACGTCCCCATGAGAATCAATCGCCAGGCCAGCAGGGAACCTGAACTCCCCGTCGTTCGTGCCATCCGAACCCCATTTGCCCAGAAAAGCGCCACTGCCCGTAAATCTCTGGATGCGCTGGCTGTAGTCCCCGACGTAGACAGTCCCCTCAGGACTGACCGCTATGGCGCTGGGGATTGAGAACTGTCCATCGTCCTGACCCTCTGCTCCCCATTGCGTGAGGAGAGTCCCAGCACTAGCAGGTATTGAAAAACTCCGAAAAGTTTGAACGGAAATGGATCTAAAGCGATCGGATCGGCATGCGTGGAAGCGTGGAACCTCAAGCCGACATGTTGTGTCTCCTATCGCCCGAGAGCCGCGTGCCCAAGGATCACCCGTTGCGCCGGATCAAAAAAATGGTGGACCAAGTGCTGGGCGATCTCTGGCCGCTCTTCGAAGAGATGTATGCCGAGACTGGCCGCCCCTCCATCCCGCCCGAACGCCTGCTCAAGGCTAAGATGCTCCAAGCCCTGTATACCATCCGCTCCGAGAATCTCCTCATCGAGGCCCTGGAATATAATCTCCTGTTTCGCTGGTTCCTGGATCTGAACCTGACGGACCCCATCTGGGACAACTCCACCTTCACCAAAAACCAGGAGCGGCTCCTTCGCCACCAGACCGCCGAACTGTTCTTCGCTCGCATCGTCGGTTTGGCCAAGGAACACGGATGGGTCAGTGACGAACACTTCACCGTCGATGGCACGCTCATCGACGCCTGGGCCAGCTTGAAGAGTTTCCAGCCCAAGAGCGGTCCGAAGGATCCCACCGACGGGGACTCCGGCAACCGGAGTGTGGACTTCCACGGACAGAAGCGCAGCAACGCCACCCACCAGAGCACCACCGACGAGCAAGCCCAACTGGCCCGCAAGGGCCGCGGCAAGGAGGCCCGGCTGTGCTACGGCCTCCACGCATTGATGGAGAATCGCCATGGCCTGTGCGTGCAGGCGGAGATCACGACGGCCCACGGAACGACGGAGAGCACGGCGGCGACCCAACTGCTGGCCCGCCAGATCGACACGGCCCAGCGGCCGCCCCAGAGCGTGGGGGCGGACAAAGCTTATCACAGTGCCGAGGTGGTTGAATTCTGCCGCGAGCACGGGATCAAGCCGCACATCGCCGAGGTCAAAGACCGCAAGGTGGCTGGACTGGATGGCCGCACCACTGGCAGCTTGGGTTATCAAACCAGTCAGAAGCTGCGCAAACGGGTGGAGGAGATTTTCGGCTGGGCCAAGGAGATCGGAGGCTTGCGGCGGACACGCAAACGGGGCACCGCCCGGATGGGCTTGAGCGGGATGTTGATCCTCAGCGCCTATAATCTGGTGCGGATGGGAAAGCTGTTGGGCAATTCGACCTGAACCAGAACACTGGCGACCGCGCGAGCGGGACGCCAAATCCTGCGGCGTGCCCGGATAAGTAGAAAAACATCCGAAACACGCCGCAAAAGGGGGTCGCGAACAGTTCGGAGTCGTTCTCATAGCGGTGGAGGTCGCTGAAATCACGAAAGGGAAGCCGCCCAAAATTGAAATCACCCGTTTTTCAAAAGCCTGCTAGTGAACTTTTGGACTTGATTACTCATGCTGCTCATCACGAAGTGCGGAACGGTCACGTAGGCATTGCCGTCGCGGTCGAGACCGATGTCTACGGGGGAGGAACCGAACCCTACAGTACCCGCATGCCAGCCGAGAAGAAAAACCCCGGCAGGGGTAAACTTCTGAATCCGGTGGTTACCATCATCGACTACATAGATATTATCATCTTGTGCAATTGCAATCCCGGCAGGCCCATTAAACTGGCCATCGGAAGATCCTTGTGATCCCCACTGCGCGATGTAAGTACCGTCAGTCGAGAACAGCTGTACCCTACTATTGCCGCCATCCACGACATAGACTTTGGCATCCCGAACCGCGATGCCCTGAGGCCGCTCGAACTGTCCGTTTCCCGATCCCTGAGAACCCCACTTGAGAAGGAATTGTGGCGGGGTTTCGGCCCTCGCAATAGAAGTAAGAGTTACGACCAGGACGATTAAATAAGGGGTTTTCATGGTTCGCGACGGACTCCCGCAGGAAATTAGTTTTTTGTGCCCCCCGAATGCCCTCGGCACTGCGCGCGCGAGGGAGAATTGCTTCTCATCCTCGCACTGATCTTCACCGGTTTCGGCGGATATTAGCGAGCTACCTCCCAGTGTCAACCCCATAAGGAATTATTGACATATTTTCACAGAGCCGTCTGCGGAGTCATGAAGGCATGAAGGGATCATGAAGGCATTGGGATGTGAGCAGTGAGCAGGGTCACCCATTAGGGCGCTCGGTCAAGCGGCAAAAGCATTGCCATCCCAAACTTTTTTCTCTTTCAAGTGGGGTTTAGGCGGACTGACTAAGGCTCGCTTCGCCGGTCGAATCGAACCTGGTTTTTCATCACCTGATTCCGGACCCGCCTCACGTTGAGGCGATCCGTTCAGTCACCCATTAGCAACAGCCCGTTGTTAATTGTTGTGTTGTTTAAAGTTGACCCCAATTCGTTTCACAATCTTGGGATGTTTCGGAGCAGCGCGAAAGATTATCGCTTGTAAACGTCGTGCGTGCCGATGTCCACGGTGATTACCAAGTCGCCGTCGATATAGAACACGGCCCGCAAATCCGCCTCGATTTCCACCGCGTAGATGATCCGTCCGTAGTGGGCCGAGAGGCGGTGAATCTTGTGGGTGCGGAGACGCGGATCGAACGGATCGCGCTTGAAGATTTCCCAAGCGCGACGGGTGGATTCTTTTTGCGGGTCGGAGAGCCGATAGAAGCAAAAGGCTTCCGTCGCCCGGTAGCGATACATTAGTGCAGATGGGGCGGCGGAGTTTCGCGCAAGGCCGTATCCATTTCGACCAGGCGGCCCGTGGCGGCATCAGCCATGCCTTGCTTGAACGAGTCGGGAATCCAGGAATCATCCTGCTCGACGACAAACTTCGCCACGCGCATGCGCTCCGCCGGAGGCAGGGACTTGATTTCTTCAATGATGGCTTCCGCAGTCATAGCCCTACAGAACACTGCTCCCGGCCAAAAGGCAAGAGGCGAGCTCGTGCGTTTCACTGGCAGCGCAAAGGCAATTGCGTGAGCACCACGCCGTTGGTGAGAGTAGGCGAGATAGGGGTCAGATCTTTGCATTCTGCATTTCGGAGGGCTGGCTTGGGCTCTGGAGGCCTTTTATTAACACCCTGCTTTAGCGGGGTGTTGGGTGAGGTGCGGGCCAACCAACCGCTTCAGCGGTTTGCCGCGCACAGGAAACCGCTGAAGCGGTTACAACATCCCATTCACCGCAAACACCCCGCTAAAGCAGGGTGTTAATGAGAGCGGGCTTTGCACGATGCCAAGGTGGTGATGGAATCGGGGTCACCATCTTTGCATTCTACATTTCGGAGGCTGGCCTCACCTGTGAGTGGGAGTTTCGTGAAATCGGTTGAGTTGCAAAGGCGCCTCGCGCCTTTCCAGAACACTGCTTGCGATTCGAGCGTGCAGCCGGTAGATTGGTCGCATGTCCACGACCTTGGAAGCCATTTATGAGAACGGCAAGTTGCTCCTGCCGCAGCCGCTGCCCTTGCCCGAGAAAGCCCATGTTCGCGTCACGATTCAGATGGATGAGGCGAGCATGGCGGACGCCGAGCGCGCCGCCTGGCTTAAGATTTCTGAGCAGTCTTTGCTGAAGTGTGGGACAACGCAGAGGACGACGTCTTAGTTGCTCAAGAAATGAGGTCGTCCTGTTGCCGATTCCGTTCACAGACCTTACCAGCCGCAAGGTACGCCCGGCGGTGGTGATTGGCCGAAATCGGGCCGACCTTTTTCTTGCTCCCATTTCGTCGCAGTTATCCAATACGGAGTTTTCGCTGACGGACTGGCGGGCCGCGGGCCTTAACGTGCCCTGCGGGATCAAGGCCCAGATCGCCACGGTCGAGGAGAAGCTGGTCGTCAAAATCGTGGGGCACGCTGAGCCCCTCGGATCAAACGACACTCAATGAGCGTCTGCGCCGATGGCTGCAGCTTTGATTCATAGTCGGTCGTGGTCGTGGCAGGCGCCGGATGTTTTTTGCCGGCAGTGCCGGGAGGTCCGCCCAATGACCGCTTAAAAACGCGGCTCCACCAATTCGCCATTGGCGTCCGTCGGCAGCCAAAACCAAAGGAGCGCGGACGTCTCGTCCGCCTGAATGAGAGCGGGCTGCTTGCGCCAAATGCGTGCACCTAAGTCAACTCACTGTTTGGTGAAAGGCTTCGTTTGAGGCAATCATCGCTGGAGATGGTACCAATCTGGTCATTTGTAGGTTTGTAGGTTCGGGCGGGCGAGACGTCCGCGCTCCTATGGCCTGGTTACGGGTAGGGGAAACCCGTATTGCCTCGTTCAACGATATCCACGAAAATCCTGGCACCTGATCAGTAATCAGGGTTGCAGGGGCCATAGATTGTGAATTGCGGGTCAGATGATGCAACAGATTCGTAGCCAGTTTGTTCCGTCGCATTTTAGGGATTGGGTTTGCCGTGGATCCTCCCTTGCGAATCGCTCCCGAACGTTGCCCTTTTGGCGGGGAGGGTCCAACCGTCGGCTTGAAAGGCACCCATTCCTGCCGCCAGAAGCCGCTCCTCCTGTCTCCCTTCAGGCTGTGGATTGGGAGGGTGGAGCAGATTTCCAGGCCTTCCGACTGCCAAAAAAGGCCGAAAACAGGCCTAATTCTGCAACTTTTGCGTTCCCAGAAAAAAACGAAAGATTTCCTGCAAGCTTTGACACCTCCCATGCGTATCCCTTGATAGTATGACAAATAACACGAATTTTAGAAAATACGGCGCGGTCGCCGGAAACACCTTTGGTCTTTTGGTCGGGATGGCCCTGGCGGGAGCCGTCAATGCCGCATCCCCCCATGATTTCGATGTAATCGTAGCCGATTCGCAGGCCACTGTGTATGCCTTGAATCCTCGCACCCGCGAACGAGTTATCATCGCCCACCAGGATAAGCTGGACCGCCCCTATGATGTGGCGTCCGACCGCAATGGCAACATAGTTGTTTCGGACACCGGCACGCTGCGAATCGTGCAGGTCAACCCCTTGACGGGCGAGCAGACGGTGCTCGCTGAAGGCGGCGACCTCGGGGTGCCGTACGGGATTGATGTGGATCGTCGGGGTCGGGTTTACGTGGCCAACAGCAGCACCATCGTATGGGTGGATCCCGGCACTGATCGCGTGGGAAAGTTTCCCAAGCGCGCTGACGATCTCCTGAGCGTTCCGTTGGACGTGGCAGTGGCGGCCGACGGCAATCTTTACGTGGCGGATGCCGTAGCGGGGGTCGTTCGCGTGGATGCCGTCACCGGGCAGCAGACTCCGATTGCTCACGGCGAGCATTTGCACACGCCGACCGGCATCACGGTGGATGCCAATCACACGGCCTACGTGGTGGATGGGGGTGGCCGATGCATCGTGGCCGTCAATCTCCAGAAGGGCAGCCAAAGCGTGGTTTCCATGGCGGGCTTCCTCGCGACCCCAGTGGGTATCGCTTTGGCCCCCGGTGGAATAATGCTGGTCAGCGACCCGGATGCGTTCGATTTCAACGGTGGGATCCTGACGATTGACGACGACGGCACGCAGAAGGAAATTGCTCGCGGCTGCGACGAACTCGTGAACGCGAGGGGAATTGCAATCGTGCCCGCGTTGATTCGCTAAACGCCAACCTCTACGAGAACCGTTAACGAGCAGCAGACACCTGCTGCTCGTTAATCGTTTAAAGCATTCTGCCAAAAGGGGAGGGCGAGGCTCGGGGAGGGCGAGGCTCGGGGAGGGCGAGGCTCCTGACGAGCCTTTTTTTGCTGGTCGTTTTGGTCCATCATGGCTCGCGAGGACGCTCGCCCTCCCAGACGCTTGCCTTCCCGGACGCTCGCACTCCCGGAC
>Ga0137430_1000555_pt1 | contig 10566 bp, 10 predicted proteins | sample EasRivERMZT754_2_FD_104651 | JGI IMG/M metagenome (GOLD analysis project Ga0137430, IMG submission 104651) | Soil microbial communities from meander-bound floodplain in the East River, Colorado, USA - East River MetaG ERMZT754_2 | ecosystem: Environmental > Terrestrial > Soil > Floodplain ...
CAGGTCGAGGTCGATGCCGTCGAAGCGGTGCACCTGTTTGCCGGCGCCGATCTGCACCAGGAACGCTCGGCCGCGCGCGGCGTCGATCAATCGCTGGATCGCGGTGCAATCCGGCAGCAGTTCGCGCCCGAAGCCATCGGTTCTCCCCATCGGCGCGCGCGGCATCTGCACCGCGATGACAGGCAGCCCGCCGGCCTGCCTCCGCACCTGCTCACCGATGTCGCCAGTAGCGCGCCACTCGATCGCGAGCTCGGTGTCGGTCGGCACCCTGGCTGTGATGCACACATCCTGCCATTGGCGTGTCGGCTGCGGCTTGCGCGCGCTGTAGTGCGCCAGGATGTCGATGCGATCGCGCCGGAACGGCACACACTCGACCGGCAAGAAGCGGTACACATCCGGCCATGCCGTCGCGACCTTGAGCTGCACCCCCTGCGCCACGAGAAAGCGTGCGACGGCGTGCACGTAGATGGCATCCCCGATGCCCATGCCGCCGCGAATGGTCTTCACGCTGTCTGCGCCTCTGCCTGCAGCGCCTGCTGCAGCTCGCCGCGCGCGAAGCACTTCAGCGCCGTGCGCCGGCTGCAGTTGATCACCTTCACCTGTTTCTCGGCCGCGCGCTTGGCGACCTGTTCGAACTGATAGTGCCAGTTCTGCATCGAGTGGCAGTTGGACATGCCCTTCGGATGATCACCGTGCCAGTGCGCCTCGCCGAGCGGCCCGCGCCTGCAGTCGAACCCGAGCAGCAGTATGCGCGCCGCGCGCGCGCTGATCGCCAGCGAGATCGCGCAGGCACCAGAGTTTCCGAACCTGGTGAACCACGGTGCGGCGTGCGTAGTCTCGATGCCGAGCCTGGGCCCGACATCGGTCCCTGTGATCAAGCGGCCTCGGAAGACCTGCCGCGCCTCCGGCAGGTGCTCCCGCCACCACCGCGCATCGAAGCCGAACAGGATGTCTGCCCACGGCGCAATGCGAAAGCTCGTGTTCGTGACGATCGTCGGCAGGCCGGCGGACCGGACGGCCTCGCAATCCTCCTGCGTGAGGCTCGGACCGCTGGCGATGCAGGCGACCGTCCGGCCAAGCCAGTCAGGCCGCGGTGCCGCCTGCATTGAGCCCAGACGATGCCATGAGAGTAGCGAAGCGGTTTCGCTCGTCTGGCAGAACCGCCTCGATGTTGTAGATCGTGCCGCCATCGCTGACTGCCCGCAGCGCGGCGCTGAAGTCTGGCCGATACCTGACACTGATGCGGTGCGTCACGCGCGAATTCACCGTCTGCGCGGCCAGTAGTTCGCGCCCCGACAGCGTCTCGAGCCGGCACGGCATGCGCGGATTCGCATCGAAGGCGTCTTCCCAGGATTCCACGAGCGCGCCGTCGGAGTCCTGATCGGCGACATAGCGCTCGAAGCGCAGCCAGTGGCGGAGCTGGCCGGATTCCGTCATGCCATCCCCAGCAGCACGCGCCACGGGCGCAGCAGCGCCTCGGCGCCGTTCTGCGCGTCCTGCGACAGCGTGCCGCGGTTGCGGTGCAGGTCCTCGACCACGATCAGCACGGCGGCCCGGATCGCCCCAGGCAGCGGCCCGGCGCCGTCGCTGTTGTCCTCGTCGCCCTCGGCAGCGTAGCCGGCGACATACTGGCACTTGACCGCGTTCGGCGACTGAGCCGTGAGACTCGGCCACGATGAGACCGGCCGGAGCTTGGCCTTGTCGCCGTAGGTGTCGACGGTGTAGTCGACGTCCTGCTCGAGCGCACCGTCGCTGTCGTCGACGCCGAACCACTGCACAGCGATCAGCGGCGGGTACGGGATTTCGATGTCTGGCTGCAGCTGCTGGCTTGGCTCGACCAGCCACGGATAGGTGCGGCGAGGGTAGTCATCGAGCGCGAACTGGTACGTGCGGATCAGCAGCGATCGGCCTGTGAATCGCTCTGCGTGGTCGGTGGCGGCATCCAGGTAGCCCAGCAGCAGATCGTCGTCAGGGTGCGTCTCCACGCCGTCGCTGTCGACGTCGATGGGCACGATCTCGCACTGCTTGCGGCACGTGGCCAGCGTCAGCAGCCGGTGTTCGGCGCGGTCGATGATCTTCGCGCTGATCGGATTCATTTGTCGGCATCCTTGCCGCGGCGCACTGCGAGGCGCCAGTCGCCGGAGTCTCCTGGGCGCGCCTTCGTGTCGGCGCGCGCGATGTAAATCTGCCCGCCGAAGGTCACGGCGTCGCCGCGCTCGTACTGCTGTTCGGCGCGCCAGGTCTCGCGGTCGACGATCACCGGCAGGCGCAGCACGCAGCGTTTCTCGCGGCCGCCGGCCGACAGGGTGAGGTGCAGCGCGCGGTCGTCGACCAGCTCGGCCTCGAACTCGAAGTCGTCCAGGCCGACGCCGTCGCGCCCGTCGCGGCCCGGCGTGCCGTCGCGAGGCAGTGGAACGAGTCCCATGGCGTCGCGCTGGCGCTTCTCAGCCTCGCGCTCGAACTCCAGCGCCCACTCTGCGAAGCGCTGGCGCATCAGGTCGCGCACTTGCTCTGGCGTGACGCTGGCGCCGTCCTGGCCGTTCGAGCCATCGGCGCCGCGCTGGCCGGCGATGCCCTGCTCGCCTCGGTCTCCGCGGTCGCCCTTCTCGCCACGCTCGCCGCGCAGCATCTCGATCATCTCGCGGTCGGCCTTGATGATCTCGGCCACTTCGTGCAGATCGATGATCGGGGTGTCGCCGTCCTTCCCTGGCGGACCCCGTTCGCCATCCTTGCCGTCTGCCGGCCTCGGCAGCGCCGCCACCGCGCGCGCGACCTCCGCCGCGACCAGGGTCTGCACAGCCTCGAGCGACACGCTGACGCCGTCGCGGCCATCCTTGCCATCGCGAGCAGCAGGCATGGCGCGCACGCTGCGCTCGACCAGGCCGGCCAGCAGCGGCTCGACGTCGGCCGCTGTGATCGACTTGCCGTCGATGCCGTTCGCGCCGTTGGCTCCGTCGGCGCCATCCTTGCCATCGCGCGGCTTCGGGATGCGGACCGCGGCGCGCTGCGCGATGTCGTCCAGATCGATTGCGGGCGGCGGCAGACCGGCGACCGCCTTGGCGATCGCGGAGTCTACATAGCGCCGCGTCTGGGCGAACAGCCCGTCAGCGAGCTTTTCTGCGTCCATGTGATCCTTCAGTGCAATCGCTTCGAGAACTGAGCTGCGAGGAGCAGCAGCAGCAAGTCGTCTTCTTCGATCAGCCGCCGGCGCAGCGCGTCGCGCATGTCTGGCGGCAGGACGAAGACGCCGCCGCCGCCTGGTGATGGCGCAGGCGCCGGTCCCTCGCTGATCGCAGCGCCGGCGCCGCCGGTCCACCACGCAAGCAGGGATCGGTATCCCGGCGCGACCTCTGGCGCCGCGGGCGGAACAGCGCCACCACCGACCCACCAGCAGTGCGGACGGTGGCCGGGTTGGACCGCTCCGCCGGAAGGCGGCACGCCTGCGCCACCGACCCACCACCCGTGCGGGCGATGACCTGGCTGGACGCCTGAAGCAGGCGGCACGCCTGCGCCGCCAGCCCACCAGCAGTGCGGCCGCATTCCCGGCTGTGCCGATGATGCGGCCGGAACACCGGCGCCGCCGACCCAGAAGAATGCACCGAACCCTGCCACATCACGGGCCGGCCGGGTCGGTGCCTGTCACCGGTTGGGCGGCGCCATCGGTCGACAGCTGCTGCGTCCAGCTCGTGGTGCTGTCGTCTTCCTTGGTGATCGTCTGCACGCCGTCGCTGTCGATCGTCCACTTGTTGCGCAGGATCCGCAGCGCCTGGCGCGGCGTGCGAACAGATGTGCTGCCGCTGTCTGCACCGGTGGCCATGTTGCGGTCGAGCAGCGCGTCGGCGTTCTCGACAGCGGTCGGCAGCGCGTCGATCGCTGCGAGCACGGCGTCATCCGCAGCAGCGAGTCCGGCGGCGAATTCGGCGTTAGTCGGCAGGTCGTCGACACTGGTCTGGCTCGCGCGGCTGCCGACGGTGGCATTCATGTTCGTGCCGATGATGAATCCGGCTTGACCAGCGCCGTAGGAACCAGGCAGTGCCGTGATCCACGGATCACCGGCGGCGCCGGCGGCGCTCAAAGCCTCCGCCGTGCTGCCACTGGTGCCGCTGTGATCGGCAATCGCCTCCTCCCAGACTGCGTCGGCGATAGCGGCTGCGGTCGGGCCGCTGCCGCTGGGCGCGTTCTCCAGCGCGAGGGTCGTGAACTGGTAATTGCCGTCGGTGTCGCCGAGCTCGAGCGTGGTGTCGAGCTTGTCTGTCGTGACCTTGATCGCGTCGACGACGCCGTCGACCGTGTCGACGCTCGTCTGCGATGCCCGAGCGTCGAGGATGTTGTCGAGCCGGCCGCCGTTGGCCCAGTCGGTTTGCAGTTCGTTCGTGTCGGCCAGGATGGCTGCGATCTCGGTGTCGAGGTAGCCGGCAACCGTCGCCAGATCGGCTGCACTCGCCAGCGAGGTCAAGCCAGCGCCCGTGCCGAGGTCGGTCGCACCCATGATGGTTTCGCCGGGGTCGTGGCTTGACAGCGTGTTCAGCGCGCTCGCGTCGATGCGCGTCGCGTCATCGACCACCGCATCGCGAATCTGGTTCGTCGCGTCGCTGCCCTCGATCAGCGTCGTGTTCACCTCTGGCCGGCCGCCGCTGAATGTGCCGTTAACGCCGCCGAACTGCGTGACGTTGGCCGCGACCGGTGCCGCTGTCGACGTTGGCGGGCCGGCCAGTATCTTGTATGTGATCGTGCCGCTTGGTTTCACTGTCCACGCCGGATCGACTGTGACGGTGTCGCCGGACAGTGCGTTGTCGGTGATCTGGCGCGTTTGCCAGTAGCCCTGCGTCGAGCCGAGCACCAGCAGAGTCGCGCCGATCAACGTGTCGTCGGCGAATGCTGCCGCGGCGCGGAGCACGAGCCCGGTGCTGCTGGCGGATTGCGCCGTGCCTTGGTCGACGATGCCGGCCCACGGCACCGGCCCCGCTGTGTCGTCAAATGCGTTTTCGAGGTTGTCGGCCGCCGTGCTGTCGCCGCTGATCTGCACGACGTTGGCCGGCATGTTTGCCGTCTCGAGATTCGAATCGACAAGCCTCACCCTGCCGCCGATGAACACGCCGCCTGTAACCGTGCCGCCGAAATCGACGTGATTCACACCGGTCGCGAACGCGGCGTCAGGCAGATCGAGACGATAGTCGCCGTCGGCGATGTGCAGGAACCCGCCGTCCGAGTGCGCGGTCGTGAGCGCCGCAAGCGTCGCCTCAGTGATCGAAGTCAGCGCGGCGCCCTCGCGCCGATACCACAGCGCGATGCCGGAACTGTTGAAGACAACGTCCGTTTTCGGCGCGCCGGTTGTCGCGTCGATGCAGCGCAGCGTTACCGATCGATCGGTGCTGCCCTTCGTGACGATGTCGTGCAGTGCTGCCATTGCGTTTACCCGTGGTGATGCATCATCTGGGGAAGGATGGACTCATCGGCAGCCTCGGCAGCATTGATGACGAATGCGTAGATGCGCCAATTCACGCTGTGCCCAGGTTCGGCCGAAGCGACGTCCACCGACATCGTCGTTGTGGTGCCGCTGGCCACCAGCTCGGTCACGATCATCGCGGCGTAGCCGCCCATTACGGCGCCATCGACTTCGTAGCGCGATGTCGCGCCGCCAGCAGCAGCCAACGTGATGTTTGTGCTGATCGACTGGTTGTGCGACATGCACACAGCGATCACCGTGTCGCCCACTTCGGTCGTCACATCGACAGTCGCTGTGGCTGTGCCGCCAGGGTTGGAGGTGCCACCCGTGGCGCTCACCGGCGTGCCGGCCGGAGTGGTCTGATCCACCCCGGTGTAGGACAGCATGGCGATGCACGCCTCGCCCTGGCTCGCGCCCCAGTTGCCGTAGGCTGTATTGCTCTCGGCCGTTGGCGCAATGAGTCTCCACGCTGAGACGTTCGCGTGCGTCGAGCCGATCGGCTGCGTGCTGCCCACCTGCGTCAGCGCGTCGCCGCCGGATCCGCGCCATTTCATCCCGGTGTGCGACGCGGCTGCGGAATCGCCGGTGCTCATGAAACCGAACAGGCAGCGGTCAGACCCTGCCGCTACGGTCCACGAGCCGGAGGTCAGGCTCGTGACGCCGGCGCCCGAACTGGTCGCCGGGCAGACTGCGTCGAACGCGATCGCCATGTCAGCCTTCCCAGAGCGACGGCGACGACGCCGGAAACGACGGGTGGTGGCCGCTGCCGCTCTTGTCTGTCACGTCGCTCGGCGTGGGGTTAAGGTTGAGATACCAGGGCGTTCGCGAGCTGCCGGGGTTGGCAATCTCGCTCGCAATGGGCGCGGTGTTCGCAACGGTCGCAGGAGCTTCGGACCCGAGCAGCGCGTCGTAGAACTGCATGCCGCGGATGATTCCTTTGAACTGTTCGCGGCCCTGATAGCCGCCCCAGCTCGCCGTGTTCGCGTCGTTCGGTGGCGCCTCACCCACGACAATCGAAGGCGTTGGCGGGTCTGTCGACGCCCAATCGGATGAACCCTCGATCTCGTAAGCCATGATCCCGTCGGCCCCGTTGCTCGAGACGAACAGGTCCCAGTCGTAGATGAACTCGTGATGACACGATGTGGACGACTCGCGCCATGCCCGGAAGACCTGCGTGTACCAGCGGTTCCACTCTGGGGCCGGGCCTTCGATGTCGAACGAGCCGACCGAGATTTCCCAATTCTGGCCACCGACGAACGGGTATGGGTGGCCACCGTAATAGGTGTTAGCGACGCTACTATCCCAGCCGAAATCCCCGTAGTTGCCCCAAAAGAAGGTTGTCCAGTAGGCCGGATTCGTCGCGGCGCTCTTCGGCCCCTTGGGGTAGATGCGGAAGATGTACGTCGCGTCGTAGATCGGAAACGGATTCAGCCAGCGCAGCACGCGTTGCGTGTTGCCGGTCTCGTTGCCGCCCCACTCCAGGCCGGTGACAGGATCGGTATCAGGTATGACGGGACGCAAGCCACGCGAGGCCGCGATAACCGAGATCGAAGGAACCCGCATTCAAAGGACTGGCGATGTTGGAATGATGTTCGCCGCGACGATCAGGTTGTCGCCATCGCGCACCGGCGTGATAGACAGCAGCGGCGCGCCGGTCTCGTCTTCCACGTCGATGCGCAGGGTTAGCTTCGTCACTTCGTCACGCTCGAAAAAAGCCATCGCCCTGACGAGCGTTGCGTCTCGGCCGTTCAGACCGTCGGCGCCGCGCTGGCCGTCGGCGCCGCGTTCTCCCTTCGGCCCGCGCGCACCGTTCAGTCCGTCGCGGCCATCGCGCCCGTCGCGCGGCGGACGTGCGCGGTCAGCCAATCGCTGCCGTGGCGTGTCGTTCGAAGGCATGGAGCAACGCCGCGGCGTCTTGTGCGGCCTGGCGTTCCGCTTCGCGCTCGGCGCGCTGGGCCTCGATCTGGCGCTGCTGCTCGGCCTGCGCGGCAGTGACTTGCTCGAGCAGCGGGCGAATGGCCGCCACAGCGGCAGTCGCGGCGCGCTCGGCGGCCTTCTCGGGGTCTGGTGCTGGCGCCGGTGCTGGTGCCGGTGCAGGCGGCTTGGCAGTCGCGAAAGGGTCGTCCTTCGCGTCGCGCTTGGCCAGCGCTTCGAGACTGAAATTCTGCTGCTGGAGGTAAACAGCGTCGCCACCAGGCACCGGTGCGCGGTTGAAGCGCCGGCGCGACTCGTTCGGTTTCCCGATGCCGAATTTCACCAGGTCGCCCTCGACCTCGGCCGCGGTCTTCGTGTCCATGCGAAGCAGGTCATCGAGGTCGAACTCGACGCGGAATTGCCCCTTGTCGAGCAGGCCGAGCGCGTCATCCTGCAGGTTCTCGAACGCCTCGATATGAGGCTGCAGGCAGGTGCTGTAGTACCACTGCGTGAGCGCCTGCACGTTCTCGAAGCCAGGCATCTCGCCGATGCCGACCATGAACCGCGGCACGTGGTACGCGCTGCAGACCTGTTCGGCGGAAAGGTTGAGCTGGTCGACGAGCTGCGCATTCTCCGGCGTGACAGCCATCGACTCATACTTGAGCGAATCTCCCAGCACCGCTACCTTGCCCATGTTGCCGGCCCGGTAGTTCGCTTCCCATTCGCGTTTTAGACGTGCCGCGGTCTCGTCGTCTATCTTGTTCGGCGCCGTCAGGATGCCGCTCGGGCGACTCATGTTCGCGAAGAATTTGGCGCTGTTCTCCTGGATTTTCAGACCCTGCCGCGCGGCCAGGCCGGCAGCGAACAGAGGCGACACACCGACCAGCGGGTGGAACAGGCAGTTGAATCGGTCGTGAATGACCTCGCTGGCCGGCACAGCGACGTGCGTGGCATGGATGTGCGACAGGTCGTCGGTGCGCAGTTCGTAGAACACCGAGCCGTCGGGCGCGACCAGTGGCGTGCACCGCGACCAGTCGAGCACGTACTCACGCACGACGACGCCGCGCGCGTCGCGTTCCTTCAGCGCGAGCGTGTTGCCGCACGTCGACTTGGACAGCGACCAGGTCTCGACGAACTGCTGCATCGACTGAAAGTGATTCGGCCGGCGCAGAAACCCGCTGTTCCACGGCAGCGACCTGTCGCGGTTCGCGATCCAGATGTCGTCGGCCTCGACGTACTCGCGCAGGCCGACGCGCAGCTTGGCTTGATCGCTTGCGATCTGCGTTGTGCACGCCCAGACAGCGTAGTGCGCGAGCGCCTTGTCGGGCGACAGCGGAATGTCGCGCTGAAAGTCGAAAGGCTCGCGCTCGCCGCTCCAGCTCAGCAGGCTCGTCCAGCCGCGCGAGCCGTCGACCATCGACAGCCCTTGCGGCGCGCGCTGCCTGAACGCCGAAACGGCGGCGAGCACGCGATCGCGCAGTTTCAACGCCCGGCCCTCATGTCGCGCCGCTTGTACGTGCCGGGCTTGGCCTTCGCAGGCTTCTTTCGCTTGGCACCAGCTTCGCGCGGCTGCAAGGCGCGATTGAGTTCGGCAGGCGAAAGGCGCTTGGTCATGGCGCTGTGTCCCACGTGGATCTGAGAAAAACCGCCCGGGGCGAACCCCGGGCGGCTGTGAATGGGCACCATGGATGCCCTGGAGGAGACCCCAATCAGCTCGTCACGCCGCCGTATTCGGCATTGGACAGCACAGTGACCGCGGTCGAGCGGCGCTTGGCGAAATTGATGCCGCGCACCACCTTGAAAGCCACCGATTCGGTCTGGAACATCGACACGGTATGCGATGCCATCGCGGTCGGCGTGTCCGATGCACCGGCCGGCGCGTCGTTCATTTCGATCGTGGCCACGTCGCTGAGGTCGAGCTCGACGCCGGTGTCGCCGATTTTCCAGATGTCCCGCGGCCGCATCAGGATGATGTCGCCAGGCGTCACGTTGTCGCCGACGAAGACCGGGCGACCCATGAACGTGCCGCCGTTCTCGTTGATGCCGGGGAACGCTGGCTGCGAGAAGGTGTTCACGAACGAGCCGAGCGCGAGACCCTGCGCCGGGTTCATCACGAACACGAGGCCGGAAGCCATCTTGTTCGTCACGAACGGGTACGCGAGCGCCTGCATGTCGGCACGCACTGCCGCCTCGTCGGCGCCGCTTGGCACCAGCGCCGTCAGACCGTTGAGCATGCCGGCCGGCGAGACGCCAGCCGAAGCCGCGGTCGCGCTGAAAAACGTCGTGTCCACTCGTTGGGCACTCGCTTCGCCGATCGTGTCGCGCACGTAGAGTTCGCCGGATGGCGACGAGTCGCGAATCCACTCTTTCGAGCAGACCGCGAGCGCGCCGACCTTCAGCGGGGTCAGCTCGACGTCGCTGAAGTCCGCTTTCGACACAGGGATGGCCTTCGATTCGCCGACCCAGTAGCCGGTCGCGGCGCCGTCTTGACCCTTCACGTGGATCCGCGGCGGCACCGGGCGCAACGGCAGGCGATCGAACACGGTGAGGCCGTACAGGAACTCGATGAAGTCGCCCGTGTAGCGCGTGTCCGACTGCGCCAGTTCAGCGCCCCACTCGCCCGAGCCGGTGCCGGCGCCAGCGACGGCCGCGCGGATGTACTGCACGAGCTTCGGGTGCGTGTTGCCCCAGCGCTGTTTGGCGATGTCGCCGGCGGGCACGAAGTTGCCCTGCTTCAGCATCAACGCCGACGCCGCCTTCGCGATGGCCAGGCGAACGAAGCTCTGGCCCCTGAACTTGTCCTCAGGGTCTTCCTTGCGCACCAGGATCGTCGGGCCGCGCGACTGGCGCTGGCCGTCCGGGTCGTCCGTGCCCGTGCGAACGCGCGTCGCACCTGCGGCCTGGCGCTCGTTGTGGCGAGCGACCATGATGTCGTCATTCAGTTGCTCGATGTCGGCGTCGAGCTGCGCCAGTTCCGTGCGCTCGACGTCGGTGAACGAGCGGTTTTCCTTCTGCTTGAGCTCGATGAGCTCGCCCGATCGCGCCGACTTCGTGGCGCGTTCTTCGATCATTTGCTGCAGCGTTTTCACTGCTGTGCCTTTCGTGGTGTTGCCCGACGGGGCAGTGATGCGCGCCGCCGCGCGCTGCTCGAGGCCCGACAGGGCACGCAGCGCGGCGTCAGCCGACTTGATGGAGGTGATCGTTGC
>Ga0137430_1000559_pt1 | contig 10531 bp, 6 predicted proteins | sample EasRivERMZT754_2_FD_104651 | JGI IMG/M metagenome (GOLD analysis project Ga0137430, IMG submission 104651) | Soil microbial communities from meander-bound floodplain in the East River, Colorado, USA - East River MetaG ERMZT754_2 | ecosystem: Environmental > Terrestrial > Soil > Floodplain ...
CAATTCCGCGAACGCCAACGATGGTGGTCTTTTCGCGGATCCTGTTCGGCAGCGGGGCCCATGGCCAGGCGGCCAATGATCGGAGGGAGCACTCCCCCGACATAGCGGCATGGTCACATCGTGCGGACGAGGCTGGTAGTGTATCGGGCGGGGGGCCGGTGCCGACGCCGCCGGACATCGGCGACGACACCTGCCAGAACGACACCCAGGACTTTCTGATCCCATGTGCCACGGACGACTATTGCGTGTTTCCGGCGGTCTGCGGCAACAAGAGCCGGTACATCACCATTAAGCCGGGCAGCATTCCGGGCGACGTTCCGACCTCGATCCGGATTGAGATTGTCTCTCTCGGCCCGCCTTTCCCCGCTGGCCATCGTGTCGGCGAAGTCTGGTACGCGGCGGCGGAGCAGAACGTCCCCAACCCGCCGCATCCGATGATGCGCGGCGCCCGAGCGGCATGTACGGCCACGCCGCACGCCCAGGTATGGACGACGGGCGATCTTCATCTGTTCGGATCTTTCATCGTGCCCGGTTCGACCTACGACGTGCGAATGTGTGATGCCGCCGGTGCGAACTGCTCTTCGCCTCTCCTGGTGGCCACCTGCAAGTATGGCGACGTGATTCGCCCGTTCGGCGGCTCGTCCCAACCCAGTTTTAGCGACGTTTCGGCTACCGTAGCGAAATTCGCGAATAGGGCGGCCGCGCCTTCAACCCCGCGGACGGATAAAAGAGGACCTGGTAGCCCCGGCCAGCCCGACACCCCTAACCAGACCACGAGCTTCGTGGATATTGATACGTCCATGACGGGTTTCTTGGTTATCAGTATCCTAACACGGTCCCGATGTGTTCACCGTAGGTTGATGTTGGTCGTGCATGGTGCCGGCAGTCGAGGGACCACGGGGCATCGAGTTTTCTACAACCCCCGTTGTGATGAATTCAAACCGTCGCAACGCCTCCGGCCACGAATGATGGGCCGCGACGAAGCGTTGGGCATTTTCTCCGATGCGCTGCCGTTCAAGAGGATCACACAGGAGGCGAACCGTCTGATCTACGAATTGTCGGCTGGACCGGGCCACGAGATAGTCTTGCCCGTCGACAGCCGCGATGCCTTTAGCGGCTTTCTCGCTGACGATCACCGGCAAGCCGGCGGCCATGGCTTCGAGGACCTTGTTCTGCAAGCCTCTCGCGATGCGCAGGGGGGCGATGCTGATGTCGAAATGTCTCAGTTCGACGGCGACGTCGGATACCTCGCCGATGACTTGCACGCCGGGAGTTCGGGTAAGGCGCCGTACTTTTCGAGTGGGGTTCCTGCCGGCAATCCGAAAAACGGCACCAGGATAAGCATCACGGATTCGGCTCCAGCATTCCGCGACAAACCAGCAAACGCCGTCCACGTTCGGTCGGTAATCCATTACCCCGACAAATCCGATGGTGGGGACTTTCCCGAAAGTTGCGCCGGGGATAAACCCCGACGCTACGGCTTCGCGACATTTCAATCGATCAGCCGCGGCACCAGGGATGTCCACCCCGTTCGTCACGACACAAACCCTTCCCGGCGGGACGTCCTGGGCAAGCTCTTCGGCCTCCGCGGTGGTGATCACGGTGACCGCCTCAAACGAATCCACACATTCGCGCTCAAACCGGGCCAATCGCCGAGCCTCGATGTCATACAACAGGCTCAACGGCGATCGGCTCAGGCCCGCATACTCGCGCCATTTACCACTATCCAGGTCGCATAAGTCCAACACCCGCCGTCCGGCGTCGATCGAGCGCGCATAAGGAGCCATGCTCGACGAGAACGCGATCACCACGTCGAATCGAACGCGTCGCGACCAACCGCGCAGCACGCGCCACATGGCGGGCGAATCGTAGTATCCGTGGGTGACCGTGCCGCCTAGTGCCATACTTGTGGCACCACGACTTAACGCGTTCAAGCGTCCCAGCGGCACGACGGTCAGCTCGTGGCAATGCGTCCTCAGGGCGGCGGCGTGACCTGCATCGCGAGCGTCGTCCATGAAACACGCGCACCAGACTCGATGCTGCTTGTCGAGATGATCGAGGTGTCGAAAAGCGCGCAGCTTGTCGCCTTTGTTGGGAGGATACGGCAGTCGATGGGCAAGGTAGAGAATGTTCATCGATCAGCCCGGCAGGTGTCGTGACAACCACCCGCCGACCAGCCGCGTGACCGCCAACGGCAATCGTGGCCAGACCCGGCGGGCGACGCGGTAGCGGCCGTCGCTCGGCGACATCTTCGGCGGCGCGCAGCCGGGAGGCACATAGTATTGATAGGCAAGCGGCCGGGGCTCAAAGCCGCAGAAGCGCTTGAAGTCGTAGCTGCCCGCGTTGTCTCGGCGCGATCGGCCGAAATCGAACACACGATATCCGGCAGCCACAGCGCGTTCCATGACCGTGAGATAGATGAAGTTGCCCGCGTCGTATCGCCGGGCCTCGTCAACTGCCCCGAAGAAATAGGGTATGACGCTGTTGTTGAAGAGAAACGTAACCAAGCCCGCGATCGTTCGGCCGTCGCGTCGCACGACGCATACCCAATGTCGATTGGGGGTTCGAGCGATCAGGGCTCGGAAAAATGAAAAGGGGTAGGCAATCGACGCCACACGGCGCATGGTGTGCGTGTACAAGCGCCAGACCGTCGGCAGGTGCTCGTCGCCGAAGGCCGCCGTTAGACTGTACTTGTCGCGGGCGTTTCGTGCCGCCGCTCGGGCTTTCCTCGGCAGCCACTCCATCACGTCCTCGATGCGATCCGGTAACACTCTTTGGAATCCTACGTAGCGATCGTTAATGGGTAGGTTGGGAACGACCGGGCGCTCGCTGCGAAAATCGATCATGCGGCAACGCTCGGATCCAGCCAGTTCTTTGGCCCGTTCAAAAAGCCCCGTGGCCACCGCGTCGTCGTCGGCCAATACGCCCCCACCCACGCCGTACGGCACGCTCACCAGCAGCCGTCCGACGAGGCGGCTATTGATCAGGAAGAGTGGCAAGAGTCCGACGATTCGATCGCCGCGCGTGGCGACCAAATAATTGGGAACATGGGGGAACGCATCGACGACCGCGTCGCGCCAGGCCAGTGTGTGGAACAACGTGCCGTCGATGTGCGATTTGACGTAGCGCTCCCAAGTCGCGAGGTCTTCATCCAGCAACGGGCGAACGTGGATTGGTGTTGCGACGTCAGCGCGAACCTCGCCTCGCGTTTTCGCGGCAGTCCCCTCAACCGGTATGCGATCAAGCGAGGCGACGCAGTGAATGCCCCGCGCTACACTCGATGGCGAATCGTTTTGTTGAAGGACCGGAGTGGCCATACGTAAGTCGTCGCCGCGCGTCGGCGGTGAAGCGGAACGCCTGGAAATAACCTCTTTCGAAGTGTTATCGGCGGTTGGAGACGTTGATTAGAGCAAGGCGGATGCAGTCGTCCGATAAGAAAGCGCCGACGGCAAATGAGTCGATCGGGCCGCCGACCGCGCGTGGGAACGTGAAGACGTTTCGGAGGGCCTATCCGCCATCGGGAGGGGCGGGCTCGCTCGGCGGCGCCGGTTCCGATTGGGCCTTCCTTCGCTGGTCCGCCGTGGGGATCGGTTCGATGCGGCGCTTGAGTTCCGCGAACATCTCGTCAATCGGCCCGTAGAGTTCGACAAGCTGTTTCTTGATGTCCGCCATCTCTTCTTCGTCGCCCTTGTGGCCCTGGATTCGCCGTTCGAGCTCGCTGATTTCTTCGCGGCGCTTGTCGCGGTGGGCCAAAGCCCGCTCACGGAGTTCCTTTAGGCACGATCGGGCGGCGTCAGTCTGGCCGCCGTCAAGGGCGAACAGCCGGATGAAGTCCTCGACGTATTTTTCCCAGCTACCGAGTTCGATGGTGATTTGATCAGGCGGGGTGGTCGCGGCCAGTTTCTCCTCCGCGGCTTTCCGAGCGGCCTCCATGCGTTCGCGACGTTCCTCGCGACGGCGGCGGCGTTCCTCGCGACGTTGTTCGCGATCGCCCTCGCGCGGCTCCCAGACCTCCTCCAGCTCGAACTCGCCTTCGCGCCACTGCTTGAGCTTTTGCTCCGCGACTTGCAGGCCGACGCCGGTGGCCAGGGCCTCCACCTCGAACTTGGCCCGCTGGAAGGGAGTGAACACTTCGCGCAGGTCGGTCCAATTGGAGTGGACTTCGTCGCGGGCCTTTTCGAATGCCGGCAATGCCCGATCCGCCCAGCGCTGGACGCTTTCTTTGGACGGCGGCTCGGGATCAAGGCGGATTTCGAGGAACTCATTCAACAGCGGTTGGAGAGTGGCGCGGTTCTGGGACAGGAATTCGTCCCAACGGCGGACGGTGGCCTCGCGGACTTTGGTACGCTGGTCGTCGTCAAGCTCGTACCGCTCGCTCAGGTCATCGGCCATGCGGGTAAGCACGGAGCGCATCAACTTGGCGGATGGCCAGAGGCCTTCGGGGGCGGGGCTTTCACCCGGCGGAATCGCCGGTTGATCGGCCTTTGGGTAAGGGGTATCGACGGCGTCGTTCGACCGTTCTGGCGCCTGGGCCAAACAGAAGGAACCGCAAGCCAGGAGTACACACAAGTTGCGAGGGACCATGATTCACTCCGTCAATTGGTTACCGAATGTGATTGTCTCCATTGCGATTCGGACCATCAATCGGCATACCCTGTCGCGGACCGAGTGCTGACAACATCCTACAATCAAGCCGCTGTAGAGACTGCTTCATGGCGTCTCTGACGCCGGCGCATTATACTGCGGGGGTAACGTCGCACGTGCTTAGCGTGGGTGCTCGGTCAGGAAAACCCATCCGGAGAAGCGAACTTACGGCTCGGGGAGTGATAGATAGCAACGGAGTGCGCGAAGGCCAGGCCGGATTGGTTTCGATCTTGCGAGAATTGTGCCGCCCCTGGCGGGGCTTCAAGGGCGTGACTCAACGCATACCCAGGGCTCACGCCCTGGGGCTAGGAAAAAGTTCCGCTCCCTTCGGGAGCTAATGCCGCGCCGAAGGTTAACGCTAAACACATACGTAACTCGCAGAGATGTGAACATTTGAACCGAACCTCAACGATGATCCACAAAGGATTCCGAACCGCCTATCGCGCGGCCAGTGTCGTTCGGACGCTCGTTGTGGCGTCGGCGACGTTGGCGATTCTGCTGGTGTGCTTCTCGATGTACCAGTACACGCAGGTCGAACCGGTTCCGCCCGGTACGGGCCCTCGAACACGGCTGCCCTCGACGCCGGAAGAACTGGCCGCGTTTGGGCGGCAATCGCCAGCGGAGACGGCGGGAGTGCCGATTGGGCCGGGGGGCAAAGGGGCGGTGGGTCCCGGGCAGAACGTCAAGCTGACGATCTATGCGCCGGAAGGAACCAAGGCGCGAATGGAGATCGAGGTCGACGATTGGACCCCCCGCCCAGGGACGGTGGAGGAGTTCCAATTGACTCGGCCGCGGATACGGATGCGGACCAATGACGGGAACGCGGTTCGGGTGACGGCGAATGAAGGCGTTATCGAGGCCCGACGGGAGAGGGGAGGCAGCCTTGATCCGCGTCGTGGTCGACTGGCCGGTGAGGTGGTCATTGAGTTTGATCGGCTGAGTGAGAAGCAGCGAGCGGCCCTGCCGCCGGAGCGACGAGAGACGATCGATCCGGCGGACGTGGTACGAGTCGAACTGGCGGAGATGGAGTTCGATATTGAATACTCCAAGGTCGTTGTTCCAGGAGAATTGCGGCTGACGGCGAGCGACGTGAGCCTGGCGGCCCAATCGGTCGAAATCCGTTTCAATGACGCGGAGAACCGCGTGGAGTCATTACGGATCGCGGGGGGGGGTCGATTTGAGTTGTTGCCCGCGTCGAATTCGACGGGCACGACGGCGCCGGGTTTAGACGGCGGCGGGGTTCGGGAAGTCAGCATGGCGGATTGGCTTCGGGCGACGTTACGGACTCAGCTAGCCGATGGTTCGGCTCAGACTCAGTCCCAGAAAACGGAAGGGGCCACTCAAGAATCTTCTGATACCGGATCATCCAAAGGAAGCGCGCCCGATCGGATCGGGGCCAGGCCTCCGACCGGCCACGAGACGCCGGGCGAAAGCAAGATTGCTGAGTCCGCTACGGTGGTTCGTCGCGCCGACGGGGCCTATGTGTTTCGTCCGGGAAAACGAGAGCGAGAGGCGACTTCGGCGCCGGCGCGATATCACGCACGGTTCGAGGGCGAGGTGAAGGTCTCACGGGACACCGGGAATGAAGCCATGTCCCGGCTGGAGGCCGATTGGCTGGAAGTTCTTCGGGCGGTTTCCGATCAAGATCGGACCCAGATGAGACAGCCGGCGGCTGCTGCGGTCGCCCCAACCACCGGTTCTACGACGCCGGATTCGCCGAGCACGGAGCGCGTCGTCGTCACGTGGAATCGTCGGCTGGGGGTGGAGGCATTAGGGCCCGGTGACCCGAACTGGATCGATGCGGAGCGTAACCGGGTTACGGCCGGCGGAGATCCGATGCGGCTGTCCCATCCCGATGGGGAAACGACGTGCATCAACCTGACGTATCTGCCGGATACTTCGGAGGCCACTTTGCAGGGAGGGGCGGAGAAACCAGTTGTCGTTCGGTCGTTGAGCCGCGGCGATCTGACGGCCAAGAGCGTCATCGCCCGTCGAAGCAGTGAGCGATTCGCGATCGATGCCACGGGGCCGGGACGAATCGTCCAGCACGGCGGCGCGTCGCATTCCGACGCTCTCCAAGGCGGCGAAAAATCAGCGCCGCCGGAGGCGTCGCTTGGCGGCAAGGCCGATGGTGCTTCATTCATTGAGTTCGGCGGGCGGATGGAGGCGGTCGGGATGGGCTCGACCATCCGCCGACCGAACCTCGCCGCTCTGTCGATCCGTGAAGAGCAGGTTCAGATTCTTGATGAAGCGAAGTTCTCGGGCAATGTACGAGTACGTAGGGGCGACCTTTCGTTTGATGCAGATGAGATGATCGTCGACTTCGGCGCTCGAACGACCTGGACGGGCACGGAGCAGACAATCGAGCGACTCGTCGGCGATGGCAACGTCCGAATGATGGAAGGTGACAGCCGGGTGTCATGTCGGGCAATGGATATTCGGTTCGAGACCGACTCGGACGGTCGGTTGAAGCCTCTGGTGGCGACGGCGAACGGGGACGTTGAGGTCGTCGAGGGTGAACGGTCCCTTAGCGCTCGCGATCGTTTGGTCGTCGAATTCGGGACGGTAAGAACGGCCGGAGCCGCCGAAAAAGCGACTCAAGGTGTGGACCGGGTAGTCCAGGGTTCTGAAGCCCGATCACCCAAGGGCGATGGCTTGGGGGGAAGTGGCACCGGCTCGCGGGTGTTTGTGCGGCGGATGGAGGCGGAAGGCGATGTGGCCGTGTCCGATACGCGCCAACTGCTCGACCTTCGGGCGGAGACATTGATCTGTGGACTGTTGGAGAACGGACGAATCGAGACGGCGAATCTTTCGGGTACCGGGCAGCGCCCCGCGTCGGTTCGCCTCGACGACTTCACGGTTTCCGGTCAGCGCGTCCACATGAATGTGCCGGATGAATCGGCTGAAGTGCCGGGTGCGGGCCGGCTCAGCTTCCGATCACGCAAGGACCTGGATGGCCGCGAAGTGCGCGAGCCGATTCCCATCGTGGTCACCTGGTCGGAGGCGATGAAATACCAGGGCCGTGAGAACCGGGTACAGTTTACGGGAGCCGTGCACGCAACAAGTGAAACCACAACGACGTTCGATTGTGACCGATTGCTGATCGAATTCGTCGATGCCGCTCCGCGGGAACGCGTGGCGAAAGAAGCGGATTGGTGGCTAGTCGGGCCAATCGTCGAACGAATTGCCGATGCGTCCCCCGAAACAGACCCCTCGGATACCGGGTTGCAAGTGAACAAGGAGCCCGCGTATCTGCTGGCCACGGGTAATGCGGTTGCGTTGACCGCCGATCTCGATCCGGCGACCGGGGAGGTGACGAGCCGCGCCCGGCTCACCGGGCCAAAATTGTCGCTGAACCTCCGCCGCGAAGTGTCCAAGCTGCTCATCGAAGGCCCCGGCACACTCCTTCTAGAAGATTATCAAGGAGAATCGGGGAAGGGCAGTCCATCGCCCGCATCCGCCGCGGTGGCGGGTCGCCCATTGGGTGGGGGATTGTTGAGCAACGTTGAGGACGGTGGGCCATCCAACACGCTGGTCGTTTGGGCGCAGTCGATGTGGTACGACTTCTCCATCGATCAAACCCGTTTCGAGGGCGACGTAGAGCTCAAGCATTTCAGCGGAACCGAACTGGCCCGAGTCGTTGGACTGGCCGAGAAGCCGGCGCCGGCTACCCCGCAGGGGCGATCCACCTTCCTCAAGTGCGAGATGCTGACGGTTGATTTTCTGGACCGCACCGCCCGTCCGCGTTCGCCGGACGCGCAGCGCATGGGGCGGATTCGTACTGACGCCCTTCGTCAGTTCGAGGCCCGAGGGTCCGTCGTTCTGCAAGACCCGACGGAAGGGCTTAACCTGTGGGCCGACCAGGTCATCTACGAGCGTCCACGGGAGATTCTCATGATCCACGGCTCCGCCGCCCGCAAGGCCCGCATCATCAAGCAGGAACCGGGGCGGCTGCCGAACCAGCTCCACGTCGAGCGCCTGATCTACGACCTGGCCACCGGAAAGTTCCAATTGCTGGACACGCGGATCAGCGGTCAGTGATTGCGGGGGTCAGCGTAGAACGCCTTCCAGATTGCATCGGCGAACAAGGCATTGGCCCTTTCATTGGGATGCGGGTCGTATGAATTGACGACCAGCGAGTCCGCGTCGTGCCCGTCGATCGCGGGAAGCAGATCGACCGTGGCCACGCCGCGAGATTCGAAGAACTCTTTCAATAGCGATTGAACGCGAGGTGGGTCAAATCGCTCGCCCCATGATTTGATAAATGGGAACAGGGCCACGCGCAGAGTCACCCGGCGATCACGACATAGGGTGATCAGTTCTTCGAGAGTCGCGGCCTGCTTCCGCCACACCTCGGGATTCATGTATCCATCCCAAAGCCAGTCACAGTAGTTACGAACGATGGGGAGCCGCCGGGCCCAGACTCGGTGAAACAATTGATCGAGCAGGAACGAACTTTCGACGTTGACGTAGGTGGATTTGGGCGTCGCTCGCGGATCGCGATCGGGTCCGGTCGGCAGGAGTGTGTCGATGTCGTTCGGGAGATAGCAAAGGACGATCTCATCGACGTCGTACACTTCGATCATGCTTTCGGCGGCGGCCAGCTCGCGCCGGGTGTCCCAATCCGCCCAGGCGACGTTCATCACTTCGACGCGGTCACCGCGCCGGTTGAATCGCTGTTGAAGAAGCTCCGTGAATCGATCGTTGGGATCATTGATGCCCCAGCCATAGGTGAATGAATCGCCGAGGAACGCGATTCGACGAACGTCGGCGGGCTTGGCTTCCGTCCATTCCACGTCGCGGCAGAACATCGAATTCACGTCGGCGTAGACCTTGTGCCATCGCTTGGCGGCAAGACTGACGCCATAGGCATCGGTTTCGACGCAGAGAAACCGGAAGTAGGTTTCGGCGAACAATCCGGCAAAGGACAAGAGGCACGCGAAAATGAGTCCATTTCCAAGGAAGATGCGGATGCGCGGGTGGCGTTCACGTGGAAAAAAGCGAAAAAAACACCAAGTATGGACAATCAGCGACGCGACGATTGCGTACCACCAGAGAAAATCCGAGAGATAACCGTATGCTCCGCTGGCCCACATCCGCGTTTCGCTCCCTACACGGTTTCGCAACGAAGGGGTAGCTACCGAGTCCTACGGACACGGCTGCGGCCCGCCGAAGGGATATGCAAAACCACGGAAGGCGTCCACGTCGATGGAGATGTCCGTAAAATTCGCAACGGTGTCGGGTACGTTTGGGGCCAAGTCAGCGCGAGCGGTGATCACCGCCGTTGCTACTCCGCGGAACTTGTCGACGATGGCCGAAACGTCGGTGAAATTCGGCTGCGAGCCGCCCCCGAACGGTAATACGACATCTCCCCACTGACCCGTGGACCCAACCAGGACCTCTGAATAACAGGCTTCTTCGGTCAGCGCCGGACAGCAATCACTGACCATTTGCACGGCGAAGTCGGAAGACGGCACGATCCCGGCGGAGAAGACGTGCAGAAGTCCCGTACCGGTCCAGTCGGCGAAGTACGGCTCGCACTGGAGGGACGCGCCTTTGAACGTCGTGGGCGGATTGGCGCTCTCCGGGAAAGCGCTCGGCGGGCCGACCCATCGAACCTCGTCATTGAACGATTCGAACCCGGTGAGTTGAGTGAACCTCACGCGAATCGCTTGAAGGGCACCGCCGGAAGTGACAGGGTCGGGCACCTCAAACGATAGATATCGGCTCTTTTCCACGCCGCCCGTCTCGGGCAAGGGCGGCTCGGGCGCCAAGCAGAGGCATTCATCCGGTATGCCCTGTACTTCGATCGTCCATTGGCGGGTGTCGGTCATCGTCAGCGCCCTGAGCGATTCGTCTCGCACGCGAGACGTGTTATCAACGACGG
>Ga0137430_1000560_pt1 | contig 10529 bp, 9 predicted proteins | sample EasRivERMZT754_2_FD_104651 | JGI IMG/M metagenome (GOLD analysis project Ga0137430, IMG submission 104651) | Soil microbial communities from meander-bound floodplain in the East River, Colorado, USA - East River MetaG ERMZT754_2 | ecosystem: Environmental > Terrestrial > Soil > Floodplain ...
CCCCTGTATCGACTTTCGGACCACTCCGATCACCAGACTCATCACCGACGTGCGCGTTAATCGTGGGTGCCTTCTCTGTCGAACCCGGATGCTCTGGTGTCTGTTTTCCACCGCCAGGATTCGGCCCGACGCCACTAACCGGCGCACCCATCGTGACGGCCTGTGCCTGTCCCTGTGCGAGTTGCACCGACTCAGGCGAGATGTCCCACCCACCCTGCCGAGCGAGTTCAATGATGATCGCAAAGGCGGGATTCATCGGGTTCAGGTCTTCACCCTTGAACGACATCGCCACCTTCAATTCCTTCTGCGGCGGCTGCGGTTCGGTGATGAACTCCGCAGGGTCATAGCCGAACTTCATCGCCAGTTCGTTCAGGATCGGCCGCGGATTGACGAACGGGTCTTTCCGCACGATGTTGTAGAACTGGAGCGACTGCCGCCGATCCTCTTCCACGTCGATGTACTTCCCGCTGTCTACGCGGAGGTCATAGAGGTAGCCACCCGCGAGATGCTGCTTGTTGCTGGCCCAGAGTTGTCCTCGTACTTCACCAAGAACCTGTGTCGCAATGCGCTGATCGCCGTAGCGGATGATGAGCGTGTCGAACGCCTGCACCACATCGAGGAACCATTCCAAGACGCGATTGCGTTCCTGCTCAAATCGGGCTTCCGAGTTTCGCTGGACGATGGACTGCTCGGTGGCGGTCTTCCTGCCTCGCGTCTCGTTTCCGGTCTGGTTCGCGCCAACTCCCATGACCCTATCGCGGTCGTGGTTGATGACTTCCATGCCGGCGTAGGTTTCGCGGCCCAGTGTGGGGTTCGCGACCTGCACCATCACGGTGTCTTTGCCCTGCATGAGCGCGCCACCCTCGACAGGCACCCACATGACACCGTTCGCCACCTTGATCTTGTCTACGGCGGTCGGATCGATCTTATTGGAGTCATACGCGATGACCATCTTGTTGCCGTCGCGCTGCTGCACGATCTGTGAGCGATACTTGTTCGCTTCGAGCGTCAACGGGCCGGTGGTCGCACAGTCCGAGGCAATCCACGCGCTGTCCGAGAGGTCACGTAAGACCAAGGGCCGCACACAGAAACCCTTCAGTGAATCGGGCAACATCTCGCCCGTCTCCGAGAAATCCTGGTGGGCAGAGGGCCGGTGAACCACTGGCTCATCCTTCCCGTCCACCATCACCAAGAGATGCAACGCTTCGGGGTGTGTTTCATCCTCCGAGCGCAGATAGGTGCGGTAGTAAATCTCCGAGCCGGTGATATACGGATCGCCCGCGTCCTGCTCGTTCGGCTCGTCCGATTCGTCGTTCTCGAAGTGGAGTTTTTCCGTCTCGTCCTTCCCGCCCTTCCAGTCGGCAGGCAGGTTGTATTCACGACGGACTTGCGACGTGGGCTTGCGCCAGTCAAACCCGAGCCACGGCGCTCGCTGGAAGTCGGTATCGCGGAAGCTCGCCGGAATCAACAGCGCCTTCGGGGAGAACCGCGAGATGAACCACCGCTCGTGGATGGGCACATCCACCGGCACATCCTGCATGAGTGGCTTCGGCATCGACGGTTCCACAATGCCCAGATATTCCATCGCCTGTTGCTCGGCGGGTACCGGCTCCATGACCGGCTGACCAAGTTCGTCCGTGACCGGCGTGGACTGCATCACCGATGTCATGGTGACTTGATACCCCACCGAGACGGGTCCGACACCAGAGGGGCAGAGGCAGTCAAAGATCGCCTTCAGGATCGTGGGCTTGGCATTCGCGTGCTGCGGACCCAAGAGCGCATTCAGAATCTCCTGCTGCCACATGACGAGCGACGAGAGCATCAAGGGCTTCGGAGGCGGTTGCCCCGGCATCGGCATCTGCTGCTGTTGTTGCGGAATCTCCCGATCCTGCTTCACGATCAGCGACACATCCGGCATGTCGTAGAACAACGCGGCTTTCTTACGCTCCACGTCGCTGAAGTCCACGCCGATGTTCACGTCCTTGCTGTGCTTGCCGTTGGCCGCCGGGGGGCTGTAGCGTTTCAGGTTCTCGTCCCACCCGTGGGAGGTCGAGATGTCCTCACGCTTTTGTCGCGCCTGCTTGATCTCCTGCTTCCAGAACGTCAGGTCCGTCTCGGAGAGCGGCAGGGCGACTTCTGACTCATACACGCTCACGCGAGGACTCCAGTCGGCTTTTCAAGAGCAGTGTGGTAGCTGCGCCACCAGCCCCAGGTATTCGGCTTCGGCGGTTCGTCTACCGCTTTGGGTGCCGCAAACACCGGACGCGACTGCGCCCAGTAGCGAAGGGCGTCGGCCGCGTGATCGTCCAGCTTGCTATCCACGTCCTCGGGGTTCGTCTTGTCCGCCAAGAGGGCGGGGATCGAGCGGATCGAATACGCACACGACGGGTCGTAGGTCAGCCACGGAATACCGTCCGGGGCATTCCGAAACGCCGCCATGACGCGCATCCAGCCGAGTTCGCGTTCGTTGTCGCCCGGTCGGATCGACACACCAAATCGGCCCATCGTCTCCGCAATCGACTCGCCGCGATGCTTCGCAAACATCGCCGGATCACCCACCACGTAGGACGTGTGCGTGATGCCCAGTTCCTGCCGGCGCGAGAGAATCCCGAGGGCGACTTCTTCCGGGGTGAGCCCCTTGAATTTCCACTCACTGATCACATGCCAGTGTCCGTCACCGACGGATACCACCGCCAGCCAGCAGCCCGGCGACGTGTAGCCCCAGTCCATCGACTCAATCACCCCGGTGATCGGAGTCGGCACCGTAATCTCCCGGACATGCGTCGAGCGGTTGAATAACTCAAAGAACATCCCGTCCGCCGCGTCCCAGTCGCCGTTTCTCAACTGCTCGTACCGGGCCTTCCGCAGACCAGAAAGGGATAACTGCTCGTAGTCAGGGTCGATGTACGGGTTGTCGTCTAACGTGGCCCTGGTATAACTCCACTGCTCCGGCTTGTAGGTCTTCGCCATCGCCGGATAGGTTTCGATGTCTGGTTCCTTGTCGATGAAGAACGACTTCAGCAGGTGATGGGACGGACCCCCGGGATTCGTGGGCAACCAGACCCACGGCCCGCCCATCGCCTTCACCTGTTCGTTCGACGTTCTGGCTCTCGACATCAGTTCCATTAACGGATCTGGTTTGTACTGCACCGCTTCCTCAGGGATGATCAAGTCATACTCCGAGGATAGATACTTCTGCACCGCCGCGTCGTCTTCCATGTGACCGCACTCGATCACCGACCCGTTCGGGAAGCGACACTCGCCCGCTTGCTCCATCCACTTGAAGCCCAACTCGTGTTGCTCCTGCCGCATCTTCCGAATGTGTGTGCGCTCAAGCTCCGGATGCGTCTTACGCAAGAGCAACACACTCAGGTTCGGCACCGTGAGGCACATGCGATACGCGCCCTTCCGTGCCACGTCCGACTTCGATCCGCCTGCGGCCCCACCAATCAGTTTGCGTTTCGCGTTCAGTTCCAGAAACGCCACCTGATTCGGGAGCGGCACCCACCAGCGTTCGGTGGTGTAGCCTTCAAACCCCTTCGCCCCGACCTTCGGGACTTGCAACACAATCGCCCACGCCCGTTGCTTGTCTCGACACGCTTTGGTGGGACACCACCATCGCGCCTCCAACTTGACGAGATGGGAGGCGCACCAGCAGCACCGTGCTACGGGATGCGCCTCCATCGTCATTAGCTGTTATCCGCCGCCGTCAGGAACACCACTTCGACCCACGACGTGCCGTCGAAGCGCAGGATCATCGTGCCGCCGGGGGCAATCGCCCGTGTGGCCGCACCGAGGTCGATGTTGGCGTCATCCACGGTGATCGTGTCGGTCGCCGTCGAGATGAGCATCAACAGGTCGCCCTCGGCCGCACCCGTGTAGGTGATGGTGTCCAGGGTGTCGGTCGTACCAGCACCCTCCGCGTCGAGGACGACGAACGGCTTCGTGACCGTCGCCACACCGGACGCAATCGTCACCGCCTCCGGCGCACCGAAGCCGAAGAACCCCGCGCCTGAGCGACGGTTCGTGCCAACGGTGGCGATGGTGCCCGTCACCGTCAGCGTGTCGTCAATGTAAATCGGTCGTGAAAAACGTCGTGCTTCTGCCATGATCTTCTACTCTCCGTGCTCTTTCGCCTGTCGCCGCATCCGCAGACGCGCCGATACTGCCTTGCATTTCTCTCGCCCCGTGCGTGGGGTCTGGGGTCGTTCCGCGAGCATCGTGGCAATCGCCGCCCGACGCATCTCCAGATGCCCCCGTTGTCTCTCCTGCACCGCCTCCAGTGCAGCCAGCCGCTTCAAGGAGGTGTGCAACACATACGCATGGACACCGAGGACTAACACGATCAAGACGAGCACAAAAGGGGTCATGTCATCGCATCCGTGGCGTCTTGTATCAGTGTCCGCATTCGATCTGTCGCATCGCCGGTCGTCTGCCCGTCGAGGTGTCGCCGCACCTTTGGGGTGAGATCACTCGCGGCATCCGCGCTGTAGAGACTGCACAGATACACTTGGAGGCGGGTGTTCATGTCGAACACGAACGCGAGCGCCGCTGCCGCGCCCCAGAGAATCCCCGGATACCCCCACAGCACATGCTGTTGGTCATCCGATCCCCATGTCGGAGACACGGGGAGATTCATCGGCTCCGTGGTGCGGCCGAAACTGATCAGCGCGAATTGTTCATTCGCCGTGTCAATCGCCACGCTACAGACCCGTCGCCATTTCGCCCACCGTCACCGTGCCGCCCGATTCCGCCGTGGTCTGTTTCTGATCCACGGTCGTGCCGTTATCGGCGTAGTAGTTTGTGACCGTGCCGTCGTTGTCCTTCTTGTTCCGCGCCCACTTGTAGAGATAGTCAATCTTCGTGGCGAGGTCAGGATTCACCGGGGGTGCCCCCTGCCCAGGCTCCGTGCGAGCGTCATCCAAGAGCGCGAGGACTGCGGCGATCTCGTTGTCAATGAAGTCATCCAGCGTCGTGCCGGTATCCGTGAGAATGTCCGCGATCTCGGTGTCGAGGAAGTTGTCGATGGTGTCGATCTTCGTGTCCACTGCCGCAATCGCTGACAACACCGCGTCATCGGCCGTGCCAAGCGCCGTGGCTAACTCCGCATTCGTTGGGAGGTCGTTGATCGCCGTCAAGACGGCATCGTCCGCCGTGCCGAGCGCCGTCGAGAGTTCGGCATTGGTCGGGAGGTCGTCAATCGAGGTCTGCGCCGTGGCGAGCGCCGTGGCCGTGGCCAGTGAGTCACGGAGCACTTCCAGGCTGTCCGTGGTGCGGTCGAATCCCGCCCCGTTGTCCGCGATCTGCCCCACGACTGAATCGGCATGCACGGTCGTGGCGAAGTTCGTATCCACCGCGATCTTCACGAGGTGATCAAGGTTCTGGGCCACGAGGGCGTCAGTGGCTTCGCTCTCCACTTCCGCGTCCCATGAAGCGTTCCACGGCACCGCTGATAACCCTGCGCCGGCCGCGCCAATCTCTGCGGTATCCGTCAGGATGGCCGGGATGGTGGTCACACTCGCGGTATTGAGCGCCGAGGCGTCAATCCGTGTGGCGTCATCGATGACGTAGCTCAGGATTTCCGCGTCCACGTCGGCGGCAAAGGTCGCGGCGTCAATCGCGGCATCCGCAATCACGCCGGCCGTTATCGACCCAGCCGCAAGACTCGCCACCTTGACTTCGGGGATACCCGAGGCGAAGGTGCCCGCCGCGCCGTTGAAGTGCGTCACATCGACTTCCGGCACGCCGTTCACGGTCACCGCCGCAACTGCCTGGCCGAGCCACTGCGTCACGCTGACTGACTGCAGCGCCGTATCGAGATCGAACGCATGGAGAGCACTCGCGTTGCCGTACGTCTCAATCGAGAAGCCGGTATCGTCTACCGCTTTCGTCGCGGAGTCGGAGACGGTCACGGAGAGAAACGCGCACGTCAACTCGGAGTCGGTAAAGACAAACTTCCAGATGGTCGAGTTACCCATCGCAATCGCCGTGGGGAGGGTGCCGATGTTCCCAGCCGCAGCACCGTCCTTGCTGATTTTTACGTCTCCGGCGGCGGGACTCCAATCGGCACTGATCGCGTGATTGGCTGATCCGGCTTTCGGGATGTTGATGTAGATGTCCGCGCCCGTGCCGGTCGCATACTTCCGTTGATAGGACGCCATTTAGACCATGCCTCGTCGCATTGGAGTGCCTGCGATAGTGGTCCCGCCACTACCCGTGCCGTCATCGAGTGACGAGACGCGAATCCAGACGTTATAGCGCCGTAATCCAGAGTTCGCCGCCGCAAACGTCGCCCCGGCCGTGGATGTCGCGGCATAACATTCCGCGCCCATCCCAAGCGGCTTCATGTGTGCGGCGGTGTTGATATCCCGCTGATACACGGTCACGGCGTTCGCTGTCGTCTGTTTAATGCCGACCGCGTAATCCGTATTGATGGCGAGCGTACGAGGGGTCAGGAGTCGCCGGAGACAAAATCTTGCCGCACCGATCGCGCCAAAGATATTCGCGTCCTGCGCCACGGATTCGATCAGCGCGGGAGTGCCCAGTGGGGTTTCGTAGAGTTCGAGCGAGAAGTCGCGGTCATTTGCCGCCAACTGGGTCGTCAACCCAATCGCGTCCACCTTACATGGGAACGGCACGCGAAAAATATTCGCGTAGACGTTGCCGTTCCCAATCGTGGCGCTCTGGGCGTCCACCACCGAGAAGGGGATCGTCGGCTCGATCCACCCAAGCGTCCCGTCATCGAACGTCAGGATCGCGTTGGAGATCAACGTCTGCGCGGTATAGGTCGGGCCGGTCGTGACGAGCGTGACCGTCGCCATGCCGAGCGCCGCTGGCGCAACGGCCAATCGGACCTTCACGCTGGGACTACCACTCGTTGAGTTCAGGTGGAAACAGATCGCAATCAGATCCCCGTCCGTGACCGTGAACGGGGTGCCCGCGTCCATCGTGTCATTCCGCCAGGTGGTCGCCGTGATCGTGTCCGTGCCACCGACGAGTTCCTTGTACACATCAAACGCCGCCGCACCAATCGTCGCTCTCGCGGCGGGACCGTTGCCCGCATCAATCGACGACGCCTGCTTCACGCCCACCCGAAGTTGGGAGTTGGTGCCGAACGTAATCGACGCCCCCGGAAGCCAGGAGATTTTCGATCCAGAGGTGCCAAAGGTCTTCGACCCACCGCCGTCAATGGTCACCGACCCGATGATCTGGACTTCTTCTTCGTCCGCATCAAGGAGTCCCGCATCCGAGGATGTGACGAGATTCTGGCTCATGCCGTAGGGCAACGTGGGGAGCCAGAGGCCCGCGCCGACAAGGGGCTGCAGCGCCATCTACCGCAGTCCCAACGTCATCGACCGAAACACCGGATCGTCCGCCCCGGTCGTGCTCTTGGCCTGCGCTCGGAGCGCCGTCAGCCCTTGCCCCTGAAAGCCCACCGGCAGCGCTAGCCAGTCGGTATCGAGTTCGCGTTCTCCGCTCGCGCCGAGATTCGCAGACTCATGGAGGACGACGCTATCGCCGTCACGAATCACCCGTGCGCCCCACTGGCCCGTGCCGACAAGATTCGCGTGGATGCGCACCCGATATTCGGTGCAGCCGGTGAAGTCCGCGACGATGCGCTCACCATTCGCCCCCACCGGGATATTCACGTAACTGGTGCCGATGTTGGTCTTCGTAATCGCCGCACCGGGACCGAAGAACTGATACATCTTCACGTTCGTGGCTTCCTCTCCGCGAATCACCCGCCCCGCCATCTGCGCGAGGGTGAGGCCGGTCTGTCGTAACTTCCTGAGCGCGAGTATACGCAGTGCGCGGTCCTCGTCAGCGGTCAGTGGATCGAGGACTTCCCCCTCATGCAGATGGAGCGTCCATGCCGCGCCGTTGTCGGCTCCACTGAGGACACGATGGCTGCAGTTGCCGGGACTCGTGGAGGTCGTGCAGAGGTCCGCCATCTACCGTCTCGCCCACAGGGAGAGATCACAGCCGACGCCGAGGAGGGAGCGATGACAGGGGGTTGCCCCACCGCCCCCACCCGTCGCCGGCGAGAATGCCGCGATGATGCTCGCCCAGTTCGCGGAGTCCGTGTCATTAATGATCAAACTCTTCGACCCGACCGGCGTGAGCGCCCCGTTGGAATCAGAGAGCACCAACCCCGCCGACACACTCTGCCGAAGCGTGGTGCCTGCGCCCGCCGTGGGCACGCTGCCGCCTGTCTCGACGCGGGTGCACATCACGGTCCAGTCGTTATCCACCGTGGTCGTCACGCTCACCGTCTGTGACGAGGACAGGCCGATGTCGGTGCCGGTATTGGACGCATCGAGCGGAGTCGTCTGATGCACGCCGGTATAGCTCGACGCCATGCCGTAGATCGCAATGGACGAACTCGCAGACACGATAATGTTATTCGCGCCGCTGGTCGGGGCAATCATGTAGTAGAGATACCCCCACCGGCCGGACGCCTGTGCGAGGGCTTTATCCACCAACGTCAGCGCATTGCCGGCGTAGGTCACGCCCGTGATGACATCGTTCGTGACATCACCAAACACGCACACGGCGAGCATCCGGTCCGTCCCGGTGGTGGTGTGCGCCCACGTGATCGACGTGACGGGATTACCTAAGCCACCATCGGTCGAGGTATCAAAGACAATCTGCGCCGAGGCGAGTGACGGCCAGAGGACGCAGAGCAGCAACAGTTTCTTCATGGGGTAATGTCCACCAGGAAGCGCCAGATGACCCCGCACCCCGCGCAACTGCCCTGATCGACGCCTTCCTGCCCCAGATAGAGATGCTTGTTCACGGGGTCATACGTCGCGGACTTGATGATCGGGGCTTGGCTGATACTCGGCGTCAGCGGGAACGTGAAGTTTACCCGCGCATACGGCACCACTTCCCACGCCTCCATGTTCCCGTCCCTGACGGCCTTGAAGTCCATGAGGTCGTAGAACCAGATCGAGTAGTGGTAGGGATACCCGTGGTTGGCCTTGGCCGTGCTCGTCAGCGTGTAGCAGTAGACGACCCCCGGTTCCCCAGGCACCGCCGTCATGTGCAGCTCTGGGTCTGTCGTGGCCTCCCCGTAACACCCCGTGAGCCCTTCTTCCCCGAAGAACATGGCCGTGCGCGTGCCGTCGATGATGATGGCGGACTGATAAATCGACGCGATGCCGAAGTACTCCGCATCACAGGGAAAGCCGTCTTCATCCGTGAAGCACCCGAGCGTCTGATGCGATTGCGGATAGAGCACAAATGGTTGCCAGAAGTGGGGCTGTGTGCCGGCGCTCCCAATCAACGCGGGATTGAATCCGCCGAGGCCGGGGCCAAAACTTGAGCGCGTGATGACCGAGGGCGCGCCCCACCCGGAAGCCATAACCCCGCCGAGAGCGGATTGCCACGCCGAGGGAATCGGGGCCATGTAGCCGCAGGTAAAGCCGTTGTAGCGATCCAGTGTGTAGTCTGATCCGGTGCCGTCCCAGAACGCATCCGGGCCGATCAGATCACCCGTCGTGGAGAGCGTGAGTGGGCGGGTCCAGTGCGACTTGACCGCAATGTTGTTGGCGTCGTAGTAAATGCACCCCGACACCACCATCCGGTCATTCCAGAGCGAGATGGCGTAGATCGCATCATCCGATTCGGGATGTTCCGGGGGGCTGATGTCGTTCACTTCCCCTTCGACCGGATCGTAAAAGCCCTGCACATACACGGCGCGGTTCATCGACCCCACCGTGCCCGTGAGCACCGGAGTCGGGATGTCGATCTCCGCGACATAGCTGCCCGCAAGGATAAACAGCGTGTCCGCGCTCGCGCCCCCTTCGCGGAAGGCGAGCGCGCTTGGCCCCCCGTCCATCCAATGCCCATTACTCGCGGTGTTCGGGATGCGAAACCCCCCGAGCGCGGTCAGGTCGTTCACATCCAACAAGGGGAGTTCCGCGAGCGCGCCGGACGCGGCGCTCGTGTCCTGCTGGCCGAGCCGTAAACGAATCTGTTCATCCGCCGTGGCCGTCACGCCGAGTGCCAGCGCGAGCAGCACGGCTGCGTTCCGCAGCATCCCCATCAGGGTGCGCTCACATAACTAATCGTGCCGCTGGTTTGCGCCGTGGTACTGGTGAGCATGCAGAAGTAGTAGCCCCCCGTCGCGGTCTTGAGGACCGTGCTATTCCCGTCTCCGAGCGTGATGCCCCCGTTCGCGGCAAACTGCCAGCCCGTTGCCGCCGTCAATCCGCCGTTCAAGCCTTCCGTGATCGATCCGCAGCCATCGGTGTTATCCGCCGCGATCAGGAACCCCTGTGCCGCGCCGACCACCACGTTCACCGAGCAGATGTACCAATGATTCGATCCAGAGGCGTTCGCAATCTCGAACGTCGCCGCTGACGTGGTGTTCACCACATAGAACGACTTGGCTAACCGGGAGCACGGGTCACTCGCACTCGCGGTATAGACACCCCCCAGGGCGCTGATCGCCAGCGGGGCAATCTCGTTCGTCGTATTCGCTAGGGCTGCCGGGGTGTCGGTTCGCACGCCACCCACGAGCGGCC
>Ga0137430_1000564_pt1 | contig 10504 bp, 9 predicted proteins | sample EasRivERMZT754_2_FD_104651 | JGI IMG/M metagenome (GOLD analysis project Ga0137430, IMG submission 104651) | Soil microbial communities from meander-bound floodplain in the East River, Colorado, USA - East River MetaG ERMZT754_2 | ecosystem: Environmental > Terrestrial > Soil > Floodplain ...
ATCAGCGTGCCCGACGTCTCCCGCCCGGCAAGATAGCGTTCGAAGGACAAGAAGGGCACGAGAACAACGTCGTCATTGTCACGACCATCGCTGCCGACCCCCTTCGCCTCCAACAAACCGATGACATCGAAGGCCACCCGATTGATCCGCACGGTTTGACCGACCGGGTTCATGGTGCCGAAGAGCTCTCGTGCGGCGGTGTGGCCGATGCAGCAGACCTTGGTCAGCATCCGCATGTCGTCCTGATTGAACTCACGCCCCTCCAGCACGTTCCATCGCCGGATATCGAAGTAGGCGGGCCGTGTGCCGACGACGTTGGTTTGATAATTGCCGTAACCGGACACGACCTGGAAGGAGATTCGATTGACCGGCGTCGCCCCCCGCACCTCGGAACATTCTCGCTCGATGGCGTCGGCGTCGTCACGGGTCAGATTAGGCGGCATGCCTTGCTGACGACGCGCGCCGCCCCGCTGCACGCCCCAATAGGCGACCATGATCCAATCATCGCCCAGCGTGGCGATTTCACGCTCGACCCGGCGTCGGGCGCCTTCGCCGACGGCCACCATGGTGATGACCGCCGCGATTCCAATCACGATCCCGAGCACCGAAAGCGACGTACGCACCTTGTTCTTGCCAAGGCTGCGGAGCGATTCGGAAAAAACGTTCGTGGGGGTCATGCTACTCCTACTACGTTAACTCGACCGGAAAATTGCATGAGGATCCGCACGCCTATTCTTCGTCCGGAGGGTGCCACTGGCGGCTTGCCCGCCAGTGTCTTCGCCCGGAGGGCGCACGATGGTTGCCAGGGACTTCAGTCCCTGGTGGCGATCTTCCCTTTCCTCCCCCGCCGGGAGGCGGACGAATCCGATTTCCGATTTGGGTACTCCTGTTTAGGCCGCCGTGGCTCGCATTACATCTTGGACGATCAGCCCGTCGCGAAACATCACGTGCCGTTTCGCGTACGCGGCGATTTCCGATTCGTGCGTGACGAGCAGGATGGTGATGCCCTCATCGCGATTGAGCTGCTGGAAAAGCGCCATGATTTCTTCGCTCGTTTTCGTGTCCAGGTTTCCCGTGGGCTCATCAGCCAGGAGCATGGCCGGCCGCGCCACCAGGGCCCGGGCGATGGCGACGCGTTGTTGTTGTCCGCCGGAGAGTTGGTTCGCCTGATGGCGGAGCCGATCGGCAAGGCCCAATCGCTCCAATAGTTCGGTGGCACGTCGCCGGCGATCTCGACGTCCGACTCCCTGGTAAATGAGCGGAAGCGCGACGTTGTCCACAATCGTTGTGCGGGAGAGCAGATTGAAGCTTTGGAACACGAAGCCGATTCGACGATTGCGCAGACGGGCGAGTTGGAGCCGCGATAATTCCTGAACCGCCTGATTCTCGAAACGATAAGTACCCGAGGTGACGCGGTCCAGGCAACCCAGAAGGTGCATGAACGTCGATTTTCCCGAGCCGCTGGGCCCGGTGATGGCCACGAACTCGCCGGGCATCACCCGAAGCGACACCCCGCGCACCGCCGGCACCGGCACTTCATCGACGTGGTAGACCTTCCACGCGTCATGGATATCGACCAGCCCGGCGCTCATCCGGCGAACCTCGGAGTGCGGGTCACGACGTTGGCGGGCCGCGCGGCTCCGACCTGTTCGAGGATCAACTCATCGCCCTCACGTACTTCCCCTGATCGAACCTCCGTGAATGATCCGTCGGTCAAGCCGGGCACGATGGCGATCTCGACCGGCCCGCCGTCAGCCAGTTTGAACACTCGCGGCTGCCGCGGCCGCGCCTTCCCCGGGCGATTCCAATCGCCATCCGGTGGCGCGGCGTTGGGGTTGAAGCGCATGGCCGCGTTGGGAACCAGCATCGCGTCTTCCGCGCGATCCACCTCAAAAGAAATCGTCGCCGTCATCCCAGGTCGCAGGGCTAAATCGGGGTTGTCCACCTGAATCAACGTCGTGTAGGTGACGACATTGTCGACAATAGTTTCCGCGTAGCGCACTTGCGACACGACGCCTTGAAAACGGCGATCCGGATAGGCATCCACGCGGAATTCCGCCGGACCGTTTTCGTGGATTCTGCCGATGTCCGTTTCGCTGACCGCCGCGTTGACTTGCATCTTGGTCAGGTCATTCGCGATGGTGAACAGCGTCGGCGCAGTGAGTGAGGCGGCCACGGTCTGACCCTCGTCCACGTCACGCGATATGACGACGCCGTCGATCGGCGAACGAATGACCGTGCGGGTGAGGTCGACCTCGGCGAGACGAGCCTCCGCCTCTGCCCGTTCGACTTCCGCTTCGGCGGCGTGCAGTTGCGCGACCGCCCGTTGTTCGCCGATCCGTGTCTCTTGAAGCTCGAGGTCCGTCGCGGCCCCTCGACTGAAGTTGGACTCGGTGTGATTTCGTTTGAGCGTCGCATCGGCCAATGAGGCCCGCGCCTCTTCGACCCGCGCCCGCGCCGCCGTTGACGCGGCTCGGCGTTGCTCGAGAGTGGCCTTGAAACGGTCTACGTCGAGCTCGGCCAGGACGAATCCTTTTTCGACTTTCTGATTGAAATCGGCATACCAGTGAATCACCGTACCGCTGACTTGCGAGCCGACGAGGACTTTGACGAGCGGCTCGAGAGTTCCCGTCGCCGTTACCGTGGAGACGATCGTCCGGCGCACGGCGGGAGCGGTCTTGTATGTAATGGTAGGCGGCCGATCGGACCACGCCTTGATGCCGAAATACCCCCCGACACCCACGATCGCGAGTATCGTAAGGACTAGTACCGTTCGAACCACCCGGTTTCTCTCCCTGGCGCTTCAATAGCCGACTGAGGATCGATCACTCGCTCAATCATACGTCCAGCACCGCGAGTGGGTCTACGAACCGGACGGGACCGCGGGGCCGGTATCCGGCTTCTGGTTCGTTTCAATCCAGTCTGATATCAGAGCCGCGACCGTCAGGGTTTTTTCAGCCCCGCGAACGGCAAGACCGCTTGCTCACGCGCGCGGCTCTGTTCAACGAGTCCACTACCTGCTCGTCTGGCGCGGATTTCGATCTGCGCAACCCTACATTCGACAAGAATGCGTAGTCTCTCGTCGGGATGAGGTCTGTTCAAGGATGCCGTGGCGGTCTCACTCGCCAATGACAAACGGCGTTCCCGGCGAACCCGTTTCGCTGCACCCATTCATCGCCGTCGCCGCCTCTGCCTGAACGGCCAGGACGGCCGTCCGTTTCAGGCTGTGCGGCACGGCGACCGCGCAGCACGACACGTCCATGTTCCCCGACTCGTCCGTCGCCGTGGTCACAATCAAGAAAACGCGCCCGTTGCCGTCGCCGCCCCGCTCGGAGCGAAGCCGAAGATTAGGATCCATAACGGCGTCGGGCGCGTGATTCCCGTCGCCGGTAGCCGCTTCGTCGTCTTCGTCTGAATACACAGTCACGTCCAGGGCGACACCATCGTCACAGGTATCGTTCACATTCACCATCAGACCAACATCAACCAATTCATGGTTCGGTGGCCAGAGAAGGTTTAGGGCAACCGTACAAGATACGGTCGGTGCCGTGTGATCCACGACGGAGACGTTGAACTCACACGTGGCGGCGTTGCCGCTCGCATCCGTGGCCATGCACATCACCGCCGTCGTACCGATCGGAAACGTGCTGCCCGATTCGGGCTCGCAGGTAACCGTGGGAAGCGGGTCGGTTTCGTCCATGGCCGTCACGACGTATACGACCGCCGTGCCATTGGGTCCACTACACTCCACGGAGAGATCATCGTCCGGGCAATGGATGCTTGGAGGCGTCCGATCGCAATCATTCGGCTCGCCCGGAGTAATGCCCGCGGTGATGAAATCGAGGTTGTTGACGTTCGTATCCGTCCCGTCCGGGCAACGAGCTATGCCTACAGAATCCGAAGCATCATCGTTCAATCCGACGCCTGAGCCTTCGGTGTATGGAGCGGCGGTATCCCCTTCATAACTGACTGTGTCGACGATCACTCCCGCCTGAACTAAGGCCACGGCGTCAGGGGCACCGTTCTGGATCAAGTTGTTATCCGGTGTCACGTCCAGGTCGCAGTTGGACACCAGGGTGGAGTCTCCGCAAACCACCAGATACTCACCCGCCGGCAGCAGCACGTTGGGCAGGTCAATTGAGTCGTATACCGTGGCGCCGCCTCCGGTACCATTAATCAGTTCGAGCGTGATCCCGGCCAGGCCCTCTCCGTTTGGGCCAACGTTCTTGATTTCGACAAACTCAGCCATGTCCCCGCCCGGTTGGTCGTAATCGATCTCGTTGATGACCAGTTGGGCAAGGCCGCAATCGTTCGACGCTCCCGGAGTCCCTGAATCGCCGCCGCCAAACGGCGTCCGTGCCGTGCACCAGTTGTGACCATCGTTATTATCCAGAGCGGGGTCCGACAGGGCCATTGACGCCCCGCTGGGATCGGGAAAGGTCGCGCCGTCGTCGTACTCGACGCGATCCACCCCATTCTGATTCGCGTCCAACAAGATCACTTCATCGGCCCCGTTGGCCAGGGTCACTCCGGAGTACATGTACGAGACGGTAACGCCCCCATTGGTGGCGGCGTTGCCGTTGTTACCCAGAACCAAGAAACCGCCGGCCGGGATCACCAACGGACCACCATTGGTGATGACGTGGCTGTCGGTATCATTGTCCGCAACCGTCCACCCGTTGATGTCGATCGCCCCGAACGTCGGATTGAAGAGTTCGAGCCATTCGCCGGCGGCGTCAGCCACCGCCTCTGGGTTTTGCATGATTTCATTGATGACAATGAGATGCGGCGAGGGAACGCATCCGATGTTCGCCGAGCTATTAGCCGCTCCGGGGGTAATACACCGAAAGCTCAGATCGACGTTGTTCTGGTTGGTATCCGCTCCGTCAGGAAAGCGTGACACTCCGCCGTTGGGGACCGTCGAGTCGTCTTCCAATCCGACGCCCGAACCTTCTGTGTAGGGAGCTCCGGTATTTCCCTCGTAGCTGACCGCGTCGATGATGATCCCATCTTGAGCCAACCCGACCGCGTCCGGTGACCCGTTCATAACGGGATCCGTTTCGGGAGGAAGGTCGAGATTGCAATTGGCGACGGTCGCGGCATTGCCGCACACCACGTAATAACCACCGGGCGGCACGATAACCGCAGGTAGATCAATCGATTCGTACACGGCGGCGCCGCCGCCCGTGCCGTTGACCAGGACAAGAACGACCGAGTCCAAGTTTACGTTGGCCTCGCCGATGTTTTTCAACTCAATGAACTCGGCGCCGTCTGTCATGGGTTGGTCATAGTCGATCTCGTTGATGACCAGCGTGGCAAGGCCCGCTTGAGCCCGTGTGACCGTGGGCGCCCAGGCCATGACCGCGAACATACTGGCAAACAACGTGAACGGACGTCGATTACTTCGCTCGGATGTAAACATGCTTAGCTCCTCCCCTATCCTTCAAAACTGGAACACAGCGCGGCATGATAGGGTGGCCATCGCATCGCTTCAAATATACAGATAGCAGTTGAAACCAAGCGAACGTAAAGAAGGCAATTACGCCCCCGTTATGGTGAATTAACGTCCGGCTCAGTGACAACGACCATAATTTCAACGTTGTGAAAAGTGGACCCTACGTCGGGTCCTGAGGAAAGGTAATCAAACGGGGAGACGATCATGCCGGACAACAGAGACAATAGAGACAATCCGAGAAAACCAGGCCAGAGCGGTGGACAAGGTGGCCAGGGGGGCAATCAGGGCGGCCAAGGCGGCGGCAGTCAGAGCCGGGGCCAAGGCGGTCAAGACCAGTCCAGTGGTTCGACCAACCCCGCTCAGCGCGGCGGACAACCATTTGATGATGAAGAGCAGGAGCAGGACGAAGAAGGCCGCTTCGTGGGCGCAGGACAAGGCAGTTCTGGCCAGGGTCAGGGCGGCGGTTCGAGCCGCGGTCAAGGCGGCTCATCCGGCGGCACGAATGGATAGTTTTGTACCGGTGGCAGGCTACACCGCGATGCCTCGAAACGGAAAACGCGACTGATGCGGCGGTTGCGCCGGCTGAATCCGTGAAATCGGAGGTCGACCAGCCGGGTGCCGCCGCCGGAAGTCCAGCAGTACGATGCGCCGCAAGCGCTGCCAGTTCTTGCTGACTAACGGCTTCGTAATTTGCTTTTAACATACTCGTTACACCCTTCGAGTACCTTTTTCTTGCAGATGGCTCAGCGGTCCATGTGTGCAAGCGTTTCACAGCGAGTGGATGTGGCTTTTACGATTGGAATTACTACATTTGAAAGGAAAAGTCCGATGACCGATCGTCGAACGAGTGCAATGAGTACCATCACGCTCTTCGTTCTCGCGATTCAAATTGCTTCTGCACAGACTCGGCCTAGCTCCGACCAGCCGGTCACGAAGAAAGAAACCACGGTGACTCAACAGACCAATCGCGACGGTACGACCATCGCCCGCCACTACCAGAAGTCGTCGGAGATGGTGGGGCAGCCGATCTCTATTGATAGACAAAACGTCGGCAAAGTGGAGGATCTGTTGGTCGACGTCAATTCGGGGCGAGTGGTGTATGGAGTCGGTTCATTCACCAACTTGGAAGGATCCAGTGACAGATTTTATCCCATACCGTATACCGCCCGCCATTTTTCGCCCGAGGGTAAGGCGTTTGAGATGCAAATAGAATCTGAGCGGTTGCGGGCCGTCCCCAGCTTCCCGCGGACTGAATGGCCTCGTTTTACCGACCAGGAGTTCGCCACCCGTACTTTCCAATCATACAACCAGAAGCCTTACTGGGAGACGCGCAGCACCAGCACGACCTCTCGCACGGATCGACCCACGACGACCACTCAGACATCATCAACAACGTGGTCGGAGCAGCCCAGCTCCGTTCATCGAATTAGCGAACTGCGCGGTCGCGAGATCCGTACGCCCGAAGGAACTCGCCTTGGCACGGTCGACGAGTTTGTAATCGATCCGGAAAGCGGCCGAACCCTTTACGCGGTCACCACCAGGGAAGGAAAAAGCGTACCCATTCCGTATAGCGCCCTTCGAGCGAGCGACAATAGGTTCGAGGTATCGATCACCGAGGATCGTTGGAAGAATGCCCCCACTCTCGAAAGTAACAAGTGGCCGAGCCTTGTTGAGCGTCGCTGGTCCGAAGACGTATATCGCCATTACGACGTCGATCCGTATTGGGATTCGAAGGGGTCCCCAGACCGCGATTGATCCCGCGTGGGCCGGCGTAGCTCCGGTTTCCTGCACGAGGTTTCGCGGCTGATACCGCAAGCGGACCGAATATCGCGGTACTGGTGGACTTTGAGCCACCAGTACCGCGATCGTAATGAAGCGGGCTATTTGGCGGGGCCAACGCGCAGCGCGTTCGGTGGCTGCGGGTGGCTCTGTGCAAACTTGACCAGTACCGGCATCCCAATCGAAAGGGAGTTCCATGCGAAGATCGGGTAAAGTGAGAAACTGGGTGTTGCTATGGGCCCTCGGGATACCCATCCCCGTATTGATTCTGATCTATTTGTTGCGGGGATGTACCTGAAAAACAGAATCTTCGACCGAACTAGGAAATCCGCGCCGCGGTGATTACGGGAACGTGATCGACAACCGCGAGCGAGTGCAGGCCGGAGCCCGTGTGGGTGAACCTGATTCGCACCGCCGGCGCTCCGGCCGGGAAGAAGGCGTGGTCGCCGGCGTAACGCAGCACGCTGGGCGACTGGCCATTCACCCCGATGGTCAGATCCCCGTTCTTATTGATGCTGATTTCCAGGGCACCATCGCCGAGGGCGGGACTTCTGAAGCGTCCGACGTAAACCTGCTTCTGCTCGTCGGTCAGCGGTTCGGTCTTCGGCTTGAAGTCGGCGTCGCCGAGACTTTCGAGATAGGCGAGCGTCTCTTTGGCCGCATCGTCGCCGGCGCGTGCATGAGCCAGCAGAGTAATACCGTGCGGACCGGGGTTGCGCTGGATACCCGGCGCCCCGGCGATCATCGCCTTCACGGTATCGGTCTGGCCGAGCATCGCCGCCGCAAAGATGTCGAGACGAGCCCCGCGTTCGAGGAGCAGTTCTGCGATGTTCCGGCGGCCCGTGTGGGCGGCGGCACCAAGAGCCGTCTCCCAGTCACCGAACCCCCAATCCCACGTGGCGTTCACCAGGGCAGGATGTTGGTCGAGCAGTTCCCGGGCGCGGTCGACGTCACGATGACATACACCGACCATCTCGCGAACCCATTCGGGCCTCTGGTGGGGAAACTCTGGCCAAACGGCATCCGTCGTTTCTCGGTCTGCCCCCTTAGCGAGACCCGATAGTGCGGACGCGAGCCCGATTCCGGGAACGATCGCCACGAACTGCCTGCGGTTGATACTGTCCATCGGTGAACCTCCACTGTGCCTGCGGACGCCTGCCCTGACTCAAGAATGTCGCGGCTGCGCGCGCCGGTTGCAAGGTGATACAACTTCTTACCGCGGCTCCGGTAGGCTGACCACGACAGATAGTGCGAGTTTCAATGGGCCTCTCCTTGAGGCCCGGCAATCCTGGTCGGCTCGCTACTTCGTGTCCTGGGCGTGACGCGCCTGGAACGCGTCTTTTTGGGCTCGCAAAAGCTGCCAGATTGAGGCGTCGGTGGGCTTGGGTGAGACGGCGGCGAAGATGCGATGGTCGGTTCGACTGGCGTCGATCACGATCATTTCGAGATTCAGCGTCAGCGGTTTCCCCGTGACGAACGGATCGAAGCTCTCGACCGTGGCACGGAAGGATCGGGCGGGTTGCGCGTTGGGTTGATCGGCCCGAACCTGCGCGGAGAGTTTCGACACGTCGATGTCGAACTTCTTTTCTTTGGCCACGGTCCGGCAGAGTCCGCGGAAATACGTTTCCAGGAGTGATTGCAGTTCAGCCGCATCCAGAGCGGCGGCGCTGGTGATTTTCATCGCAAAGATGTAGGTGAAGTACGTCTCGGATTCCGCACTGAACATGCCGGGCGAAAAGCGAAGTTCTTCGAAACCTTCGTACTTCAGCTCGGGCGCGAAGGACAGGGGGAACTCGATCCGCTCAAAACGCCAATCAGCGGGCGTAGGCAGCATCGAAGGCGGTTGCGGCTGCGGTTCCGCGGCGAGGGCCGCCAGCACGAAACTCAGGCATGTGGTTGTCATAAACGGTGCCCCACAACATAGGCCGCCGTCGATCGGCGGTCAACAGCCGGCACTGGTATGGGTAGTGCCCTAATCTGGCTCCGCTCTGAAACGCCAAAGGCGTTTGGGCCGCCAGCCCAGGGTTGGCCCGACGAAGTCGAGACTACCTGGGGAAAATCGTGCCGGATCAACCAACCCCAACGGGGTTGCGGCCTTTCTCGGCCACGACGTGAACGGGCACGAGGTAGTTAAGCCGCCGGCTCAAAAAAGCGCGAAAAAGGCGAGAAACGCTATTGACAACAAAAATTGTCAATGCTAGCCTCGCCCTCATGCTCGACGTCGAAGTCATCGATGATCCCGAAGCCGCCGCGGTCGCCCTTGAACCGATCCGCAGCCGCCTGCTCTCGGAGCTGGGTGAGCCGGCTTCGGCTGCGACCCTGGCCGCTCGCGTCGGCTTGCCTCGGCAGAAGGTGAACTATCATCTGCGGGCCCTCGAGTCGCGTGGCTTGGTCCGGGTGACCAAGAAGCGAAAATGGGGGGGGCTTACTGAGCGGCTTCTCATTGCAACCGCTGCCTCGTATGTGGTCTCCCCGGCGGCCATGGGGCCCGTGGCGACGGATCCTGACCGGACGGCCGATCATCTTTCGGCGGGCTATCTCATTTCGCTGGCCGCCCGCGTGATTCGAGAAGTGAGCGCGCTCCATCGCCGCGCGCGCGAACTGGGCAAACGTCTGGCCACGCTGTCCATCGATACCGAGGTCCGTTTTCGGTCCACGGAGGAGCGGGCCGCGTTCACCAGTGAATTGACACAAGCCGTCACGTCGCTGGTCGCGCGATACCACGATGCAACCGCTCCCGGCGGCCGCGCGCATCGGCTGGTAATCGTCGCCCATCCGATGCCGCACGGACCGGCTAGGAAGCAGCAGTCATGAGCGTCAAGAAAGAGCCATCCGGACGCCGGTGGGTTGTTGCTGATGGGGAATCGCTCGTTCACGCGCGAGCGCCAAAACGGTTCATTGCGGGCGGCCGCCGCTTCAGCACGGTCGCCGTACCGATAGAAGCGAATCGATATCATCGAAACCGAAGGAGTTAACATGAGCATAAAGAAAGAGCCATCCGGCCGCCGATCGGTGCAAGTCGAAGTTGAAGTCCCCGGCACGCCGGAACAGGTCTGGGAAGCCATTGCCACCGGACCGGGAATCACTTCATGGTTTGTTCCATCGAGGATCGAGAAAGAGGGTGGCGTTCCCAAACGCCTGATATGCAGTTTCGGCCCCGGCATGGACTCTGTCGCCGAACTCACCGCATGGGATCCGCCGCATCGGCTTGCGGCTGAAAACGCTTGGGCCCCCAACATGCCGCCGGTCGCCACCGAGTGGATCGTTGAA
>Ga0137430_1000566_pt1 | contig 10452 bp, 6 predicted proteins | sample EasRivERMZT754_2_FD_104651 | JGI IMG/M metagenome (GOLD analysis project Ga0137430, IMG submission 104651) | Soil microbial communities from meander-bound floodplain in the East River, Colorado, USA - East River MetaG ERMZT754_2 | ecosystem: Environmental > Terrestrial > Soil > Floodplain ...
ACTTGTTGGTTCCCGCTTGAATGACAAGCGCCGCCGCGTGGAGCGGATCGAGCGCGCCCGTGGAAAGCGCGTCGCGACGCCCGCCATATCCCCACATCGGTACTGGTTCCTTGGGCGTAATGTCCCTCTTGCCCGCGCCCGCCCGGAACTCAGCGGCGGACACGCCGCAGCATTCGGCAGCAACAAAAAGACAAGTGATGAAGATTCCCGGGCTGAAAGGCGTGGAGCTCACGTCAGGGAGACTACGTGTTCGAAGAAACGAAGGCCATCACAACTTCTGCCATGGACCGGCGCACCCACGGTCAGCCCCCTCACCCGCCCGTCGGGCACCCTCTCCCCCAGTGGGGGAGAGTGATGGGGTGAGGGGGTGCGCCGCTCCCGGGGGGGCTTCATGCGCGCACAAAGCCCGCCCAGTCTCTCCTCGCTGCGGCGGAATCACTCCGTTGCTATGGCAGCCTCACAACGCGGTAAAAGCGTTCGGTCTGTCCACTGGCAGTCGTGTCCAAAACAGCCGCCGTCGATGATGTCGCAGTCACGTCCGTAGGAAGGTCCGTCCACTGGGGGTCATCGACGCGGTTCTTGAACTGCGCGCGATAGGTGCGACCGGCCACCGCACTCCAAAGAATCGTTTTGTTTCCTCCGCTCGACGATGTCAGCGTCATCACTCGCAGGAGGGACGTGTCATTCGTTGGATTTGTCCCGGCCAGAAACTCGTCACGGTCGGTCTGTCCATCGCTATCGAAATCGCCGGCGCCGTCTCGTGTGAGATCGCTGAAGTAAGTCATTTCCCAATCATCATCCAGACCATCTCCGTCGGTGTCCGGCGCACCGAGGCGGAGAACAAAGATGTCGCGGTGGTCGTTGTAATCGCCAGCGACCAGATCACTGGCGAAGCTTTGGAACACAACGGTTCGGCCATCGGCAGCCATGATGGGATGACTCGAAATGGAGTTGGCAGGGCGTCCTTGTGCATTGACGCTAATGAGCATCGTGGTTCCCAACAAACGGTCGCGCACAAAGATGTCACTCACGCCGTTGGCGTCGTTTTCCACCAGGTTGCTGGCTTTGCTGGCGAAGACGACGAAGCGGCCATCGCCGCTCACCTGCGGCGCGGTGGTGTGTCCGTTCCCACTCGTTCCCGTGTGGCTGATGCTGACGAGATTAATCTGTCCGGTCTGCAAGTCCTTTACTCTTGCCTGACGAAATGGTGCCTCCTCGTTCGGGACGGTTTCATAGGCCACCAACCGGCCGTCGCCGTTCAGCGAGGGATTTTGGCAGTTGCTGCATACCAGTGTGCGCGGGCCTGCAAACAGATTTACTGCGATGACCTCGTTGCTCGCGCTTGTCCAGGCGACTACTCGGGAGTCTGCGCTGAAGACTGCGCCGGTGCCGTAAACAATCTGAGGTCCTCCGGGCCGGATGCTGATCAGGCGGTTCGTGCCCGTGGCCAAATCGCGCACGAACAAGCTGCGGAAGGATGGGTTCCCGCCGGTGCCGCCAGGAGCATCGGGTGGCGGCACGAGGTCGCTCGCCGTGCTGGCAAAGAGAACCCAGCGCGAATCCGGACTGAGCATCGGTTCCGTGGAATTTCCGTTAGCGGCACGGGCGTTAGTATGATTCATACTGATGACCTGGTTGGTGCCCGCTTGTATGTCGCGCAAGAACACGTTAACGCTGCCTGCGCCCTGTGGGATTCCTTCAACGAATTCCGACGTGGACGCCCAACTCTGAAACGCAACGAGGCGCCCATCCGAACTGATGGTGGGCGCCTCACCCGCGAGGGCCAGGCCGGTGCTTGAAAGACTGGCCCGGGCATACGATCCTGTTTGCAAGTCATAGCGCAAAACCCTTGGGATCGGTTGAAACGGGATGTTTTCCGGCTGGACAAAAGCTACGTACCTTCCGCCCGCACTTACGGCTATCTGACGTACGAATTGTCCTCTGATGTCTGCAATGGCACCCGTCGAACTGAGCAAATGATTCGACCTGGTTGTGTGGTCGCGCACATACTTATCCGGCGAACGATTGGTATCGCCCGCGACAAGGTTGCTATCGCGGCTGGCAAAGGCAACGACTCTGCCGTCCGCGCTCACCGAGTTGGGCAAGACAGATGTCGCCGCCGCACCCGTCTCTCCGGCGAGCGAACCATCGCGTTGCGAAATCAATCGGATGGTATTTGTCTGCATGTCACGCACGAAAACATCGCTGGCCTGATTATTGTCACTCCCAACCAAGTCGTCGGCGCTGCTCTCGAATGCAACCAATCGCCCGTCCGGGCTGATGGCCGGCAGAGTAACATCAATGTCTCGGACGCTTGGCCAGCGACTGAGACTGATACTGACCAGCCGGGTGATGCCTTGCGCAAGGTCGCGGATGAAGACTTGCGACTTCCCGTTATCGACGCCCGCCACAAGATTCGTCGCAGCGCTCAGGAAAACCAGTTTGGTTCCGTCCGGCGTCATCACGGGTGTGTGCGCATTGTGACTGGCCGTGCCTGTGTGCTCCAGGTCCACGCTCGCGAGCGAGTTGCTGCTGGTCAGTCCATCCCAGACGTAAACGTTGGTCCGGCGGTAATCTGGCGAAGCCTGATTAGTACCGAAGCCTTCGTAAGCGATGTAGCGCCCATCCACGCTCATCTCGGGAGGCGTGGCCGGAACGGTGTTGCTGGCCACCTGCACGAGAGTGTCATTTTGCAGATCATAACGCAGCAGCAAGGAGCCGGGTGAGCTGCTGTCTCGCGGACCCGCTTTGAAGGCGACGAAGCGGCCGTCGTCGCTCAACACCGGATTCAGCACGCGAGCGGGAAGTTGCGGCGGCTGGAAAAAGTTCGTCAGCCGGGCGCTCGCGTCTGTCAGGATGTTCGATTGAAGGTCGAGCACGTAAACCTGGCCCAGAATGTCTGCGCCGGCGTTGGTCAGCGCGCTGACGAAGCTGACGAATCGACCGTCGGGCGTGAGATGGGGCATGACCGATTTGTTGGTGGGAATGGCACTGACAAGTCGCGTGGTGCCGGCCTGCAAGTCACGCACAAAGACATCCGACAATCCATTAAGATCGTAGAATACGAGATCGCTCGCGGCGCTCTCGAAGACAATCCAACGGCCATTCGGCGTGATGGCTGGATTGAAAGAAGAACGGTTGCCGGCGCCGTTCCAACCCAGCCTGGCACTGACCAGAAGAGTCGTGCCCGCAACCGTGTCTCTCACGAACACGTCGTTAACACGATTCGTGTCTGTGGCGGCCACTAAATTGGTGGCCGTGCTTTCAAATGCGATCCATTGGCCGCTCGAGGAAATCGTTGGCAGGTTGGAATTGCCATTGCCACCGCCCGCGCCGGAAGAATTGACGCTCACAAGTGCGGTCTGATTGTCGAGCAAGTCTCGGACAAAGACATCGAGGTAGGGACGCAAATTATCATTGGTCGTGAGATCGTTTGCCTGGCTGACAAAGACCACGTGCCGGCCATCCAGACTGAAGGCGGGCATGAATGAGCTTCCGCTGCCGCTAACTGTTGGCAGGCCAGGAGCTGAAGCGACTTGGAAGTTGGTGCTCGCACCCGCGCAACCGAAGGCAAAGCCCAACGCAGCCGTGAGTGCAAAGCATATTTGATTCGCGTTCACGTTATTATCGGGCCGGCATCAGCAGATGAATGTCCAACGGGTCTTGGAACTCCGGTGGAACTATAGTGTCTAGAATTCGATCGCTGGAAGTTTGTTCAACGTGACCATCGATAGTGAGTATATTTCCGACAGCACCATGAATCGCATTGGTCCACGCAACGGGCGACGCTGAAATCGGCCTTGGAAAAATCGCAGATGCGAGAGTGACTCCGTTGAAGCACGGACGATCTGCGGCATGAATCCGCAGATTACGGTCACCGGCTAATGCCTCTTCTTCCGAAAAATATCTTTCAGCGAAAAAGCCCGACGCATGCAAACCAATGAAATAGCTGACGGCATTATTTTTGCAGGTCGGATTCAGGAACCCTCCATCAGGATTCGAGGAAAAGTCCGATGCCACACGCGCCTTCGGGTCACTCGGGCACGCCAGAACTGAAGCGGTTTCCAGTTCGTTTGAGATCGTGGCGAAGTTGAACCACAAATTATTGATTAATGGATGGAACGCAATGCCGCCTTCGGATTGCGAAACCCACCAAGGCAGCGAATCGTTGTGATCATTCGCCCACATCTGGCAAGCGCGTCCGATGAGGTAAAGATTATTCGCACACGTCAGCCGATCGGCGCGTGGTTTTGTGCTGGCCAACACCGGTAAAGTCACGAGCGCCAACAATACGAGCGCAAATACAACCGCCAGCAACTCCAGCCTCGTAAACGCCTCTGTAGTGTGGGCGCCAATTCCTTGGCGCAAATGAGCCAGCTTCTTCATAGTCACCTCATGGAAACGGGCACTCTTATAGCAGTTGCCCGCGTGTCATACAAGTCGTTTCAGACTGCAGCGTTTGCGCAACACATCCATGTTACCTCGGCATCAACAGGTGAACGCTCCCGCCGCTTTCGTCGTAGCCTGGTGTCATGAGGGTGGACACAAGACGCGGGTTGGATGTCTGCTCAACATGTCCGTCCGTCACGAGAATGTTTCCAGTGAGGCCATGAATCGCATTCGTCCATGCGGCGTTTGACCGCGAACCGGCATAGACATCAATCGCGGCCGCGACAGTGATCCGAGAGGAGCACATGACGCCGACCCGATCGACGCGCAGGTTCCGGTCACCCGCCAGCGCCTTGTCAGCCGTTGAAAGAGACGGAGACGCTGGCGGCGCGGAAAAAGAAACGGCGTGCAAACCAATGAAATAGCTGACGGCATTGTTCCGATAGCTCGGATTCAGGAATCCGCCGTTCGGGTTTGCAGAAAAGTCCAAAGCCACGCGCGCCTGATCGTCGCTTGGACATGCCAGAATCATCGGTGTGGCCAGCTCATTCGACATGGCATTGTAGTTGAACCAGGCATTGTTTTGGAACGGATGACCATAAGTGCCGCCTTCAACCGGATTCACCCACCACGGCGTGAGATCGCGGTGGTCATTGGCCCACATATCGCAGGCGCGTCCAATCAAGCGCAGATTGTTCACACATGTGACCCGGTCGGCGCGGGGTTTGGTGTTTGCAATCGCGGGGATGGTTACCAGCCCCAGCAAAAGAAGGGCAGTTAGCACAGCCAGCAACTCCCATTTGACAAATCCGGCCGTATTTTCAGAATCAAGAAAGACAACCCTTAGGCCAACAAACGCTTGGCGCCAACGGACGAGATTCTTCATAGTCAGACCTTGAGAATGCGGACATTCCATAGAAGGAGCGTGGGTGGCATGCAAATCATTTACGCCGTCGATAGAAACCAAGATGACGCAGTGTTGCGTTGCATGTCTATTCACAGTGTAAGAAGCACGAGAACAATCTTTTATTCCCGTGTTGCACCTGATGGGCACTAAGCGCCTCATCTGGATCGTCGCGGCCCTGCTTGCTGTGATCGTGGCCCTTCTTTGGTGGCGGCGTGAGCGGACAGACTATGTCAATCTTCCGCCCACGGCTTCCGGTCCGTGGGTGGCTTTTGGCGACAGTTTGACGGAAGGTTACGGCGCCTCATCCGGACACGATTATCCGACTTTGCTTGGCCAACGTCTCGGCGTCTCCATTGTCAATATGGGGCGGAGCGGCGACACGACCGCAGGTGGTCTGAAGCGTTTGGAAGAGCTGGCCCGTCTGCACCCGCGCGTGGTGCTTCTCTGTCTGGGTGGAAATGATGGCTTAAACCGCGAGCCCGGCACACAGACCTTCGCGAACCTGGCTGCAATGATCGACCGCATCCATCAGGAAGGCAGTTTCGTGGTGCTCATCGGCATTCGCAGCGTCTCCTTGCGCGACCGCAACGAAAAGTATTTCAAGAAGCTGGCGCGGGACAAACGGGTGCTCTACGTGCCCGACATGCTCAAGGGACTCGCGTTCAAACCGGTTTACATGTCGGATGCAATCCATCCGAACGAAGAAGGATACAGGCGCATTGCCGAACGATTGGAAAAGGTGCTGAAGCCGCTTCTGCCCGAGCTTATCAACCAGGCGGCCTCATCGGGCGCGGCAAACTGAACGCTGTAACCATTCAAAAGGAACAGGAAGAAACAGAGGAGCGCGGGCGTCTCGCCCGCAGTTTTCGGCGTCCCGCCGAAAACTCTGACACGTCGATCCGGCGCACAATTCGGTGAGGTCTCCAGCGCTTTGAACCCGTCGGCGGGACGCCAACGGGAGCGACCGGGACGGTCGCGCTCCTCTTTTCCGATAATCGCTCCGGCTTCGGCTCAGTCCTGGAGTCCCAACTTCTTCTTCAGTTCTTCAAGAACTGAAGGCGGCGGCGGTTGATCCAGGATCACTTTCCCCAGCTCATTCGTCTTGCCGGGGATGGCGATGAAGCGCGTTTGCGGCTTGTGGGTCCAACTGTTCGCAGTCATAGGAATGATGCGCACCAGATTCAGCTCGCCGGGAGGGACGCGCATGAATTGAAACCGGCCCTGCGCGTCGGTGACGGGATATTCCTGGAGGTTTACGAAGGCGTCATTGCCGCGGACATCGCGCCGCATATTCAGGCTCAGTTTCATATTCGCAACCGGCTTCCCGTTGGTGTCCACTAAGCTTCCTGTCGCCACCGCCCATGGTTCAAGTTCCACCGCGCTATTTCTCGGCAATTGTTCCAAAGCAATGTCAGCCCAGCCTTGCGCATGGCTCGCAAACAATCGCTGGCCTGTCGAGCGAGGAGCGAACGAGTAGCGTCCATCGGCTCCTGTTGTTTGCACAAACTCCTTTTGGCCGTAAGCGGACAAACTGCCGGTGCTGCTCAGAGAGAATTGTTCCCGTTCGGCCGCGAAGATAATCGTTGCGCCTTGGGCAGGTTTGCCATTGGGCAGCAATACCACGCCGCTGGGGCCATCTCCCTTCTTTAACCGAATGAGCAGATTGGTGTTGCCCACCGTGAGTGGCTCGGTTTCAAAAGGCTGATAACCGTCGGCTTCCACGCGGAACATCGGAGTGCTGCTCAGCGGGATGAAAGCCAGCGAAAACTGCCCGTTGGTGAATGTTTCGACGCGCGAATAATCCCAATATGGCATTTCGTTCCAGGGAATGGGTTTGCTGGCACGGAACGGTTCCATGAGTCGCTGCGTGATTGGCTTGTTCGCGGGAGGCGGGGCGGCCCCGACGGGTGGCTTTCGTCCAAGCGTAATCTTTACCAAGCGAACAGTCCCGCCCGTTTTTTCGTCAGCAACTTTGCCCGCGAAAAGAATCCAGGGCGGACCGGATGTTTCGGCGCCCGACAACGGACGCTTGTCCGACCGGTCTTGCATCGGCAACTGGCCATTGGCCATCGAGGAACGATAGTTGTAGTCCCGCGGTTTGTTTTCGATCACCAACAACAAGTCCGTTTTGTCCTGCTCGAGCAACCCGCTCAGGCGCCATGGATTGATATCATCCAGACTGCGGTTGATGGGAGCAACTTGCCAGTCCCGTGCATCCAGCGACATATCAACCAGGCCGCGATGCAAGCCCGTGAACTCAAAACGCCCGTCCTGATCCACCTTGATCAATTGGCTGTCCCACGCTGTGTCACAGGCCGCCCAAACGCCCAAATTTCTCGGCAAAGGCCGCCCATCGCGGGTCTGGACCTGGCCGGCCAACGTGGTTCCTGGCGCAACTTCCAAATCGCCGACGTCCGTCGTTTCACCGTGATTGCTGGATTTGATCGGGCGCGGCGAAAGTGAACCGTATGACTTAAATGACTTGATCATCCCGTACAAGTGCCAGTCCGTCGTGGGCGGAAGATGTTGAAATGTAAATCGGCCCGAATCATCCGTGCCGGTCTCGTAATGTCCAGCGTAGACCTCGGAGTTGCGATCGCGTCCCGAAACGCCCACACGCACCTTGGCCAAAGGTTTGCCATCGTGCAGCACGCGTCCTGTGACGCTGGCGCCCACGCCCAGCTTGACAGTTTGCACGGCGTTGCTGGCCGGCAGCCAGACCTTGGCCGGCGCAAGCCCGGGAGCGGTGATGCTTAATTGCAGACGAGTAAACGGGGCCTGCCGTTCCATCAAAAACTCGCCCGAGAGCCCGGTGACAACACGTTCTGGAAAATTCTGGGTGCCGCCCCAGCTTGTGCTGCTGTCCGTACCGACGCCCTCCGGTTCCACGCTCGCGCCCATCACGGGGGCGCTGTCGGGGCCGATTACCTTTCCATGAACGAAGTGCTTTCGACTCGGTTTGATTTCTTTGGCGGGTTTGAGACGGACCTCAATGGGCCCCCGTCGCGGATCAGCCCCATAGAAGAAGCCCGCCTCGAAGCCGTCGGCCATTGCCAGCAGACGATAAACGAGGTCGTCCGCAAGTTCCGGCAGTGTAAATCTTCCGTCCGCGCGTGTCCTCGCCTGCTTGCCCACGGCGGGATTATCGACCGTGGAAGCCTCGTCCGTTGTGTCCAGTTTGCGCGCGGCGGTGACTTTGACCAGCGCATTCGACAATGGAACGCCTTCATGCGAAGCGATTCGGCCTTCCACGGAGACCGCTTCGCCTGTGCGTGTCGCAATTCCAGTGGGCGGAGCGTTGGCCAGTGTGAGCGTATCCTGCAAGGGCGTCACGTTACTCGGCCCCAGGCTGATGGCCGCAACCATCAACGCAGGCTGCTTTCTAGTCGATTCGAGGGACAACGAGCGGACTTCCTTTGCGGGCCATGGATTCGTAAGCACGGTGTGAAATAAACGAATGTTTCTATTCCGTCTGGCGGCCTCAGTCAGTTCGGCATTCCATACTTCCCTGGTTCTCGGATCGAGCAAGGCCGGATCTTCTTCATGGCGCGGACCGAGAAACTCCCGCGAGTGCCGGCCATAATCCAGCGCCAGCTTCGTGGACGATCCATCGGCATAATTCAATTGCAATGTCGCCACTGTCGTGCCGTCCGCATCGGTCTTGGCCATCGCGCAAAGCAGATGCAACGCCTCGAACTGTTTTCCCGCCGGGATGTCGTTGACGTTCGTCCGCATGTTCAGGCTGCCTTGCGTGGCGGCCCGGCCATAAAGCTCGATCACACCGTCGATTTGAAAGGGCACTCCGTTGAGCACCTGCCGCCCGCGTGGGAGAAGCCATTCGCCATCGTAGCGGTCGAACTGCGATTTGCCGGCGAAGCGCGATAGATCGATCGGCTCAATGGAACCGCCAAAGGACGCTCCCACCCAACCGACGCCGAGCAGCACAATCATCCGCAAGGCGGACGTATATCTGAGGCGATTCATAACTGCGGGGACTTCACTTCGCTAAACACCTATCAGACGGAACAGTCGCCGGCTATCTTGTCTTGTTCTAGCCTTCGGTCAGTTCCGCGTCACGTACATTTCACCTCTGCCTGCCAGGTTTCGCCGAAGTTCTTTGTCCCACACGTTGAATTGCCACCAATAGAGGTTTTGATACTTTGCCGGCATCATGGCTTACGAATCCTTCCGCGAGTTTGTGCAACAGCTCGATCGCTCCGGCGACTTGACACGCATTTCACAGCCAGTCGCCACCGAACTTGAAATCACCGAGCTCGCGGATCGCCAGATGAAATTGCCTGGCGGTGGCAAGGCGCTTCTCATCGAAAAGCCCACAGTCAATGGCGTCGTCTCGCCCTTTCCGCTCGCGATCAACACGCTGGGTTCGCAGAAGCGGATGGCGATGAGCCTTGGGGCAAACTCCGTCGATGATGTTGCCGCTGAACTCGGCTCGCTCATGAAAGCGAAACCGCCGATGAGCTTTCGCGAAGGCATCAAGCTGCTCGGCACTGCCTTGGACTTGCGGCATATGAAGCCCAGGTTCGTCAAGGACGGTCCGTGCAAGGAAGTCATCCACAAATTCGATGCCCCGCCAACCCGTACCGAACCGTGGCCCGCAGCGCCACTGATTACTGGCTCACTGGTTACTGATTACCCTGCGTCAAAAAGGAATCAGTATTCAGTACTCAGTAATCGGTGCCCTACTCTGCTCAACCTCCCCATCCAAAAGTGCTGGCCCCTCGACGGCGGCCGTTTCATCACGCTCCCCTGTGTCGTCACCAAAGACCCCGACACTGGCGAGCGCAACGTCGGCATGTATCGCATCCAGATTTACGACGACCGCACCACCGGCATGCACTGGCAGCTCCAGAAAGTCGGCGCGCGCCACGGTCGGCGCTATTACGAAACTGGCACGCGCATGCCCGTCGCCATTTTTCTCGGCGGCGACCCCGTGTTCACCTTCGCCGCCACTGCGCCGTTGCCCGACGGTCTCGACGAATTCCTCCTCGCCGGTTACCTCCGCAAGAAATCCATCGAACTCGTCAAGTGCGAGACCAACGACCTCGAAGTCCCCGCCAACGCCGACTTCGTCATCGAAGGCTACGTTGACCCGCGCGAACCGTTGCGGGACGAAGGCCCGTTCGGCGACCACACCG
>Ga0137430_1000568_pt1 | contig 10447 bp, 5 predicted proteins | sample EasRivERMZT754_2_FD_104651 | JGI IMG/M metagenome (GOLD analysis project Ga0137430, IMG submission 104651) | Soil microbial communities from meander-bound floodplain in the East River, Colorado, USA - East River MetaG ERMZT754_2 | ecosystem: Environmental > Terrestrial > Soil > Floodplain ...
AGTGCTCTAGGCCGAGCACCGCCTGTTGGCGCGCGTGGTGCAGGAATTGGCGCAGCAGATCGCCTGAACGCTGCATTGCCTTTTGCCCGCCGCAGTTGTTTCTTGACCGCCTCATGAGGGCCCTCATCTCCGTCTCCGACAAACGTGGCGTCGTGGAGTTCGCCCGCCAATTGGTCGAGCTGGGCTGGGACATCGTCTCGACGGGGGGAACGGCGGCCGCCCTGCGACGTGAGGGGATCGACGTCATCCCGATCGACCAGGTCACGGGCTTTCCGGAGATGATGGACGGCCGGGTGAAGACGCTGCATCCCAAGATCCACGGGGGGCTGCTGGGCCGGCGCGACAACAGCGAGCACATGGCGGCCATGCAGGAGCACGACATCACGCCGATCGACCTCGTCGCCGTGAATCTCTATCCCTTCCGCGAGACCGTCGCGAAACCGCAGACCACATTCGAGCAGGCGATCGAGCAGATCGATATCGGCGGACCGTCCATGCTGCGCTCGGCCGCCAAGAATCACGCCGCGGTAATCGTCGTCGTCGATCCGGCCGACTATGCGAGTGTGATCGAGGATCTGAAGGGGGGGGGCGCAGTCGGCGAGGAGCGGCGGCGCGCGCTCGCCACGAAGGTCTTTGCCCATACCGCCGCCTACGATACGGCCATCCTCGGCTATCTGACCCGCTCCGACGAGGCATTCCCGACCACGCTCAGCCTCACGCTCGAGCGGCAACAGCCGCTGCGCTACGGTGAGAATCCGCACCAGCGCGCCGCGTTGTACGTAACCGACGAACCTGGACTGCGCGACATGCATCAGCTGCACGGCAAGGAGCTGTCGTTCAACAATCTCCTCGACGTGGACGCGGCGGTGATGGCGATTGCGCCCTGGCAGAGCCGGGAGGCGCGCGCGGCCTGTGTCATCATCAAACACACCACCCCCTGCGGGATCGCGCTCGGCCGCAACGCCGCCGACGCGTACGCCCGCGCGCTCGCCACCGATCGCACGTCCGCGTTCGGCTCGGTGATCGCGTTCAATACCGTGGTGGATCAGGCCGCGGCGGAAGCGATGCGCGATCTGTTCGTCGAAGTCGTCGTGGCGCCCCGCATCGACGATGCGGCGCTCGCGGTCTTCCAGCAGAAGAAGAACCTGCGGGTGGTGGAGCTGCCGAAGTTCGCGGACGCACCGACGCTCGATTACAAGCGCGTGCGCGGCGGCTTTCTGGTGCAGGACCGGTTCCGCGCCAGCGCCGTGGCCGATGAATCCCAGTGGAAGGTGGCGACCACCCGGCTCCCCACCGATGCGCAATGGAACGATCTGCGCTTCGCGTGGGCAGCCGCGGGCGCGATCAAGTCGAATGCGATCATCCTGGTCAAGGACGAAGCGGCGATCGGCATCGGCGCGGGGCAGATGAGCCGCGTCGATTCGTCGTTCCTGGCGGTGCACAAGGCGCGGCAGCAGAGCCATGATCCGCGCGGCGCCGTGCTCGCGAGCGATGCGTTCTTCCCGTTCCGAGACGGCGTCGATGAGGCCGCCGCGGCCGGCGTATCCGCGATCATCCAGCCGGGCGGATCGGTCAAAGATCCTGAAGTCATCGCGGCCGCCGACGAGCACGACCTTGCCATGATCCTGACGGGTATGCGGCAGTTCCGTCATTAGATTTCGCGCCCACATGACCGCGACAGTCCCGACCCGCGCACCCACCGCGCCGTTACCCGCCGTCCGACCGCCGTACGGCGCGGCCGCCATCGTCGCACTCGGGGCACTGATCCTGTACGTCCTCACCCTGGCCCCGACCACAGCGTTCTGGGACGCGTCGGAGTACATCAGCGCCGCCCATGCCCTCGGCATTCCGCACCCGCCGGCGAATCCGTTCTTCGTGATTGTGGCGCATGTGTGGGGACTGTTGCCGCTCGCCGCCGACTACGCGCGCCGCATCAACCTGCTCGCGGCGGTCACCAGCGCGGCCACGGCGGGCCTCTGGTTCCTGATTGGCGAGCGCTGGCTGCGCGACATCGTGCCGCTCAGGCGCTGGCGCACCGTTGCCGCCGCCGCGGGCACGCTCGTGGGCGCGACCATGTTCACGGTGTGGAACCAATCGGTCGCGAACGAGAAAGTCTATACGTTGAGCGTCCTGTCGATCGCGCTCGTCCTGTGGCTGACGCTGCGCTGGGCCGATCAGCCGGCCGAGACGCGCCGCGAACACCTGCTGCTCGTGATCGTGTACCTGATAGCGCTCAGCGCCACGAATCACCTCATGGGGATCCTGGTCATGCCCGCGGTGCTTGTGTACGTCCTGATGACCGATCCCGGCGCCCTGCTGCGGCCCAGGCTGCTCGCGGCGATGGTGCTGGTAGCGGTCGTGGGACTCAGCGTCAACCTGTTCATCCCGATTCGCGCCACGCTCGATCCGTACCTGAATCAGGGCGACGCGTGGACCTGGGCCAATCTGCGCGACGTGCTGATGCGCGAGCAGTTCGGCAAGCCGTCCGTGTTCGAAAACCCGATGTATCCCGCTGGCCCGGACAATCCCGGCCGCTCGCTGGTGCTGATCGGCCAGCAGCTCTCGAACTACTGGCAGTATTTCACGTGGCAGTTCGGACGCGACTGGACGGCGCCGACGCGGTCGCTGCTGGCGCTGGTGTTCCTCCTGCTGGGCGGACTCGGCGCGTGGCGCCACTGGAAGGCGGACCGCCGCTCCGCGATCGCCATGAGTGCGCTGGTGTTCACGCTCACGTTCGCGCTCGTCTTCTATCTCAACTTCAAGTGGGGCTACTCGCAGCCATATCAGGGGCTCGATCACGAGGTGCGCGAGCGCGACTACTTCTTCGTCGCGTCGTTCGCGGCCTGGGGTGTATGGGTTGGCATGGGCCTCGCCGCAATCGCCGCGGGACTCGCCGCGCGCATCCCGCGGTACGGCTGGCAGCTCGCCTCGCTCCTGTTCATCATCGCGCTGATTCCGCTCGCCGGAAACCGGCTCTCGGCACCGCGCAACGGCGAGACGCTCGCGCGGGATTACGCGCGCGACGTCCTCAACTCCGTCGATCCGTACGCGCTGGTCATCACCACCGGCGACAACGACACGTTCCCGCTGTGGCACGCGCAGGAAGTCGAAGGGTTGCGGCGCGATGTGAGCGTGATGGTACTGTCGCTCGCCAACACCAACTGGTACCTCGATCAGCTGCAGCGGCGGCCGCCGGTCCCCTTCCCCGGCGCGCCGGTACCCGAGACCAGGTGGATGAGTCGCTATTACGTGCACGGGCCGGGGGACAGCCTGCCCCCGTATATCCTCTTCGACCAGGCGGTGGCGGGCGCGATCGGACCGATTCAGGTCACGATCGACCCGCGCGCGCTGGGGCGGCCCTACCTGGGCCGGTCGGACCTCGCGGTGCTCCAGATCATCAAGGACCAGCTGGGCAAGCGGCCGATCTACTTCTCGACCTCGACGGCCACGATTCCAGATCAGCTGGGACTGTCGCCCTACCTGGTGAACGAAGGGTTGGTGCGCCGGCTGAAGCCGGCAGCGGTGACGCCGAGCGACAGCGTGCGCCTGCTCGAGGGCCGTGGCTTCGTGAACGTGCCGCGCCTGAAGCGGCTGGCGTTCGAGGTCTATCGCGGCGGTGAGGCCTCGGCGCGGCCGAGGCCGCGCGGCTGGGTAGACACGCCGTCGCAGAGCAGTTTGTTTGGGTACGTGCTAGTCTATGACACGATTGCCGCCGCCCTGCGCGAGCGCGAGCCGGCGCTGGCGGCGCAGGCGATCGCGCTGCGCGATGCGATCCTCGCGAACACCACCTACGGTCTCTCCAAGAGCGATAACTAAGATTCCCTCTATGTCCACGATGCAGTCCGAAGTCGAAGCGCCTCCCTATCCGATGGCGTTGTGCGTCGCCGCGGGGGCGATGCTCCTCTACGTCCTCACCCTCGCCCCCACGACGCAGTTCTGGGACACGTCGGAATACATCGCCGCTGCGTACACGCTCGGCATCCCGCACCCACCGGGAAACCCGCTGTTCGTACTGATGGCGCACGTGTGGGGCATGATCCCGTGGGTAGAGGGGTACGCGCAGCGCATCAACCTGTTCGCGGCGGCGACCAGCGCCGTGTCCGCCGCGTGCTGGTTCCTGATCGGCGAGCGCTGGCTGCGCTCCATCGTGCCGGCGCGCTGGCCGCGTCGCCTCGCCGCGCTCGCGGGGGCGATCGTCGCGGCGACCGCGTTCACGGTGTGGAACCAGTCGGTCGTGAACGAGAAGGTGTACACGCTCAGCCTGCTCTCCATCGCCCTGATCCTGTGGCTCATCGTGCGCTGGGACGATCAGCCGGCGGGCCAGGCGCACGATCATTACTTGCTCCTGATCGTCTACCTGCTCGCGCTCACGTCCACGAACCACATGATGGGCGTGCTGGTGGGACCGGTCGTGATAGTACTGCTGCTCCCGACGCTCAAGCCCCAACGACCGCTCTCGAGCGAGGAGCGGGCCCTCGAGTGGTCACAGTTCTTCGTCTTCACGAGCATCTGGTTCCTGATCATGTCGCTCGGCCTGGAGCGAACGGAGATCCTCGTTATCGCCGGCGTCCTCTTCCTGGCCGCGCTGACGCACGCCGTCATGGCGCGGAACACCTCGTTCGCGCTGACCGCGCTCGGCCTCGTGGTGGTCGGGCTGTCCGTGTACACGTTCCTGCCGATCCGGGCCGCGTTCCACCCGCCGATCAACGAGGGCGAGCCCTCGAACTGGCAAGCGCTGTGGGCGGTGCTGACGCGCCAGCAGTACGGCAAGCCGTCCATCTTTTCCGATCCGACGCAGGCGCCCGGTCCCGGCAATGACCTGATTGCCCGGATCCCGCTCTATTGGGATCAGCTCGTCAACTATTGGCAGTACTTCAGCTGGCAATTCGGGCACGACTGGTCGCCGCGCCTGCAGCGGCTCAGCGCCGCGCTGTTCGCGCTGCTCGGGTTGACCGGTGCGTACCGGCACTGGCGCGCCGACAAGCGCACGGCGTTGGCCATGACCGTGCTGGTGTTCTTCTTCACGTTCGCGCTGATCTTCTATCTCAACTTCAAGTACGGGTATTCGCTGCGCCCCGATGCGGGTGTGGCCCGGCATGAGGTGCGCGAGCGCGACTATTTCTACCTCTGTTCGTTTGCGATCTGGGGCATCTGGGTGGGCATCGGACTCGCGGCGCTCGTCGAGTGGGTGGGCGACTGGTTCCGCGAGCGCGAGCCGCTCAGCGAGCGCCGCTGGCTGTACGGTACGCCGCTGCTGCTCATCGCCCTCGTGCCGCTGTTCGGCAACCGCCTCACCGCGTCCCGCAAGGGCGAGATGCTGGCACGCGACTTCGCGTACGACCTGCTCCAGTCGGTCGAGCCGTACGGCGTGCTCGTCACCGCGGGTGACAACGACACCTTCCCGCTGTGGTATGCGCAGGAAGTCGAGGGTATCCGGCGCGACGTCACCGTGCTGAACCTCTCGCTCGCGAACACCGACTGGTACGTGCGCCAGGTCCAGAACCGCCCGGTCGAGCCGTTCGATTCGGCCAACGGGCCCGCGGTGTACCGCGGCCGGCCATGGCCAATGCCGACGGGCCGGTTGATGAGCTTCTCGAACGAACAGCTCGACGCGCTGGAGCAGTACTACATCCTCGATCAGAAGCGTATCGCGCGGCTGGGCGGGCTCGAAGTCACGCTCGATCCGCAGATGCTCGGCCATCCGTACCTCGAGCGGGCGGACGTCATCGTGCTCCAGGTCATCAAGGATCAGCTCGGCAAGCGGCCGATCTACTTCTCACGGACGGTGGGGCTGTACGCGGATCAGTTCGGGTTGACGTCGCGGCTGGAAGGCCACGGGTTCGCGCGCGCGCTGCGGGCGCAGGAGCTCGCGCCGTCGGACAGCATCAAACCGATTCAGTCGCTCGGCTACGTGAACGTGCCGCGCACGAACGCACTGCTGTTCGATGTCTACCATGCCGACGGCGCCGCGCAGCCCAGGCCGCGCGGCTGGGTCGACAAGCCCTCGGAAGGCATCCTGCAGTTATACGGACTGACCTACTACACGATGGCCCAGGAGATCCAGACCACGAACACGGCGCTGTCCGCGCGCGCACAGGCGATCGCGCAGGGCGTTTTCCGGAACACGGAGACGTCGATCCAGCCGCTGCCGGAACAGCCTGCACCGCCCGCTGCTCCCCCGCCGCAGCGGCCGCGCTAACGCGTCGGCGTCGGCGCGGTCGCCGTCGACTCGGCCGGCGGGACCCCGCGCCGCCGCTCGATGAGCGTCGGCATCACCTTGGCGCCCGGAAACAGCCGTTCCGCTCCGCCGACGACGACCTGATCGCCGGCCTCCACGCCACCGCCGAGGATTTCTGCCCAGCCCGCGGTCCGCACCCCGAGGGCGACCTGGCGCCGATCAGCCGCTCCGTCCTTTACGACCCAGACGAACGTCGCGCCTCCCAGCGGCAGCAGTGCGTCCTCCGGGACGACGATGGCGTTGGGCCGGACGTCGGTCGCGAGCCGCGCTTCGATGAACATGCCGGCCTGCAACCGGCGCTCGGGATTCGGCACGCGCGCTTTGATGAGAATGGTGCGCCCGGGCAGCTCGACGACCGGGTCGACGAAGACGACTTCGCCCGAGAAGTTCGTGCCGGGCAGGGCGGCGACCTGGAAGCTCACGAGCTGGCCGCGCCGCAGTTGCTCGGCATAGCGCTCCGGCACCTGGAACACCGCCTGCTGCGGATTCACCGATTGGAGCGAGATCAGAGCCGTCAGCGGCGTCACGTACTCCCCGATACTGACGAGCCGGCGGCCGACACTTCCTCCGAACGGCGCCCGCACGACGGTGCGATCGAGCCGGGTGCGGAGCAAGTCATACGCCGCCCGTTTCGAGCGGGCATTGGCGTCAGCGTTCTCGAGATCGGCCTGGGACGCGGCGTTTTGAGCAATCAGCTGCTTGGTGCGCTCCAACGCTTGCTGCGCCACATCGCGTTCCGCCTCCGCTTGGCCGACCTGGGCCTTCAACTCCGCGTCGTCCACCTTGAACAGCGGCGTTCCGGCGGCCACGGACTGACCCTCGCGGACGAGAATGGCGGTAATGCGCCCGGTGACCTCGGGACGAAGCTCGGTCGACTGCACGGCTTCGATCTGCCCTGTGGCTTGAATCGCGTCGACGACGGTGTCGCGAACGGCGGCGGCGACTTCGACGGGCATGGGAGGCATTTCCCCTCCCCCACCAGGAGCCGCCGACTTGGCTTTGTTACATGCGACCGCGAGCACCACGAGAGCAGCAATCGAGCGGTACGACATTAGGGAGTTCCCTTATCGGTAAAGAGTCTGCGGCCCAGAATACTCTCGAGCCCGGCGAGCGAGAGCCGCGTGGCGTATTCGGCTTCCACGCGCGCCCCCTCGGCGTCGGACAGAGCGACCTGCGCCGTAATCAGGTCGAGGATCGTCGTCGCGCCGGCGGAGTAGCGCGTCTGCTGCACGCGGAAGTTTTCCCGCGCAATGATCACGGCCTCACGCGCCAGGCCCGCGGTCGCGCGCGCGGTCTCGTACGCATCGTAGGCGGCGGTGACGTCGTGCTGCACGGCGCGATCCATGTCTTGACGGGTCGCGCGGGCGACGTCCTTGATCACGCGCGCGCGTGACAGCGCCAGCTCGCGCTGCCCGTTGTTCCAGATCGGCAGCGAAATGCCGACCACAAAACTCGTCTGCTTGTACGCGTTCGGATAGAACTCGGTGTCGAGCGCGTTCGCACTGAACGTCAGCGTGGCGTGCGGCAGATAGTTGCCCAGCTCAAAGCGGTAGTTGGCGTTGGCCGCGCGCTCGTTGGCCGCTGCCAGGCGATACTCCGGGCCCTGCACCGCCGCTTCGGAAATGGCGTTGGCCAATGTGATCGGGAGGTCGGGCGCGCGTGCCGTATCGAGCGGCATCGCGTCGACCGGTCCCGCCGCCCCGACGCGGCGGCCCAGCGCGAGGCGCGACACGCGCAGCGCCGATGCCTGCCGGATCTGCCCCACGAGCGCGCGTGCCAACTCGAGCCGCAGGTTAAGCGAATCAGTCGACACCGCCGCACCGGACACGACCCGGGCGCGCGCGACCGCGAGTTGCTCCTGGGCACGCTGCAGCCGCTCTCGCGCGACGCGGTCGAGCTCGACCTCGGCGACGACCGCGTAGTAGTTCGACTCGGTGAAAAACGCGGTCTCAAAGCGCTGGCGCAGTTCGTCCGCGTGGGCGCCCGCGAGGGCCGCGCCCGAGCGGGACAGCTCGGCAAACTTCTGTCCGCCCGTGAACAGGTCGTAGCGGGCGATGAGCTGCGCCGACCACGTCGTCGATACCCGCTGCAGCGTGTCCGTGAAGAAGAAGCTGGGCGGATTCGTGCGCTGCGCGATGGCTCCGATGCTCACCGCAGGGAGGATGAACACGGCGAACGCATTGCGCCGCGCCCATTGCGCGTTGTCGATCTGCCCGACGGCCGCCACGTAGAAGGGGTCGAGCCGCGCCGAGCGCTGCAGCGCCTCCCTGAGCGTGACGCGAGGCAGTGAGTCCGTCTGAGCGGAGACCGCCTGGAGCGCGAGCAGCATCGCCAGCATTAGTCGCCCTCCGCCGGCACGAGTTGCCGCCCGCGGCGGCGGGCCCGCACGCGCTCGATCAGCGAGTCGAGCATGACGTACGCCGCCGGCACCACGAACAACGTGAGCACGGTCGAGAAGAGCACGCCCCCCACGATCGCGTAGCCCAGCGGCTTGCGGGACGCGGACCCCGCCCCGACACCCCACGCGACGGGAACCGCGCCCATGATCGTCGAGACCGACGTCATGAGAATGGGCCGCAGCCGGATCCGGCCCGCCTCGAGCACGGCCGCCATCGTGTCGAGGCCCTTGGTCTTGAGCTGGTTGGTGTACTCGACGAGCAGAATCGAGTTCTTGGCGACGAGGCCGATCAGCAGAATCATGCCGATCTGGCTGTACAGATTCAGGGTAGCACCGGATCTACCGAGGAGCTCCGCCAACTTCAGCGTCCCCAGCGCGCCCGCGATCGCCAACGGTACCGCCAACAACACCGTCCACGGGTGCAGCAGCGACTCGAATTGGGCCGCCAACACCATGAACACGACGAGTAAGGCAATGCCGAACGCGAAGTACAACGCGCCGCCGCTTTCGCGGTACTCGCGCGACTCACCGGCCAATTCGGTCGTGCTTCCCGGCGGCAGCACCTGCCGCGCGACCGCATCGAGCGAATCAAGCGCCGCGCCCTGCGCCAATCCCGGCATCAGTGACGCCGACAGGGTGAAGGACGGCACGCGGTTGAAGTGATTGATCTGACGCGGCCCCACCCCCTCCTGGACATTGGCCAGCGCAGCGAGCTGGACCAGCTGCCCGTTCTTGCCCCGCAGGTAGATCCCCCGCATGTCGCTTGGCGTGCCGCGGTCCTTGGGATCGAGCTGGACCATCACGTAGTACAGCTTGTCGTTGCGCGTGAATGTGCTGACGCGACGGCCACCGAGCAGCGCCTGCAGCGCCCCGGCGACATCCCGGACCGGGACGCCAAGGTCCTCGGCGCGGTCGCGGTCGAACGTGACTCGCAGCTCCGGCTTGTTGACGAAGAGGTCGCTCTGGGCGTTCACGATGCCGGGGATTTGCGACGCGCGCTGGACGAACGGCCCCATGATTTCGGTGAGCTTATCGAAATCGGGATGCTGCACGACGTACCCGATCGGCTGCGAAAAGCCGATCGCGCCGGGCGCGTAGGGGAACGCCATGACTCCCGAGATACCCATGAGCTGCGGGAACAGGCCGCCCACCATCTGCTGCACGCTGGTCTGGCGCTCGCCATAATCTTTCATGATGACGCCGATGAACGCGCTGTTCACGCCGCCGGCGAATCCCCCGACGATCGTGAAGTACCCGCTGATATCGGTGGACTTGCCGATGATCTGCTCGACTTGGCGCACGTAGCCGTCGGTGTAATCCAGTGATGCGCCTTCCGGACCCCGCACGACCACGAGGAAAAAGCCGCGGTCGTCGTCCGGGATCAGCTCGCTTTGCAGCTTGGTCGGCTTGAACACCAGGAAGAGGAAGACCGAGGCGGCCACGATCCCGACCGTCCCCCACAGCACCACGGCGCGATGATGGAGCGCGCGGTCGAGCAGCCGCGCGTAGCGCTCCGACAGCGCATTGAAGCCGCGCTCGAACATCTGGAAGGTCTTACCGTGCTGGTGCTGCATCCGCAGGATCTTGGCGCACAGCATCGGCGTGAGCGTCAGCGCCACGAAGCCCGAGATCACGACGGCGCCGGCGACCGCGATGCCGAACTCGCTGAGCAGCCGACCCGTGGAGCCTCTCAAGAATCCCAGGGGCGTGAATACGGCGACGAGCGCGATCGTGGTCGCGATCACGGCGAATCCGATCTCGTTCGTGCCGTTCACCGCCGCCGTTTCGGGATCCTCGCCCAGCTCCTCCTG
>Ga0137430_1000570_pt1 | contig 10428 bp, 8 predicted proteins | sample EasRivERMZT754_2_FD_104651 | JGI IMG/M metagenome (GOLD analysis project Ga0137430, IMG submission 104651) | Soil microbial communities from meander-bound floodplain in the East River, Colorado, USA - East River MetaG ERMZT754_2 | ecosystem: Environmental > Terrestrial > Soil > Floodplain ...
CATGGCTCCCATAACGCTTTTTTCGTACATCAGAAGACCGCCAACGAGATGCTGGGGCAGGGCGCCGACTACGCGAACCAGGCGGGGGGCTACTACTCGAAGCTCCTCGGTGGCAACCGCGCGCAGATGGCGCAGGCGACGGCCGCCCCGCGTGCGGCGATCACCGATGTCTACCGTGGTGCCGAGCGTGGCCTGGAGAAGAGCAACATTCGCGGCGCCCAGCGTGACGTCGAGATGGGCGAGCTGAATCGGCAGCGGGCGAGTCAGATGGCGGGGCTGGTGACTGGTGTGCAGCCGGGCGCTGCCGCTGGGCTCGCTGGTGTCGGTGGGCAGTTCCTTGGGCAGGGTGGCAACCTCGCGCAGGCGGGGGGCTCCATCTACGGCAACCTGCTCGGGCAGGGCTTCCAGAACCGAGTCTACGGGCGTGAGGAAGGCGAGAAGGCCGGGACATCCATCGGGGGGCTGATCTTCGACGTCCTCAATACGCCGTGGGGGAAGAAGAAGCCCGCCAACCCGACCTGGGGTGTGGACCCCTACTGACATGGGTGTCTTTGAAGGACTCCTCTCCGGATTCACCGGCCGCAAGAGCCAGATCGAGGACCAGCGGTACGCCGAGGCGCAGCGGTCTCGGCAGCGTGAGGCGGCGATCTTCGAGTCGCTGATCAACTCTCCTGACCCCGAGGTCAAGTCGCTCGCCATTGCTGGCCTGCTCGACTCGGCTGGACCTGGGAAGAGGAAGCGTGGCTTCTCTGGGTGGCTCGGTGAGCTGGAGTCGAGTACGTACCTGCCGCAGATTCAGGCGCTCGTGAATACCCCGGTCGAGGAGGAGCAGACCGTCCCGGGTATTCCGTCGCGTCGACCGACCCAGCAGTTCATGTCGCAGGCGATTCTGTCGCCGCCTCCGGGGATTGCACCTGCGGCATTGCCGGGACAGTCACCAGTGGAGCCTGGGGCGCCTCCGCCCACCATGCCGACCGCGCAGCAGTCACCGACCGGGGGCATCCCGGGTGCAGCGCCTGGCATCGTAGCGTCGAATGTGCAGGCACCGGGAGCGACACCGCCGCCGGGCGTAGGTCAGCCTCCGCCGTCGATGTTCGGGCCGATGCAGGCGGGGCCGGAGGTGGGACGGACGGACAAGGTCCTGCGACCGAGGAGCGTGTTTCCGACCAGCTTCGACCAGGCGATGGATCAGGCGAAGGGGCAGTACCTGGGACGGGCTCGTGGGCTGCAGGAAGCACTGCGGTCTGCGCGGACGCCGGAAGAGAAGCAGCTTGTACTGGAGTTGTCTGGGTACAACCAGTCGAGTCGTGGCGGCACCACCAGCTACGGCGAAGGCGAGATCATCACCGACCCGAACTCGCCGACCGGGTTCAGCCAGATCATGTACTCCCGTGCGGATCCGACACAGCAGATTCGGATTCCGGCGTCTGCACCACTCAGCCGATCGACACGGGCGGCGAACACCCTAGAGACGATCGCCTTCGCGCAGTTCGGAGACCAGTACCCCGGAGCAACGCCGCGGACCATCTTGGAGCAGCTCACGCCGCAGCAGGTGGAAGAGGCACGCACGGCGTTCCAGGAGGAGCAAGCAGCTACGGCTGGCGCAGTCACCACCGCGCGTGGGGTGGCGGAGTCGAAGATTCCGCTCTCGACCTCGGAGCGTGCGGACAAGCTCATGGAGCTGCAGGGCGTGTGGCGTAAGGCCGAGGCGCCGTTCCGCGAGATGGAGCGAGCCTACCAGATCATGCGAACCGGCCTGGACCGCTTTGGTGCGGATCCGGTCGGCAGTTCTGAGGCCATCCGCGTCACCTTCGAGAAGATCCTCGATCCAGACTCGGTGGTGCGTGAAGGTGAGTACGCGCGGCAGGGACAGGGCCTCTCCCTTCTCGACAGACTTGACGGGATGTGGCAGCGCTACGCGACGGGTGGTGGTGAGATCCCCGAGCCCATCTTGCGTGAGATGGTCGAGACGGCTCGACAGTTCGTCGAAGGCCAGAAGAACTGGAACGCCTTGGAGAAGCAGCGTCTGACCGGCAACGCTGGAGAGTTTGGTATCTCGCCGGATCTCCTCTTCGGCACGACCCAAGGTGCAGCCGGTGCACCGCCTCCTGCTCCACCACCGGCCGCAGGCATCACACCGACGTCTGCTGGTGCAGGTGCACCTGCTCCTGCTGGTCCGCGCGCGGAGAAGCGCGGCAACACCTGGGTGATCGTCACCCCGTAGTCCCGTGCCTGAACAGAGCATCCAGGACTTCATCCGCGCCGAGGCGAAGAAGGCGGGCGTCCCCGAGGACTTCGCACTCGCGATCGCCGAGCAGGAGTCCGGTTTCGATCCCACCGCGGTTGGACCTGAGATCAAGGCTGGTCGAGCCAAGGGGCAGAAAGCCGTCGGCATCTTCCAGTTCATCCCGAGCACGGCCGCACAGTACGGGATCGACCCGAAGGACCCGGTGCAGAACGTCCAAGGTGGCGTGCGGTACCTGCGAGACCTCTTTGATCGGCATCAGGGCGATCTCAATAGCATCCTGAAGGAGTACGGCGGGGTGGTGACCAACACCACCTACGTGCCGCAGGTGTTGGAGCGGATGAAGAAGTTCTCGACGCCTGCCCCGGCTGCTGCACAGCCTGCGACGCCGGGAGGAGCACCTGTCATCCCGCCCAAGTCGTGGGAGACACCGGTTCCTGGTACTGGTCAGGCAGCCGGCCAAGTCGGCACACCTCCGCCAAAGCCTGGGTTCTTCCAGGGCGTGAAGGAAACCCTCCTCCCGTTCCAGAGCTGGGATGAGGCGAAGCAGTTCGGGAGCGCCGTGGTCTCTGACCCGCTGGGGACGGCTGCCAGCCTCGGGAAGGGCATCCTCGCCGAGTCGGGTGAGCAGCTCGGGAAGGCGAAGCAGGCGGCGCAGACGGCCATCGGTGCCCCTCCCGGGTCAGCCCTGCAGATTGCCTCTGCCATCGAAGCGCCGGCGCGCGTGGCGACGGCCGTGCCCATCGTAGGCCCGATGGTGGCTCGCATCGGTGAGGCCTTCGGCCGCGGGGAGACTGCGTACGGTCTGGGGCAGGCGGCTGGTGCTGCAGCACCGCTTGCGGCTGGCAAAGCCCTTCGAGGCGTGCGCCCTGTCAAGCCGACCGGTCCCATTCCTCTTACGCGAGGCGAGCGCACTGGGTCCGCGGTGTCGAAGTTCGCCGAGACCCTGACCGAGAAGACCGTGCCGGGCCGGGCCCGCTTCCAGGCCTTCCGTCAGCAGCAGCAGGAAGCGCTCATCAGCGCCACACGCGATGCGATCGAGAAGGTGGCGACGGTGACCGGGTCGCCGGGTGAATCCTACCGGGTGGGGCAGCGAGCACTCTCCGCCCTTGATGAGGCACGGGAGAACTTCACCGCCCCGATCAAGGCCGACTACGGCCGCATCGAGGAGGTCACCGCGACGGAGTTGAAGCGGCGTCCACGTGTCGACATGGTGCCGAGCGAGGCTGGTCTGGTTGATGAGTTCGGCAAGCCTGTGTCAGTGCCGAAGCGTACGATGGAGAAGGTCGAGGTCGGTGGTCTCCAGCCTGAGACGCGCAGCCTGAAACAGTTCGCCATTCCACTCCTCCGCCGCGTGCGAGATGAGGCCAAGCTCGTCGACCCGGCCCAGCTCAAGCCCACCGTGGATGCCCTCACCCGGATCGTGTCGGCGCCGAAGCGGTTGTCCTATCAGGCCTTCCAAGATACCCGGTCGGACCTGCTCGCGATTGCACGGCGACATGGGGATCCGATTCCGGGCAAGGCCGGTGGACTGGCGAAGAAGCTGGCAGCTCTCACGGACGAGGCGATGGAGACGGCGGCCGTCGGGAGCAAGATTCAGATCGACGGCGTCCCGCTCCAGCAGTTCGTGCGCCAGACCAACAAGCTCTGGGCTGAGGGGCAGGACGCCTTCAATCAGTCCGTACTGAAGAAGATGGCCGAGGAGGCACCCGAGCGGCTGCACCTGCTCTTGGAACGGGCCACCCTTGACGACCTCGCGACCGTGAAGAAGTTCCTGCCTCCGCGTCGACAGGCCGACCTCAAGGCACAGCTCCTCGACAAGTGGCTGCGCGGCGACGTGCAGGGAGAAGCTGTCGTTGCTGGTGTGCAGGGACTGCCCGAGGCTACCGCCGGCGCGACGATGCGAGGGGGCGATTTCCGGAAGGCGATTGAACGGTTTGGTCGGGATCGCACGCTCGCCTTGTTCGGACCTGACACAACCAAGGAACTGCTGTCACTCGCTAAGGTGGCGGAGCAGCTCGGGAAGGGGAAGGGTGAGGCTGCGGCGGGCCTCATCGCCGGCGGGATCAACGCTTCACTCCTGACGGCAGGTCCTGTCGCGATGGCGGCTGCCGCGTTTGGGAACTTCGCTGCGGCTGGTGGTACGCTTGCTGGTGCCGCCGCAAGTGGAGTGGCCTTCAACATCGCCGCGCGCCTGATGACCAATCCACAAGGGATGCGTGGGCTGCGTCGATACCTGTCTGCGCTTGGGACTGGACGCATCGGGGAGATTCAAGCAGCGGCGGTTGCGCTCTCCGACATCTATGGTCGGCAGGAAGCCAAGGACAATGAGCCCGAGGTCGGGTCGCCACCACCTGGGATTCCACCGAGTCGTGCGCGTGGAGCTGGTCCGGTTGGGGCTCCACCTCCTCCCCTCTAAGCGATCTGCCTCCCCAGATCCTCGAAGTCATCCTCGTCGTCGACCTCGATCGCCTGCGGGAATCCGTCGACCAGCGCCGCATAGCCCTGCACGGGAATCTTCTTCATCCCCTCCAGGTTGATCTCGATGCCCTTCTCCTCGGCCAGCTCCCGGCTTACATACGGCGCCCAATTCAAGCCGGCCTTCGCGCCGATCCCGATAGACAGGTAGGGTCCGAGGCCCCAGCTCTCGGGCAGGGGCTGTTCCTTGATCGGCGCCTGCATCTCCCGGAACACCACCGGCACGACTCTGTCCCAGACCGGCAGCGGAATATCCAAGAGCAGTGAGTCGTGAATCGGCGACACCAGCGGGGTGCGACCGAACTTGCAGTCGCCGATATACCCTGCTGACCCAGGCGTAAACAGTCTCAGCATCGCCTCCTTCAGGTTGCCTGCGGCGATCGACGAGGGCTTGAACGCTAGCGCCCGCTTCGCATCCTCCCCGTGTGAGATCTTGAACATCTGTCCATTGATCTCCGTCACCGGTGCCTCGATGCCCGCCGCCTTGGCCTTCACCAGCAGTCGTGCGTACTGGGCTGGGTTGAGCCGCTTGAACGTGTGCACGGCCCAGAACCAGTGCTTGTAGCCGTAGGGGTGATCACCCGGGCCACCGAGGTAGCGCTGCCGTGAGGCCAGCTCCTGGGTCTCCCGCTGCCACCGCGCCGCGGAGGGAGCCAGGTCACGGGCGAAGATCCGCTCGTACTGCTCCGCCACCGCCATCGTCGGAAACAGATGCGGGAGCTGCAGGACCATGCCGTGGGTGGTGAGGCCGTAGAGCTTGCCGTAGATGAAGCGCTTGGCTCGGTCGTAGACGATGCCGGCCTCGTCCTTGATCGCACCGAGGTAGGCCGCGAGTTCCTCCTCGGGAGCATCCTTCGGGTAGGGCTTGCCGAGGATGTGACTGGCGAGGCCGGCGTGGATGGAGAGCTTGGAGAGACGGATGAGATCAGGATCTCTCGCCAGCCACCCTGTTTGTACGGCTTCGATCGCGTTGAAGTCGACCTCTAGGAGTTTGCATCCCGCTGAGGCGACGACGCAGCGACGGAACCCGGCGGCGAGGGACTGCTGACCTTCCTTGTCCGCGACCACGTTCTGCAGGTTCGGGTTGACGCAGGAGAGTCGCTGGGTCGAGGGCTTGAAGGTGAAGGTCGGATGCAACCGATCCTCAGCGTCCAGGCGACGCTCCGCACCCTCGACGTAGGTCCCCTTGACCTTCACGACCGCGCGATAGTTCAGCAGGTGCCGGTAGAAGGGATCCTTGGTCTTGCTCTCCAGCCGCTCCAGGGTTTCTCTGTTGGTCGAGTCCTTGTGAGTCTTCTTCGCGCGACCCGGGGTGTGCTTCTTCGCCTTGAGATACGCCAACACTTGTGGTGGACTGTCTGGGTTGAAGGGCTCCTGCCAGAACCAGCGGGTGACGGTGGCGACCTGCAGCTCCAGCACGCTCGGGTAGTCGGCGGGCTTCCAGCCTGTCGACCCATCCTTCTTGGTGTACGGCATCTTGCAGCGATGCTTCCTGATGACCTCCTTCTCGCTGCAGACCGTGCAGACCATGATCTCCTTGAGGACCAGCTTCTCGATCACCCTCGCGCGTGTGTAGAGTTCCTGCTTCACCTCGGAGGGTGCGCGGCCAGCACGCGGTGTGCCCTTGTTGGTGAACGAGGTCGCCTTGGGATGGAGCACCACCGCTGGCGGTGCAGTCAGCCCACCCTTCGGGGTCAGTGGGCAGACATCCTCCGGCACCAGCTCCTGGAGTGCGTGCAGGCTGTCTCTCGCGTAGTCGGCGAGGCGGAGCTTGAACGCGGTCAACCGAGGCCGGTCGATCTGGACACCGGAGAGCTGGGCTGGGCGCAAGGCGTGCGCGTAGAGCTGACTGATGTGACGTCGAGCAACATCCAGTTGGCCGCTGCGCTGCAGGTCGCCGATGATCCCGAAGCCGACGCGGTGGGTCTGGATACCATCGATGGCACCGTACTTGGCTGGCTCTCCGCTGGCGATGTGCTTCCACGGACCCCACGAGGAGTAGAAGGGTGCGACGAAGCCCAGCCCACGCGGGAGGTCACTCTGGAGCAGGTGCCAGAACCACATCAGATCGACGATGCGGTGGGTATCGGCCTCGGTGAGCTGGCCGGCGGCGATCATCCGGTCGAGGTCGTAGCCGTAGTAGTTCCAGCCCCAGATGGGCCCGGGCGATTGGTGCAGCCGCTTCAGCTCGTCGATGAAGGGACCAGCAAACGGTACTGTTACTCCTTCGTCGGGATGGCAGGCGACATTAATCCGGAGGATCTGGTAGCTCTTGTCCTCGCCGGAGAGTTCGCCCTCATCCTTGCCGGAGATCTTGTCGGGGGTCTCGATATCCGATGAAATCGGATAAGCGTCGCGGTCTTGAGACCGCATCGCGACGACCATGTCGACCCAGGCTTTGAACCACTCGAAGGGCGGGTCGATGACCAAGGAGCCGGTCTCCTCTGGCTTCCCCTCTCGCGCGATCTTCTCGGCCTGCTGCAGGTCCCAGAGGACGGTGCCAATCAGATTGTGGGCGCCACGCTGGAGGAAGCTCGGGTGGTAGGTCGGGACCACCCAGAAGCGGTCGGTCGGGTCACGCTGGACGGTGCCGTGAAAATCCTGGACCTTGACGCCTTTGGTGTGGAGCAGGCCAAGGACTTGGCGGATGGCCGTGTCGCCCATCGGGACGACGACCTTGTGGCCCTCGGCGTAGACCGGATCACGATGCACCGCGCAGTGGGTGATCGCGTCGTAGTACCAGGGCGCTTTGGGCGTGCCTCCGAGCCAGTCGTGCGGCGGACGGCACTGGCAGGTGTTGCTGATGCGGAAGGCGTCACGGGACCAGCCCAGTTGGTTCAGCAGGCGCTGAAACATGCTGCCGGCATCGCCCAGGAGTGGTCGGCCGTGCTGGGCTTCGACCGCGCCGAGGGCTTCGGCTTGGAAGAGAATCGGCGACGTGCGGGGACCCTCGGGTGGAGCGTAGCCGGTGGCCTTATCGTTCAAGGCGCAACCGGAGCAGGCGGCGGGGCGTTGGAGCATCAGATCAGCTCGTCTTCTAACCACTCGGGAGGGAAGCGATAACAGGTTCCCTTCCCGTACCGATCGGTAACGTGTCCGTCCTGACGCAACAGCGCAGCAGGTGCCCAGCCAGCAAAGTAATACCGCGGAAATCGACCTTTCATCAGTACGTACACGTCTGGACGACTGGAACTATTGATCGGCACCAAGAGGCAGCCGTCTTCATACGTTGTGTACTTGACGTCGACTTGGCGTCCATCAGGGAGAACGCAATCGACTGTACCAACCCACCGTTCGCAGACGAGCGGTACTGTCGACGGTGCTTCGCTAACTAAGCGACTAAAGGCGATCTCCGCTCCAACCGCGTCACGCTCGTGTTGCACCGGTGGAGTTCCAGTTTTATTCGGTCGAAAACTTCCAGCGTTCCGGTTCGCTTCCCAACGCTTCTGCGCGACGTCCGTGGCGAGGGCCTGCTCGGCTGGGAGGAGACAGTACTCGCGTCCGCGTTGTAGGCGCATCACACCTCGGCTGGGTGTGCCTGCAGGTACGGTGTCGTCGCGTAGATCCCCTCAACTGCCGACGCTGGATCGAACGGCTTCAGGTACGTCTCCGCGTTCACCCCGCCGCCCCACTTCTTCTCGTAGTGCGCGCGGCTTCCTGATTGAATCTGCCGCTCCAACCGCTCCCGATGCTTCGAGTCGACCTGCTTCAAGGTCTGCGATGCCAGGTGCAGGTAGGGCAGGTTGATCGAGAAGATCTTATCGCCGTCGCCACCGAGCATGTAGCGCCGGTGCATGTCGAGGTCTTCGCAGAAGGCGGGGATGAAGCCTTCGTCGAAGCGGTATTTCTCGTGGGCCTCACGGAAGATCAGGAAGCAGGAGAAGTCGGGACCACCTTTCTGAAACTGTGTCCGCTCTCCGATCGACAGCGGCGCATAGTCTGGGTGGAGCCCTTTGAGCAGGTCTGCCTCAGAGAGCGTCGGGTCGAACTGCGGCTCACGCACTCCCACTGCTGAGACGAAGAAGGCCGCCGTCGCGTGGAGCACTCGGGCGAGTGTGCCTACTGTGTACGAGTGCAACCTGACGTCATTGTTCACCACGAAGGCTTCCTTCGCCCCAGCCTGCCACGCCGCATCGAGGGCTCGATTCCACGTCGCGGAGAGACTCGGCAGTGCGGGTTGGTGCGACCAAACGAGCACCTGCGGATGCTCCTCGGCGATGGCCTCCAACCGGGCACGGAAGGCGTCGTCCACACCCTGGTTCACCACGAGGATCCGCAGCGGGATGGTCTGCGCGAGCAGGTCAGAGATCGCGGCGACGGTCATCTCGGGGCCGGCGAGCACAGGCATGATCGCCCAGATGGGTTCAAGCCGAGGCATGTTGGTCAGGTCGACTGCCATCACAGCTCCTGCACGGGAAGCAGCTCTCCGGCAATCTGGAGAAAGCTCCCCTTCTTGTGATCCCAGACCTCGCTCGACACCCGCATCCCCTTCGACAGGAGATCGAGTGCTGCGTGGTACCGTGCTGGTTCGTCCAAGCCAGCAGCCAGCGCCTGCTCCAGTAGCTGACGGTGATGCACCTGCCGTTCTGACAGCGTCCGGTTGTCGCTGCCGATGTACTCCCCAGACGCGAGGTCCTTACTGCCGTAGTGACAACAGTGCCCGTCTGGGTGGTGCACGAGACAGCGGAAGCCGGTGTCGACGTAGACGCGCCCGCACGTAGGACAGATTTGTGTCTTCATCTCAGTATCCCAGCTTCGACGCACGAGGAAGTCCTTTCGGCTGAGGAATCGGGACCCCAGCGGCTTTGATCGCCGCAAGGTCGCGGCGGATGGTACGGGCCGAGACACCGAAGTAGGTCGCAAGCTCGTGCAGCAGATCGGGGGAGTACGGACGGTCCTTCGCCAGCCACGCGAGCTGGAGGCAGCGGGTGAGCATTTGCGAACGGTGGGTCATGCCGTCCCTCGCTGTCCCAGCCACCAGTAGACGCCGGCGCCGATCCAGAAGGCCGCACCGAGTGTGACCCAACCCGAGAGCCCGTAGTCGTGTGCGAGGCCGTAGACGAGCAAGCCGGCACCGAGCAGGTAGAAGATCCAGGTGACCTGGGCGATCGTGACGGTGTGACGGTCAGGCACGCGCCACCTCCCGCTTCGTCGTCACCACTTCGCACTGCGGCATCGGGAAGATGATGGAGCCGCCGGCGTCGAGGAAGGCGGCTTCGCGTTCCATGATGCTCGGTCTGAACTGCCAGATCCCGGCGACCAGCGCCCCAGGAGGGTTGGCTCTACCCTGCTCCTCGCTCACGATGGGGATGCCGGTCACCGTGGTCCTCCCCCACTTGAAGTCGCTCCGCTCCCACGACTGGCGAATCCGGTCAGGGCCGAGCTTGCACACCTGGGTCAGCACGTTCCCCTTGGTCGAGGCGCCGTAGAGGTCTACCACCTGTCCCTGGTGCGTCAGATGGTCCACCAAGGCGTTCACCTGGGCCGTCAGTTGCCCTGTACGCCACGCAAACCGCTGGAGGGTCTCCCAGCCTTCACACCCCGCTTCACGGCTTCTCTGGAGGCCGACAGACGGCTCGATGGGGACGTGGCGACGCTGGATGGTCAGGCGGAGGCTCCCCCCGTTGATCGCACGCTGCTCGGAGGCGACAACGTGCAGGTCGACGCCGTCGAGCATCCGCTCGACCGCGGCCATGCTCAGGTAG
>Ga0137430_1000571_pt1 | contig 10421 bp, 11 predicted proteins | sample EasRivERMZT754_2_FD_104651 | JGI IMG/M metagenome (GOLD analysis project Ga0137430, IMG submission 104651) | Soil microbial communities from meander-bound floodplain in the East River, Colorado, USA - East River MetaG ERMZT754_2 | ecosystem: Environmental > Terrestrial > Soil > Floodplain ...
CCCTACGTTGTACCAGAATGTCCGCACCAGGTTTCGCCCCCGACGCCTCCGGCGTCCCACCACGAGAATTGCCGACCATGCCGCTACTACCTTTCGCAAGGTTGTCCCACGGCTATCCCTGGCCTCGACCGCTCTGGGCTACGCCCAAGTATAACTCAAAGCGACCGATAACGCAAGCTTTTCGGGCCGGCTCGGCGAAGGCCCTCGGGGGGTTAAATTCCTTTTTAATTCACAAGATCACCTCGATCAGAAACGCAAAAATTCGGGCCGCCGCCCCTCACGAGCCACGGCGTCCAATGATATATACGCCGTATTGGGGCGAAATCAGACAGAGAAAACTGACTTTTTGTCACCGGTTCCGCTGATTAAGCCATCGGCTGAAACGCGAAATCGGCCTCGGCGGGCGTAATCCCACCCCGCTACCCGTGCTTCCGGCATTCCTGGTGGTTTGGTGGCCAGGATTGGGGGCGGGTCGCGCCGATACCCTAGAAGCGACACTGCGGCGAGAGTGTCACGCGAATTCCGCGGCTTGGGCCGATCGGGGCGTCGCGACGAAGGGCTTACTTCACCCGCCGGAGTCGCTGAGGGACAACTCCCGGGAGCCGCTGGAGTATTCCCCGGGCCTCGAGGTCGAGTTTCACGACTGTAACAAGCCAAGAGGCCGAGCCGCGCGCGGGCTGCATGTCTTTCGGAAGCTCCCTGGCCACGAGGGCGGGCAGGTCGCGGAAGGCGATGCCCTCTTTCGACTTCGGGACCAGCTTGAGCAGGAGCTTTCGAACAGCCTCGTATTTTTCGACGCTGATTCGATTGCCCGAATCGCGGTTGACGTTGCGGGCCAGCATCGAGCTCGACTGGCCGCCGTGGCGCCTTTGCTTCGGCGTCGCGACTTTCTTCTTTTTCACCACAGTCGGGAAACTCCTCATTGCTCCGGATTCAAGGTTAGTGCCTGAATCGAGCCCAGCCAAGTCCGCGTCGATTACTTGATGACGTAGTAACCATGCGACGATAATCGATCGGATTTGAAACGGATACGCGAAAAAGACCGAATAATGAGACGGTCCGTTTCACCGGTCTTTGTGGGTAATGTCGATCGGTCAGGAACATGGAGCTTTGGCTTCCGGAACATTTTGCAATCGACGGCGCCTCGGCGGGCTTGCTCGCCGACATCGCTGAGACCGCGCGCCAGATCGACCAGTATCGGCCGTTGCCCGCCGATGCGGTGACCCGCATCGAGGATGATCTTCTCGCCGAACGCGTCTACAGCAGCAACGCCATCGAGGGCAACACCCTCGACCTGCGCGAGACAGTGATGGTGTTGAAGGAGGGGGTCAACGCGGTAACCAAGAAACGGGAGGCGCGAATCACATGTTCTACCATCGAGGGAACGAGGGTGTGATCCGGAGGCTGGTACTTCGCGCCTCGAATAGAGACACCATGTTCCCGTAACTTCCCGGCCCATGCGTCGTCGAGTTCCTCGAGGATTTTTTTGTGAAGCCATAGGAGGCATTCAACGGACTGAAAGCTCTTGCCGTCGGCAACCCACGTAGCCGCATACTCAACCGCTTTGCCAAGATTCCGAGCCTCGATCACCCTTGGCGAGCCGGGAGAAACAAATCCGGTGATTCTTGGCGTCTGGGCCCATTGGGCGCTGGCCAGAATTCACCCCTTCCACGATGGCAACGGGCGTTTGGCGCGGCTTTGGCAGGACATGGTTTTCTTTCGCGCTGGGGTCACCTGCGCCATCATTCGTCCCGAAGACCGCCGCGAGTATCTCGACGCTCTCGGGAAAGCCGATGAAGGCGACTTGAACCCCCTCCTGCAATTGACCGCACGACGAATGCTGAGGACCTTCGATCATTATCTCGCCGTTCTTCGAAACCTTGATGGCGTCAAGAGCTGGGCTGAAAAAATCGGCGAAACGGACGCCCGCGCCGCCGAAAAGCGCACTTTGGCGTATGAGCGCTGGCGCCGGACCATGCTCCGACTCCGCGACGATTTCATACTGTGCGCCGCAACACTCTCCGAACATTCGCCGACGCATAAGGCACAAGTCCGTTCGATGGACGTGCCCGACCAGCAGGCTTGGGAAACGATCCTTGCGGGACAAGGATCGCCGACCACATTCTTTACAGTCCATGTGACCGGCGCAGGAAGTTTCGCGTTGTTCAGCTTCTCATTCGAAAAACACTATTGGACCGCGCATGATTCCGAGGCTGACAAATTTGAACCCATCGTCGCGCTGCGTGTGAGGGACGACGCCGACCGGGAAGCAGTGTGGATGGGAAGCCGCCCCCGGGGCTGCTCGGTCACGTTGCGAGAGATCTTCTCCACGGCCGCCGATGTCGTCCGCGTGGTCGGTCCTTCGGGCCCGGCGGCGCTTCACGACATTGACAACGTGACTTACCAGCGCGGCGTCTCATCACTACAGATCGCGAGGGATTTTCTTACAGAGGCCGTCCGCAATCTTTCGGGAAAGTAGGGACTCCGAACCTGCGAATCCGATTGCATGGACAGTGCGAAAAAACTGCGTTCGGCGCCCTACCACTCGAAATGGCTGGTCAATCCGCCGCGCAGCGGCTTCTTTCGCTTCTTCTGAAGCTTCGGCGCCAGCTCGGGCATTCCCGCGTGAGCGCCGGGTTCAAACGCCGCCGCCGGGGCTTTCACCTGCTTGATCGACAAGGAAATTCGACGCTGCTCCGCGTCGACGCCCAGCACCCGCGTTTCCACTTCCTGCCCGACTTGCACGACGTCCGCGCAGGTATTGACCCGCTTGTCCGACATTTCCGAGATGTGAATCAAGCCCTCGATCCCCGGGGCAACCTCGACAAACGCCCCGAAGTCGGTCAGCCGCTTCACCGTTCCCTTAATGACCGACTGCGGCGTGAAACTCTGCAAGACCCCCGCCCACGGATCGGCCTGGGCCTGTTTCATGCTCAGGGCGATTCGTCTCTTCTCCAGTTCGACGCGGATGATCTTGACGTCGACCATATCGCCGATCGAGCACGCCTCCGACACGCTCTTGACCCGCCCCCAGCTCATCTCGCTGATCGGAATGAGCCCGTCGATTCCCGGCTCCAATTCCGCGAAGGCCCCGAAGTCGGCAAGCCGCACCACGCGGGCCTTGAGCGACTCACCCATGGTGTATTTGTTGCCCGCGCCGGCCCACGGGTCCGGCTGGGCCTGCTTGAGTCCCAGCGATATGCGATCCTTACTCGCATCGACCTTGAGGATCACCACGTCCACTTCCTGCCCCTCGTGAACGACGTCCTCAACTTTATTGACCGTGCCCCAACTCAGATCGCGGATGTGCAACAATCCATCGACGCCGCCCAGATCGACAAACGCTCCGAAATCGGTGATGCGGCGAACGACACCGTGCCGCACCTGTCCGTTGGCCAGTTCCGCCCGCAGCTTATCCCGCTGCTCGGCGTATTCCTTTTCCAGCGCCCGCCGCCGGCTCACGATGACGTTCTTGTTCCGCCGATCGAGCTCCACCACCTCGCAACGAATCACTTGATTGAGCAGGATCGAGACGTCCTTCATCGGGTTCACATCGACCTGAGAACCCGGCATGAACGCCCGAATGCCCTTGAGATCGAGTTCCAGCCCGCCCTTGATCACCCCGGTCACACGGCCCTCAACCAGGTGACCCACAGCCAGGTTGGTCCACGTCGCCCGTTGAATCGCGCCCTTGCGGCTGAGAATCAAGAGACCTGTCGATTCGTCGAAGCGGTCCACGACCACGTCGACGCGACGCCCGACTTCGATTGGCTCCTTCTTCCCGAACTGCAAGCGCGGGACGACCCCTTGCTGCTTCGGTCCGAATTCGACGAACACGTCGTCGTCGGAAACGCCCGCGACGGTGCCGGTTAGCTCCGTGCCCGGCGCCGCCCCCTCCCCACGCATCGTCCCGCCGCTCAGTTCGGCCAGGTCACGCGGATCCATCGCCGCCATTGCCTCCGCCACTTCGCGATCGATTTGCGCTCGCGAAGGCGAGGATTCCGGCGGCGCCGCGGGTGCGGCCAGGGAACCTTCGAACATCGGCCGGGCGGAGACGGTATCCGCTTGGGCGTTTGGGTCAGGAGCGTTGGTCATGACAACTGCTTTCTTCGACGCGACGAACAGATGAACCAGCGGTATATCGTCAAGAAGTTTCGCGGGCACGAAGTGCCGGATTCCCCACGCGGGCGGTGCCATCGACGGGATCGAAGGGGCTTAACGCGAAGACGGCCCCCACCACCAACGACCGGATATCACCGGTCCCGTTCCTCCACACATTACTCCGCCCCGGTGGCGCCACCGCTTACTCTCCCACCGACATCGCGCCACCGATTATGACGATCGTGCGAGTTTCTAGCCAGTAGCGGTCCGTAAGTCAAGCATTTCCATCACTCCAGCGGCCCACGGACCGGTAAGATCGCGGCGGCGCGACATAACGGCGGCCGCCGCGTCTTTAACTGGCGATTCGACCGGCATTTGAATAAGATGGCGGTTTGCGCGGCGTTCGCCGTGCCTAACAAAAACACCGTTTGAGCGTGGATGGAACGACGCTTGTCGAAAAAACAGGCCAAAACGCATGGAACGCCCGCGCCGGATCAATCCGCGCCGTACACAGGCCAGAAGCCCGCGGCGGGGGCTTCGCGCTCGGGCGACCCGCCCGCCGGTCGCGGTTGGCTCAAAACGCATGGGCGGGACCTCCGATTCCTGCTCCTTTTCGGCCTCATGATGCTCATCTACTACATCGCCTCGACCACCAAGGCGGTGGATGAGCGGTTCGTACCCTGGTACTTACTTAAAACAGCCGAAGTTTCCGGATGGATCGTTGACAAGGGCGGTTTCGAGGGGCTCGAAGTCAAGGACAAGTCGCTGACCTCGAAACGCGGGACGATCACAGTAGAGCGTGGGTGCGACGCCATCGCTCCAACAGCGCTGTTCCTTTCCGCGGTTGTCGCGTCGCCCGCTCCATGGCTCCTGAAAATCCCCGCCCTTTTAGGCGGAACGTTGATTTTGATGGTGGTCAACGTCCTGCGCATCATCACCCTCTTTCTCACGCGGGTTTTCTGGGCCGCCGCTTTCGACGTGATGCACCTGGATATTTGGCAGTTCCTCTTCATTCTGCTCGCCATTCTCTTATGGGCGCTGTGGGCCTCATGGACCACTCGACAGGTCAAGAAACGAGCCGATGTTCGAACCTAAGACGATCGTCCGCTTTGCCGTCACCGTGACCGTGATCTACGCCGTCTTGACTTGGATGTGGCAATGGTCGCCGTTTGAGCGCGGCTATTCGTCCTACTTTCGCATGATGGGTAATTCGGCGTTTTCCCAGTTTTGGTTCTGGCCAGAGGCGAAAGTGCGCTTCCTCGACGCCGAAGCGCCGGGGTTGATCGATCGCATCAATTCGGTGTTACCGGGCAAGCTGCCGCCCGGCTTTGAGCCGCCCCGAGCCCAAGGCGTGCGGGACACGATGCTGGTGCTGATGAACCGCGAGGTTCCGGAAGTGCCCGGCCTTCTGCGCACGAGTTCGCGGATCATCGGTTATACGCCGACGGCCGTTATGTTCGCTCTGGCTCTTGGAACACCGGTCGCGTGGAAGCGCCGCGGGTGGGTGTTGGTCTGGGGCATGTTTCTCGTGCACGTGTTCATTCTCGTTCGGCTGACGGTGCTGATTCTCAATGGCGGTTTCGCCGACGGGGCGAAAAGATATGCCCTGTTCCGGCCCGGGCCGTTCATGACCAATGTACTCGATCGCGTGGACGTGGTGCTTTGCGACGACCCCACGTTTTCCTATCTCGTTTCGGGGGTGCTCTGGGTTCTGGTCCTCATCGGCTTTGAAATCTGGACCAGCTTCCGCGCTCGGCGTGCGAAAGTTCCCGCAGTCCGGAGCAACAGGAGATAAAAGAGAGAACGGAGAAGAGGTTCTTTGGTTGCTTCAATACTCCGCTCGTTCACTTCCCCGCCGGCTCCCAGATAATCTGGCGCGCGGGGAAAATTGGACCCTCCGTGCAGCAAAGCCAATAGCGCCAGGCTTGCGGGTCCGCCGGGTCTTGAATGGGCACGACGCACGATTGGCACATCCCCGTGCCACAGGCCATGTTCCGCTCCATGCACACGTGACACTCAATTCCCCGCGCCCCGCAGTCCTCGGCCACGAAGCGCATCATCCGCTCCGGTCCGCACGTGTACACCACCACATCATCCACCCGCGCGGGGTTCGCCCGATGATAGGCGGTCAGTGCCGCCCCGATGTGACCGCGAAAACCCAGCGTGCCGTCGTCCGTGCTGACAACCGCTGGCACTCCGTGGCGGGCGAACTCGGCGGCGGACATCGTCGCCCGAGTCGCGTCCGCCGCGGGCAAATTCAAGTCATCGAGGGTCATGGCCAGGAGATCGCGGCTCTGTGCCCCGCAAAACGCAATGACCTGCTTACCGGCGCGGCGCAACGCTTCCGCCAGCCAGAGCATGGGCGGCAATCCGACTCCGCCGGCCACCAGCCACGCCATCGATTTTCTTGGGTCGATGGGAAATGCATTCCCCAGCGGTCCCAGCACACTGAGTGAATCACCGGGCGCGAGCGTGCGCAACCAGCGCGTGCCCTTGCCGACCACGCGATAAATGATTTCGATTTCGACGCCGCCCGTCTCGCGGCGCAGACCCGCGATGCTGTATGCCCGTCGGAGCATGGGAACAGCGGCCGCATCCATCACCGCCGAACCGGCTTCAGGTGCACCCTCATCCCAAATGCGATAGCCGTTTGTTTCGGTGCGAACGGGACTGACGTGAACGAACTGTCCCGCCTCGGCGGGCAGGAATTGATCGACCTTCATCACCAATCGAAAGTGATCGCGACACAAGGCGATGTTGCCGATTGCCCGCGCTTCTTGGACGAAACCGGCGGCGCGTCGTTCTGGAACTTCACACCCCATGGGAGTTGTTGGCATATATAAAAACTTCCGGGATCGAAGCCTAAGCCCGATCCCGGAAGTCCGCCACGGCTAAAGAAGCCGCATATCGTGTTGTCCAACGCCGCACAATCAAACGTTGGTCTCTCTCGACCCAAGAAATCCAATACGCTCCGACGGCTTGTATCTCCGCGATCGGGGAACGTCAAATCATCGAAGGAGATAGGCGCAGCCATAGAGTCCATAAGTACATAATAATCAATCAGTTACGATTCGGATCGCTGCGATTGTAACTTCTCTCTGACCCCCTGTTAATTCTGGGGGCCACGTCGGCTCTCTCTCCAATCGGCGTTCCCGGCGCTGGATTCGACACTTGCCGATACTCCATACTTTACTGGCCTTGTGGGGGACCACCGATCGGGGCGAGTCAACGGCCGGGCGACATTCGATTTCAGCACGGCGTTCGAACGCAAACCGAAGTGAACGATCTCAAAGGCGCTGGCCGGCGCCGTTGCTTTGGTCCGCGCGCAGCGACGCGACCACAGGGCACCGCGGCAACGCGGAACAATTGAGCAACGCGCCAGTGGGCTGACCGGCAACGCTCCGCCACAACACATGAGCACCGGTTGGCCCGCTTTTTTTGAGCCTGCCGACCGTCGTCATTGCCAAGGCCTAAACAAACTCAAGCGCTCCATGTTATCATAGCCGGCGGTTGACGGTCCTCCGCATCCCAGAGGTATCCGCGTTGTGCGGGCAGGCTTCGTCAATCGAATCAGGAACTCGCTTGCAGCCCCAAACTCCAACTCCGGACACGGATCCGACTGATCTCACTCCCGACCTTGTCGCGCGTTTGAGAAGCGGCGACGCGGAAGCGGACCGGTTACTTCAGCGCCTCTATCGTGATGCGCTGCTGCGATTTTGTTGGGGCTACCTTGGCCGCATGGACGACGCCGAAGACGCCGTTCAGGACGTCTGTTGCAAAGTGCTCACCGCCCCGACGATCCCGGACCGATTCCGGCCATGGCTCTATCGCATTGCTCGAAATCATTGCCTGAATCTGATCCGCGACCGCGCGGCCAGGAAGGACGGCGTACCGCTGCCCGATCCCTCCATGCTTCACGAGACGTTGACCGGGCAATTGACGCGGCTGGTGCGCGACGAGATGCAAACTCGGCTGGCCGAGTTGGTGCGAACGCTTTCGCCCGAACAAGGCGAAGTCTTGCGCCTCCGCTATGTAGAGGGCCTGTCGCGCGCCGAGATCGCCGAGGTTTTGGAATTGGAAGAAAAGCTCGTCAAATCGCGGCTCTTTGAAGGACTCACGCAGTTGCGTGAATACGCGGCACAGTTGAAAGACACCTAATTCGACAATTAGAACCACGATCCCGATGGGACCGGGATAGCAGCCGCATCAACAACGGCGTGCCCGCTCAATCATCTCGTGCCCCTCTCACGTGTTGTGTACCCCTAGCCCCTTACCGTCGCCCCCTATGGAGGGCCTCCCCAATCGCGTCGTCCAACTTGCCGGCAACCCTGATGTTGCTGGGGAAAACGGTAGGTCATCGTTCGGTTTTGAAGCGAACCGATGACCCGCTGATTCCATTACCCACGATCATCGTCCGAAATCGGAGCGCACCCGGCCACGCCACGAAGGCGCTCCGTAGTTCAGCGAGAAACTCCATCGGTCAGAACGCCTTGCGGTATCGAAAGCCCGCTCCCTCATCCGCCAAAGGCGGACGGTACTGATCGGAGCCAACCTTGGCGGGAATCGGGGTGTTTGACTCCGGATGCCCGTCCGAGGACACTTCAATCGGCCCATCCGGCCAAATCATGCGATCTTTCTTCAGACAACCCGTCGTTGATGTCATGGCGTGCCTCGAACGCCTCGTTTTGCCGGCGCGATCCCGGCGACCGGCGGGCGTACTCTTCGTCGTCCTGGTGTCGCTCATTGTCACCTGGTTCGTCTACGTCCCCATCCACGAATTGCTGCACGTGGGTGGCTGCGTCTGGACCGGTGGAGAAGTGACCCGGCTGGAGCTTTCGCCGCGGTACGGAGCGGCGTTCTTATCAAAAATCTTCCCGTTCATCGTCTCCGGCAGCGATTATGCCGGACAACTCAAGGGCTTTGACACCAAAGGCTCCGACCTTTGCTACCTGGCCACGGACTTTCTGCCGTTCGTGTTGACCATTCTGATCGGCGTCCCGTTGGTCAAGCTTGCCGGTCGGAAGCGCCGCCCGATCCTGTTCGGCATGGCCGTTGTCGTTGGGCTGGCCCCCTTTTACAACCTGCCGGGCGACTACTTCGAGATGGCCTCGATCATTGTCACCCGGGCGGTCACCATGAGCGGAGCGAACCCGCCGGCGTTCGTCGGGATTCGGTCGGACGACGTGTTCAAGCTGGTGGGGCAATTGATGGAACAACCGGGGGAGCTTGGGCTTGTCGGGGCGGGGCCGATTGCCGTGGCCGCCCTGCTGATCATCGTGGCCGTCGGTCTGTCGATCCTCCTGGCGTTTGCCACCTATTGGGCGGGTCATTGGTTTTCGAGGCTCGTACTTCACCGGTATTCACCTTCCCCGGTTGGCTCCCGGACGCGGGCGGGGTGATGGCTTCGGCCTCAGCCGCCTCAAAACTGCGCTTTCCGAAAAAGGTTTTGAGCTCTCAAAGCGAGTATTTATTTAATTCCGGTATGCTATCCAGCTTCAATGCAATGGCTGACAAATCCCTTTTAGCACTTTTTCGTTGTCTACAGCTGGGTTGCGTGTTATCTTTAGATTGTCGATTTCGGTTTAGCGGCTTGTGGGCGCTGGGATTGGCCGCTTCAGCGAAATCGAGAAGGCCCGCCAAGTCAGGCGGCACGTCGCTCGGATATGGTAAGGTCCGAGAGGGTGCTGGCCTCCTTTGGCAAGCGAACAAACGGGTTCGTTGCCCGGATGATTGTGCCTGCGCGCCCATGAGACATAAGGGTTCCTCCTACTCATGGTTTGCGGCCTTCGCCAATCACGATCTCCCCGGTAGGCAGGCTCGTCGGTTGAAACAGCGGTGCTCGACGGCTCCTAAGTCGGCGGTCATCGGACCCCCGTCTTGGAGCGTTGACAACTCCCTCCGGTGTTGCACCCGGTGGTCGCGGTTGATTCGCAGCGTCTAAGCGCGTGCGAAGATCGGTCACTTTTTCGCGAACAGCTCAGTTCTTTCAGCACGGGAGTCGGGACACGGGAGTCTCGGATGTCTGAACACGGCATCTTTCGGAACGGTGATTGGGTTCCGCTGGATCAACCCTGCCCGTTGCCGCGGGAGGCGTGGCCACGGATCGCCGCCGCTTTTCACCTGACCGAGCGGGAGGTGGAAGTGGTGCGGGGTTTGTTCGAAGGTGATCGGCAAGGGATGATCGCGCGGCGGTTGGGAATCTCCGCGCACACGGTCCACACCCACCTTGGCCGAGTGTACAAAAAACTAGAGGTCACCAACCGCAGCGGTTTGTTTCTGCGGGTTTTTTCGGCCTTTGTGGAAGGTCCGGCGCCCGGCCA
>Ga0137430_1000572_pt1 | contig 10408 bp, 6 predicted proteins | sample EasRivERMZT754_2_FD_104651 | JGI IMG/M metagenome (GOLD analysis project Ga0137430, IMG submission 104651) | Soil microbial communities from meander-bound floodplain in the East River, Colorado, USA - East River MetaG ERMZT754_2 | ecosystem: Environmental > Terrestrial > Soil > Floodplain ...
GAACCAACCCCCGCCGGCGTTGCGGCCTGCAACGTCGGCATATGCCCAATTGATCCGGAATGGACCGGTGGAATCGCGTTCATGGCTTCTTTCCCCTATCCCGTGTATCGCGGGATTCTCGGACGAGCGCTCTTGAGGTTCGCGCGCTCACCCCAAAACGAATCAAGGCATAAACCCAGCCCGTGCGGGAGCACGATCGCCGCCCCGCGCCCTAAATCATTCGCCCTTCAATGAGTTACCGAGCCGATTCTCGCGGGATTGCCGACGTGCGTTTGTACCGCCGTGTTGTCCCTAAGCATCACCCGGAGGACGTTTGGGCCTAAGATTGGACAGGCGACCTTATGGGTCGATTGCCCGAGCCGTTGTGCGATTGCAGAAATCCGCGGGTTCCCTTCGGCGTAGGCTCCATTGATTCTCACTCGGAACTTATTAGGATGCACAAAACGGGGACTCTGCGACGTCGTCGTCAACTTGCTCGCTTCGCCGAATCAGGTCCGCCCAACGGATGACTTGGCGTACCCGACGAAGTTGCAATCAGGATGCGGTGCCCGATCGACGAACGGCACCACGAGGTTCCCCCAAGTAAAGGCGCCGACCGAACGAGATGTACACCTTGGAGTCGCCAGCGAAAGCGGTCGCCGTTTCGGTGAGCGCCCCCGCCAAAATCAATCTCTCCTTGCAGGTCATCGCCCGCCGTGACGACGGCTTTCACGAGATTTCATCTCACGCCGTTGGCATCGGCTTGTGCGACATCGTCCGCGTCCGACGCCTGAATCAGCCTCAGATCACGCTGTCTTGCGACGATCCGACGCTCGCCGGCGAGGATAACCTGGCCCACCGAGCGGCCGCCGCGCTGCGGAAATCCAGCGGATACGCCGCCGGTGTTCACATCGACTTGCTGAAACGAATACCCGTCGGTGGCGGGCTGGGTGGCGGAAGCAGCGACGCCGCCGCAACCCTACGGATCTGCAACGATTTGTGGGACCTGAACCGATCCGCCCCCGAGCTGACCCGCATCGGGGCAGGCCTCGGCTCCGACGTGCCCCTCTTTTTCCACTTACCCGCCGCCCTGATGTCCGGGCGTGGCGAACACGTTCACCCGGTCGCCCTTCGGTGGACCGGTTGGGCCGCTCTCGTCTTTGTGGGATGTCACGTCTCGACGGCCGAGGTTTACGGCGCCTGGCGCCCAGCCGACGCCCACCTGCGGGCCACTGATCTCCAGGGCCAATTGGCGGCCGCGGCCACCGCTAACGAACTGACGCCCCTGCTGTACAATGATCTCGAAGCCGCCGTGTTCCGCGTTTCGCCCCGGGTGGCTCAAGCTCACCATCGGCTGAACAATGCCGGATGGGGATCATGGCGGGTGAGTGGCGCCGGTTCGGCGCTGTTTCGATTGTTTGACGACCAAGAGGAAGCCCTCACCGTGTCCACCCGGGTTGAACGAGAACTCAGCTTGTGTACTACTGTGGTCCAAGCACCTGTGTCCATGCCTGAAATCAAACATGAGGAGAACTGAATGGAAATCTCGGATGTTCGCGTCAAGTTGATTAACGATTCCGCCGACCGCCTGAAGGCCGTCTGCACCGTCACCTTCGATGGCGAGTTCGTCGTCCGCGACGTGAAAGTCGTTGACGGGACCAACGGGCTCTTTGTGGCCATGCCGTCGCGAAAGCTTTCGGTCCATTGCCCCAAATGCCGTCACAAGAACCATCTTCGTTCGCGATTCTGCAACGATTGCGGCGCCCGCCTTCCCGCGGGAGCCCCACCGGCGGAAGGCGACGGTAGGTCGCGCATGCACCGCGATATCGCCCACCCCATCACCACGGCTTTTCGCGAGCAGCTCCAAGCCCGAGTGATCGAGGCCTTTTTCGCGGAGAGCGAGGAGGCCCGCGATCCGAACTACATCGCCCCGGACCTCGATGAGGCCCAAGAGGTGGTCCAAGAGCCGGAGGAGAATTCCGAGGATTCCGAGTCGATGGTTCAGCCCACCGGCGAAATGACCGAGTACGACTCCATCATAGCCGGCCTGCGCGGCGGAAACCGCGAGCGGACCTTTGCACCAGAGGAATCGCGACCGCGCGGTCGAGACCAACGCGAACGAGAACAGGATCGGCCTCGGCCGCCCCAGGGCGATGGCGGCCGGTTTCGGGAACGGCCGCCGCAGCCCCAAGCCCCTCGCGGCAACCGCAGCGAACCGGGAAACCGGGGTGAACCGGTGACCGCCCCACGCGGCCGCCCACCCGTGCGCCCCGAGCGAGACTCCGCATACTCACGCGGCCCCGCGCCCTCGCAGGAGCGGGTTCCTCAGGAGCGACCCGAACCGATCGAACGGCGCGAGACGACCGAACGGCTCGCCGCTTCCTCGGCGCCCCGCCGCGACGATCGCCCGGCGGAACGACGGTCGTTTGGAGCACCCGAGCCGCGTCCCGAACCCTCGCCGCCGGAGTTCTCGAGACCAAAACCAGCACCTGTGGTCAAGCCGTCGAACACCCCCAAACCGGCACCCCCGGTCGAAGATGACGACGGAGGCTTCGGCGCCGGACTCGTTTAGCACTACAGCGCTAGTTTGCTGGGGATTTGGCCGATGACGATTAGCATATTCAGGCTGCTTCAACGGCCTTTCGCCCCCGAAGGCGGCATTCAGGCCAGGCCTTTTAGGTCTGGTCGACCGGACGCGCAACTCTCCTTGGCTTCAGCCCGTTTTAACGGGCTTTCCAAGGACGTCACCGGAGCCCGATGTAGCGCTATACTGTTCCATGTAGCGCTATACTGTTCCTAGGATTGGTTTCGCCGTGGAGACCAACTTAACTGTGGGACCGACTTTCAGTCGGTCGCATTACATCTGACATGAAAAAAAGCGGCGGACCGAGCGCGATCCTGAATCGCGCTGGTCCGCCGCTGTTTGAGTCAAAACGTTCCTTACTTAGATCACGGCGTCGCTGGCTTGCTCCCGCCGATCAGCCCATCGAGCTGACCCTTCAACGCGGTCTCAAGGTCCTGACGCGCACCCACGTTTACGTGGGCGATCTTCCCGTCTTTTCCGACCACTACCATCGTCGGGAAGCTCACGGCCTTGTACATCTGCCCAACCTTGTTGCCGTCGTCCTTGGCCAACTCAAGCTGGGAGCCGGTGCCCTTGAACACTTCCACGATCTGTTCCGTCGTGAACTCCTGCCGCATCGTCTGCGACACGTTCACAAACCGAACGCCTTTCGCCTCATATTCCTGACGAACCTTCTCGACCGCCGGCATCTGCTTCTTACAGAAGCCGCAGTTCGGGGCAACGAAGTTCAGCACCGTGGCCGGATGATTGGCGAAGTCGTTGCTCGCCACTGCTTTTCCATCCAGCGTCGTGATGGCGAACTCCGGAGCCGGCTTTCCGACTAGTTCCTCGGCCGGACGCTTCTGTGGCTTGGCCGGGTCCGCTGCCGCCGGGGCCGCCGTGGCGAACTGCTGCGGAATCGGCTTACCTTCGATGATCGCGTCAAGCTGACCCGGCAGCCGCGTCTCAAGGTCGGCGATGTTTCCGACGTTGACCGCCTCCACCTTGCCGCTCTTCCCGAGCACCACCATCGTCGGGAAACCGCTTGCATTGAACGCTCCGCCCACGGTGTTCTCATGGTTGATGGCCACTTCACCCGTGTAGCCGGTCGCCTTCAATGTTTCCATGACCTGCTCTTGCGTGAACGGCTGCCGCATGTTCTGGCTCACGTTCACGAAGCGTACGCCCTTCTCCGCGTACTTCTTGCGAATCTCCTCCATCCGCGGAATCTGCTTCTTGCAATACCCGCAGTTCGGGGCGAAGAAATTGAGGATCGTCGCCGGCGAATTGGCCAGCTCGGCGTTATTCAACTTCTTTCCATCCAGCGTGGAAACGTCGAACGACGGCGCCGGCTTGCCCACCAGGCTCTCGGGCGTCGCCCGTGGCGGCTGCTTTTCCGCGACCGGCTCCGCCGGAGGCGGCGGCACCGGCTTGCCCGCCAGCATCGCGTCGATCTGACCCTTCAACCGAGTTTCCAGATCGCCGATGTTGCCGATGTTGACCGCTTCGACCTTTCCGGTCTTTCCGACCAGAACCATCGTCGGGAAGCTCTGGGCGTGGAAGAGCGGACCGACCTTATTCTCAGGATCGTAGGCCAGTTCGCCCTTGAACCCGATCTCGTCCACCTTCGCCTTGGTGTCTTCCAGCGAGAACGGCTGCCGCATGGTCTCGGCCACCGCGACGAACCGCACGCCCTTGCTCTCATATTCCGTGCGCAACGGCTCCAAACGCGGCATCTGCTTCTTGCAGAATCCGCAGTTCACCGCGAAAAAGTCGAGGATCGTGACCTTGTCCTTGAACGCTTCGTTATTCAGCGGCTTGCCGTCCGTCGTCGTGAACTCGAAGGTCGGCGCCGGCTGACCCACCAACGCATCCGCCGGACGCTGCTGGGGCTTGGCCGCCGCCTCCTGGGGCTTGGCCGCCCCGATGACCGGGATCTTGATCTCCGCCTTCTGCGGGTCATCGGTCTTCAGGACGATGTTCTTTCCCGCCGCGCCCGGATCATAATTCGGCGGCAACTCCACCAGCACGGTGTACGCCTTACCCGGCGTCCGCTCATTGAGCGTCAACTTGATCGCAGCATCGTCCGCCGTCGATTCGAGCAGCTTGACGGGCTTCTCGCCGTAGTTGGTGAATCGGATCACCCGCGACAGACCCTGGTCCGCTCCCGGCGCATTCGACACCGTGATCGACTGCGGCTGCACATCCAAACGCTCCGGCACCGCCGCCCGGGCGATGATCTCCACGCTCTTCTGCTCTTCGGCATTGGTCGTGAGAATGGCCGTACCCTTCATCGTGCCCGCTTCGTAGGGCGGCGCGGCCTTGACGTGCAACTCGAACTTCTGACCCGGCTCCTTGGTGACCAACTCGAACTTGAAGCCGCCGTCTTCCGGCTTGTTGAGCGTCAGTTCCAGCGGCTTCTCGGTATTATTGGTGATGTTCAGCACCCGCTCCTGCGTCTCTTCACCCATGAGGCGGCCGAAGTTGGCGTTGTTCGGGACGATGTCGATGTACTGCTTGACCTCACCGCGAAGCTTCAATCGCACTTCCGGGGTCACGGGGTCGTTCGAAGTGACCGTAATGCCCTTCTCAAACCGACTCGAAAGCTTGCTGGTGTTGATCGAGAACGGAAGCAGGCCCGACTCGCCTGGCGCAAGCGTCCGCGGATACTGCCCCGCGATCGTGCACCCGCAACTCGGCTTGACCTTGGTGATCTCCAGCACCGCGTCGCCCGTGTTCTTAACGCTGAACGAGTGGCTCAAGGTCGGACCGACCCAGACCGAGCCGAAGTCCTTGGTCGTCTCCTCGATCGTGATGATCCCCTTGGGGCCCTTCACGTCGACCGGCTTGACCGCCGGCGCCTGCTCACCTTCGGGTTGCGGCTGCGGTACGACGTTGCCTTCGCCGTGCTCGCCGATCTTCCCGCCCCCCCTCTTCATCAGGTCATCTTTGCTGATCTTGGTCTTGTCGACCGCGACCTCGCCGGCCGCGAAGCTGCTCGCGAACAGCACCGCGAGAAGCGCACGCGCTCCGACCCCGCCCATCATTCTCAACATTGTCTTCGTGTTCATGATCTTGAATCCCTCACAAACGACCGTTCGAAAATCCGCGACTCGGATCAGTCCATTTGACAAAAGGCCGCCCAAAGCATGTGTTTTGAACCCTCGGCCCAGGCGCCTCTCGACAGCATTTCCCGGATGGAAACGTACGTTTCTTATATCGTGAGATGACAATGCTCGGCAATGAGCTAACGCCTATGTTACTGCTGCGTTACCCTCCCCCCGCGCCGGCTCATAACCAACCGTCCGATCACCGGACCGCCTAGAATATCCGCCGATTCATTTTCTCGATTCGCGCTATACCCCGTACGATGCCCCCATGAACCACTCGGCATTCGACGCCTTCATCGGTCCGCTCGCCGGCGTGACCACCTCCGTCCTCTGGACGGCCACATCCCTTTTCTTCACCGCCGCCTCTAAACGACTCGGACCCACCGTCGTCAACGCCACCCGAATCGGCTTCGCGATCCTCTTGCTCGGCCTCACCCACCGCCTGCTCAACGGGATCTGGGTGCCCCATCTCCATACCCGACAGCTCCTATGCCTCGGCTTTTCCGGTTTCATCGGCCTCGCCATCGGCGACCAGGCCCTGCTTACCGCCTTCATGCTCATCGGGCCCCGACTGGCCATGCTCATCATGACCACTTCCCCCCTCATGGCAGCCATGTTCGGTTGGGCCGCGCTCGGTGAAACGCTCCATCCGATGGCCTGGCTCGGAATCGCCATGACCCTGAGCGGCGTGGCCTGGGTCGTGCTCGAACGCCCCAGCGCCTCGGTCGCCGATTCTCACCGCCCGCTCGGACGTGGGGTGTTATTGGCGCTCGTCGGCGCCCTTTGTCAGGCCGGCGGCCTCCTGCTTAGCAAACAAGGCATGGGCCATGGCTGGCTGCCGGACGACCAGCGTCTCGCGCCTCAAACCGCCACGCTCACTCGCATGGTGTTCGCCGGCCTCGGAATGATTCCCATCGTGATCATCAACTACCGCTGGGAACGGCGCGCCCGCGTGAATGGAATCGTTCCGCGGCGCGATGGGAACCACGCGCGTGACCCCTCCAACGGCAACGACTCCTCCCGGCTAGCCCTCACGGATGCCCCCGCCGATGTGCAATGCCCCAACGGGGCATCGTCCTCCGACTTGCAGTGCCCCAACGGGGCATCGTCCTGTAGCCCAGGGTTGCCCGCTACTGCGGGCTACCCTGGGTCAAAGGTTGGTATGCACCAACAACCCCATCGGGGTTGTGACCCGACTTTTCGGAGTAATGAAGGTCCGCCGATTTGGTCACGAAACCCCCGGGGGAATCGCTCCACCGGCTTGGCGCTTGCATGTTGCGGCGCCGTGACCGGCCCATTTCTGGGCGTGTGGTGTTCCTTGGTGGCCACCGACCGAGCGCCCTTGGGCGTCGCTCAAACGTTGTGCAGCTTGGCCCCGGTCTTCCTCCTCCCCGTGGTAATGGTCTTCCACAAGGAGCGAGTCAGCCTTCGCGCCGCCGCCGGCGCTGTCATCGCCGTTTCCGGCTCGGCATTGCTTGTCGTCCGTGGATAAGTAGCGACATGGAAGGGCTCCCGCGGTGCATGCGCCGGCCAACCCGGTTCGACGGCCGCAAGGTCAGATTAACCCTCGTTTTTGGCTGTTCACGCGGGTTGTGCACGAATTTGATTGATTCAGCAATCGTTCAGCCTTATCATACTTGAACTCTACGCTCTGCTTATCGGTGCTCGGGGTGTAGTCCACACAAACTGAGGGGGTATGCACAAACCGAAGCTGTTCTGCCGACTGGCCGCGATCTTGGCCACCATCAACTTGGCGGCACAAGGCGTTATCGCCGATGGTCCGCTCGTGGGTTGGGGCTTCAACGGCCAGAACGTTCCCGCGGGAACGTTCATCGCTATCGCCGTCGGCTTCAACCATAGCTTGGCGATCCGCTCCGACGGCACGCTGGTCGGCTGGGGTGCCAATAATTTTGGCCAAGCCACTGTCCCGCCCGGGACCTTCATCGCCGTGGCCGCCGGACAGTACCACAGCGTGGCCATTCGCACCGACGGCACTCTGGAGGGCTGGGGCAAAAATGACTATGGCCAGGCCGATGTCCCCGAGGGAACTTTTATTGCAGTGGGTGCCGGGGAATCCCACTGCCTGGCCATTCGAATCGATGGGACGCTCGAGGGTTGGGGCTTCAACCAATACGGGCAGACCGACGTGCCCGCCGGGACGTATATCGCCGTCGCACCCGGATACAAGCACAGCCTCGTCCTCCGCAGCAACGGTACGCTCTATGGTTGGCGCGAGAACACCTTGGGCCAGATCAGCGTTCCTCCGGGGACGTTTGTCGCCCTCGCTTCTGGGAGGAACCACGGCGTGGCCATCCGCACCAACGGCACGCTCGCGGCGTGGGGCGACAATACCTCTGGCCAAACCGTCGTTCCTTCGGGGACGTTTGTAGCGGTAGCCGCCCGCGAGAACTACAGCTTGGCCATCCGCACAGACGGCACCCTCGTGGGTTGGGGCCAAAACCAATATGGCGAACTTGACGTTCCTCAAGGGGTGTTTACCCACGTCGCTGCTGGCTATGTGCGTTGTCTAGGGATCGGAGTGCCGGGTTCGTGCTGCGACACCAATGGTCTCGATCAAGGCTGCACGGACGACGTGTTGCAGACGGATTGCATCGGCCTCGACAAGGTGTTCGACCTCGATATGTGCGCCGACCTCGCGTGTGAGTGCGTTCCGCTCTGCAATTCGGACCCTTTCTCGTGTGGAGATGATGGGTGCGGCGGCTCCTGTGGAACGTGCGACGACAACATCGCTTGCACGCTGGACAGTTGCGGGCCGGACGGTCGATGCATCTTCACTCCCAACAACAACGCATGCAGCGACGGATTGTTTTGCAACGGCTCGGAGCGGTGCATCGCTGGAATCGGCTGCCGCCCCGGTCCCCGTCCATGTCCGGGCGTATGCCACGAGGCCACACGAACCTGCCGCAATCCCAACCCCTCGCTCCGTCCCCCGCCCACAAACCCCAAGCAGCCCTAGCCCAGGTGATCGCCGGGGATTCTACTCGCGGGGCGTGCCCCCCTCTTGAGCAACTCTGCCTGAGAGTTGATGGGCCTTGCCGGAAGTCGCAGGTTAAGACGTGACCAAGCATGTTAGTCGTATTCTTGGCACAGGCAGTAGTAAAACTCACAAATCGCGCAGTTCGAACATACAGGTAGCCCCGAACAATGCGTGACAAATCCCCACGGGCTGCATCGATACTCTGCGTCGACCCTATCAAATGCTTCGATGACTTTGCCACTGCAATTGCGAAGACAACAACCACCGGAGTAAGGACCGCAGAGCAGAAGGCAACCAAACTTCCTTGTCGAACATCCCGACTCACCCCATGTGGGCCAGGGACCGTTGGCCGTGCAGGGAACTCGATAAGCGTCCGATAGATCAACGTCGCCATCTAGATCGACGTCGAAGCTTGTCAGGCATTCATCGCCGAGCGGAAGTGCTTGGCCAGACCCCCCAATGCAGACTTGGAGGGCGGCCACGTCGCGCAGATCAACGTCTCGGTCCCCGTCGGCGTCGCCGGGGCGAGGACGAAATCCTACGGCTGCAACCGGCACCGACAGAACCAAGATGGCCGGTAGACACGTCGATCGCATGGAAATCGGCAGCCTGAGGGCGCTTCCCCTTCCCCTGAAACACGCGCAAGACAATATCGAATTGCCCATCGGCCGCCAATGAGTTCAAGGAACCATGACCCTCCTCCGTTCTGTCTGTTAGGTCCTGTTGGCTTTGATTCCCCAACTTCGATCTTCGCCCTCCTACTCACACGGCGTCGGCAGCGTGTACGGATACGGAAATCCGCTGAACGCCGACACGCACACGCTCACGTCACCAAAATTGGCCGTTCGGTTGGGGACGTTCGGAATCCCGGGGCCGGTGGGGCCGGCCAGGTCCGCCCGCGGGACCGTCACCGCACCCGCGACTCCCTGGAACTTGGACACGATTCTCGAAATGTCGCCGAAGTTCGGCTGGCCTCCACCCGTGTATTCCGCGTACGGTTCGAACACGTCGCCCCACCGAACCGTCCAGACCGTAAACGGCGCCGAGTAGCAACCCGGGTCGTTCAGGTCCGCGCACGTGTCATCCACCACCTGCACCTCATAAACCGAACTCGGGACGACCTCCGACCCGGAAACATGCAAAACCCAGGGCACCGTGCTCCAATCGCGGAATTCCGGCGTACACTGGAGGCTGGCCACGTCGATGTTCGCGGCTGGTGCGTCCGACGAAGACGCCGGCGCTCCCACCCATCGGAAGCCTCCTTCCGAGGCCGTGAAGTCCGGACTCCCCGCCGTCGGCGGATCGGGATGGTGTAGTGACACGAGCTTGACACGGATTGCCTGCGTCGCCGCCGTGCTGCTCTCGGTTAGCTTGCGCGGAAAGAACGAGATGTATCGGCTCTTGGGAACCGAGTAGAGTATGCCCGACACCACCCCATCGGGAAACTTCGCCGTGTGGATGTTGGCGTAGAACTCCGCCCCGGCGATCGCTTCAACCTCCTGAGGCACCAGGTTCCATGTGCCGACCATGGGATTCCCCGGGGTGTTCAATGTGACCACCACCGGACCGCCGGGTACTTGCCCGCACGCATCGGGTAGATGATGGAGGTGCGCGAAAGTGATGTTCATGATGCTTGGATCGTACTCCACGCGATATGTCAGCACGTTCGTGTTCGTATCAATGCTGAATGAACCCCAACCCAACTGAGGGGCGCCCGATCCGGAACAGACGCCGTCCATGTAGGCGGCGAAATCCAGC
>Ga0137430_1000582_pt1 | contig 10345 bp, 5 predicted proteins | sample EasRivERMZT754_2_FD_104651 | JGI IMG/M metagenome (GOLD analysis project Ga0137430, IMG submission 104651) | Soil microbial communities from meander-bound floodplain in the East River, Colorado, USA - East River MetaG ERMZT754_2 | ecosystem: Environmental > Terrestrial > Soil > Floodplain ...
CGGCAGCTCACGAGAACCTAGTTCTCGGATCCTCAAACTTTTCAGTTTGAGTGATTTGAACAAATCCTAAATTAAACGCTCTCGGCAGGATTTGAACCTGCGACCCCCTGCTTAGAAGGCAGGTGCTCTATCCAGGCTGAGCTACGAAAGCTTAGACAATTATTTCAACCTGGGACAATTTATAAAGATATCCACCTATAAAACCAGATGAAATTTAATATCACTTTCTTGGGGACCGGTCAGGCAATACCAACGGCATCAAGGAACCATATCTCAATATTTATATCAGGATTTGGAGAGGGGATGCTATTTGATTGTGGTGAAGGAACCCAAAGACAGTTTAGAAAGGCACAGATAAGCGCTACCAAGATAACAAGAATCTTCCTCAGTCATTGGCATGGAGACCACGTTCTGGGCCTTCCTGGTTTAATTCAAACTCTCAACTTATCCAATCAGAACAAGACTCTTGAAATCTACGGCCCAAAGGGAACAAGGAAGAACATTGAAGAAATGTTGAGAGTATTTCCTTCCCATCAAAAGATGAAGATAAATGTAAACGAAATAACAAAGGGAAAGGTCTTTGAAAACAAATTCTTCTCAATAGAATCTTCTCAAATGTCTCATACAATTCCATGTTTAGCATATTCAATAGTGGAAAAAGATCAATTTAGAATTGATAAGGCAAAGTTAAAGAAATTAAAGATTCCTAACTCTCCTATAATTGGAAAGTTAAAGGAAGGAAAGGACATATCATTCAACGGAGTAAAGATAAAGGCAAAGTCTCTAACAAAATTTGAAAAGGGAGTAAAGATAACAATCTTATTTGATACAACTCCAAATGAAAACGCCCTCCATCTCTCTAAGGAATCAGACATTCTAATCTGTGAGTCTACCTACGGAGATAAGGAAGAGGAAATTGCAAAAGAATACAAGCACATGACTTCCAGACAGGCAGCCCAAATGGCAAAGAAATCAAAATCAAAGAAATTGATCCTTACTCATTTCTCTCAGAGATATGAAAACAATGAAAAAGAGCTTCTGAAACAAGCATCAGAAGTATTTTCAAACACCCATCTCACAAACGATTTAGATAATTTTTCGATATAGAGATAAATAAGCAAATCATTAGAGTTTCAACTAAGTTCAAATCAATATTCTCTAGATGAGCTAAATCTCTAGTAAAAGTTAAAGCTCAATCCTTATTTCTTTGAAGCTGTCGATGCTGGGGCAATAAAAGCAATTGTCGCACCTCTCAAGAAGGTCAATCCTATGCTCCTCTTAACCTCTCCGTTGTGAACTTCTTTCGCATTGTCCAACACAATATTGATGTGTATGTCAAATGCAAGCAAAGTTCCTACAAGCTGCTTGTCATCGTTCAACTGCACCAAAATCTCCTTTCCCTTTGAGTTGTTCAAAAGGTCTAGAGGTCTTTCGATTCCGTTAACCATAATGGTTAATTATGCGGGGACTTTTTAAACTTTTAGTCTACATCTCCAAAAACAAAAGTTTAAAAAGCAAAATTCACAGAAACTTCTATGAAGATAGGCAAAAAGATATCGGGCGGACTATATCACGCCTCAAGAAAGAGCAAGCACTATGAAGCCGAAGGACAGGCAAGAATAGTCAAGCTTGGAGGTATCAGAAGTAAGAATATGAGAACAAGGGGCGGAAATATAAAGACAGTTCTATTAACAGCAGATGTTGCAAACGTTTTCAATCCTAAAACAAATAAGACGCAGGTTTCAAAGATAACCAATGTCGTTGAAACACCTTCAAACAGATTCCTTGCAAGGCAGAACGTTCTTCAAAAGAGCGCAATAATTGAAACTGAACTTGGAAAAGCAAGAATAACTAATCGCCCTTCACAGGAAGGTCATGTTCAGGCCGTGCTTTTGAATGAGTCTAATTAGTATCAAAATTCGAATTCAGGAGCATGGGATTCTTATTTCTGAGTAAGCATATATTCTTCAAGATAAATCCTTAAAAAGTTCTCTCAACAGATAAATTAATGATTAATGCTACGGCATGTTATCTAAGAGATGGTGAAAACGTTCTCCTCCTCAATAGAAATAAGGGCAATGAAGATATTCATAATGGTCTATATGTTGCCCCAGGCGGTCAGACAGAAAGGGGCGAGAGGGGCATCGATTGTATGCTAAGAGAGTTTGAGGAAGAAACTGGTTTAAAATTACTCGACCCAAAGCTCAGAGCAATTGTAACTTTCTTCAATCAAGGTAGAATACTTGGGGGCAAAGAAAATCCAGAAGATTGGTGTGTTGAATTCTATGAAGCTAATAAATTTTGGGGTGAATTAAAAGCAGAAAATCCAAAGGCAATTCCAATGTGGATTCCAAAGAGCGAATTGTCTAACTTGAGAATGCATGAAGGAGACAGAAGAATAATTGAGTTACTTAGAGAAGATGGAATTTACGAAGTAATCACTCAATATTCTGGTGAAAAATTAACTCGATTTGATTCAAGAAGAGTAGACTAACCCCTCCTCGACAATCACCGAAAGCTTTTTAAAGCTTGCCACATTAAATTCTTAAACCTAACTAAATCTTATAAAACTCAATATGTCCAACGTTAAAAAATGTCCAGAATGCGGAAGCATTAATCTGACTTACGACCCCCAAAGAGGAGAAATTATTTGCAATGACTGTGGTCTTCTTGTCGAAGAGAAGATGGTAGACACAGGTCATGAAGTTCATGCTCAATTTGACAAGGGAGAAAAGAAAACTCGTGGCGGAGCTCCACTAAGCATTCAGAAATTCGACAAAGGTCTTACAACCAATGTAGGAGAAATCTCAGATATTTACAGACTTGAAAGCAAACAGACAAGAAAATTCTTAAGATTAAAGAAATGGCAGGAAAGAGTATCAACAAGCATTGAAAGAAACCTAAGACTTGCAATGGCCGAATTAAGAAGAGTAGCTTCCTTCCTAAGTCTTCCAAAAGTAGTTGGAGATGAAGCAGCAAGGGTTTACAACTTCGTCCTCCAAAGAGGATTGGTAAGAGGAAGGTCAATGGAGTCAGTAATCGCCGCATGCATCTATGCAGCCTGCCGTTCTTACAACATCCCAAGAACACTCGATGAAATAGCAAACTCTTCAGATGTTGAGAGAAAGGAAATAGGAAGAACTTACAGATTCATCATAAGAAAACTTGCAATTAAAGTAACACCCTCTAGTCCCAAGGACTACATTTCAAGATTCGCTTCAATTCTTACCCTCTCTCCAAAAACTCAGAATGAAGCTCTAAAGATTCTTAAGAAGGCAGACATCTCTGAACTAACAAGCGGTCGTGGACCAGCAGGAATTGCAGCAGCAGCCCTATACGTCGCAGCATTAATCAACGATGAAAAGAAGACTCAAAGAGAAGTTGCAGATGTTGCAGGAATAACTGAAGTCACAATAAGAAATCGTTACAAGGAATTGATTGATAGACTTGATTTAACAGACAAGCTAAAGATTAAGGAAGCCGAAGAAAAGGCAATTAAGAAGAAGAAAGCAGAATAATTAATATCACAATTCTATACATTTTTAAACGTCTTTGACTGCCAATGAAAAGGAAAGCTGATAAGAAAAACTTAGTTTTCTTATGCGGGAGTGCCGGAGCGGTCAAACGGACACGCCTTAGGAGCGTGTGGCTTAGTGCCTACGTAGGTTCGATCCCTACCCCCCGCATTTTAATTAAGTTAATTATTTAGAACAATCAGTCAATCCTCTCGCGCCAGAATCGACTGCAAATCCTTCACTCGTTTTTAAAGTACAATAGGACTGCTTAATTTTCAAACTATTAACCAAATCTTTTGAATCAACCCATGTGCTGAAATCCTCATCTCTTATCATGAATGTAGGAGCGCCAGTTTGCCAATTCTGGTCAGTAGTTGTAAAACTTGAACCTTCATCATTTCCTAGATTATAGGGAGGTGCCCTTGCATTGTAATATGCCTTAGCTTTTGAACCCGATTGACTAAATCCAAACCTTGCAATATTTACTAGCATGTCTTGTTCATTCTTAGAGTTCAGCACTTCCTTAGCCCAAGCCTCTTCTGAATCACTCATCAAACCAGTAGGCTGAGCATTACCTTCTAGATCATATACCTGCAAGGTCCCAATATTTATTTTAAAGTTCAATCCTGCATCATCCTTATCAAACCAAGAATTGGAATTATATCTTTGGCGTTCATAGAAGTTTGGCATTGCTACTCCCTGTACTTTGTTAAGATTAGCATTCCATCTAAATACAAATAAGTCATCTCTTCCAGAATACCATGGCGCATCATAATAGAACAATATTTCAGGATATGCTGCTCCCCCATTTTGAGGGTCGAGAGAAGTCTGATCAAGAGATTTCTGATCAGAATATTTTGTTAAACTCGTTAGCTCTGCAGGAGATCCAACTTGAATAACATGGAATTCATCTCTGTTCCCATAAGTCGAACTAGTCGTACCAGCATTTGAATTGATAGAGTAAATGAGAAATAGGTATTTACCTTCCTTTGTAAAGTACTCATTCTCTAATATCACCTCATCTTTCGATGAAGCTACACTCGTACTAAATTGAATTGTACCTGTAAAATAATCTCTCGCTTCAACCATAATAACATTGTAATTGATACATTCGCCTTGAGTATTTATTTCTAGAGAGAATTTTTCATTGACCCCCACAAAATTCTTGTTCAAGGAATAATCTGTTATCTCACAGTCAACATTTGATACAGATGTTGGTGGAAGCACTACTATTCTTTCCTCCTCGCCACTGCCCCTATAGGGTTGAGTGTTCTGCATTGCTGATGAATCCTTCGCAAGAACATAAATATTAAATGAATACTCCCCTTCAGCAGTCGGATTGATTTTTTCAAGATAGACTATTCCCTGACTTATCTGAGAACTGTTCAGAGTAATAGGACTATATGCCATACCTGTGTTACTATTATTACCGGAGGAGGTTGATTCTATGGACAGTCTATTCCAGTTCTTGCACTGGCCAGTTATAGAGACATACATGTCAAATGTCTTATCGAGACTAACGGATTTTGGAACATTGTATCCATCAACAAAACAATCTTGAATTGAAGCATCTGTATTTGAAATGGATGTAGATTCACCAACTTGGAATTTTAAATCCTTGTCAAACCCATCAAATGTCTGTGCATAACGCTGACTCTTCTCGTCGATGTAGAAGAGTTTTATTTCATAGAAATAATTTCCTGCATCATATAGACCAGGCATATTGACTGTCAACCTTCCTGCCCTTGCTTCACTGCTTGTTATTTCTCTTCCCAAACTTCCCCCAACAGCTTCTTCAATTCCACCTTCAAGAGGTTTTATTCTGAATGCAGTTATGTCCATTCTATTGTAATTCTTGCAAACCCCCGTAGTGCTAATGACTAATGGGATACTTTGCCCAACATTGACCTTCTGAGGAGTTGCATATCCCCTTACAATGCAATCAACTCTTGCATCAATTAGCGATGAAGAAACAAGTGAATTAATATTGTCTGTAATTTCTTCATTGAAATTAAATGCATAGAATTGCTGCGAGGCAATTCCAGTATAGAGTCTGACTTTCATATCGGATGCCCTTGCCTTTAGAGATTGTGTTGGAGCCTTCTGTTCTTCAATTATGCTCAATGAATTAATTATATCAATCACTTCAGTAGGACTCACTTGTTGCCTGTTCTTAATTCTCAGAATCAATGAATCAATCTTTGCCTGCTGCCCATCTAGTTCGACCTGAGCCTGAGCAGGGGTCATTTCTTTCAACGCCGAACTCACTGTCTGAATTGTCTCTCCTTCAATTCCCTTATCCTTTATAACATTCTTGACGCTATTCTGGTCCTGCCAGCAAGTGATTTTCTTCTCGCTATCGCAGAAACCAATCGGAGCCCACTTTGCCGTCGCAAGAACTGTATCTCCTCCAGCACTCTGACCAGGATTCTGTGCAGAACACATTCTTACTATTCCCTGCTTGTATAACTCAGGATTTAGATAACCACTTGCAGCATCTTCGAGATTGAAGTCAATTGCAGAGTAGACACTGCTCTCTCCATTAATGCATTGTTCTTCAGTTGTTACCTGCTGTGTTGCCTGTTCTTTGGCATATTGGTCTGACAAATAATTTACTCCAAAGTCCGTGCTCACCTTGTCAAATCCGCATTCATCCTTTCCATTAATATTTACGCAGAGTTGCTTGTATCCCTTCGGGGCAGTAAACTCAATCTTCTGTGAATCATACTTTCCAGCCCCTACAAATCCTTGTCTGACTACAATTCTCTCCTGACTAGAATATAGTCCACTCTGTGGGGGATCTCTCAAATAAATTGTAAAGTAATTTCCCTGGTCCTTTCCAGCGTAAATGTGATAGAACACATTGTATTGAGATGTTGGAGGAACAGTCGCTTCACTGAATGGAATTTCATCAAATTCTGCGTAGAACTGAACAGGACTTTCTGGTTTTATGAGTGCATCAAAGAAATTCGCACTGCTCGGATATCTTGCAGAGACGAATGCCTTGCATACTTCTGCAGAAATATCGTCAGTACTTCTTGCCTTGAATGCAGCAAATGCATTTTGTCCGTAGACTTGAGTGAAGTAATTGAATGACTTATCTGCATTATCCCATGCCTGACCGAAATTACTATATTCTCCTCCACCTCTAGCTCCGCTCCCAGTAACTCCTTCAATTAATTTAGGTATTCCTGCCTTTACAAGCGGAGCCGCTTGTCTCCAGAAGAATTCGCACATATACACAGAGCGAACTTCATCACAGAGTCCAACATATTGACCGGTTTCAAGACTATTCTGAAGACAATCTCGGTGTGCTTTCAAAACACTCACATAAGATTCAAGTCCTGCATGAACTCCAGTAAGACATATTGGAACATAAATTCCCTCCTTAGCATTTGGAAGGCAGAGAGCAATGCTTCCAACAATTCCAGATTGCACAACATCATCAACTCTATAAGTTCCTCCGAGGTCACATCTAGAACTTGGGCATAGAACTGGGTCGCATAAATTAAACATGAGATTGCAGTCACTCGCACTCATGAAGTCCTGGCACTGACTTCCTGGAGTCGTTGCGGCAGTTGCAGCAGTATTCATCATTGTTCCAAGAATTGGAACTTGCCTCTTTCCCTGGTCATATTCTCCAGCCTGTTGGATTGCTTGTTGAGCTCTCTGAATCATTTGTTTTGTTTGATCTGCTGTGAAGCAATAACTTTGGTCGAGTGGAGTTCCTCTGTCTAGATTAATTTGGAAGCATGTGTCTTTATCATCGGAAGTTGAAATGTCAAACTGTTCTCTTCCATCCTTTCCAACATTGCAAATCCAGAAACTCCTTACCTGTCCTGCTTCAGTATATGGAGCAAGAGGTCCATCCTTAGTCCCAACATACCATCCTCTCTGAATATCCAATGGAACTACGGCTGGAAGTCCAGAGTATTGTCCCGTTGTGAAGTACTTCACTCTAGGGTCCTTGAAAGAATTAGAACACTCTGCTTGAGAAGAAGGAACTTCATTGATTGTCCCAATGTTATACTTCTGAAGAACTTCCTGATATTGGCCTTGAGAATATGCTTCAGCACTAGTTCCATCAGGGCTAATTACTCTCAACGCACCACTCTGTTCTGAAATGCTCAATTCACCGCTACTTCCCTTGGCTACAGGAACTGCAAGAACCTTTCCATGCAAATCAGGCCCAGGTTGAGTCAAAGCAAGTCCTGCAGCAACAGGAAGGAAAATATATTGCCCTGCTGGAAGTCCAGCGGGGGCATTCCCTGAAGTAAAGTCATATTTTCTTGCAGTGATTGTTCTACCATATCCTACTTCAGTTACTTGAATTCCGCTCAATGCTCCGCCAAAACTTGCCGTCGTCAATCCAGGTTGCTTTGCAACATAAGTTAGTGAATTTTGAATCCTCTGTCCACCAAGACCATTCTGAATATCTCCACCATAGACTCTTGAAGCAATCATCATCTTCTTTGCTTCATCAATTGTGAATGAGCCATTTCCATAAGCATTCAACGGAGTCTTATCATCTGAGAAAACTCCATTACTCCCGTAGATGGGTTGCTTAACTCCATCAACTTCAATATTCTGACTTCCAATACTCTTCATATCCTGTGTAAAGTCATTCTGTATGAATTCCCTCTGCGCATTCAGCTGCCAGTTTCCGCCATCATTCTTATGAGCTTCATAAGCTGCATCCCACTTTGCATTTACCGCTTCTTCTGCTGTCTTCCACTTTGTTACATCCGTCTCAATTTCATTATTCTTCTGCAAGAGACAATAATCCAAATCCTTGTATGTTTGAGGGTCATCGGCAATGAGTCTATTGCATCTTTCAACCCACCCATTGGGGCCCCTCATTACTTCCTGTCTCGCACTAGCCCCTCCACCCGTATTTGCAACAAAATTCTTTAGGAATAATGCAGTGCTTCCGACAAGACATGCAGCCTTTCCCGTCTCTACTGCCTTTCCAAGATTGTCATTGATTGTAGTCCACTTCTTGATGCTTTCGTTAATATTTGCAATCATCTCTTCAGTCTTATCTGTAGAAATTTTAATTCCCCTCTTTTCAATTCCAATTCTGAAAGTGAAATTTCCACTCGTTATCGCATTTGGAATGTCTGGATAAATTTCAACTTTAGCTTCTCTTTCAAGATTTATTTTTTCAAGTCTTACATTTTCTGCAGAGGTTAGAGAAGGAATTGTCAGCCCATCAATGCTTCCAAGAGTCTGACCTTGTTTCATTACATAAGTCCCAGTCCTAACATTATTCTGAGAATCAGTCGTCTTCACTTGAAGAACAATTGAGTCAAAGTTGATATTCTGAATTCTTACCCAGTTTGGTTGAGTCTCATCTTTGTAGATGTAGTCTCCAATTAATTTATTCTCTTCAAATCTATCAAATTTAACACTTGCCTGTTCAACCTGCGGATTGCTGTATTCCTTGAGTGAAATTGTGTGGAGTGCATAGTTGATTGTAGCATAGGCATTTGATTTGCTAAAATCAAACTTCTTTAATTCCTCAATTCTCTTTTGTGCAGCAAGTTCTCCAGAAGTTCCAGGATACTTTTCAATTATTTTTTGATTAATTAAAATTTCAGTCTCAAACTGTGCAAGCTTCCTTGCAATATCCCCGACGTTCTGAAGTTCTGAAAGTCCATATAATTCTCCCGTATTGCTTCTCTCTGAAGGATATAAATCAGCAGTTGCAAATGCAGATTCTCTAGATTTGTCAAAGTATTCAATGAATTGCTTCTTGTCTGAATCAGTAAGATTGGTTCCTTGGAATACCCTTTCCCAAGGAAGATTTGTGTTTGCTTGATTCTCAGGTAACTCTGTTATTTCAAGGTCAAAACTATTCTTTGGGCAAGATATTCTAGCAATCCCCTTATTTGAAATTCCCCTTAATTTATCCCCCTTCACGATTTGTATATCTCTTACAACACACTGGTCATTGAGGAATTTCTGCCCTTCATACAACCACTGAACGTCCTCGTCAATCTGAATCTTCACTCTCTCCCTTGGAGCTTCAGAGCCAGTCATTTTTATCTGAACTCCAGCGTTGCAGTAGAATCCTGGAAGATAAATTCTTCCAGAAGGCTGATTCATCTTCAAGTTTACAGAATTTTTCACAGTGTCCATATCTGAATAAATAGAAACGCTTGCACTCTGTCCGTCAAGTGCAAGTTCATCGAGCCTTATGTAGTTGCTTCCCTTGAAGAATCCATAGTCCTTGTAGTCGTTCCTCCATTCTTCATCACTCAAATCTTTTAGATAGAATTCTGATTTTCCAGAACCAAATATTTTCTTGGCATCATATCTTATATTTGCAGTAAGATTTGCAAAAATAGATTCAGGCATGTCCCTCTCTCTTGGAGTCTGCTTGAGAAGAATGACCACATAACCAATATTATTAACAATTTCCTGTTGCGAATTAGGACCAAATAAATTGCTACTGTCTCTTATTCCTGCACGATATGGAAAGAATGAAACTCCTGCAACTCCTTCTGGAAGATTATTTCCAGAAAAGCTTACCGAGGCTATCTCTCCTATCTCAACAAGAGGATTAATCTTTACCGCTATAACAGGGCAGAAGACTGGGACATTCTGATTTTCAAGTAAGTCACTTCTCACAACATTTGGAGAGCAACTTCCAGGGGCAATCTGGAGAACAAAGTCCTGCCTTGCTTCACACAATCCCTCTTGTCCAAGATTTGGCCAGAAAGAACTATAGTCAATTCCTCTTTGACTGTAAAAACTCTGGAAGCTTGGCTGATAATATTGTGAGCCAATAGCTGAATTGGTAATTGCCTGAATTGAAACAAGATTGA
>Ga0137430_1000583_pt1 | contig 10345 bp, 9 predicted proteins | sample EasRivERMZT754_2_FD_104651 | JGI IMG/M metagenome (GOLD analysis project Ga0137430, IMG submission 104651) | Soil microbial communities from meander-bound floodplain in the East River, Colorado, USA - East River MetaG ERMZT754_2 | ecosystem: Environmental > Terrestrial > Soil > Floodplain ...
ACTCCACCCCTCACTGGCATAGAAACTGAGAGCCTGTCGAAGCGTAACCAATGATGCGCGGAATACTCGTCTCCTGTTTGTGGATAGAAAATTGTATTGCCTGCTGTGGTAGAGTTGAGCATTCCACTCTTTCATTTTTTTAGAACGACATCCTGACGCACTGCGTATTTGTCGGCGTCGATATTCCCACGGCATTGAATGCTCTTACGCGGTAACATCGCCGCAGGTTCAAGAATTGCGGCGTCCCTGATAACTCAATAACCCTAGTCGTCGCATCCGCTGGAAGTTCTTCAACAGCAACCCATGGCGCAGCATTATCCCCAACTCGTTGCTCTAAAATAAAGCCTGCTTCATTCATGGAATTGTCGCGCCAGTTGAGTAGAAACGACATCGTCGCCGCATGAACAGGGAACGCAATCAGTGTCAGCAGCAGGACAATTAAGAGCGCAGAATAATTCATACCGTTTTTTCTCCCGCCATTTTTGGATAGAGACCGCTTTCCTTTTTCGCCATGTCTTGATGTCCCGCTTTATCCATCCTTTGCGATACCGAGCATCGGCTGCGGATTTTCCTCCAGCCCATACCCGCACCGTTACTTGCCTTCGATCGCTGCGACCCTGGCCTCAAGCTCTAGCACCGCCTTGACCGCCAACCAGCTAACATCCTTTGGCGCGATCCCGCCGCTGTCTTCCTTGCCAAGTTTGAAGACCTGCCAGAACTCTTCCGCCGTGGGGGAATAGTGACGTTCTGCATTTGCCAATTTGTTTTCCGGCACGTTCTTGCCGCGGTAGACGCCAAGGGTTTTCAGTTCTTTCAGTCGTCCCAGAACGGGCGCGATGTCACCCTCGTACTCTTTAATCTTCTCAGTCGATGCGTCGGTCCAGACTCCGAGACTGCTTAAAGTCGCGGTGGTGTTGCAATCCGCAGCGTTAACGTTGTTCATCACGCAGAATTGTATTTGAGAGTCTTGGCTTGCCGTCGTGCCGTCGAGATAGATTGGAATTATCTGCACGGCATGGCGAGGCGTGTTGCTGGCGTCGTCAACCAGAAAGTTGATCCCTCCAATGTCTGCTACGGTTGCGTCGGCATGGTAGAAATCCAGCCTTGGCCCGACGCTTCCGCCTACTGTCGTCAAAGACACTGCCTGTGCTGAGCTCGAAACGATCTCAAGGACTCGGGTTGGGTTGGCAATTCCTAAGCCGAGCCTTCCATTTGCTTCGTTAAATACGCTGATTCCACTGGTCCCAAAAAAAATGTTTCCTTTGCTCGCATGCGCCGTTGACGAAATAACTATGAATTCAGCGGCAGCCGTACCGCCTGTTATCTGCTGACTTCCGGCTTTCCCGGTCAAAATCTGCTGGATACGCAGTTGCGCCTGCTCCAGTCCGCAGTTGGTTTTGTTGACGTCGGCGACAGTTAAAAAGTCTGAAGCAACTTTTTGCGCGAAACTGTCTAGTGAGCCCGGAAAGCTGCATCCGCTGGCTGCCATTGCTTCATTCGTTAAAAAGATCAGCGGAATAATAGACATGGCTTTGAATAATCTGCGTATCATCGGGTTTTCATTTCCTTTCGCTTCTGCACTTCGTCGGGTTCCTGCAACCGCTCCAGGCCATCGAGTTTGGTTTTTCCGATCGGTCGATGACAGTGATAGTCACCCTTTTTGATGGCGCGCCCATCGTCGTACTTGTAATCACGACTGACTTCGTGGCAACCGTACTTGCTCAACCTACCAGGGTGAGAGTAGGCCGGAATCGCGTAGAGCAGAGCGGTAAGCATGAAAGCGATTCTCATTTCTTTTTTTCCTCTTCCTTCACGTCAGGATCCGGCAGCCCTAGCGCCTTCAGCTTCTCTTTCCAGAGGACGCGAACATCCAGGTATTGACGTTTAAGTGATTCCATCTGGAGTTCCGCAACAGTCTTTTCGAGTTCGAGAATATATTTGTCCTTGTCCACCGGTTCGGCGGCGATTGCGTGCCCGGTAGAGAGCAGTAAGGCTATTAAAAATACTCGTCTCATGCCGTACACGCCGCTGGTATCGTTCCAAAAATAGCACTCATCGTTTGCGTGACATCTACCGGGGTTTTGCCCGCCGTTTTCATTGCATCAATGATTCTTTGATTCATCGGCCAAGGCCAGAGCGGTGTCGAGGTCAGCACGCCGTTCACGTAGCGAAAGCAAACTCGCGCACCCGTACCGCTTGTGGTTTGCCACGGGCTTGCGTTCGCGGTTGCCATGAGAGCTTGGCTGGCGTAGGAAACGACGTTGCTTTGCGCCCATGTGGATTGAATAGAGTTAGCTGTACCGATGCCGACAAAGGTAGCGTTCCTGAGAAACTTATCCTGACTCGGCAATGGGTCGTTGAGGAGCGACGCGCCCCTGAGTCCGGTGTGAGTCCCTGGCTGGACGTAGGCAACTACATCTTGGAAAAGATGGCACTCTGTATCGTTCGAACTGCGGAGTAGTCCTGCCATTGAGGTGGCTTCGTCTGCCGCACGAATATACGCGATAGAGCCTAAGTATTTCGTGTTCGCGCAAAAATCAGTCCCTGCAAGAATAGAGTCCATCGACAAGATTCCGTAGGGCTGGTTGACCGCCACACCAGCCATCGGCGCTTCGTCCCACGTCCCGATGACATTTTCATAAATTGCGTTGTGGGAATTATACACGATAGAAAAAACCATTTTTGGCCCGATCTCCGTGCTTCGTTCCCACCTACCCCAGGCGCGGCGAATCGTCAGGGTTGCGTTAGATAAACTGCCATGCCACTGAAAGATCTTTCTTCCTGTGCCGAAGCCTGCTACATCTTCCAGGACATTGCCGGTGTTCGACGCAATACTCCATACCATCCGGTTGTCATTATCTTTCGCATTCCAAGCGACGATGCGCCGAAAAATATTGTTGTCGGCGTTGTCGCTGATGAGCACCACGTCTAGATTAGAATCGTGGACGTCGAAGCCCTCGAAGACCCACCAGCTATTATTGTTCAAGTGCAACGGGCGCTTCGTTCCTCCGCCGTTGATGCGCACTGCGCCATCATTTTTAGCTTTAACCGTGATTCGATTCGCCGCCGTGCCGTTCTTGCCTGAGGGCGGTTGAAGCATGCACTGCGAACAGCTATACGTACCGTCCGCTAACCCGAGAGTTGATCCGGCCTGGAAGCCTGCCAGCCCCATGCAAACCATCGGCAACCCTGCGTTGCCCTCGCTGAGACAATTTCCATTACCTTGCACGGTTGGCGCCGCGTGGTGAGTGTATGATGATGACGTCGTGGCCTGCGTTCCTTCTGCAGAATCGGTGCAGTTGACGCCGGTTCCATCGCAGACCCGGACCCTGACTTTCTGACTGGTTCCGCTTGGTAACCCGGTAATGGCTCCGGTCGCTGCGGCACCAACTACGGTCAGAGTCACAGGACCACCGCTGTAGCTGTCGTAGCTCCCGGTGGTCGTGCTCCATTTGGCCGTCGCCGTACAGCATGTACTCCCACCCGAATCGCTTACAGTCGCGGAGACGCCGATAGAACTAGACGTGATGGTCGTGAAAGTTAGGGTCGGTGTTCCCGGGTTGGTCGTGTCTCCGCCACCGCCTGGAACCGGATCAGAGGACCAGAGCATAGGGCAAAATTGATCAGCATTACTCATGGCATTAGAGTCAAATCCACAAGCGATTTTGACAGTTACGCCGCCGGCATTGCGATCCGTGATGGCAAAATTGAACAACCCGATATCTCCGGCAGTGATCGTTCCCGGCAGTGCGACTTTGAAAAATATAGTGTAACCGCCACCGCCTATCGTTGGGGTCAGTGTAGTGGTGAGATTCACCGTAGGATCCCTGGCGTTGTCGGTACCGCTCCAGTCGGCATCAAAATAAAATCCGTTGGCACCGACCGACACCATGCACATGTTGCCATCGAAGGTTTGATTTAGATCCGGCGGACGGCAGCGATACCTGAAATCGATGCTATCGCCTCTGACAGCGGAGTTACCCGGCCAGGTAGTTAGATCATTCGCGTTGGCGGTGCCGACCTGGACATCGGTGTCGGTTACTTGCACCAAACCAAAAAGGTCCGTGGCTGCGGTGTCCCAAACAAGCTTTACGCTTGCAGCGAAGGTTCCGCCTGTGCTGTTGAATCCAGTGAGCGGAATCTGCGGCGCGTTGGTGAAACAACCGATACTGCCTGCGGTTGGAGTGCCGCAGGTTGCGGTGGTGTTTATGACGTAGTGCGGTGGCGTGGTCCCGCCGCCACCCCCGGTAGGCGGTATCGGCACGGCATCGGGATCGGTCGAGGCGTACCACCAGTCCAGCACCATGTTCCCGTCGCTGGTCCAAAAAATTGCGTTATCTCCGCCTGGATGAGTGGTCGCCGCGTGTACCACCGAATTGACAGGATTTTCCGTCGTGTCGCAGTTCGTACATGTCCCTATTTTGGTTGGAGTGAAAGAGTTGATCAAAGCAACAGCCGAGCAATTAGCAGTGATCGGTCTAGTCCCGTGAGAAGATCCTACCTTGCGGCAAATACGCTGCGGACCAACTCCGTTTCGGAGAGCGACGGTAAAATAGTAATCTCCCGCCGTCATGTTGCAGCGGACCGCGATCTCACCGAAAACCCAAGGATCTGTTTTTGTGACAACAGTACCAGACGCGGAGGTTGCATCGGCTTCGGTCTGATAGCGAACTAAAGCACCGTCTTTAAAATGCCCCGCGTATCCGCCAGTCACAGACGAACATGCTACGGCAGGTGGAGCGGTTTCCAGAGTACCATCACGGTCACCATCCTGATTGCACGTCGGGTCAGTAGGATAGGCGCAGGCGCGGAAATGTTTATAGGGAGTGCCGGTATTGCCACTGCTCGCTGCGAACACCGACACGGGCAAAAGCACAAAGTAGAGAAGGAAAATGAATCTTAACGTTTTCATCTGATCGTTCCCGGATTAACGACTTCCAAACACGGCGCTGCTATCGCAAGGCTGATATCCACATTGTTCGGGCGCTTTGGGATAAAGCAAAATCTATCCGTTGGCACCGCCGCGGTTCGGTGAATTTGTAGAATTAAAATAAATTGGGTGAGTGTATTTGTGAGTAACGAAACGGATGGATTAAACTCAGCCGACCCACGGACTGCACCGCTGATGAACGAGTAGGGAGATATCGTCAAATCAGGGAGCGGCGATTCTATGGATTGGCCATTCAAAATAGTGAACGCGCTTCCGCCCCAACTGATACCGTTCGCTGCCGGGTTGTTGGTTATCTGTGCCTGACCGCCGCCGTTTTTAGTCGTCACCCATTCGATGGTTGTTTGCTCAGCATCTTCTAAGTTCACCGCAATGCCGCAGGCAAGCAGCGCAGCGCCACCTGGTGGCACGTTCATGTCGTTCGCCGCACCTTCTGGTCTCACCCATACCGGAGTGCTCAACGACGAATAATATCCAAGCCATGCGCAGTTCTTGAGTTCCCAGTTGGCGACGGGTGTGGTTTCGGCCTCAGGTCTCACCGCGATCGTCATTGCGATCCAGCCGGTGTTGTCGAAGGTAAACGTCGCCGGGTTTTCGCTGTCGGCAGTAATTGCTTTTTGGACGGCCCGCACCGTGACACCGTTGTCCACTGCTCCACTGGTTATCTCGCTCGGGTCGGAAACGTGAAGGTCGGCATACCCGTCCGGGTCATCGCTGAAGGTTACGGAGCCCGGCGCGCAGGCTGCGCCAATGGACAACGCATTCTCCGCTCCCCAGCCTGGCGCGTTGAAATCCGGAGGATCGGCGGTGCCGTTTGTTCCGACTGCTGCGGATCCCTGGATAGCGCTGCTGGCGTGAGCGCCGGAGATTCTAAGGCTCAACGCCGCCCAGCGCTGCGCCGTGCCGGCCGTCAAAACAATCGAGGCACCTTCACCTCCTGTTGCAGCCAGAAATCGCGCCTCGCACGAAAAATCATTCGTCGCGCTGTAGGTATGAGCGACGACCGATTGCCAATCCGCGCTCGGCCAATTCACGACGTTGCTCCCATCGACACCGACAATGACCAGCCACTTATCCCCGCTTGCCAACCCAGTTGGTTTAGTTACCGTCAGGCTGGTTACGGTGGCACCGCTTTCGCTCGCTGCGACACGCTCGACGACCGGATTTGCCGTACCACCCCCGCCACCGCTCTGAATATTGTTAGTGATCGCAAAATTGGTTACCGAAAAAAACTTTTGCTTGTTTTGAAACGGGCTGGAATCGGTGAGATTTCCTGTGGTTGCATTATAGGAAAGATCCGCGGTGTCTCCGGCTGCATAAGAATCGGTCATCGTAAAGGTGAGCTGATTCCCGCTCGCAACGACACTGGTGATTACGTTATTCGAACCGTTTTTACGACCCGTCCATCCCGTCGCAAAGTCGGACGCCGCCAATGGAGAAGCCACGACACCAATTCCGAAGTTCAGTACAATTTTGTTTGCAGCGACCAAACCGACTTCGCCTGAGTTAGCAGGCAAGACAATGGTCTCGTAAGCCCCGCAGTCGGGAGCTGAGCCCGCAAACGCGAATCCGATGTTGACGCACGCATCGATCGCGGGAGAGGTTGAAGTAAGAGACAGATTCGTCGCGCTGACAAATTGAGGGTTCGCTGGCGTAGGCGATCCGGCGTCACAACCGCAAGCCGTTTTCCAGGCCGCGAAAGCAAGCGTGCTGAAGTTTCCCCATCTGCCGATCTTTGCATTTGAGCCGCCGTCGTAGTAGAGATTTCCATTGATAGTGATGTTACCGTCAGTAACTGCGCCAGCCTGGATCTCGATCACGGAGACTCCGGTACTTTTGATCGTAAAGATATTGTTTCGGATGATTCCGCCCAGGCCACGCTGGTACATCATGGCGTTACTGCCGGCGTTTAGGCAGATGTTATACTCATACCGATTATTTGCCCCTTTAAGAGTTGAGCTGCCATTCTTAAAGCACCAGCGGCCAACGTCGCGAACAAGATTTCGTATTACCCGCCACCCGTCGCAGCGGGACTCTAAAAAGATCCCGTTACCCCTGGCAGTATTACCATCGTTTATTTTATAAATTTCATTGCCACTCACCACCCCGTTTTCCGGTCCAGCATCGCAATAATACCCCGCAAGGACGTGATCGCCGGTTAGGGCCGCGCCGCTGGTATGGGTCGTAATTCCGCAGTTTGCTGACAGTTCAAAATCGTGGATATGATTTTTGTCGATAAGATCTCTAAAGGACTCACCTCCAGATTTGATGCCAACGGTCTCCAAGTAACTCACTGAGTTGATTCCACATTTCTGTCCGCTTATATGATTGCTCCTGGCGATTGCATCGCGGGTGTTTCGAAGCCTTATCCCATAAGTCCGCGAGCCGGTGATGATAACGTTTTCGACTCGTGGCGACTGCATAAAAAGACTGTCGTTGTTGTAAACCCCACCGACGAAAATCGCGCTGGCGAAAAGCACCTGACGGCCATCGCCACCCCAATTCGTAACAGTTATTCCGTCAACCACTCCGCCTGCTGTCGCGGCGCTAGTTCCCTCAATTCTCACTGCGTACTTTGAAGTCTGAATCCCGGTTCCGTTAAACGTGAGAGCGCCCCTCACCGTCCAGTAACTGACATTCGTGAGATTGATCGCACCGACTTGGGCATTCGTGTTGCTGTTAGTAATAACGGGGGTATGCCCGACATCCGGCTCAATGACTATAGGCGCAGCAAGCGTCCCGCTCGGACTTCCGCTCCTGGACGCGGTTTCGTTGTATGGGTTAGATGAGTTGCGAATTCTAATCGTATCGCCAGCCGTCAAGCCTGAATGGTTTAGCCCGTTCTGAATCGTGCAGTATGGTGTGCCCGTGGCACCAGTACCCGGGCAACCGCTGTCACCATCAACATAAACGATCGCAGCATCGGCCCGCGCTACGAGCAGAATAAAAGTAGCTATGAAAATAAACCGCATAAAAAAATTTACCTAAACAACCTTGGGCAATCGACAACTGTCGCGCCGCTATTCGTAATGGTTAACGGGACTTGCCACTCAATGAACTCCCTCACTGCCGGAATGAAGAACTGTCGGCTTTGCGGCAACTTGCTGGCTGACCATGTATTAAGCGCGGCGCGTTCGTCAGCAGTCAGAAGACGAGACCATTGGGCTATGTCACAAAATGCTGAATTTATTCCGTTTATCGCGGTGGGACGGGCCCCCATAAACAACCCCCCTGCCGGCCCGGAACTAGCCCCGACCGTTGCTGTGTCTGTGCCGCCCAGCACATTATCCACATATATCGACATCACGTTGCCGGAATGCTGGACGATTATGCGTCGCCAAACTCCAGTCGTAAGACATTCGGCTATAGTAGTTGGAAATGACTGATCCTGCGTGGTGTCGCTGTTGTTAGCTGCGCGCAAAGCATCGGTGGACGCTAGGCAGTAAACGTGAAATGCCGGATTCCCGGTTAAGCCGCCATTATTTGCAAATAATGAACCGTCAGATGCTGGCGTAGCGTTGAGCAACCACATGAACGCAAATGTCCAATCACTATCGGGATGGTCAAGGACAGCATTGTCGGCAATATTAACGTAGGCTGCCGAACTCACTCCGCCCGCAGTATTCCAGGCCGAATAAGCCGGAGCTGCAAAAATCAGCGAAAGAATTAACGCAAGCGCTTTCATTTCAAATCACCGATGGGTCCAGTTATCGCTAGGACTGCCGAGCGTTGAGCCGGTGTCAGCGCGATCATCGCGGCCCATAACGCATCAGCTAATGCGGCGTTTCTTTCTTGTCGTAACTGTCCCATGCCGTTCTGGACTACGCGGTTGAAGACCTGCTGCTCCGTGACTACTACTGGCGGGACTGCAATCGGGTCGCTTAGTTGGCCGGCTTTCCAAGTCAAAATCACTTCTTCGTTGGCCGTTAGGGTTGCCGTTCTGTCTCCTGCATCGGCAATTCCGGCCAATAGGACCATCATCAACAACATGCCGCAAATAAAAGTTTTCATAAAACCCCCTACTGAGTCACGTGCACCAAAACTATTTCGCCGTCTCCTGTTGCGCTATCAGTCACTACCGAACCATCCGCATCCCTGGTTACTTTCAGACGATACCCCTCACCGACTGCTATAGAATCGGCTTCTGCATTCGAAAAAGTTATCGTCGCCAGCGCAGTAACTCCGCTCGTTCCGCTCACAGTGACAGACACGCACTTGGCTGTCGCGAATCCATCGGAGTCTAGGTCTTGGCCTCCAGCATTCATCCGCTCAAATGCAGCACACCACCCCATTGCACCGGACGTTGCTGAGGTCGCCGCGAATCTGACAATGACGTTCATGTCTCCACCTGAATACCAAAGCGGCATAGTTTCGCTGAAGACAGACGATTCATCGGTAGTCGCATCGCACTTAAGAACTGGATGAGAGTTTCGGGTATCGAAGGCGCAGGCATTGGATGTCGGCGGCTCGTTCTGGGATGGTCGGAATCTAGCAAGGGTGAGGACAGAACTACCTCCACCAGCTCCTAAAGTAGTCACAGTCCCAGCGTCGTTTTTGACCTTCAGTAAATCGTTCTCGCAAAACGTTTTTAAGCGGTTACTTGCTGGCGTCGCGGGCGCCGATCCGCACGAAAGATCGAACGCGTTCGGTTCTTCAGGTTTCCATCGGACACCGCAGACACCAAACTCATCACAGAGTTGGAAGTAAAAGCCCGCCTTGATCTCGAATCCTTCATCGCATGCACCTTCGACGCCACCGATAACGCAACGCATGACGAGTTTACCAGCAGCGCTTCGATAGAACCGGATAAAATCGAGGCTGTCGCCGACTTCCAGAGCAGTGCTTGGAGAATCGGCAGTCGAAATCTGGCAGCCCGCAGCGCACATTTCCGAGAGGTTAGGGAAGGCGGCCGGGTCAATTTGGTCTTTGCGAATTAGTTGCGCATCGGCAACGGCTACCCAAAGCAGCAGACCGAAGACCCCGAAGAGTGTTTTCAAAATCATCATTTCCACGCTCGATAATAGAAATCGTCGCCGAATAGCGGCGGATTGCCGACTTTGATCTTCAGAAGCTCGCCGCCGGTGTGGCCGTCTTTCATGTATTGATTCCCGGTCGGTGATTCGGGGACTTCTTTCAAGGTCACGCCGTTACGCTTCACGAAGAGACTCTCCTCGACGACGATTTCGGACAGCACAAAATCGACGTTCGTTCCGTCGATCGGGTGTGTCTCGTCGGCTAAATCTCCAGATGTCCATGCCATTTCAAATCGTCTGCGCCTGCGCTTCCGCGAACTGCGACATTTTGCTTTCTACCGCCATGAATAGGTCGGCAAACTCGTTGGTCTTCGGACCGAGTTCCACGTCGGCGTTCAAGACATCGCCATCGGGCCTGTAGGTA
>Ga0137430_1000584_pt1 | contig 10344 bp, 17 predicted proteins | sample EasRivERMZT754_2_FD_104651 | JGI IMG/M metagenome (GOLD analysis project Ga0137430, IMG submission 104651) | Soil microbial communities from meander-bound floodplain in the East River, Colorado, USA - East River MetaG ERMZT754_2 | ecosystem: Environmental > Terrestrial > Soil > Floodplain ...
GTGATGCGGACCGAGTAGCCCTGCTTCCGGAGCTGCTTGGCCGAGACCTGCGCGGCGTAGCCCTGCTTGAGCGCCGGCAGGCCGGCTCCGCCGAGCGCCCGCTCCAACTGCTTGCCGTTGCCGTAGCTGTCGTAGAGCGGCGTATACCCCTCGCGGCCGGGGACGCGGGTCAGGCCGATTTCGTACTCGCCCTCGCTGGCGCCCTTGCGCCGGAGTTTGTGGTCGCACGTCCCGAATAGCTCCTCCGGGATGCCGCGATGGATGGCGGCGCGATCGGTATCGTTCCAGTCGTTGAGGAACGAACCGAACCAGTTGTAGGTCTTCACGTCCCGGACAAGCTCGAAGCCGGCCGCCTCAGCGGCGGCCCCGAGCGCGTCGAGGTCCGTGATGTGCAAGTCAACGTCTGCTACGTGGGACATGGCTTGGTCTCGGATACTCGCGTTGATGGATGACCGGGCGCTACTGCGTGATGCGCCCGACCGTGGCCTTGAAGAACTCCGGCGTCTTGGTGTCCTTCGTCTTGGCGCCGAGCGCCTTCTCCAGCGCCGCCGTCTCCTTGGCGCACTCGCCGCCGGTGAAGCCGGAGGTGTGGATCGTCGGGTTGCCGGTTTCGTCGATGATGACGTCAATCTGCTTCATCTCGTCCTCCCTGCATACGGTATGGGAACCGTATGACGGTTGCAAGCATTATTTTCCTACTTGGTGGCTCGCACGCGCAGCTTGCCATCCAGCTCCGTGACCTTCACGCTGTAGCCCTTCCGGCGCATCTCGGCCGAGGCGACTTCGGCAGCGTATCGCTGCTTGAGGCGCACCATGCCGTCACCCATCGCCGCCACCAACTTCTGGCCCTCGCGGCCGTAGGTGTCGATGAACGGCGCGACGGTCGTCTGGCTGTTGTCCGTGTAGCGCAGCCCGACCTCGAAGTCGCGCTCCGTGGCGCCCTTGAGGCGCAGCTTGTGGATGCACGGCGCGTTCTGGCCGGCGAAGTACCGGAACTGCTTCGCGTCCCGCACCAACTCCATCCCGCAGGCGTCGGCTGCGCGCTCCAGCGCCTTCATGTCCTTCAGTTCAAGGTCAACTTCCGCAATGTGGCTCATGGTCCTCTCCTTGGGTGATGGTCCGGCCTACGCGGCCGGACGCTTGCGATCGTCCGAGCGGAGCCGCTCGATGAGAGCGGCGAGGGCGGCGTCAGCGGCGAGCTGCGCCAATTGGGGAGCGCAGAGGCGCTCCAGTCGTTCCTGCGTGGCGTTCATGGTCCGCCCCCTACGTCCGGCTGGCGGCACGGGCCGCGATGATGTCCGCGACAATGCGCTCGTTGTCCGGTCCGTTGGCCCGGAACGCCACGAACACGCCCACGAGGCGCTCGGCGTTGACCAGCCGATCGGCCGCCATCCAGTAGGCGTCACGATGGCGGTTCGGATCGGCCACGACCGCCGCGACGTGAGCGCGGGCGGCCTGATACTCGGCGAGTGCGCCATCGAAGCGGGCCTCGGACTCGGCGACGAGCTGGTTGGTGATGTCGGTTGGCGTCATGATGTCATCTCCCTCGGCATCAGTGTCCGTGAACCGTAGGACCATTGCAAGGGTTATTTTCGGCCTCAAGGTAAAATCTTCGGCCGGCCCCCACGCTGGAGGCCGGCCGGCCGGGTCAATCCTGCATGGCGTAGGACCGGGCCTTCGGCGCCGCGACCGGCGTCTCGACCTGATGGTCCTCGGCCGTATACAGGCCGGGATGCGAGGCCGAGATGAAGCGGCCGGTGGCCTGCGTCCGGAGGCGCTGGATCTGCTCCTTGGCGCTCGTCGCGACCGGCACCACGTACTCGGCCGCCTCGGCCAGCGTGAGCCCCATGTCCCACGCCATCTCGGCGCACTGCTTGATTTCGGCGCCCGTCCAGTCGGTGTCGTCCGGCTTGGCGGCGAGCTGCGCCTTGGTGAGGTCGAACTTCTTGGCGTAGAGCGCCCAGATGGACGTCCGCTCCTCGGCCGTCGGCAGGTCGAAGAAGAACGTTCCCCTCGTGAACCGGCGCCGGAGTTCCGGAGGCAGCGTCCCGATGCTGTTGCAGGTCGCTACGAACAGCGCCTGATCGTTGCCGACTGACGTGATGACCTTGAGTGCGTGGCGAATCTGTTTCTCGCTGGAACCGACCAGCTCGCCCTTCATGCCGCCGAGGTCCAGCGCGATGGTCGGCACGCCGAGTTCCGTCCCGGCCGCCTTCGCGATGGCCGTCTTGCCCGCGCCCGGGGGGCCGATGAAAATCATCCCCGAGGCCTTGTGGTCCTGCATGTAGGAGAGCATCTGTCCGAGCTGGTCCTGCGACACGCCGGACGAGTCGCGCTCCGCCCCGCCGATCATCTTTTCGATTTCGTCGATGAACACCACGACGCGGGGCTCGCGCTTGGCGCCCTTGAGGCGCCGAACGGCCAGCTTCGCGTTGTCGTAGCCGGCGATATCGGTCAGCGAGTCGCCATCGCGCCAGACCATCAGGCCGGGCGTCTGCTCGATCGCCTGCCTCTTGCGCTCCCACAACATGTCGAGGTCGAGGCCGGCCTTGGTGAGGCTCATCGCCGTAATCTGCTCGGCGGTGAAGGCCGCGAGGCCGGTCAGCGCGTCCACGGAGCGGCTGACGGTGTCCGGCGTGAGTTCCGGCAGTGCCGGGACGGCCCGCTTCGCGTTGGCGTACTGCTCCCGGACGATGGCCTCCAACTCCTCGTGGTTCGGCAGCGGCTCATCTAGCACGATGACGTCATGCTCCAACTCGGACGGCAGCGCGACCGCCGCGCCGAGCAGGACCAGCATCCGGCCGTTCGACTTGAACTCGTCGCGCAGGTTCCAGACGGCCTGGAGAATCGGCGCATCCTTGACGAACAGGTGGGCGTTGACCATGAAGACCACGAGGCCGTCGGCCTTCGCCAGCGCCGGGCCGTTCAACGCGGTGAGCATGTCCTGTGGGTTGGTGAGTTCCTCGCCGGCCACTCGCGCCGAGGTCAGCAGGTTCTTGCCGGTCGTGTTGACCGGCGTCAGCCCCCGGATGACGTCCCACCGGAGGACGGCGCTGCCGGTCTTGAGGGCGCCCATGAGGCGCTCCATGGTGGCGGCGGGGTCGGCCGTGGTCACGCCGACGAGCGGCACGCTGCGTCCACGAGCCGCCTTGAACTGATCGATGAATCCCTTGGTTGCCATCACTCGTCTCCCTTCGAGTCTACGGTCAGCGGTTGCGCGTGGCGTCAGCGAGGCTGAGCAACGCGATGAGCAGAAGCACGCCGGACGCGAGCGCCACGGCGATGTCGGAGTAGGTGTCGCCGGCCGCTCGGATGATCATGCTCAACCCCGCGAGGATGGCCACGATCGTCCAGATGCCGACTGCTGCGTTTTCCGTCTCGGTCATTCCCATGATGACGTCCATCATAGCCAACCGTAGGACCATTGCAAGCATTATTTTCCTCAGCGCGCGAAATCGGCCGGCCAGCGGGAGCCCCGGTAGGCTTCCATGACCGCGAGCGACTCGTCGATGATGGACGCGAGCACAGGGTCATGCGTGGCGACCTCGCCAGCGGCCAGTGCGAGTTGCTGCCGCTCGTGCTGGCACTGGAGCTGCCAGTCCGGTCCGGACGTCGAGCGGGCGATGACGAGGCATCGCTGGTAGCGGGCCATGGCATCGATGAGCGCGATGCGTGACGCATCGGCCTCGCCCTCGGCGAGAGTGTAGGGGGCATGGTTCGGCAGGGGCGCCATCACGCACGCCCCTGGTCTTCCATCCACTCACGGAGGACGGCCTGCCGCTCGCGGCCCGGGACGCGGGTCAGGCAATCGGCGCACCATCGAGGCGTGCCGTCCACGCGCTCGAACGGGAGCCGCACGGTGTCCCCGCACTCGTGGCAGAACTGCCGGCCGGAGAGCTGCCACGTCGGCAGCGGAGCGGCCTGCACGAGATACATACTGACGACCTTGCCGCCGACCAGCGTGAAGTCGGACACCTTCCGGCCCTTGGTGGCCGTGGCGTCGGTTTTGACGAGCGTGCCGTCCGGCAGCCGGTAGACATCGAACTCCATCACTGCACCTCCCTACGGAGCATCTGCACCTTGCGCAGGAGGCCGTCGGCCGCTTTGCAGTGGTCGGCGGCGCGGCGGTCGCCCTCATCGCCGAGGTCATCCCACGCGTTGACGAGCCCGACGAGCGCCGATTCGATGGCCTCGATGGAGTCCTCAGTGACCTCCAGCGAGGCGGCGACGAGCGTGCCGCGCCGGTAGTCGAGGCCGTCCAGCAGGGCGCGCTCGGCCGGCACATTGACGTCGAGGCAGGCGTAGCGGACGGCGGCCCCCTCGGGCCGGGTCAGCGTCAGGATGGTGCTCTTCGGTTCGCGTGGGTCCATGGCGGGCTCCTAGGTAAAATCTTCACCGGACGTCGAAGTGACGCATGGCGACCAGGAGCAGGTGGTTGTAGTCGCCGGCCATCATCTCGCCCCTGACGGCATCAACCTGCTCCTTGGTCCAACCGGCGGCCCTCGCGGCTCGCAGGCAGAGGCCGATGACGTTGAAGGCATTGCCGTTCGCGCCGACCAACTTGACGACGGGCTTCTTGGCGTCCATCACTGCACCTCCCACGGGATGACCCGCAGCTCGCCGAGGATGATGCCGTAGCGGAGGCCGTCGAGCGGCTCCCACTGAACATCGCCGGAGTCGAGGTCGTGACGCCGGAGGACGTCCTCCACTTCCGCCCCGTCCTTGGCCTGCAACAGCACCATGACCGGGCCGGCCGCCGCGAACTGGCCGGAGGCGTAGGCGCTGCGCGGCCGGACGGTCGCGAGGAACCACCCACGGCCGGCCGGGGGCGCCGGGTCCGGCTCGTTGTCCCGACGCTCCATCTCCTTGTTCAGGAGGCACAGGTCGGCCTCGTCGGCCACGGACAGGAACCCGTCCTCGGACGAGTTCTCCAAGTTGGTGGCCCGGCGGTCCAGTTCCGCGCTGGTCATCGCCCGCACCGCCGCTTCCGTCAGGGAACCCAGGAGGCCGGCTTCGTGGTTCGTCATCGTCTGGTCCTTTGTTCGGTGCCGGCATCATCGCCGGCAGGACCATCATCCGTGAACCGTATTACAGTTGCAAGGGGGTATTTTCGTTCGCTAGGTAAAATCTTCACGACCCGGGGAGGGCCGGCCGCATACAGGTGTACGCGAAACGGCCCGGTTGGCGGGAAGGGACCAACCGGGCCGGCGAGGCAACCAAGGAGACGGAACGAGAACGCCCGATGGCACGGGCAGCGGTGCGGCCGGCGTGGGCCGCTAGTCGGTCAGTCAGTCTTCGGGGTCTGGCGCGGGACGCTCGGCCAGCCGGAGACGCTTGAACTCGTCCACGGCGGCCTGGGCGCGATCGATGTTGGCCTGCCACTCGACCATGCTGGCCTCGTATTCGGCCACGTCGGCCTCGCTGAGGACGCCTCGGTCCTTCAGCTTGGCTCTGAGCCACTTGAAGCCCTCGATGCCCATGAGGGCCAGCGGAGCGTAGGCGCCGATGGCGGCGGTGGCAGCCTTGGCGATGGCCTCGGCGGTAGCGAGTCGCTGTTCGACGTTGGGCATGTTAGTTCTCCCCGGCCGTGACGCCGCAGTAGCGCAGGATGCACTCCGGATTCTGTCCCGGACGGAGGGTCGCCTGAGCCTGCGCGATAATGGCCCTAATTTTCCCGATGGCGTCGTAGAGACTGGACGCGATGTTGCCGATACTGGCCGAGACGGCCGGCGGCAGCGCCACACCGAAGACGGCCTTCGCTTCGCGTTCGAGGTCGCCGAGCAGCGCCTTCAGTTCCTCGCCCGAGGCAATCTTCGCCGGTCCATCCACGGCCGCCTTCCATGCCGCCACGGCCGTCTTGGCCCGGCGCGACAGGGGGAGCACCTTGGTGTCGATGGCTGCGAAGAACGGATCGGCGACGGTCGCCGGGACCGAGCCGGCCTTGTAGGCCTCCAGCATCTTCTCGCTGGCCGAGGCCACGATGGCCGAGAGGTCCGCTCCGGCCTCAGCCGCCTCGGGCGGCGTGGCGACAATCTTCTTGCCCTGACAGGCCCCGAGGCCGAGGGTCAGGATGAGCGTGAACAGGACGGTGAGGTGACGCATCAGATGCTCCCGGTCAGGAGGGGGTTCTTCTGTTCGAGGTCCGCGAAGATGGTGACGAGGTTCTTCCCCGTCTCCACGAAGGCGGCGCCAGCGGCGATGAGGGCGGCCGTCTTCCACGTCCAGTCGGCCGGCGTGATGCCAGCCGCGCCGGTGCCGAGGGCGCCGAAGAACGTGATGAGGAACACATGGGCCGCTCTAACGGCGATGGCCGTCAGGGGCTTCACGACGTTCACGAGCACGTTCGGGACGCCGGCCGCCGTCTTGGCCACCGTGCCGCTGGGGAGCGTGGCAGTGGCGCCGGGAGCGGTGTTGGACCCGATGACAGATACGGTGACGACGTCGTTGGTGTTCTCGGCCATGGCGACAGCCTACCATCGGAGAACGTATTACGCCAGTGGACGCGGGAGGCCGTTCCGCTCGGCGTGGAGGCGTCGGAAGCACTCCACGACTTCCGATGTGGTCGAGGCCAAGATGTAGGCGTCACCCTGCCATCCCGCCCGCGCCTCGGCCTGTTTGGCCAGCCGAGCCTTGTGCTCCTTGATGCGAGCGGGGGACTTGCACTCGACCATGACCGTGATCCCGCACTTGCCCGCCACGAAGTCGGGGGCATCGCCGCCGGAGCGGGACGTCAGGACCACGGTGTAGCCCATCTTGCGCAGCTCGGCCACGATGGCCGGCTGGGCTGCATCAACGCGATGGTAATACATGCTCAGGGAAGGATGGCGATGAAGGTCGGCGTCGAGGGCCTGGGCGCCACCGGCGCCACGGAGACCAGCGTATCAGGGCCGGCAACGACGTCGCACGCCGTCAGGAGGCCCGGTCCTTCCGGCGTCAGGGTCAAGTCGACCGGGTAGGTCTCCTGCGACCGGAAGGTCTGGAAGATGGAGCCGTCATACCAGCCGGCCGAGGGCAGACCGATCGAGTTGTCATCGCTGGCCGTGTTGAACTTGATGGCGGCCACGGTCCGGTAGTCGATGGTCGTCTGGCCGTCCGGCTGCGAGATGCGCAGAAGGTCCTGCGTGAAGCTGCGTCCCATCCATGCGTTGCAATCGCGCAGCGTCGTGGGCTCCGTCATGATGTCGGTGACCATGGACGCGACGAGATTGTGCCTGAAGGTCCACCCGGTCGGCAGGGCCGGGCAGATGGCGCCATTGGCCGAGCCCTCGCGCCCGCACCAGAACAGCGCCCCGCCGTAGAACAGGTTGTGCTCGTAGACGTGGCCGGACCAGTCCTCGTCGGCGAGGAACCATGTGTCCTGCGCGTTGAGGAAGACGGAGTTCCGGACAGTGACGCGGGCGCCACTGGAGACGGCCGCATGGTTAGCGAAGCCCCAGACCGTCGCGTGGTTCAGGGTATTCGGCCCACTGATGGTGAGGGCGTTCCAGCCGCGCTCCACCTGCACCCGGTCGAACGTCTGGTTGTAGGGCGTCGTGGTGTTCTCGGCGCCGATGACCAGCGCGTAGCCGGTCCCGAAGGCATTCCAACAGGACCGGGACGCGAGGCCGATGCCGCCGTACTGCGCCGAATAGCACTGCACGCCTGGGACGCCCTGCGCCATCTCCTGCTTGAGGAGCAGGTCCGTGCCTACCGTCCCGGTCCCTCGCGCCCAGAGCTGCGAGCTGAGCATCTTGATGTTGTCCAGCTCGATGCCTTGCGCCCCCGGATTGAGCACGAGGCCCGGTCCGGAGGTGTGCTCGATGGTGACGCCTTCGAACGACAGGTAGTCGGCGTTGGAGGAGAACGTGACCGTCCCCCACTTGCTCGGCCCAGCGTAGAAGTTGTCGGCATCCGAGGGCGCCTGCTCGCGGCAGGGATGGACCCGGAGCAGGTTGTTCACCGTGTCGTGCCAATAGGTGCAGTGCTGCGCCTCGACGGCGGCCGTCGAATAGCGGGAGGTGTAGCGCACGGGCTCATCGATGGTGAACTGTCGGCCCGATGGCATCCAGCCGGACGACGCCTGCCGGTCATCCACGACGATGGGCACCCAGGACGTCACCGGCGGTCGTTGCGCGACGAGGCTGACGGTGTAGCTCGTGGCCTCATCAAAGGGCGTGCAGTAGGTGTAGACCGAGCCGGCGCAGAGGGTCCATACAGCGGCCGGCAGCGGCGTGCGCGTGCCGGTCAGGCGTGTGCCGGTCTCGTAGGACGTCCCGGCGCCGATGAACCGGATGGGGAAGCCGGCCATTCCGCCCTTCACGACGGTGATGGCCGGCTGGGTGTAGACGCCGGGCGCGACGTTCACCCAGGACCCGGCTGCAATGGACACCCCGGCCAACGCGAACGCCCTCGCGAGCGTGCAGGGCGCCGTGGCGGTGCAGGCGGACGTCGTGCTGCCGTCCGGCGTGACCCAATGGGTCGGCGCCGTGGCGTTCGATTGCATCCCGGACAGCGTCGGGAACGCGACGAACGCCAGGGCCGTGCAGAGGACGCTACCGGCCCACTTCACGGATGATCACGCCCTGCTTCCGTCCGACCTCGCCGCCCCACGCCCAGCCGTTGCCGATATTGGCGCCCGGGTTGTTCATGTCCGAGACGCCGAGCGTGACGTTGAGGCCGGTGTTGCCGATGACGAACGAGTAGCTCCGCGTGCAGCCCGGATGGTTCAGGTTCCCCTCGTTGAACGTGGCACTGACGATCGGCGAGTCGCTGTGGCCCACGTTCTTGTACGTGAACTGCGTCTCCGGATCGGCCCAGACGAAGGAGCCCTCGATGAACGCCTCGGCGCACTCGCGCTGCCGGGGGCCGAGCGGGTCGGCCGTCAGGCCGTTCGTGCTGTGGAAGATGCCGCCCACGCCGAATAGCCGGTTTAGGGCGCCCATCGTGTAGTGGATGGCCGGGTCGGCGCAGCGCCGGCCGGATTCATCATGCTCACCCGCGCCGATGGGCTCATTGTTCAGGACCGGCTTGCCGGTGGCCTCGCTGACGGCCATCAACTCCCGCACGCGCCTGACCATGTTCCAGACATCGCGCCCTCGGTCGAGGTGCTGGGTCACGTAGTGCCCATTGCCCACGTATTCCAGCGACTCGTCGTCCTCGGCCGCGCCATTGGCCACGATGACGCCGCGACCCGGCATCGGCAGGCCGTTCAGGAACTCCGGCGTCAGTTCGTACTGGGTCGGGTGGTAGGGCTCGTTGGCGCGTTCGAGGATGTCGTAGTTATCGATCCGGTCGGCGACGGCCGCGTAGTGCGACCGGCGGTCATACGCCTCGTGATTGCCCTCGCGGCTGTCCGTCAGGGCCGAGGCTTCCACGTTCAGGCCTCGGGAGTGCGCATCCTCGCAGAACGCCGGCAGGCGATCGTAGACATCGGCGATATCCTGCCCGCACCATGTCAGGCGTCCGGCGAAGACCCGCACGAGGTTGAAGCGGAGGGTGGCGAGTTCGTCCAGCGCAGGCCGGTAGTCATGGCCCGGCCGGAGAGCCGCCCCGCAGGTGGCGCCGACGATGCGGTGAATCTTCACGACTCGGTGAACTCCCGGCCGGACGTGCCGATGGGACCGTTCAATTCACCGGAGACAGGCTGCGTCGGAGGCGTGATGCCGACGGTCTTCCGGTACGCCGCGATGCCTTTGTCGTAGCCGTCGCCGGACGCCTGCTCGGGCGTGCGGCCCTTGTCCTGCGCGATGATGGCCTCCGGCATGTAGGCCCGCGTGAAGATGCTCATCGCCCCGCCGGTCGTGAAGTCGCCGGTCCACATCTGGCCTTCCTGCGCGTCTGGATGCGCCGGGTCATACGCCGCAGACTTGATTACGCTGTCCAGTGCGCGATCTCGGGCCAGCACCTCATCGTGAAACCGCTTGTAGGCCCCGAACAGCAACTCGTTGCCGATGGCGGCGGCATAGCGGCGAACGTCGTCGTGTGTCATCTCGTCCTCGTCTGGAGGGTCGGGCGGGTCAATCGGGTCGGTGGGCAGCGGCGGGACCGGCGTCACGGCAATCTGCCGAACGTGCCATGGTTCGAGCTGCGGGTAGTCTCTCACGCCTCCGGGCCGCGCATAGGCGAACCACCAGAGGCCGATGATGCGATTCGAGACGATCGCCTCGTTGGCGGCGTGTTGGATGGCCTCCATAGCCCAAGGGGCCTGCTTCCAGCCGGCACGATTACGATCGAACGCTTGGATGCAGCAACAGAGCGGCGTCGGCGAGAGCGCGGCGATGACGGCGGCGAAGCGGACTTTTACATGGGCCAGCATCTCGTCGTAGGTCGCCTCAGGGCCGGTGAAGTACAGCTCGGGGGCGAGGA
>Ga0137430_1000585_pt1 | contig 10341 bp, 13 predicted proteins | sample EasRivERMZT754_2_FD_104651 | JGI IMG/M metagenome (GOLD analysis project Ga0137430, IMG submission 104651) | Soil microbial communities from meander-bound floodplain in the East River, Colorado, USA - East River MetaG ERMZT754_2 | ecosystem: Environmental > Terrestrial > Soil > Floodplain ...
ATAGGCACACATGCTGACAATATGAATGACAGGCAATTAAAGCGTCGATACAACAATCCATGTGGCGAGAACGCCCACCACGTCAAGCTACGCCAAGTAGATGTCGATGACATAAAACGTCTAGTCTCTTGCGGTTTGTTGCAACGTGAAATAGCGGAAATATTCCATGTAACGCAGTCGGCGGTGAGTGGTATTTGCTGCGGAAAGTCATGGCGTGAGGCCGGTCAGAATGCTTAGTGTTGTCTGTTGGCAGTGGAAGCCTCCGTCCGGATACAGGTCAACGTTTAGTCCTGATACCGTGCGAGTGTTAAGAAACATGGTTAAGCGTCACTATCCGTCGCCGCACAGATTCATTGTGGTGACTGATGATACTGTCGGCATCGATGCTGACATCGAGATTGTGCCGGCCTGGAACGACTTCGCAGACTTGCCTAGTCCGACCGGCGGCCACAACCCGTCGTGCTACCGGCGGCTGCGGATGTTCGCGCCAGACATCGAGGCGGTATTCGGGCCGCGCTTCGTGTCGCTCGACTTGGACATCGTGTTCACGAACGACTTGACGTCGCTGTGGAATCGGTCTGAGGACTTCGTCATCTGGGGCGATACGAATCCGCGCACGTTCTATAACGGGTCGATGGTGCTCATGACGGCCGGTGCGCGGTCTCAGGTCTGGACATCGTTTGACCCTGTGGAGTCACCGAAGGCGGCGAAGAAGGCTGGCCATTTCGGCTCAGACCAGGGCTGGATTAGCCACTGTCTTGGGCCGAAGGAATGCAAGTGGACGCAGGCCGATGGCGTTTACAGCTTCCACAACCATCTCCAGAAGTCGAACAGACTCCCATCGGATGCGCGGGCCGTAATCTTTCACGGTGCGTCGGACCCCTGGCAGCGGCGGGTGCAGCAACAGCATCCGTGGATTGCGCAGCACTATCAGTGAGGCGTGCATGGCTCTGGTGACGTTAGCAACGGCAAAGGCGCAACTTAGAGTCTCGGCCATGCCGGATGCCGAGGATGACGACATCCAGCGCAAGCTCGACCAGGCGGAGGCCATAATCCTCGACTACTTGAAAGTCGAGGAGATGACGTCGCCGCCTGTCTGGACGGTGGACACGGTGCCGCTGGTGGTGAAGTCGGCCATCTTGTATCAGTTGACCGAGCTCTATCGGTTCCGAGGCGATGACCCGCAAGGCGAAGGACCAGACGTGGCAGACGGCTACTTGTCGCCGTGGGTGACGAATGTGCTCCGGCGCTACCGCGACCCGGCACTGGCATAACGACATGGCACCGAAGGGCACCATCGGCAAGATGATTGAGCGCCTGACGATTGAGGCGAACACACCGAATCAGCTCGGCGTGGTGTCGGTGACGCGGGCAACCACGACGGCCACCGTCACGACTGGCTCTGCGCATGGCTTCACGTCGGGCGATTTCGTCAAGGTCGAAGGGGCGCTGCCGGCGGCTTACAACGGCGAGAAGCTGCGCATTACCGTCACGGCGCCGAAGGTGTTCACGTATCAGGTGGCGGGTTCTCCGACGTCGCCAGCGACCGGCACGATACTCGTGACGTATGTGTCCGACCCGCAGGGCAATCGGAAGATTGGCTGGACGGAGCTCGTGGACGTGCAGGCCGAGATGATTCCGCTGACGTCGGACGAGCGGCTGGCCTACGGCGCCATCCCGGCGCTGGCGTCCACCACGCAGTATCGCTTCCGGCTGGCGGCTCGGACAGACCTGGACACGGAGATGCGGGTGCGCTGGGTGCCCCGGTGGCCGACCGGAGCGCCGGAGCATGTCCTGGAGATTCTGAACATCATTCCAGAGGGCGACGGGCGCAAATATATGTCGATGGATTGCGTGGAGTAATGGCTTACACCGATCCACTGCTCGCCATGTCCGATGCGCTGTATGACGCACTGGCGCTGGACTCGACGTTGAGCACGCTCGCGGCTGGAGGTGTGCATTTCGACGTGCCGCAAGACCCGTCGTTCCCGCTGGTGTATTTGCGGGTGCAGCACGACCGGACGTTCAGCGGCTACAACGCGCAGCCAGGGCGGAAGTCTCGACCGGGCATCTTTCTACGGGTGCATGTCTTCCAGAGCGATTACGGCACCATCCGCGAGGCGCAACAGGTCATGAGCCGCATTGTGGACCTGTTGTGGAACGATGCCGACCCGCTGACGGCCAACGGTTACGAAGTCTTCTGCGGCCGGCCGTTGCCAGAGGTTGAGGAGTTGACGTTCGAGGACGAAGAATTGCGCGGCATCAAGGTCAAGGAACTCGTGCTGCAAACGTCCTACATCCTTGAGGAACTGGTGTGAGCAAGATTGTGCTGACCGATGCGCCACCGCTGCCGAAGGACGAGCGGTGTCCGCAGTGTGGCGCTGGGCGTGAGGCGCGCATCGTGTCTCCGACCTTCGGCAAGCCGCACGACCTCTGCTCCATGTGCGCCTATGACTTCGATGAACTGACCGTGCACGAGGAACAGGAATGGCGGTAACGACGATGCGACCTGTTCGGACGGAACAGCAACAACTGGCGCGCGAGTGGGCGCAGCGGATTCGGCGGCTGGAGCCGCACGCGATGGCGTGGATTTACGAGAGCGAGACGGCCTTCGCCGCTGATCTGGCGCGGCGCACCCTGGCGCAGACCGTTGGCCTGCGTCGATTACTCGACCAGATGGCCGGGTGCGTGAGCGCCCACGGAGAGGAGAACATCACATGAGGTCCGCATCACCAGACGTCATCATCCAGTTCGGGACTGGTTCCCCACTGGCTGACATCTCGCAATGGATTCTGACGGATGTGCCGGTCGGAGACGAAGGCATCTCCGAGGATGGCACCGCCTACGGGCACACGCACGTCCAGAACTTGATGGTCGGCATTTCCAACCAGCCGGACATCACGCTGGAAGGGTTCTTCGAAGACGATGACAATGGTCCAGACCATGTCTTCGGCACCATCAGCGGGGCGAACACCGACCCATACACGCTCCGCGTGACGTGGACGGCCGGCAGCCCTCCGAGCACGTCGGAAGTGCCCGTCCACATCAAGTCGTATGTGCGGCTGGGCAAGGTCAAGGCCATCACGCGGTTCCGGGTGGTCCTGCTGTCGGCTGGTCCGAGCGTCCACACGCGCCAAGCCGGCTACTAGTTCCTTCGGTGAGCACGACGCACGGCTGGGCCTTCTCAGGACAGTCGTGCGCCAGTGAGGAGTGGTCATGATTTTCGCCTCGCGCGTTCAGAAGACGATTCCCATTCCGTCCGACCCGTCGAACTCCGTCACGATTCAGAAGCTGCCGCGGCGGCACTTCATCGCCGCTGAGAAGGCGCAGCAGGCCGAAGTCATGGGCGACTTGCGCCGGCAGTTCGGCGATGACTGGCGGGAGCAGATTTACAAGTTCAAGGCCGACGACAAGGACGAGACCATCAAGAAAGCTGCTCGTGACCCGCTGCTGCGGTTCGACGTGCCTGAGCTCCTGAAGCATGGCGTCAAGGCCTGGACGTATACCGACCCTCCAGAGCCGACGCCTGAAGCGCTGGACGACCTGGATAAAGAATCGGCCGAGCACATCGCGCGGGAAGTGCTGCGGCTGTCGGCGCCGAAGCTGTTCGAGGACGAGGAAGGCGAGGAGCGAAAAAACGACTCCGCGCCCTCTGGGACAGCCTAGAGGGAACGGCAGCGCCACCGTTTGCGTGGGTGGTCAGCCGGGTGTGTGAGGAGTTCCATCTGTCCGTGCGGCAGGCGCTCGTAGAGTTGGCACTGCCTGACTTGGATGAGTTCGGGCCAGACGTGGTGGCTGAGGAAAGCGCGGCGCTCATGTTCGAGGTCATGGAGTATCGGGCATTCGTCGGGGCCAAGCGGACGTATGAGTCGGCCAAGCCGGAGGACCAGGCGAAGATGGCCACAGAGAATCCGATGCTGGCGCTGGTGCATGAGATGACGTTCGAGGCTGGCATCGAGAAGGTCAGGGCGAAGAAGGCGCGGAAACTCGCATGAAGATGTCCATTGACGTGGACTCGGCCGCGGTGGTGCGGATGCTCAGTTCACTGGGCACGGTGGCCGAGGCGCGTCTGCTGGAGGCGGCGACGGTGACCGGCAAGCGTGTCGCGGATGAAGCGCGGTCGCGTGTGGCGCGTAGGACTGGCAAGACGGCTGGGGCGATTGCGGTCGCCGTGGACGACAAGAAGAAGAGTGTGCGCGTGTTCGTTGGACGGACATCGAATCCGGCTGGGTTGCCCGGATGGCTAGAGTGGGGCACCTCGCGCATGAGGGCTAGGCCCTTTCTTTTTGCGTCCGCTCGCCTTGAAGAAGCGCCACACATGAGGCGAGTAAAGGAAGCGCTACAGGATGCAGTGGACGAGGCGTCCAAGTGAAGACGTGCCTCATGTGCTCAGCTCCTTTACAGGCAGGTTCTTTATCGCCGTGCTGCTCAGATAAATGCCGCCGTCTTCGCGAGAACGAATGCGAACGGAAACGTCGCGCCGAAAATGCTGAAGCTAGGAACGCCAAGTATCGCGAATGGTATGCCGCCAATCCTGACAAGGTTCGCGCTTACAAAGCGGCACGTTCTGCCAGCAGGGACAAGGCGTACCAACAACGGTATTATCAGGAACGCAAGGAGATTTGGAGAGAACGACAGCGCCTAAGACTCGCGTCTGGCAAGAGTCGTGAATCTCGTAATCGTTGGCTTCAGAAACACAGAGAAAAGGAACGACTTCGTTGTCGGGTCAAGCAGAACACGAGACGTGCTCTGACACTCGGACAGTTCGTTGAAATCATCAATCCAGAGGAAGTGTATTCACGCGCCAAGGGCGTATGCGGTATCTGTCATAAGCCTGTTGACAGCGGCGAGAAATGGCACGTTGACCACATCGAGCCAATCTCTAAGGGGGGCGCGCATACATACGAGAATGTGCAACTCGCTCACGCGCTTTGCAACATCTCGAAGGGTGCAAAACTACTGAAAGGTCAGGGCGTGCTGTTCAGGAGAGCCGGCTGATGGACCCGCAGATGGTCGTCCGCATTCTGGCGAACATCGACGGCTTGCGTGAGGCGCTGGCGCAGGGCGGCAGTGCCATCCAGAATACGACGGCCGGGATGCAGAAGATGGCGGCGTCGTTTTCTGGCGACCGGCTGGTGCAGCAGGCCGTGAACATGGCCGCCGCGATTGACAAAGTCGGTGGTGTGACGACGCTCACGGCTGCGGAGATGGCGCGGGCCAATGCGGTATTTGAGCGTGCGGCCGAGAAGTTGACGGCACTCGGGAATACGGGTGCGGCCGCGCAGATGAACGCTTACGCTGAGGCCACTCGCAACACCGTTCCGCCGGTCAATTCGCTCAAGGATTCAGTCTCGCAACTGACCACGAAGATCGGCTCCGAGTTCAACACGCAGTTCAAGGCCACGCTTGCAGGGTTCGTCTCTGGTCAAGCCATCATCAATGCGATTTCCGGTGCGTGGCGCACGTTCACCGGGTTCGTGTCTTCGTCGGTGTCTTCATTCCTGGCGGCTGAGAAGGCGCAAGTTCAACTGACGGCAGCGCTGCGGGCATCAGGCAATGCGACGCCAGCCACCATCAAGCAGTTCAACGACCTTGCGGCCACCTTCCAAAGAACGACCGTCTTCAGTGACGACCTCATCACGGAGATGCAGGGACTCCTGACGCAAGTCGGAGGCGTGCTGCCCCAGCAGATGGAAGGCGCGCTCAAGGCCGCCACGAACCTCGCATCAGGACTTGGCATCGATCTGCGCCAGGCCACGATGTTGGTCGGCAAGGCGTTCGAGGGCGAGACAAGCACTCTGAAGCGCTACGGCATCGTCATCGATGAGGCGAAGCTGAAAGCCGAAGGGCTGCCGGCGGTGCTGGAGGCCATCAACAGCAAGTTCGGCGGGCAGGCTGCGGCGGCTATGGACACGACGGCTGGCAAGCTCGTGCAACTGGCGAACGAGTGGGACAACGTCAAGGAAGCCATCGGCGGGGCCATCATCACCGATCCGTTGGTGCAGGCGTTTCTGAGCGCCATCACGGAGAGTGCCAGAAAGTCTGCGGAAGGATTAGCAGCACAGTCTAAAGCATTGACGGATGTCGAGAAGGAAGCGCAGCGGGCGGCTGATGCCACGGCGAAGTTCAACCTCCAGAACGATGACCTGTTCACGCAACTGGTGCTGAAAGGTGTGCCTGGGTTATTGGCAGCCCGTCGTGAAGTGGACAATCTCAGGGATTCGTATCAGCAAGCGGCAGAGGAAGCCGCTGCCCTGAACAAAGCTATTGCAGCCATTCCGTCTGTGCCGAAGAACATCAATACGGTTCCGGGGCCACTGGCGATTCCTCCAGGCACCCTTGACGGCTTTATCAAGGTCAAGAAAGCCGCCGATGATGCGACGAAATCGGCAGAGGCCTATGCCAAGACAATTCAATCCATTCGAGACAAGCTGACCGGAGGCGGTGCCATCAAGGCCGCTGATGATTACGCAAAAGCGGTCATGGAGCAGGGCCGCGTGATTCCGCTCACGGTCAAAGGCATGGAGCAACTGGTCGCGGTGCTGGACGAGGCGTTGCAGTCCACGAAGCCGTTGCCGCCAGAAGTGCAAAAACTTGTTCTGGAGTTGATGAAGCTCGGCGTGCTCGAGCCACCGCTGACCAGGGGCATAGAGAACCTGTGGGGTGAGATTCAGAAACTCGGCCAGGTCGCACAAGACACGAATGCTTGGGCGCGGATGCTGGCTGAGGACGGCATCAAGACGCTGAACACGAATACAAAGGAGGGCGGTCGAGCGTTCGCTGAGATGCTCAAAGGTCTTGTTGACCTAGGGATGGAATTGCCACCCACAGAGAAAAAGACGGAGGATTTGGCCGACGCCTTCGGTGCCGCCTCGCAGATGATTGGACAGTTCGCCGGTCAAAGCACCGAAGCGATGCTGGCCACGACTGCCTTCAGTATGGCGGCCAGCATTTCCACAGGCACGGTCCAGGGGTATGCCTCTGCGCTCATGGTCGGTATATCGGCTATCGGGAATTACATCGAGGCGCAAGCGGCAGAGGAACGCGCGAGAGTGGCGCGGCATGCTGCCGCGAGGGCTCAGGGACAGGACATCAGGCGGACGTTGCTGGATACCTACGGGACTATGCAGCAGATCGATGCGTTGGGACGACTGCTCGGAGTCGACCTCGCGGCGATGTTGGAACCACTGACGAGACCTGGACGCCAGCGGTTCTTCGACCCTGAAGCCCTTGCCGAACTGAATGAGCAGTTTGCGAAAGAACTGGAGAAGTTGTTCAAGGCGGTTGAGGGGAACGCCGGCCTGGCGTCAGATCAGTTGCTCAGAGTCATCGGGCAACTCGAGCAGGCGCAGGAGACGGCCGAGATTGCCAACGACTTCATCAGGGCCAATTTGTCCGATGCCGCGGCCGGCTTGAATGCGTTACTGGGTGGCCTGTCTGATTCATCGGTTGCCAGGCAACGCGCGAATCTGACGAAGACATTCGAAGCCGAGAAGGAGGCTATCAATCAGACGCTTGCAGAATACCAACGGGAATACGAAGCCCTGGACGGAGTTGAAGGGGCGCACGCGGATAATCTCCGTAAACGACTGCAGAGAATCATCGAAGACGAACGCGCCATGCTGGTCGAGAAGCAATCGGCCTACGAAGAGGCGCTGAAGAATATTCAAGGCGAGTTCATCCAGACCGAGACGCAGGCGCGTGGTCTGGCTGGGGCGGTGGTTGGCACCTTCGGTGAAATGATTGCGCGTGGCGTGTCGTTTCGTGATGCGCTCGAAGCGGTGCAGCCGTCGATTGATACGCTGCGGGCTGAACTGGCGCGGACTGGTTTCGATGGTGGCGTGGCGTTCCGGATGCTCGATGAGATGTCCCGAATTGCCGGTGACAGCATCATGGGGCCGCTCGTGGACGCGATTGGTGGGGCTCGTTCGGCGTTGACCGGACTGCACAATTCGCAACTGTTGAACCAGGAATCGTTCGCGGCGATTGCGTCGTCTGCCACGCAGGCGTATGAGGCGATCATCGCGCAGGGCGGCGATGGCGCGGCGGCGCTGGCGATGATGCAGCCGACCTTGCAGACCATCTGGAAATTGCAACAGGACTTCGGTTACGAGGTGGACGAGTCCACACAGAAACTCATCGACCAGGCTGTGGCGGCTGGCCTCGTCGGCAAGGCGCAACTCACCGATTCCCAGAAGCAAGTCGTGGCGCTGGAGGACATCGGGAAGAAGATGGGAGAGCTCTTGGGGTTCTTCCAGCGCTTGCTTCCTGCGTCAGACGAAGCCGGTAAGGAAGTGGCCGACGCTATGAAGACAGGCGGCATTGCGGTGGCGGATGTGTCGAAGAAGGCATTGGATGCAGCGAAAAGCATCACGGACGTTAAAACCAGTGCGATGGTCCTGCAGATGACGTTCGATGATTCCGATTACGGTGAGGTGTTCCGGAATGCCAGGAAGGACGTGGAAGACCTCATCGACGCTATCAACAGCATTCCTGGGTGGTCTGGGAGCGGGTCCAGTGGCATGGCCGACTATGCGTATCGGACGGCCAGCAGTGACACACTCGGGCCATCGGTGGCGTATCGGACAGCGCCGATGACGGCTTCTGATTCTCGGGCGGTGGACGAACTCAGGGCCATTCGCCGGCAGTTGGCGGACCAGCAGCCCGACATCGTCATCGTGCCGATGGTGACAGGCGATGCCGATGCCTTCGAGAGTCGGATGGCCGAAGCCATGCCGCGGCGCGTGACCAGAAGCGCCAACCTCCGCAATGCCTGGCAGCGGGCCGTGAACGGGAGTGTCGGTGGCTAACCTCATCTACACGCATCCTGACGACAACGTGGCGCCTGACGCCTCGTGGACGCTCACTAGCGGCACTGCGGCGACGGGCTATCCGCTGACGAATATCCACGACCTGATTTACGCCAAGCCGTTCAAGACGTCGTCTGGGACGGGCGTCACGATGCAGGCGGCGTTCGGCAGCCCTGAGCAGGTGGTCGAGCTCGTGGCTTTCGGCGGTCAGCACAATTTACAGGGCGCGACTGTCAAGGTGGACAACAACGGCGGCATGGCCCAGCAGACGCTGAACATCCCAGTCAACCGTGAGGACGGGCAGTCGGTGTGCCCGTGGCTGGACCTGTCGTCGGTGGCTGAGAATGCCGGCACCATCTGGACGTTCACGATTACCGGGGCGGCAGCGCCGCCGGCCATCGGGGAGATTGCGCTTTACAGCACGAAGCGCACGCTGGCGAGCAACCCGCTGTATGGGTTTGCGGACGAGGAAGTCCATCCGCTCATCGAGCACGCGACCGACTTCGGCTGGGTCAAGCCGCCGTATGACCTGGGCGTGACGTGGCGCACGCTGACCGGCCTGAACGTCATCGACACCGTCAGCAACATTGCTGCGATTCTGGCCTGGCATCGGGCCTGTCATGGGCGCGTCAAGTCGTGCCTCGTGGTGCTCGACCCGGCGGTCAACGATGCTCGGTTCGTGCGGTTCCTCGAATCGAAGTGGGCGCACGTCCTGAGCTTTCCTGAGTTGCATCGCACGGCGTTCTCCCTCGAAGAAGTGGCTAGAGGGCCGGTGCTCTAAATGCGCCAGCCCATTCTCGGCTCTGGCCGCATTAATCCAACACCAGCGACGATGTGGTGTGGGATTACTGGCGTGTGCGCCGGATTATGGACCGATACCGAGAGTATCGCAACGTGTCCGGTGTCCGTGGCAGGCACGCTGCGGAAACTCCAGATCAAGGTGCTCACCGCGCCAGGTGGCAGCACGGCGCACGTCTTTGCGCTCAGAGTCAACGGCGCCGATACAGCACTCACCTGCACGATTAGCGGCGCGGCCACGTCAGCCTCAGACCTTGTCAACAGCGTCGCTCTGTCTGTCGGCGATACCGTCAGTCTGCAACGAGACGCCACGGGAGGCACACCGGCTGACACCATCCTCATGTGGGCGATGGAGTTTGTGTCAGCGGTGGCGAACGAGAGCCTGTATTGCACGTGGAGCGGCGCACTGCTGGCGGTTGGTCAAGACGTGTGGGTGTCCGTGTTCACGCCGCATGGTGCAACAGGGAGCGGCGAACGAGCCCGGTCAGCCGTTCCGGGGGCCATCACGCGCTATGACGCCTCCGTGATCACCGCCCCAGGGGCGGGGAAGAGTCACGATTTTACGATCTACAAGAACGGCGTGGCGCAGGATGGGACCGGCGGCACGCCGGATACCCGCTTCTCGATCAGTGACACGAATACCTCGGGGTCGCTGTCTGGGTTCTCGGTGACGGTGGCGGCTGGCGACCATCTGCAAGTGAGGTCAGAAGAAACGGGAGGGGGGGCGCCGACG
>Ga0137430_1000590_pt1 | contig 10323 bp, 23 predicted proteins | sample EasRivERMZT754_2_FD_104651 | JGI IMG/M metagenome (GOLD analysis project Ga0137430, IMG submission 104651) | Soil microbial communities from meander-bound floodplain in the East River, Colorado, USA - East River MetaG ERMZT754_2 | ecosystem: Environmental > Terrestrial > Soil > Floodplain ...
AGCCGCAGCCGCAGCCGCATACGCAGCCGCATACGCAGCCGCATACGCAGCCGCAGACGCAGCCGCATACGCAGACGCATACGCAGCCGCATACGCAGCCGCATACGCAGCCGCAGACGCAGCCGCATACGCAGCCGCAGCCGCAGCCGCAGCCGCAGACGCAGCCGCAGACGCAGCCGCCAGAGATCGCGTGCTCGCTGAATATGCCGAGTGGGTGGTCGAGATTTTGATCGACATGAACGCCCCTGGCCGTCAGTGGCTCACGTTGACGCCGAAAGCGGCGTAGGTGTTTCAGGGCCGTCTGATTTGACAGGCGGGAGGGTATCCGATGTGCCGGGAGCTTGGCGAAGACCCCTAGCCGTACATCTGACGCTTGGCGGCGTGTAACCGCCCCCACGTTTTTAGATTGAAGGGATGGTTGAGGTTATGGGACAATGGAAGACGCGGTGAGAGCTTGCTAAAGGCTCTCACCGCTGACCTCCACGGTCGCCTTGAGTTGACAAGGACGATGGTCGTAAAGGCTAGGCAGCAGTCTAGCACCGGCCACATCCCCAACCCAAAATCGCTCGTAAGGTCCGGCGTCACGTTATGCGGTGTTCCCGCTTCGCCTGATGTCGTGAGTTGTAAGACCGCTAGAAGGTAGTAGCAGAGCGGTCAGCCTGGAACCAAATGGCTAGAGGGCGCTAGGGTGCCGTACGACGGCAACGAGAGTCTGGCCTGATCGAGCGATGTCGTTACGTTAGCTCGGTGTCGATGTATGGGGCTCGGTGTACGGGCTGTTGTTCATCGTCAGGGGTTGCCCAACTATGGGGAACCTCTGTCAATCCGGGGTCTGGTGCTTGGGCTGTATAGGGATAGTGGAGTAGGTACCAAATGGTGATCACAAGAGAGTGGATCGGCATACACGGTACGGGCGCAAACGGGTGGACAAAATCACAACTCGCGTGCCTCGGCGTGGAGTGGCCTCCGGTGAAGGGCTGGCGATCACGGTTGATCAATCAGACGATCAGCAACGAGAAGGCGCGAGAGTTTGAACGCCTCGGTGCGGAGCGTCGGCAGAAGTTGGCGAAGATCGTCGTGGAACGCGACGGCTCACTGTTCGCATGAAAACGAGGACGCGATGAATGGCCCTTTTATTTCAACTGACACAGAAGTTATCACAAGGGTTCACGGCGTTTTGGGTCCGGTGGCCGCGCAAGGTGGCGAAGGTCGAAGCGGAGAAGGCATGGAACCAAGTGGTGACACCGGAGGACGAGGACGCGATCCAGGCGGCACTGGATTGGCAGGTGCCGATATTCGAGCGGAGAGATCCGGAGCGGATACCGCATGCGGCGACGTGGATCAGGGGGAGGCGTTGGGAAGACGAGCAACCACAAGCGCCGAAGCCGAAGACACCGACTATCAACGAACTTCCCGAATGGCAGCGGCGATCCATCGAGAACGCCACGAGACGCCGCGAGGACTGATGCCTGACTGGGCACTCGCCAAGGACACCGGCAGACGTGACACCCACGGGTTTGCGTCGTTGAAGGTGTTGGCCGCGGCGTTGAGGATCGACAGGCGATGAACCACAAACGCTGCGCCACTTGCGGCATTCCCCTGACCACGAAACGCAAGTCGGTGATGACCTGTTCCTACACCTGTTCTGCGATCCGCCGCGTGAAGATGTATCCCCATCACGTCGGCATGGTGAAGGCGAACATCGCCTATCGGGACGCGGTGAGGAAGCGACTCGCGGTGACGCTCAAGGGCAAGTCCGAATACGAGTGTTACCAGCTGGGGTATCGGCAGGGGTATGCGACCTGTCATCAGAAGCAGATGCGGCGAGAGCGGAGGGCGGCTTAGGTCATGAGCGAGACACAACGCCGAGTGAGCAATCGAGACAAAGTTTTAAGTTATTTGCAGGCGCACCACACCGTGACCAACGTAGACCTGAACGCCATCTGCTTCCGGTATGGCGCGAGGATCGAAGAGTTACGCAAGCAAGGGTATGACATCCAGACGGGCGAGCGGAAGGCAGGCGTGGTCTGGTACCACTACAACGGAGTCAAGGCGTTGACGCAGCCAGACCTGTGGAGCGCGGCGTGAATGGAGCCTGTGTGGTGGCTCACGAAGGACGGAGATCGTGACTGCCTTGAGATGTACGAACGCCACTACTCAGCCCACCGATACGCCGATGGACGAGAGCGAGTTCTCTTTGTCGGTCCAGGTGAAAAACTCGTCCTCCGAACCGAACGAGCCGATGCCGTCTTTGTCTGGCGACGATTCATCGATGACAGTGGTCAGCAAGGTGTCAACTGTGCTGTCTTCAGAAACGAAAGCGAGCACCAATCGTCCGAACTCATTCGACAAGCGGATGCGATTGCTGATTGCCTCTGGCCTGATCAAAGGCATTACACCTACGTCAATGCGGAACGGATCGCGTCAAGGAATCCTGGCTACTGCTTTCTACGAGCTGGATGGCAGCGATGCGGACACACCAAGGGAGGACTTGTGATCCTTGAACGGGTGGCCGCGTGATTTATGGGTGCCCATATTGTGCGCCTGGAATGGTTTGCGTTAGTTGCCAAGACGCCGAGGATGATTTCATGAAATACCGCATCAACCGCAGAGACAACGGATCTAAGGCACTGGAGAAGTACGCCGAATCACTGGGATTCGTGGTGCATGCCGAATCCGGTGCGATTGACGCCTACCTCGCGTGGGGCCAGCAGATCGTCGCTGTTGAATGGAAATCCAAGGGGGGCACGTTGACGCCCACGCAGCAACGATTGATCGCTAAGGGCTTCCCTGTGCGGTTCGTGGGCACGCCTGAGCAGGTAGACCAGTTGAGAGCGGAGTTACAGAAGCGATGAGTTACCAACTGCCGAAAGCTGGGCACGGTTCACGGTCAGCCTACACATGGGGATGTCGATGCGACGAATGCAGGGCGGCCAATACGCGCTACTACCACCAACGGAAGGCGCGCATGACTCCGGTTGTCGTCCAGTCACAGCCGCAAGTGGAGGTGCCGCGCCGATCCGAAGACGAAGTGATGCTGTATCGAAATCCGCAGTGGTCGAAGGACAACATCGCCAATCGATCATTGCGCGGTGGCGCTTCGGGTGGCTCACGGTGAAGTGGCCCAACGGCACGCGGGGGATCTTCGCGTCATGGGATGCGGCCCTGTTCGCCCTACTCGGTGACGGCACGTTGAGGATTCGATGAGACGAGCTGCCAGAGTAGACAACACCGCCGCAGCCCTTCGGAAGTATGCGGAGTCCATCGGCTTTGTGGTCATCCCGATCAACGGGGTGATTGATTGCCTGCTTCAGTTAGGCGCACAGACGGCGGTGGTTGATTGGAAGTCACCCATGGGTTCCTTGACCGATGCACAGGCCAAACTCGTTGCCAGAGGTGCCAGGATTCGATTCGTGAGCACTCCTGAGCAGATCGACGCCCTGAGATCGGAATTGATGCGATGAAACCGTGGTGGTGGAACAACTTCGTGACCACTCCGCAACGCTGGGCCGCGTATTGGCTACGGCGCCGTGGTTGGGTGTGCTTCTATCTCGATCCAGAGAATCGCTCGTGCCGTGTGTTGTGCTGGATGGAAGAGTATCAACGCGGGGCGAAGCGATGAGTCCCACCCGTCAGACCAACCCCTGTGCCGTGTGCCGGCTGAAACCCTGCAAACTGGCGAGCCGTACCCAACGTTGTGCCGCCTGCACCAACCGCCGCGCATCCAGGCCGTTGAAGAAGGAGTCCGCATGAGGTTCTTAGACTGGTTACTGAATCGTCAATCGATGTTCATCCCGAATTGGTCCGATCGGACCATGCGCTATTACGAACGCTGTAATAAACGCGAGTTGGGGATTGTGTCAGAGCCGGTGTATGCGTGGTCCCAGCAGTTCCGGAAGGGGTGAGTGGATGACGAGAACGCTGAAGGATTACCGACCGCAGCATGACGAGGAGCAACGGTTTTGGGACAAGGCCGATAGAACAGGCGAGTGCTGGAACTGGACTGCTACTGCCTCCACGAAGGGCTATGGCGTGTTGACGATAGCCAAGCGTCAAGAGTATGCACACCGTGTCGCGTATCGGCTCCACCACGGTGAGGTTCCCGCGTGTCAACGTGAACACGATAAGAAGTTTCAACAGAAGAAACGGAGGCAGTCATGAAGTGTCCGCACTGTGGCCTCGACGCCCTCCTCGCCCAGACACCCGACCCACGAGACGTTCGCCATCTGTCGCGTGAGGAAATCATTGACGAGGTCACACAAAACCGGATGTTCGTGGAGAGTTTGGGGCGTCGTGAGGCCCAGACACCCGACGCGCCCCCGCCATTCTGTGCTAGTTGTGGCCAACGAAAGATGCGATGCGATGGTTGCTAAGGAGACTCCCGCAATGGCTGACGATCCCACCTGTCGATATTGCAACCATTGCCAGTGCGAGTGCGCGGAGTGTTTGACTCCCGCGATGGCTGACGACACCGTTGTCACCCGCACTGTGGACTGCCCCGAATGTCATCAGTACTGCAACTGGTGTTCGTGGTACCGCAAGAACGCTCGTGAGGTCGGCTGCGGGTCGCAGAGCAAACGCAAATGCGCCTTCGGCCAAGCCGCGAAAGGCGTCCCATGTTCGATGTGCGACGGCAGCGGCAGAGTTACGGCGACCACGACTTACAGCCGCAGTGAAACACGGTAGACTCCCGCGATGGCTGACGACACCGTTGACCGGGCGCGGCAAGACGTGTTGGACATCGTCGCCGCCTACGGCATTCAGAACAGCGAGAAAGGGCCGTTTGCGCAATACCTCGACGCCCTGATCGCCGCTGTCCGTGCCGAGCCGAGACGCCATGCGGTTGACTGCAAGATTCACTTCGCGGAAGGGCGTGGCGGGTTCCCGGAACCCTGCACCTGTGGCCTGACGCCGCTGCCGCGCTGGCCCGGTGGACGCGCCAGTCAATGAACGCCCAGTTTGACAAAGGAGACTCCCGTAATGGCTGACGATCCCACCTGTCGATATTGCAACCATTGCCAGTGCGAGTGCGCGGAGTGTTTGACTCCCGCGATGGCTGACGACACCGTTGAGGCGGCGAAGCGCCGATTGATCGACACCATTCACGATGTTGAAGCGATGCCGACTGATGATGAGGCGTGGGATGACCCCATAGATCTCCTGATCGCCGCCGTCCGCGCCGAGGGAAAAGAGCCGAAATGACGAGAGAGCAGTTAGAGGCGATCATGTTTACGGCTACTGACATGGGCGGTCAGGTATGGAAGGTTGTGGAGATAGACGCCGTTCTCGCCCTCCTCGCCCAGACACCCGACCCACGAGACGTTCGCCATCTGTCGCGTGAGGAAATCATTGAGGAGGTCACACAAAACCGGATGTTCGTCGAGGGTTTGGGGCGTCGTGAGGCCCAGACACCCGACGCGCCCCCGACCGAGACGCAGTGGGAACAGTCTGAACGTGACGCGAGGATGCTCGCAAGCGCCCCGACGAAGGAGACTCCCGCGATGGCTGACGACACCCTATCGAAGATTATGGCAACCATTGATCAACTCGTCATGGAGTCAGTCCGCAACGACCAGATCATCACGCTCGACGGTCACTACGATCCAACCCGTGTGGCCTTCGTGCGCGGCGAGCAGTCAATGGGCCGACAGATTTGGATCGAATGCGAGAAACTACGGGCGGCTGTCACCCAAGAGAAGGACTAGGCACCGTGCCTGCCACGATGCCTGCCCCAGATTAGCCCTCCTTTGCCCTTCTGGGCTTGTAGGGGCCACGTGTGACCCCTTTCATGGGGGATGGCCTGCCCAACGGCCAGCCTTTCCTAACGGTCCTGGCGTTCGAGGCTTTGGATGCCTGCTCCTGTCTGGCCTCTGGTGTCATAGTTTGGGCGCGACGTAAGCCCCCGAGACGGCCTAACGAGACGGCGGCAGGGTTCTTGTCGCGGTCCTGAAAGTGCGCATAGCACAACCCCTGCTCGTAAGCGGTTCGCCCACAATGGCATTGTGGGTAGACTTCGCCCGTGAGCGGTGAACGACGTGTGGTTTTTGGGTTCATGCCTGCACCAATGCTTCCGGGTGAACGTGCCATTCGCCATACTCGTCGGCAATGACCGCGAACCCATGCGGCGAGGTGTAGCGGTCCACCGTGTAAACCCGTTCGGGATGCGTGGCTAGGCTCTTCTCCATGTCTGAGATACCGCGCACCACGCGAACCCTTAAGCCGACATCTGGAAATTCTGATCGTTGTTTCATGACGTTACAGCCTCTCTGCCGCAAGGGTGGCGTTAGTAAACACAGATTCCGCGCGTGTAGTAGCTATCAGCGGTTTTGCCTGCTGGCACATCATCGGGCCGCAGGATATAGAGCGCGGCACCGCGTGGATCGCCCTGGATGTAGCTTGTGACCGCATCCGTGGCTCGCTGGTTGCGCTCCGTAATGATGGCCTGTAAGCGCTTTAATGCGCCGGCCTCGCGGTCTGCAATACGGTAGGCGTGGTGCCTACCGCCATTCGCAGCAAAACTTCGGTAGGGAATGCCTGCCTCATCGCGTTCGATGTCGCCATTGCATTCGTGTTCGGCCCATCGACGCAGGGTCATGCTGATTCGGCGCAGAGCCTCAACCTCATCCCGCGTGAACCCGAGGCTAATCAGGGTGTTCTCTTGATGCGTCTGGCGGAGTGCTTCGCGTTTCGTCATGTGTGTGCTCCCTTAATCCTTCAGTCTTACAGTTACAGGTTTAACGAACTTCCCTAACTTCAGCTTCCGTCAGCGGTGGCAGGCCCGCTGCCCTAACGAGTTGGCTGACCAATCGCCCGCAGAACGCCGTTTTTAATGCGGTACGCAAGTCGATGCCGGCGCGCATCAATTCATCGGCATGCTGTAGCGCTCCGCAGTAGTGTGCTAAGGCGTAGGGGTTCGACTTCTGCCTTCGATCGGCAATCGTCAATGCGTGCATTAATCTCACTCTCGTTTGCGGGTCGATTCCTGTGTCTGTCATGTCGAACTCCTGTCTCATCTATCGGTTACAGGTTACGCCTAGACCCACTGTGACCAGTGGGCTCAGGTCTAACCTCTAACGGTCTATTGCTTCGCGTTGGTGATGCTGCAGAGAGCCACAACCACACCAGCATGTGCGGTTCTTTAAATCGTCGTATAGATCGCTGATCATGTTCGTGTAAATGACTCCGCCCAGTACCTCACCCATGGCCTGCTCGACTGTGTAACCACTGCCGATAAGGTTCAGGATTCTGGCGCTAATCATGGCGGATACTTCCTGCTTATTCATGGTCTTATCCTTCTCTCCTGAGGTACGCGGGTTAACGGGTAACTTCCACAATGCGTGCATCAACGGCCGACGCGTATGGCGTCATAGCCTGCTCGGCCTGTTCGCGTGTTTCAAAGGCATAACCAAAGGCGTATGGAACGAATGAGAGTGACTGGGCCGTGAGGCTATAGCGGCCGAGAAACGATTGCGCGCTTCCGTGTTGAACCATGTAGCGGGTCGTGGTTGCCGTTTGTGTGTTTGCCATGAGTGGAGTATGTGCTCAGCGCTTAGCACTGTCAATAGAATAATGACCATTGATTATAGATTTTTGAAGAGACAGCGAAACACGCACGGATTAGGCGTAGAATGGTCGGGAACGGCTATCACTCCGCTCAGGGACATGCGCTCTCACTCCCGAGCGAAGCGCAATGATATTCTCACTTCATGGCTAAGAAGCCTCAGTCTACAGACACTCCACTACAGACAGTCGCTATCGCACAGATAGCCCCAGACCCATCTAGTAGTGACGACCAGGTTACCTTCCAACGAATCGGGCCAGAAAAGGCCGCACTCATCATTCGACTCAAGCAGAAGAACCCTTCAGTCACCCATCAGGAAATCGCGGCGGTCATTGGCTGTCACCACTCCACGGTGACGCGATGGCTACAGATCCTCGATACCGATACCGTCCCAGAAGCTCGTAAACTGGCTAAATCACAGGCGTTGCGGGCATCTTTGAAGCTAAACGAGCAGATAGACCATACAGACCCCAGAGTCAGCCAGGGGGCTGCAAAGGCGGTTGTCGCCCTTGCCGGCGTGCAAGAGGGCAGCAGCCAGGTTGCCGTAGGCGTGCAGGTGATCATCGGCTCGAGCGCATCGCCGGCAGGCTCAGATCCGTTTGATAACGTTGATGCTATAATTGTAGATAAACAAAGCAGTTAGCGCGTTATCGTAAGACTGATTATCAGACTCAGCCAAACCCCAATGAATTACCCCATGCCTTTGTAGCGTAAAGGGCAGAGCACTAGATGTAGTGGTTGGTGCAACGATATATGCCCACTACTGGCCCTGTACGAAACCGCATTATCAGGCCCATTCCCGCATATTTTGAGTAGTCAAAGACCGCGAGAATTGAAACGATTCTCGGGGGGCGAATGCGCCGGGGGACCCACCGGGGTGCCTAGGCCTATTGGCCGCAGTGAGACCCCTCAAATCCTAATGTCTTCTACTGGCGCCGATGTGGCCGTATTTCTGACTAAAACGGCGGGAACTGCTTGTGTTGGCGTGGGTTAGCAGTGGCGCCATTCCCACCACAAAAATTCAAAATCTGGATGTCGGTGGCCGGTTGGTTGGCCGGATAGTGGGAAGTAACGACGTGTTGGGACTTGAACCCAACCAGGGACGTCGCAGCGCCCTACCCGATGCCTCGGTGCCTGAGTCTAGGCAGGCTTCCGTCGTCGGGTCTATCTTACTCTAATTTTACCGGCCGATGACTTTGCCGTGGGCGAAGGTGCCTTGTGGGAAGTCGCGTTCTGTTCCTGGTCCCTTGGCGTCCTGCCCTGTGGTGCCCTGTGGGAGGTCGTGCGCGAAGGAGGACTGGGATGGCCAGGAGGCTGGGGTATTGACCTGTTGGGTCTTCAGGGCGTCGGAGGCGGCTTTGACCTGGGAGACGAGCCTGCGGAGTTCATCTTTCGTCCAGAATTGTCGGTAGTGGGCGATCTCTTCGAGTTCGATGACGGTCCACTGGTATTCGAGGTAGGGGATCTGGTCGAGGTTAACGATGTGGGTGGCGGGGCGGAAGGCGACTGGGGCCAAGGAGAGCGCACCGAGAAGGAGTCCGCCGACGAAGGCGAGGGATGGTTTCATGGCCCTACCGGCTGGCCCATTGTTGCCAGAGGGCGATCATGTGGTCCGCGAGTTCTTGGCGTTCGGCGGGTGTCCAGTCATGTGTAAATTCGTCGTCCGGGTAGGCTTTACGGGTGTATTCATCACCGTCGTAGCCTTCCGCGAACTTGTCGCCGGACTTGGCGAACGTGGGTGACATTCCGACGATGCCATTGTTTGCGTAGAACGTGTGGCCCGTTGACAACGTGTAGGTGTCGTCCTTGAGCGTCATAGTCCAATTCTACCCCATATTGGGTACGATCCTACCCACAACCACTATATCTAGTTGATTTTCTCTCTCTCGGACGTGTATACTTTGTAATCGGATACTTGGTATACGCCTGAGGTCGTCGGGCGAACGTGGAGAGATTCCTTTGACTGCATTGTCACGGTTCCTGACGGTCTGCCTGTGCTCGTTCCTGCTCGTTACTCCGGTTTTCTCCCAAAATATCGTTCGATTGGCCTCGATTCGCGCCTCTGACACGTTGTCAGCGGAGGATGACTCGTTTGCCGTGAACGTGGGCGGGATGGCGTCAATGCGTATCCAGACGCTCGACTCGTACACTGGCACCTGGGAAGTCCAGTGCTCGGTGGACGGGGGCACGACCTACGACGAGGACGACGAAGTCAATATGTTCCTTGAGGGCGGGTCGGCGGGGGCGGTGCAGGAGGTGTCGGACACCGTAGGCGTCTGGACGGCGGGGGTCGCGGGATGCACGCACGTCAAGATTGCGGCCACGGCAGGGTTTGCGGCGAGTGACACGGTCGTCGCGGTGGTCGCGGTGGCGAGCGGTGGATCGGCGTCTGGTGGGAGCTCGGGCGCGGTGGAAGTCGCGGAAGGTGGAGCCACGGCGCAGGTCACGGCCACGGCCGGTGGATCGTTGCAGGTGGAATGCACCTCGGGCTGTGCGGGTACGGGCGGTACCTCGATGGTCGATGACGCGGCATTTACGGCAGGTGTGAGTGCCTTGACCCCGGCAGGCTTCACGTTTGACGACGCGGCTCCGGACCCGGTGAATGAGGGCGACATTGGCACGCCCAGGATGAGCGCGAACCGGAACATCTTCACGACGATTCGGGATGCGGCCGGCAACGAACGCGGCACGAACGTCAATGCCTCGAATCAGTTGGCGATTGCGGGTCCGGTGACGGTGGTGAGCGGTGGTATCGCCTCCGG
>Ga0137430_1000598_pt1 | contig 10292 bp, 11 predicted proteins | sample EasRivERMZT754_2_FD_104651 | JGI IMG/M metagenome (GOLD analysis project Ga0137430, IMG submission 104651) | Soil microbial communities from meander-bound floodplain in the East River, Colorado, USA - East River MetaG ERMZT754_2 | ecosystem: Environmental > Terrestrial > Soil > Floodplain ...
ATGAGGTGGATAAAGAAACTGGTCTCATCGCCCTTGATCGTGCAGCTCACACTGCCCAAGACTTCCCATTTGATTATGGTTTCGTACCCCAGAGTCTTTGGCATGACAACGATCCGCTTGATGTAATACTACTTGCTACCTTCCCGCTTATCCCCGGAGTACTTGTGCGCGCTCGACCGGTGGCAATTATGAATATGATTGATTCTGGCGAAGGCGATGACAAGATTATTGCTGTCCCCTGCGACGATCCACGCTTTGACGACGTGAAGGATTTGAGTGATTTGAACAAACACACAGTAAAAGAGATTGAACACTTTTATTCTACTTATAAAAAGCTTCAGAACAAAGTAGTTGAAGTAACAGGCTTCAAAGGCAAAGCAGAGGCGGAAGCGGCATTTGAAGAAGGTTTGAAGCTCTACAAAGACAAATTCGCCAAATAATCCACTAATCAACATTAGACTTTTTGCTTCAACTTGCTAGACTACCTCTGTAGTCGATCGTTTTAGAATTAATTTATAAAAATGAAGAAAGTATTAATAACATTTAGCATATTTTCCCTTACAATTGTACCGCTCTTGGCTTCTGCACAAACAGCGAGTACCTCTGTAGAGGCGAACGTGCAGATCAAGACTCGTGCAGAATTAGAAGCCAATAGAGAAGAAAAGCGCGAGACAATTCGTGATCAGGTAGAAGCAAAGAAAGAAGCCGTTCAGAACCAGATGGAAGAGCGCAAAGATACAGCTCTAGCCAAAGTCAAAGAACGGATTACTGACTTGGTCCAAAAGATTATCAAAAGGTTGGAAGCGGCTGTAGAAAGACTAGAGAAGCTCAGTGACAGGATAGAATCGCGTATTGCAAAGATGGAGGCAGATGGAGTAGACGTCGTCAAAGCCAAAGAGCTGCTTATTGCCGCCAATGTGAAAATAGAAGCAGCAAAGACCAGTGTCGCCGCTATTACTCTCCCCCTAAACGTCACTGTTTCTGGTACCAGTAGCACCACGGCTGTAGTGAAGGAGAAGTATGCCTTACTTCGAAGCCAGATCGCCAAAGCCAAAGATGATATCAAAGCCGCTCACGCTGCCCTAGTCGATGTTATTAGAAATCTAAAACCCGGAGCTAACAAAGTAAAAGTAGAGGCGAGCGCCACCACTACTGCCACAACCACCGCGACAACCACTTCGAACTAATATCTATTATCTAACAACTAATATCTAAAAAATGGACACTTTCAACCCAAACCAAATGCCACCCCTCCAATCTATTCCTCCCAAAAAAGGTAATGGCCCGATTATTGCAGTGCTCGTAGTGTTGGTGCTTATTATCATTGGCGGTCTATATTTCCTCAACACAAGATCTTCAAATAAGCCCTACGTACCATCAACTGGGGGGGACCCGATGACTGAATCTTTGAATCAACAAAGCTCATCTGATGATTTGAACTCCATAGAGGCCGATCTAAATGCCACAAACATCGACAACCTAGATCAGGGAGCTGCCGTCATAGAAGCCGAGTTGCAATAACACTAAATTGTCCAAGTTGACCTAAAAAGCCCTTATTTATAGGGTTTTTTAGTTATTGACTAATATGGTGATGTATGCTATACTGTATGCAGACCTGCCAAGGCAGGAATTCTTGATCACTTTCCCCAAGGGGAGAGTGACAGGATAAAGGAGCATGAAATGTTCACAGCGATCTCTATCACGCTTACGGTCCTCGCGGCCGCGGCAACTTATGTTTACTTGCGAGTCCAAAAGACTCGTAAAACTCCTCAGTTCTATTGGAACTCACACGCGGGAAGGCTCGCCATTCTGCATCGCCGATACTACGAAGAGTTCGGTGGTCTCATTCAGGACGGGACGCGTTCAATAGGTCCCCCATTCCGAGTCTCCAAACAGATCTTCAGTATGCCGATCACCGGCAAGATCATGGGCTTGGTGACCAGCCACCCGTGGTTTGTCAAAGACCCCAACCTCTTTGTCCCCCTAATTTCATTCAAGTATTACAATCTTGGGGCACAGGAGGCAATGGGATTCTACGACAACCGGAGGCTCGTCGATTACGAAGAGTGGTTCAAAGACTTCGCCGAGGAGATAGAGCACCTGATTCAGGGGCTCGGTTTCTGGGAGAAGACGGCCCTGAGATTCGGGGAGCGAGAGGAGCTCTTAGCCAGGCTGCGGCCAGAGTCTCTTTACGAGACGCGGGTATACGACACTCCCGCTCATATCGGCGGCGGGCTGGTTGAGTTTCGGGTTGAACTACCGCATGTCGGTATCCCGGAACGATTCGTCGTCGTCCAGGCAGGACAGATTGGATGGGAAAAAGGTAGCCGAGTCTTCGTCTATAAAAGCCGGACACGAGATCCTTTTAGTCAAAAGCCTGCCTTCTCCTTCTTGCCTCTAACAGAGCGAGAAGCCAAAGAACAGGAAAGGGCTGGTTTAGCCACGATATATACTGGCTGACCAGAGCCCCTACGGGCCCGCTACCGATTCGTTCGGGGCGGGCCTTTCTACTTTACATAAAAAAATATTTCGGCTAAACTGGCTCGGTGCAATATAATTTCAAAATAAAAAAGCTTCCAAAGTCAGAAGTGGAGTTGGAGTGCTCCGTTCCAGCAGAGGAGCTCGAGAAGGCTCGCCCCAAAGCAGTGAGGAAGTTTTCTGATAGCCTAGATATCCCTGGATTTAGAAAAGGTAATATACCTGAGAAAATAATTTTGGAGCGGGTCGGCGAAAAGGCAGTGTTGGAAGAAGCGGCTGAAATCGTTCTAAGTGAGCACTACCCTAAAATTCTTGCGGAGGCCGCATTAAACACACTTGGCCGACCAGCTATTTCTATTATCAAGCTTGCCCTTGGAAACCCACTTGAGTTCAAAGTACGAACTGCCGTTTTGCCTGAATTTGAGTTGCCGGAGTATCGAGCGATAGCGAGATCCAGCGTAGCTCGAGTAGAGCGAGATGCGAAGTTGGACAACAAAGAACTGGAAGCAACTGACAAAGAGGTGGATGAAGTATTGCTTCAGATCAGGAAGAACAAAGCACATTATGACTGGCATCAAGCTCACCCACAGGATGCAAGCCATGACCACCCAGACTTAGAAAGACATGAAAATTTGCCCGAGCTAAATGATGAGTTTGCTCGCACAGCAGGCAATTTTGCGAGTGTGGAAGAGCTTAAAGAGAAGGTCAAAGCAAATATTATTCAGGAAAAGAAGAATCGCGAAATCGAAAAGAAGCGCGCGCTCATAATGGAAGCTTTACTAAAAGCTTCCAACATCGAGCTCCCAGATATTTTGGTTTTGAGCGAGACTGAGAAATCACTCGCGCAAATGAAGGATGATATAGCGAGAATGGGCGGCAGATGGGAGGATTATTTGACCTCTACTAAAAAGTCAGAGGAAGAAATAAAGAAAGATTTGGAAGAGAATAGTATAAAGAAAGCCAAAATCCAACTAATTTTTAATAAAATCGCCGAAGTTGAAAAAATAGAACCGAACAAAGAAATTTTGGAGAACGAAGTGAAGCAGATCATGGAGCATTACAAAGATGCCTCTGAACAAAGCGCGCGCATCTACGTCGCCACCCAGCTCATCAACCAGGAAGTACTCAAACTTCTAGAAAATCCGTAAAACGTAAAACTTGACAAATACTGTGAATTTGCTATAATATTAAGAGAAAGGAGGGTCAAAAATGACCCTAGCTCAGTGGTTTCTGATCATGTTTTTTTTGGGGGTATCCCTCCCCCCGACCTATGTCGGGTGGCGGGCGATGCTCTCGGAGCGAGCACGCCACTTTTCAAAGTGGCAGAGGGAGGCTGGGATCAGTGGTCTCCTCGGCGCCGGCACGCTCGGCATCGCCGCCAACCTGTTTTTTTGATTGCCGAATGGAGTAATTCTGATCGGCACCGCAGACGGTTTCGGCTGCGGCATGATGGCCACCGTGGTAGCCGTTGTGAGCGGCGGAATGAGCGGTCTCTGCTGGTTCTCTAGCACGAGGCTAGCATTCTACCTCGACAACCGGAGGTGGCCGACAGCCGAGGAGCATGCCGAGCAATAAACCGCATGCCTCTATCCAGAGTTTTAGCCCCGCCGAAAGGTTTTCATACCTCCGGCGGGCTTTCGTTTATCTAAAATAAAACAAAGGATAAGTTATTGTAATTTTGCTAATGCTACCACAGCCGCTGTTTCCGCACGTAAGGTTAGTTTGCCTAAAGATAATATTTCCATATTTGAATCTTTAAATCTTTCCATTTCTTTCTCACTCCACCCGCCTTCGGGACCGATGAAGATGGAGGTGGGGTTTCCGTCTTCCCTCACCTTAATCAAGGGGAGGGTGCCGAGGCTCTGCGAGGCGGGTGGGGTTCCAGAAGAGTCAAAAACCACAACATTCTCCGCTTTCTCCAAAGTTTCATCCAAGCTCACCACTTCCCCAATCTCCGGCACATCCGCCCTCCCGCACTGCTCGCTTGCTTCGATAGCTATTTTGCGAGCACGCTCGAGGTTGAAGCCTTTCTTTTCGGATCGTTCGGAAATAATGGGTACGATTTTTGACACCCCAAGCTCGGTTGCCTTTTCTACCACCCATTCAAGCTTGTCTTTTTTTATAAGCGAGATGTATAAAGTAATATCTCGCCCTGAGCCGGTCGAAGGACTTTTCGGCACTATCCCCTTCCGTTCAGATACTAGTCTTATGGCTGCTTCCCTATTACTCAACTTTTCAATTACTACATCAAACTCCATACCCGAGCCATCAAAAAGTATCACCTCACTCCCCACATTGTAGCGAAACACATTGCGCCATTGGTGAATCAGTCGTTCATCTTTGATAGTTGACCGCTCGTGTTCTATGGGGATATTTATATAAAATCTATGCAAACGCATTAAAGTATGCTATCATATTTTCACTATGAAAACACCACAAAATAACATTTTAATTCCAACAGTTATCGAGAAAACCCACCAAGGAGAGCGCGCTTATGATATTTATTCGCGGCTATTAAAGGAAAGAATAATCTTTATTGGCGGCGCGATTGACGACACAGTGGCAAACATAACGATCGCCCAGCTTCTATTTTTGCAAACCGAAGACCCGAAGAAAGATATTTCGCTCTACATCAACTCGCCGGGTGGCTACATCCACTCAGGGCTCGCCATTTTGGACACCATGAATTATGTAAAACCAGATATTCAAACCATCTGTGTCGGTATGGCAGCCTCTATGGCCTCAGTACTGCTCTCGGCAGGGACAAAGGGCAAGAGGTTCATTCTTCCCAACTCTGAAGTAATGATCCACCAGCCACATGGTGGTAGCGAAGGTCAAGCATCGGACATAGAAATAAGCGCTAAGCATATTTTGAAGCAGCGTGATCTGCTCAATAAAGTGCTGTCGAAGAACACTGGCCAGCCTCTAGAAAAAATAGAAAAGGACGTCGACCGCGACTTCTTCATGACCGCCGAAGAGGCCAAAAAATATGGCATCGTAGATAAGATTTTATAGTTTTGCTTTTTGGAGGATATCGTGTATAATACCCCCATTAACATTAAAAATAAGTAATTTCGTTAGAATTTGCAGCGAAGAACGATTGATTTCCACAAAAATGAACTTAATTTGGCAAAAAGATAGAGTCACCATTCCTCGCCGTCTAATCATAGGCGGAATTACAATTCAATAACATGTCACTTAAATTAGCATTACTGTTCGCCGCGCTTGCGGCTCTTGTTGGTATCGGTTTTGGATACTTCCTGCGCTGGATAATCTCACTCGGCCAACGAGGATCCGTTGAGCTGCGCATCAAGCAGATGGAGCTCCATGCTCGAGAGGAAGCCAAGCGGATCGTAGAAGAATCAGAGAAGAAGGCAGAAGAGACATTGCAAAGCGGCCGCATAGAACTCCGAGAAAGAGAAGATAAGGTCCAAAAAGTAGAGGATCGCCTCGTAAAGAAGGAGGAATTTTTGGATAAGCGACAGCTTGATATCGATAAGGAAATAGAGCACGTAAAGGAAAAGGTTGGAGAAGTAAAGTCGATCAAAGAGCGAGCCGAGGAGCTAGAAAAGAAGCGTTTTGAAGAATTACAGAAAATAGCGGGCCTAAGCCTAGAAGAGGCCAAACATACACTACTCAGCGAAGTAGAGAAGAAGTTTGAAGAGGATGTGGCTGTAAGGCTCCAAAAGCTAGAGACCCAAGGTGCTGAGCGACTAGAAGCCAAGGCCAAGACTATCCTCACGACCTCCATCCACCGCTTAGCCAACTCTGTCTCCTCAGAAGTCTTTTCTACGAGCGTCGCTATCCCTTCTGACGAAATTAAGGGCAAAGTGATCGGTAAGGAAGGTAGGAACATCAAGGCTTTTGAGCGAGCGAGCGGTGTCGAAGTAATTGTAGACGACACTCCCGGCCTTATTACCCTATCCTCTCACGACCCAGTCCGTAGACAAGTGGCTCGAGTCGCTCTAGAAAATCTTATTCAGGACGGCCGTATCCAACCCGCAAAAATTGAGGAGATGGTAGAGAAGGCCAAGCAGGAGATCGGCAAAACCATAAAGGAAAAAGGTGAACAGGCTGTTTACGAATGCGGCGTTTTCAACCTGGATCCGCGCATTATTGGTATTTTGGGCCGATTGCATTTTCGCACCTCGTATGGACAGAATGTTCTCCAGCACTCGATTGAGATGTCACACATTGCCGGCATGATCGCCACCGAGATAGGTGCAAATGTGGCGATTGCCAAAGCTGGCGCACTCCTCCACGACATAGGTAAAGCAGTAGACCACGAAATCCAAGGTACTCATGTCGAAATTGGCCGCAGAATCTTACAAAAATTTGGAGCTGACCCACTCATCGTCAAAGCAATGGAAGCCCACCACGGTGAATACCCTTACGAAACACTCGAGTCTTATATCGTACAAGCAGCTGATGCCATATCTGGCGCCAGACCGGGGGCTAGAAGGGACAGTGTTGAGAATTATCTGAAGCGCCTCTCTGAGCTCGAGGGCATAGCTACTTCTTTCAAAGGCGTAGAGAAGGCCTATGCTCTGCAGGCCGGCCGCGAAATCCGAGTATTCGTCACCCCAGCCGAGTTATCTGATTTGGAATCTCGCAATACTGCTCGCGACATCGCTATTCGTATCGAAAACGAGCTGAAGTATCCGGGCGAAATCAAAGTTGTGGTAATAAGAGAGTCAAGAACCATCGAGTTTGCTAGGTAAGGTCGTAGGTCTTTCCTGTTTCGGGATAAATAGCATCAACGCCCACATAGTCGCGGAGGCGTTGGGCCAGGAAGAGCGAGGAGCGAGGTTCGCCCAACACCACGAAAACTTTTTTTAGCTCTGGCGAGCTCGCCTTCTCTACAAATTCAATTAAGTGAGTAGAATCTTTGTGGGCACTATAGCCGTGCACGTTTTCTACTCTAGCTCTTACCCTCAATCTTTCCATCTTTCCTTCATTCCATATCTGAATTTCTTTTGCTCCTTCCTCTAGCTTCCTCCCTAACGAACCGACAGATTGATACCCCATGAGGAGGAGAGTATTCTGCGCTCCGCCCAAGATTCTAGCCTCATGGGCCAAGACTCGCCCACCCTCCGACATACCACTTCCAGCAATTATTATTTTGGAGCCCGGCGTATGACCCAACCCCAGACTTTCTTTTTTGCTATCAATTATTTTGAGCTGGGGGAAATCAAACACATTGTCTCCAGCACTTATTTCCTTTTTTATTTTGTCATTAAAGAGATGAGTAGATTTTTTATAGATCTCAGTAATCTTGGAGGCCAGAGGCGAATCGAGGAACACCGGTACGCTTGGGATCTCACCATCTTCTACCATATTGTTTAGCTCATAAAGTATCACTTGGGTCCTATCTACAGAAAAGGCCGGGATCACCACCTCCCCTTTTCTTTCGATCGTCTCCAAAATAACTTGCTTAAATTTGGTGCGTCTCTCTGTCTGAGATTCATGGTTCCTATCGCCATAGACACTCTCTACCACAATATAATCCGCATCTTTAATTCCCTCAGTGTCAGCGAGTAGAGGCGATGGGCTGTTACCTAGGTCGCCGGTAAACACGATTTTTGTGCTCCCTAGTTTAAGCTCGACCATAGCTGATCCTAAAATATGGCCGGCATCCTTAAAATTCGCCATAGCCGAAGGAGCAAATTGCCATTGCTCGCGATATTCTTTGGTATCCCATAGATCTAGGGCTTCACGGATATGCCTTTCTTCATACGGAAGTGGATGATCCTGGTCATGCCTTCTTTTATTCAGCATTATTCTTAGAGCATCTTCTAGTAAATGCCCAGAAATTTCTTTGGTCTCTGGAGTGGAGAATATTTGCCCCTTAAATCCGTCTTTGACGAGCTTCGGGATTCTACCGATATGATCTATGTGGGCGTGAGTGATGAAAAGTACTTTTATTTCTTTCGGGTCATACTGAAATGGGCTCGAGTTGTAGGATTCTGCACCCTGCACCCCTTGTAAAAGTCCACAATCGACCAAGAATTTGCTCGATTCAAACTCGACAAGAAAGTTGGCCCCTGTTGTGGTCCCTACTCCGCCATAAAATGTTAGGTTAGTATTGGCCATCAATTTTTTTACTCTCCAACTCTTTCATGTAAGCATAGAAACAGGCGGTTAGACCCCCCAGAGTATCCATTACAAAATCGATCGCTGTATCAAAGGGGTAATTGCGCCCATGAAAATTGGCTTCACCAAGCAAGAGCTCGTATGCTTCCCAGGCCACAGCTACTAGCACCAAGCTGAATATTGATACGAGCAAGAAATGCGACATACTCCTTTGTTCTGGAGCAAAAAGACCAGAATAAAAGTAAAGCCAATCGAAAAAGAGCACCACCACCACCCCACCCATAAAATGCATAAAAGAGTCAAACGTGGTAATAGTCCAATACCAATCATATTGATTAGCCAAATAATTCAAGACCCCAAGAATGAGAAAAGATGCAAAAAATTCTTTGAAAAGAGGCCTTCGTAACATTCAAATATATTAGCATACAAAATCCGTCCTGAGCTTAGTCGAAGGACGGGTTCTATATAGGATCGCCCAGAAATATTCCCTAATTGAAAAGATTAGGTGGGCAGCCTCGACTCCGACGGTAACCGTCGGAGAAAGTTAGCCAGCCCTGAATATATGCAATCTAGAAAATATCCAGACGATCCTGACCACATTATATCAAATTTTACTCTAGGATTCCATCCAGGTTTACATCGTACATTATCTGTTCCTGAACCAATCGATAATTCATTATTTCTTCGGGGCGGAACCAAAGATTGATCTCCTTTTCTGCCTCAACGATCGTGCCAGAGGCATGCAGTAAGTTGCGGATAGAGCGACCGTCGGGGTCAGACATATTGTAGGAATCAAGTACGAAGTCGCCCCTAATAGTGCCGACATCTGAAGTTCGGGGCTCCGTCCCTCCGGTAATCTTCCTTACAATATCTACCACGTGCGCTCCTTGCCATACCATCGCAATAACCGGTCCACTCGACAAATACTTCATTAGTTTTTGCAAAACCACACGAGTAATTTCTAAAGGGTCACGGGACGGTGGCTCCTCACCTCTATCAAGTGCGGCCTTGATCCTCTTCTCACCTGTTACTCTCCGCCAGTCTGGGTCGAGTGAGTAATGCTGTTCCACAAACTCCTCACTCGGAACCAAAATCTTTATCCCAACCAGCTTCAAACCTACCCTCTCATACCTTTTTATGATTTCCCCGACAAGGGACCTCTGCACCCCATCCGGCTTTATAACTACCAAAGTCCTTTCTTGTTTTGGGTGGTCGGCCATAAGCAACAATTATATCTTGGTTAGTATTTCTATTCCAGTATTTGTAACAGCAACGGTGTGTTCGAAGTGAGCAGAGAGGGATTTATCGCGCGTGACGTAGGTATAGCCATCCGAGAGCCGCTTGATCTCGCGGCTACCGAGACTAAACATAGGCTCGATGGCAATAACCATCCCTGGCCGCAACTCCGGCCCTTCGCCTCGCTTAGCACGATTAGGTACAAATGGCTCTTCGTGCACGCTGTAGCCTACCCCATGGCCCGATAAGCCTTCTATCACTCCTAGATTATACTTTACAGCGACTTCCATAATAGCCGCGCCTATATCGCCTACATGGCCTCGTACACGCATGGCGCTTATGCCTCGGTCTAACGCTTCCCGGGTAGCTTGTACTAATTCAGCAGTTCTTTTATCAATTTTCCCCACAGGCACCGTGATGGCTGCGTCAGTTATCATTGGCTTTGCCTGTGGTGAGCTGGTCGAACCATAAGTTAGCCCCAAATC
>Ga0137430_1000607_pt1 | contig 10210 bp, 15 predicted proteins | sample EasRivERMZT754_2_FD_104651 | JGI IMG/M metagenome (GOLD analysis project Ga0137430, IMG submission 104651) | Soil microbial communities from meander-bound floodplain in the East River, Colorado, USA - East River MetaG ERMZT754_2 | ecosystem: Environmental > Terrestrial > Soil > Floodplain ...
CTACAAGAGACGGCGGTGTTAAAATCAAAACCTTATTTACCAAACCGCGCACAATACACTCTTTAATTACAATTCCAGTAGTTATTGTCTTTCCCAAACCAACTTCATCTGCAAGAAGAGCGGAGCCATTCATTTCACGCAAAATATGCAAAGCTCCTTCAGGTTGATATTTTAATTTGTAAGTCAAATTGTCTTTTATTAAATCATAAGAAACAAGTTCATTTAATTCTGTATTCTTCTCAAGAGCAACCGCATCAACCTTTAGTTTAGCAGCATCAGAAGAACTAAATTTTTTCTGCTCAACTTTTTCAAGGACAAAATCATCATCTGAAAAAGACTCATCTATTATTATTTCAACCATGCAACCTCAAGAAAAGAAATTTAGAAAGAGCAGTTTTTAAGTTTAGGTGTGCTGAAAATTGATTATTTAATTCTTGATTTAATCTCTTTCATAATATTTGGGTCTACAATCCTATCAAGATTTCGAGCACAAGCATCAATATTAGGTTGAGGGCAATATTCAGGATCATCCAAATGATCTAAAAGATTAAATATTGCAGGTCTACTGCTTTCAGGAATACATATTCCTACATATCTTACACTTAAAGAACCCTTTTCAGAAGAGGAAAAACAATTTACTATGTAAGGAAGGCCTACGTCTTTAGATTCCAAATGACCTCCTTTACCTAAATTAACAAAGACTCTTCCATTTAACCCTCCAGCAATAATTCTATCTTTCATAGTTAATCCCCTAGGATCGTAATTGAAAGGTTGTTCATCCATAAAACTAAATTAAATTCTTGATATATAAAATAATATGTAATAAAACAGTTATTTCTTACCAATAACTTTCTTACCGTGCATATAAGGCAAAAGAACATCAGGCACTTTCACAGAACCATCTTTTTGCTGATAATTCTCAAGTATAGCGACAAGAGCGCGAGAGGTTGCAATAGCTGTATTGTTTAGTGTATGAGGAACATACTTATCTCCATTAGTACTTACTCTAATCTTAAGTCTTCGAGCTTGAGCATCAGTTAAGTTAGAACAAGAACCAACTTCAAAATAAGATTTCTTTCTTGGTGACCATGCTTCAATGTCAACTTGAATATGTTTCAAATCTCCTAAATCTCCAGAACATATTCCCAAAATGCGAATAGGTATTTCAAGTTCTTTGAATATTTCTACAGTAACAGCCTGAATTTCTTCAAAGAATTTCATAGACTCGTCAGGCTTGCATATGACAACCATCTCAACTTTGTTGAATTGATGACTTCTGTAAAGTCCCTTTTCATCAATACCGTGAGAACCAATTTCTTTTCTGAAGCACATAGAATAAGAAGCAAACTTCATCGGCAAGTTTTTCTCAGGAACTATTGTATCTATAAATCTACCAATAAGCGAATGCTCACTCGTTCCAATTAAATACAAATCTTCATCTTCTATTTTGTAAATCTGATTCTTCATATCATTCAAATCAGTAACATTCTTCATTACAGCACTTCTTAGCATCAAAGGAGTCTCAACATAAGTAAATCCCTTACTAACTAGTTTATCTATAACAAAACGAATAAGAGCCTGATTTAACAAAGCCAAATCACCCTGTAGATAGTAAAATCCATTTCCAGATGTTTTAGCAGAAGAATCAAAGTCAGCTACAGATAAATTCTCAGCAATTTCAGCGTGGCTCTTCACATCAAAATTAAAGTCCTTAGGCTTACCAATTTTGCGCATAGCCACATTTTCAGAATCATCTTTCCCAATAGCAACTGATTCATGAATCATATTTGGAATCTTCGATAATATTTCAGAAATTTCTTCCTCAAGAGAATACATCTTCTTTTCAAGAGAATCAATTTTATCAGGAATAGCACCTGCTTCTTTCAGCAACTTTTTAGCATCTTTACCGGCTTTCTTAGCATCTGCAATCTCCTTAGAAATCTTATTACGTTCAGCACGAAGGTTATCAACTTCGCCTTTAAGCTCACGCCACTTCTTATCTTTTAAAAGAACTTCATCAACCAGTTTCAAGCGATCAGTTCTAAACTTCTTTTTAATATTCTCTTTAACTTTATCTGGGTGTTCACGTAAGAACTTGATGTCAAACATATACAGTCAAAAATAAGCCAATATTTAAAGTTAATTTAATCTTCTGAATAACCCTTACTCACAAGATAATCCCTTAATATTTTAATACCATCGTTTTCAATCTGTTTCACTCTCTGTTTAGTTACAGACATCTCAGAACCTAGATTTTCAAGAGTCATGCCCCTAAAGAACCTATCAAAAATTACCCTATAATTCCTGGGCAGTTCTTTAGCTAAATAATCAAGAGCTTCATGAACATCTTCTTTAATTCCATATACACAATTAGAGTTATCATTAACTGGTTTATCTCCCCCTAAAAAAACATCATCAATTGAAAGAATTTTATCTTCAAATTCTTTTTGCTTTTTATCTCTATTTGTGACATAAAAAATAGGCTGTTTAGAACCTTTAAATAATTCAAGAGATAACTGATAAGTGCTATGCGATTTATATCCTTTAACAGAAGCATAATGATTAAGAAAATCTGTTAAATCTCTGAATCCATTCTTTCTAGCAAATAAATAGCGATCAACAGTCCTTGCTGCTATCCCAAGTTTTCTAGAGATATAATCACGAGTCTTACCTTTATCAGACAATCTAAATAAGCGTTCTCTTTCTTTTTCAGTCAAATTCTTTCTTCTACGCATATAAATTATCAAAAATATTTATATAAAAAAGTTTGCAGTTAAATTCAATATCTTCTTTATCTTCTTCCGCGAGATCCGCCACCGAAACTTCTACCGAAACTTCTTCCACCACCACGAGAATCTCCTCTACCGCCACCAAATCTGCTTCCGCCTCTAGAACCGCCAGAACTTCCTCTTCCGCCAAAACTGCGTCCGCCTCTATCACCATGGTCGCGTCTACCACCAAAACCACGTCCACCACCAAAAGTTAACCTACCTCTGTTATCGCGGTCAGTTTCTCTCTCTTTGAAGCGAACAGCAATTGGCTGAACTTCAGGTACAGATTCCTGTTTAATAGTTATTTGAGGATCAGAAAGAACTCTTCTAAAACTATCATAATCTCTCTGAGCTACAATAGATATTGCAATTCCATCTTTACCTGCACGAGCAGTTCTTCCAATTCTGTGTATATAATCTGTGCTTGTCTTAGGAATATCAAAATTGTAAACGTGTGAAACATTCTTTATATCAAGTCCACGAGCAGCAACATCAGTGCAAACTAAAATTAAAACCTTTGAAGAGTGAAACTGTTCCATTATTCTACTTCTCTTATTTTGCGCAAGTCCTCCATGGATCGCAATAGCATCTATTCTATTTCTCTCCAAGTTATGGACAACATAATCAGCATTTCTTCTAGTATTACAAAATACCATAACTAAACCTTTTTGTTCATTCCTAAGTAAATGAACAAGCAATGAAAACTTCAAATTTGAAGGAACATCGTAATAAATCTGATGCAATTTAGTAGGATCTACTTGAGATTCCGATTCAATCAAAACAGGCTCACGCATATAGTGCTTAGCAATTCTTGAAATATCTGAAGAAATAGTAGCTGAAAACAATAAAGTCTGTCTTTCACGAGGGCATTTATCGATTATTGTAACTACATCATCTATGAAACCCATATCTAACATTCTGTCAGCTTCATCAAGTACCAAAAATTTGATTTTGCTCAAGTCAAGACTTGCATTTCTTAAATGATCTAAAACTCTTCCAGGAGTACCAACAACAATATCAGCATAACGCAAAGCATTCTTTTGTGGACCTATAGAAACTCCACCGTATATTTCAACAACTCGAAGTCCTACATGTTTTGAATATTTTTCAAGATTTTTACCAACTTGTTCAGCCAATTCACGAGTAGGTGTTAAAACCAAACATTTGATACCGTTCCCAGAGCTTATTCTCTCAATTATACCAGCACCAAATGCAATTGTTTTTCCGCTTCCAGTTGCAGAAGAGCCAAGTACATCTTTACCAGCAAGTACTAAAGGAATAGATTTCTCTTGAATATGAGTCGGACTAGTAATTCCAGATTCCTCAAGAATTTTAAGCATTCCGGCACTTAAGCCAAGTTTAGCAAATTCGTTCATATAGATAAATGAAAAAGACCCTTTTTAAAGTCAAGTATTATATACCTTTTATACATAACAACAATATGTCAAATAAAGAGGGATTGGGCACAATAAGGATAGGAAAAGACCTCAAAACCTATGAACTGAAAAAATCAGGATGGAAAATATCAAACATTCATTTGGAAAATGCAAATAATGTAATCTCCCTATTCAAAACACATAACAAACTCAAAGATCTAATTGATAAAAAAAATCCAAAATTCTTGAAAGGACAACTATTCAAAAACAAAGTTCAGGGAGCAAGAATAGACATTCTACCAACAGGAGAGAAACTTGATAAAGCATATTCTTTATTCGCAGATGACTTAACAATACATGATGAATCTTCCCACGACCATTGGGATATAATATATAAAAATCCAAATGGAAAGTATGCATACGTATACACCGTAGAAAAAAAGAATAAATCTGTAAAAAATAAATACAAAAAAGTAGAATTATTTGAAGAAAATTACAACAAAATACAAAAAACAATAGTTCAAAATATAAAAAATAAAAAAGATATTTATGCAATTCCATTATACACAATGCTAAAGACATGTATGAGAGTTGGAAATGAAATACACTATAAAGAAACAGGACACAAAGGCCTTAAAACATTAAAGAAAAAAGATATATCAATAGAAAAAAACAAAGTTCATTTTAATTATATTGCAAAAAGCGGAGTTCCTATGAACATAATAGAAGAATTTCCTGAAGAATATATAAAAAGATTAAAAGAAAAATTAAGTTCTATAAAAGGTAATGACTTTGTTTTTACAAATAATAATAATCAGCCTCTAAAAGATACTGATTTCATGAAAGCTTTTGAGAATTATTGCGGGGAAAGATTTTATCCTCACATAATAAGATCATATTATGCGACGAAGAAAGCAAAAGATTTTATAAAAGTTCACAAGAAAGCAACTAAAGAAGAAGTACAAAATTTATTTTATGAAATAGCAGAAAAATTAGGTCATAAAAGATTTGATAAAAAAACAAAAGATTGGAAAAACAGTACTGCAGTTACAATACACCATTACATTCAGCCAAATATTGTAGAAAAAATACAAAACCTCATCAATTAAAGTTTATAATTGCAAATATTTATAAAGAACAATTGTTTACCTAAGTAGTAAAAAAGATGGCAATTGAAAAAAAGATGGATGAGAGCGATTTCAGCGAAATAGTAAAAGAAGTTACTGCGGTTGGTGAAATGATAAGAACTCATCAAGACGAGAAACAATCTGTAATGAATGATTTTGTAAGAGAAAAAGATAGATACAGAAAAGGAAAAATTTCTAAAAAAGCACTTGACTCTTCAGCAAAAAAAGTCAACAAAGAACTTTCTAAGATAGACCATGCAATAAGAAAAGACATAAGATCTCTTGCAAGCGTTGCAAATCAAACTAAGAAATTTGCAGCTAAACAAGCTCCAAGAACATTCAGAGCATCTGTTTCAGGAGTGAGCGGTTCAGCAGGTAAGAAGAAACATCACAGAAAACATTCTAGCAGAAGACACCACAGAAGTCATCATAAGAAACGTTAATTTAGTTTATTTTTATTATATTAATACTTAATTTTTTAAAGATTTATTAGCAAACTTATAATCTAAAGTATACCTATCATATCCAAAGAAGAACAATGCCAATGTTGCAAAAGCCAATCCAAAGTCTCTAATTCCTAAAGGTGAAAATCCTATAGAGAAAGCAATACCAAACAAGTGTAAGCTCATAATCAAAGCAGAAACTCTAACATAAAGACCAATTATCAAGAAAGTTCCGAATACCAATTCAATCAGTCCGTTAAAAACAACAACATTATTAGCACTTATTCCAGAAACATGAAGAAAATTAGGCACAAAACCACTCCAAGCCCCAGGATCTCTAAGCTGAGATATTGAAAAGTAAAGAAAAACTAATCCAAGAGATAAACGCAATATAACTGGAGCTAATTCTTTAGAGTTCATTGAATCTGGAAATCCCCCATTAAAGTCCCAACATTCATCAGCATATTAGCCTTTGAAGTCCCATGCATTTGAGTAAATGCTTCTGTAAATTCATCATAAGTCCCGCAATAAGGCCTTATGGCTGCAGCAGAACCAGGATGTCTAGGTAACCAAGAGGTAACATCATAAACTTTACCATTATAGCCAACCCAACAATCATCGGCAGTATTGTGTTGTGCAAGTTCTTGTAAAGTAATGCCTGAAGGCATAACATTTCCACCATTCACGGATGAATTAACAATATTTTCAGAATTATTAGAAACAATGCTTTCAGTAGAACTCAACCTAATAAAAGCAAAAACAGCAAGAGCAATAACAACTACAACAATAGCAATTAAGTATTTCTTCATAAACAAGCATAAAAAATAAGATATATAAATTTAATCATAACAAAGATTATAAAATGTAAAAATAAGAGAGAAACATGGATTCTGAAGTAATGGTTGATTTAGAAAGAAGAATTAGAGTTTCTAAAGTGTTTCCTGAAATAGATAAAAGACAACAATCTAGACCTGACACTCTCTCTTTTGGAGAAGAAGAGGAAGAAGAATTTCAAGAATGGCTGAAAAAACAGGGAAGTAAAGATCTTACTCCTCAAGAAAGATATGTCATATCAAGTATGGCAGTGATATTGTATGATGGAACTACTAGACCATTAGATATGAAACATTTTGGAACGCTGGACGGAGACTTATACAGCAGTTTAATGTGTGAATTAGGCCTAGTATCTAGAAATGTAAATGGAAAATTTTCTATAACTGATGAAGGTGTAAAAATATGTAATGAAATGATGCGCTTAGGTTATTATAGATAATTAATATAAATTTAATCAGATGGAAAGAGAAACAATAGTATTTGGACATGAAAAAGATAATGTAGTAAAACAAGAAGTTGAGTCTTATGTTATGGGTCTAGAACGGCTCCTATGCTATGATCTTTCAGATATAGCAGGAATACCTAATCTAAAGAGGGCATTATTTGAATTGGATAAGAATGGTCTCTACGGCATATACTGGTCAGATAATGTAGCAATTAGCAGTAGAGGTGACATAAAAAGAGGCAATCTACAAACCAAAATAGGAATAAATTCAGATAGAAGATATTTAGAAACAATGACTAATTTATTAAAAGGTTACTGCTTAAATAAAAGATTAACCCAAAGTAAAAGACCAATACCTAAAAAACTACTTGAATTATTTGATATATCTTTCACATTTATAGGCTTATTAATAAGTCTTGATAAAAAATAAGATATATAAATTTAATGCACTTCAAATAAAAATGACTAAAGAAACCATACATATTCATTGCGCAACAATAGAAGAATGGCATAACTGGCTTAAAGAAAATCATCTTAAAGAAAACTCCGTAGCTTTGATAATAAATAAAAAACATACTGGAAAAGGAACAATCTCGCATCTTGAATCTATGAAAGAAGCAATATGTTTTGGTTGGATAGACACAACAATAAAGAAATTAGATGAAAATCAATACATAAGACATTTTAGAAGAAGAACAGACAAAAGCACATGGAGCGACAATACTCTAAGGTATGCAAAGGATCTTTTAGCACAAAATCGCCTGTCTGCAGAAGGTCTGAAAAGGTACAGAGAAGGGCTCGGCAAAAAAACATTAGACCATGGTATTCCAAAAAACCCAAACATTCCTAAAGATGTAAAAATAGAGTTAGAAAAGAATAATCTATTAAATCAATTCAAAAATATATCAAAATCTCAAAGAAGAATGCATTTAAGACATATCATAAAGGCAAAAACACAAGAAACAAGAAAAGCAAGAATAAATGGATTAATTAGTGTAATTTCTTCCAAGTCGCATAAGAAACAAACATAACTGCTAAAGTTATAACAGGAACAATTAGTTCCATAAGACCAAAGCCAGCAAAGATAAATGATAATCCTGCTCCAATTATATCAAAAGCAAAACCAGCATAAGCCCATTCTTTTATTACCATAAACTTATTTTGTATCAAAGCAACAGAACCTAAAGTCTTAGCAATGCCCAAAATAATATTCAAATATAATGGATAGCCTAAAGCAACCATAACAGCATCTCCAGCTTCAGTTCCAATTAAACTACTGATTCCACCAAAAAGCATGAACAACACAAAAAGAATAGTTGCTACCCAATATGTAATTTTAAGACCTTTACGACCCATATAAAACAAAATAAACTAAGCTTTAAATATATTTGCTAATCATCTAAGTCTTCAAACTTGATTTTCCACTGATTATCCCATAATTTCTTCTTTTTAGCACTGCACTTAGGGCAGTACTTCCTAGGAAATCTAGCATTAGATGTAGACTCAAATTCCTTCTTACAATCGAAGCATTTCTGTTTAACCATGCATAATCAAAGAATCCATCCTTTATAAATAGCCTATTTAGCCACTTTCATAGAAGTTACCTTGTACACCTTGCCTTTTTTGTCATAAGTTATCCATTTACCAACTTGCTTTCCTTTGTTAAAATAACCAGAACGCATTTTAGTACCATCTTTTCTAAACCATTCCCAATAACCTTCTAAAAAACCCTTAACCTTGCTCCCCTTAGCCCAAATACTCCCATCCTTATGATAACAAACAACTTTACTCATTTCCCTTCATGAATCTTCTGTAACTTATGAACATCTAATCTTTTCATCTTAAGAAGTTCTTCCATTACTTTTTCCGCGTTTTTTCCAATCATTAGTTTCTCAAAGCCTTCTGTAACAAGCTGCCATGAAACCCCAAATCTATCTTTAAGCCAACCACAGATCTCAGCCTCAGGAACAGCAGACAGCTTATCATAATAATCATCTATTTCTTTTTGATCCTTACAGTAAATAACAAAACTAACAGCTTCGTTAATTTTAAAGTAATTTCCTCCGTTAAGAGCCATGAATCTATTCCCATTCAATTCAAAGTCAACTGTCATCACACTTCCCTTGGGCTTGTTAGAAGGAGTTTCAGTAGTGTATTTAGAAACATGAAGTATTTTCGAATTTTTAAAAACACTAGTGTAAAACTTAGCAGCTTCTTCTGCCTCAGAATCAAACCACAAGCAAGGGACTAATTTTTGCATACAACACCAAAATATCTAAGTTATTTAAATTTAAGTTGTCTTGATATGAAAAAAACTTTGAGTCCTAAATGTAGTTTTTTGCATGATCAAAGTGTCGAACACAGGAGTTTATGGAGACACTTTGACATAGTAACCAAAAATAGTATCTCTCATTAATGTTCCTCTCACAGTTATCTTCTCTCCTTCTACAGGCAAATCATCTGAAGATACTCCAATCGTTCCTGTTTCATCTTCTAAAGTATATCCAGAAAGCCCTCCTATTTTAATAACTGTTTTAACTTCTCCTCTAACAATAACTTTTTCACCAATATTTTCCTCATTCTTCACTTCGGAAATATCTTGAATAATAACTTTACTAAAAACGACTAACAAAGCAATTAAAACCACAACAACTAATGCAGTCCATAAGAATATTTTTGGAGAAAGTTTTTTTACCATATTAAACCAATACTAAGACCCTTATTATATCCTATTATTAAATAAAAGCAGTCTATTTGATACAAATTAAAATTTCTCAACGTACCCAGAACTTCCTCTAGGTTGATAGTTTGTTCTAGATCTAGGACCATTTGGACCAATAAGATGCATCCCATAAGCTAAGTCCTCTCCAGTTAATACCTCTGAACAATTTGTACCATATCTTAACTCCTGCCTAACTTGCCTAGAATCAGGGTCTCTCAATTGTTCACTTATTCTGCCCATTCCCCTTAACATAGCTAACATCTCCTCTTGAGTATGATGTACAGAAGATTGCAAACGAGCAATTCGACTAATGTCTTCAGAATTTAAGTCCGCGCCTTCGTCGTCCATACACACATAAATCAACAACCCTTTAAAAACATTTCCAAACTTTTGAAGATATATCAATCTGTGAGCACTTCGATTCCTGAGAACGCCCGGACTAGGAATCGAACCTAGAAATCCGTGAGGAAACCGCATTTCGAGTGCGGCGCA
>Ga0137430_1000608_pt1 | contig 10207 bp, 7 predicted proteins | sample EasRivERMZT754_2_FD_104651 | JGI IMG/M metagenome (GOLD analysis project Ga0137430, IMG submission 104651) | Soil microbial communities from meander-bound floodplain in the East River, Colorado, USA - East River MetaG ERMZT754_2 | ecosystem: Environmental > Terrestrial > Soil > Floodplain ...
AGCTGCAACGGGTCCGCAATCACCGACAAGTCCGGGTCCACCTCGAATCGCACTTGAATCCCATCGCGTGTCAAGTCGCGGCACAGGCTCGCGTACGCGTCTTCGACGATCGTCCGCACGTTGACCGCCTTCCGCTCCGGCGGCTTGGCCCCGGCCAGGTTCAACAGCCGGTTGGACATGGCCACCGCGATGGCCGCATTCTGCACCGTGATCCGCAGCGCCTTCTTCATCAACTCCACGTCGTCACCAGCGAGCGCCGTCTGGGCGTAATTGACAATCGGCGTGAACAGGTTGCTGACCTCGTGGGCGATGAGCGGGGCGACCGCCCCCAGGCTGGCCAGTTGCTGCGCCTGCCGCACCTTCGCTCGGAGCGTTTCGAACTGCGACTCAAGCCGCGCAAACGGGTCATCGGGCGAGGCCGCGACCATCGGCCGCGGCGGCGTGCGTGTTTGGGACGGTCTGACCATAATGGGCGTTTTTGGGCGGGCGTTGATTTCGCGCATACTCCAACCGCTGGACTCGCGTTTTCGGCCTGTTGCAGGTTATCGGTTCCGACCCGCGACGCACTTGAAGGTGACACGACCGATGGACGCCTCTGAACTGCTCCGTCAATTGTGCGATTCGTTGACCCGCTCCGGCCTGACAGTTCGACAGGAACGGTTGGGCGGCGACGGCGGCGGCATCTGCAAAATGCGTGGCCAGTACACCCTGTTCATCGACTTGGACGCCGACCCGGAAACCCAGCTTCAACGAAGCGTCGAATGCCTCAACCTGCTGCCGAACTTGGACGGTATCTATCTTCCGCCCCAAATTCGCGAAAAAATCGATCCTAGTTGATCAAAACGGGAAAATTGGGTCAGTAAAAAAGGCTTCCCGCCGACCTCTCGGATCCCTTATGTAGCTGCCCATCTCCCCAGAGGCAGCTGACGGATGCCAGAGTTCGGCGGGTCGCCAGCAGAGGAATCTGTGTTCCGTGGGACAAGGGAACACCACCTCATTCCGCCCCCTTCGCCGCGTCTCCCCGTCGTCGGTAGCGTTTCGTTGGTTCCCTTAAATATCACGTTTAGCAACAGGCGTGCCAGAAACGCGCCGCCAAGCAACAAAGTTATAAAGCCTTGCAATCGCGCATCTTATGCCGATCACTTCCGGAACGCCGATGACCGATTTCGCCGCGCCCCTTTACCCACCAGGGAACCCCGCACCCACTTGGGCACTATTACCCACAGCGTAAGCCGTCGTGACCACTCACGCCCCACCCATCCCTTAATCGCCCATGTAGCCGAGCCCGTAGGGCAGGTGGTTCTCGCGCAGCGAGGTTCACCTGCCGTCCGAAGGAAAAGTTAATCGCCCATGTATCCGAGCGAACGAAGGCGTTTGAGTTGCTCCGCTGTGAGCGGCGCGGATTTCAATTCCACACCGGTCGCAGCTTGTTCATTGGCGCTAAGTTGAACATCCAGAAGTTCGGCGAACGTGCCCAGGTGGTCGGGATGTTGGCCCGAAAGCTCGGCCGATTCGAGAGGGTTGCGGTCAATGTGAAAGAGGGCTTCGTCCAACGGCTCGATGGTCCGCATGTACTTCCAACCGCCCGCATACAGGGCTTTTTGTTCGGGGCCCATCTTCACCGCTTCGGCGAAGGCGGTGATCGGTTCGTCCCGTTGATCGCCGTTCAATAACGGTAGCAGGGAAATGCCCTGCGCCCGCGACGATATCGTTCCGCCCGTTTGATCCAAAAGCGTCGGCATGAGGTCGATAAGCCGCACAGTGTCGGCCACGCGTTGCCGAGGGTTGATCCATCCTGGCCGGCGAAGAATGAGCGGCACGTGCAGGTCGGTGTGATGAACGGAAAACCCGTGGTCCCACAGCCCATGCTCGCACAAGGCCTCACCGTGATCCGCGGTAACGATGATGTACGCCCGGTCCCACAGGCCGGATTCGATTAGCGACGCCCGCAACTCACCGAGATAATGATCGACCTGTCGGATCCCCGCCTCGTAGCGGGCGGACCAATACTCCTGATAGATGGCCAGTTGATGGTGCCGCTCCTCGTTGGTGTGCACCTTCGGCAGGGCCCAAAGGTAATCCAGCTTTTTGATTTCATCTTCGGTAAGCCGCCGCTTGTTCGGCATGGCCTCGACTTCATCCACCAATGGATCGAGAAACCGCGGCAGGGCGTTGTAGGGGCCATGGACGTCCATGTAATGGACGTAGAGAAACAACGGCTTGGACGGCGTATTGCGGCGTTTCAGCCATTCGATGACGGCCAGATTCAAAACATCGCCGGTAGCTCGCGGCTCGACGAAGCCGGCGTCGAAATGATCGAACCCCTGGGCGAAACCGAACTCGGCGAGAATGAACGGGTTGGCCACGAATGCCGCCGTTTCGTACCCGAGGCCTTTGAGCCTCTCGGCGAGGGTATCGAACGACTCTTGAAACACAGCCACTTTGGGCTGGGTGCCGAAGGTGGATTCAAACGCCTGTTGGAAACTCACCACCCGATGCACGCCGGGATAGACCGACGAGAACAGAGACGCGACCGACGGCTGGGTCCACGGTGACGCGGAGATGGCACGTTCGAACAGAACCCCTTCGGCGGCGATCGAATCGATAACCGGGCTATTGCCGCGCTGGTGGCCATAGCAGCCGAGGCGGTCGGGGCGAAGGGCGTCGATCAACAGGAGCACAATATTGGGGCGATCGATGGGTTTGGCGTTGGTTGAGTCGGTGTGCTTGCGGCAGGAGGCGAGTAAGGGGACGAACAAGAGGACGCTCAGGGAAGGAACAAGGCGAAGAGCCGGGCGATGAATCATGACGCTCGCATCTTATATGTGGAAGCCACGAAGCCACAAAGCGACGGAGCCACGAAGGGAATCGAGCAGGTCGTCCGCCCTACCGGGCGGAGACGACAAAGGTGATCACTACCAGGGGCTGAAGGCCCCTGGCAACCATCGTGCGCCCTCCGGGCGAAGAACATGGGCAAAATGAAAAGGAGGCCATGGCGGGATGTAAGCGGCCCGTCGAAATCGCCCCGAGGTTCGGATTCCAACCTCGGGTTTCCTCGGTTTGCTCCTGTTCAAATCCCGCGAGGTCGAAACGCCAGCTTCGCTCCGGTGAGGGTCAGTAGCGTAAGAACAAGAAGGCCCCACGCTGAGACGGTGGGTATGGCGGCCACGCACCCGGGGAATTCGTCGTTGTCACAGAGGAGTCCCGCGCCGGCCGGAATGCCGCCTAGCGCGTGACAACAGGTGGCATCGAGATCGACGCAAGATTGGTCCGGCAGACAGCAGGCCGACACGCCCTGGCAGATCGCCCCGGGATGGAATTCCCCCCCAACCGACGAACACAAGTCAATCGATGTTTGGGTACAGACCGATCCGGAACAGCAGGCTCCCCCTGGCAGGGGTGTACATGTCGGCCCGGAGTAACCCGGATTGCAGGTACACGTTCCGGTTCCGTCGGCACCATCGTCACACGTCCCGTGGCCATTGCACGGATTGCTCGCTCCCCCGGGACATTCGGTGCACATCGGGCCGTAGCGACCGGGATCGCAGGGGAGGTTAAAGACGTACGCAGCCCCTGAATCGCTGTTGCCGTTCAGATATGGCGACCCCACGAGGGCGACGTTGCCGGAAACGGACACGGAATTGCCAAAATAGTAGGGGGCTTCAGAACTCGTGGCCAACAACTTGTACTTCTGCACCCAAGATGCTCCGTTCCATCGAAAGGCGTACGCCGCGCCGCCGAACAATACGATTTCGCTATCAAAAACGGCTCCGACCACGATCGATTCGCCCGAGATGGACACCGAGTAACCGAAGCCGTTTCCCTGTACGTCCGCCGGCACGAGCTTCTGCTCCTCCACCCAAGTCGCGCCGTTCCAGGAAAAGACGTACGCCGCGTCGGCGCCCCAGGCGCCGACCACGACCATATCCCCGGAGATCGACACGGCAATTCCGAACAGATCGATCTCCGCTGCGTCGGAGGCCAGCAGCTTCTGTTCCTCCACCCACTGCACTCCATTCCGGCGGAAGATGTAGGCGGAACCCGCTCCATCTCCGTTCTCGTCGTCACCGTAGGCGCCCACGATGGCCACATCACCGGAGACCGCCACGGAGGTGCCGTAGCCAAAGGGCATTAGGGAGTCGGAGGGCACCAATTCCTGCTCTTCCACCCAGCTAAGGCCATTCCAGCGGAAGACGTAGGTGCCGACGAGTGCAACGTTGCCGGACATGGCAACAGCGAACAATCCCGAACGAAGCAACTTCTGTTCCTGGGTCCACGAGGACCCGTTCCAACGAAAGACGTAAGCCGCCGGGAAGGCCCCGACGATGATCACGTCGCCGGAAATCACGACGGCGGATCCAAAATGATCACCTTCGTCTCCGTCGGAAGCGAGGAGCTTCTGCTCTTCCACCCAGGAAACGCCGTTCCAGCGGAAGACGTACGCCGAGCCGGATTCGTTCCCATTGGCGTTGTCATCCGAGGAGCCCAACACGGCCGCGTCGCCGGATATGGAGACGGTGATACCGAACCTGTCACCTGACGCTCCATCGGAGGGCATTAGCTTTTGGGCCTCGTGAAGAACTTGAGCTGAGGCGGCTGTAGCCATGGACCCTATGAACAGACCGCAAGCGCATTTCCAAACGGATCGATGGATGGGAAGCAAGTTCATCTCCTTTCATTTTGTCGAGGAAATCGGCAACGTCAGGCTAGCTGCTTGGTTGGACATCTGCAAGCGGATTCACGGTAGAAGGGGGGCCGAGGGTGAGCGTCAACTTAGTAGGTAACGAACCGCCGACTCCCCCCGGACACAGGCAGCCTGAAAGGCTGCTCGAAAATAGCCGTGGGCAAGCGAAGCGCCGCCCACGGTATCCGGGCAAAGATCGATCCGACCCTGAAAGGGTCGTCTGACGCCATATCAGACCGTGAGCGTCGTAGGCAAATGACGCTCACCCCCCTCCTGTTCAAGTTGATTCAGATTTGCGGGATCGGAAGGCGAGCTTGGCGCCGGTCAAGGTGAGAAGCGTTAACACGATGAGGCCCCAGGCGGAGACGGTGGGGATGGGGACCACGCAGCCGAAGAAATCTTCGTCGTTGCAGAGGAGGCCCGCGCTCTCCGGAATGCCGCCCTGGGCCTGACAACAGGTGACATCCACGTCGATGCAGGATTCGTCGGGGAGGCAACACGCTGCCACGCCTTGGCACACGGTCCCTTGCCCGAAAGCTCCACTCGCGGTCGCGCATTCTTCGGCAGTAAGGCCGTCGATGCACTCTCCGATTTGCAAGCAGCAACTGCCGCAAATAGAAGCCTCGTACGTATTCGAGCAGGCATCGGACGGTTCGTCGCAGGTATCGATCGTACAGCCGATTCCGTCGTCGCAATCGACGATGATTGTAACCTGGCAACCTAGTTCAGGATCGCAGTACTCCAAGCCATTGCAGTATAGGCCATCATCGCAAAGCGAGTCGTAGGCATTCGAGGTGCACACGTCCGTCATTTGGTCGCACGCGTCAACCGTGCATGCGACGCCGTCGTCGCAGTCAATCGGCGTTCCCGCCTGGCAACCGTCGGCGGGGTCGCAGGCTTCTGTTCCGTTGCAGAACACACCGTCCTCACAAAACAGATTATTCGGAGTCGACTCGCACGATCTTTGCGCTTCGTCACAGGTGTCGACGGTGCAGGCTACTCCGTCATCGCAAGGGGGCTGCCCCAGGCAGCGATAGTCGAAGCACTCTGGCATTCCGCCCTGCAGGAAGCACTGAATCGCATCCACACCCCAAAGGCAGATCCCTAACTTCTGAAAGCAGCATTGGCAGCATTCTAGGAGATTGCAGTTGTCGCACGATTCGATCCCATTACAGAACAGTCCGTCGTCGCAATTCGGCGGCGTACCCGGCATGCATCCGAGCTGTACGTCACAGTACTCGGCTCCATTGCACCCCACACCGTCGCTGCACGCCGCATCGTTCGGTTGATGAACGCATTCGCCTTTCTCGATGTTCAACGTATCTTCCGTGCAATAAACAATATCGTCACAGGACAGATCAAAGACATACGCAGTTTCATGGACCGGTGCCCCTACGACAACCAGGTCGCCGGAGACCGACACGGAGTATCCGAACAAATGGCCTATCCCGGGGTCCGAGGGAAGCATTTGTTGACTCTGCACCCACGACCCGCCGTTCCACCGAAAGACATAGGCCGAGCCGGAGTCAGTACCGTTGCCGGTGTAAGAAATCGCCCCGACCACGACCACGTCACCAGAGAGAGACACCCTAAAGCCGAAGTCACCCGCTCCACCGATCGGCAGAAGCTTCTGTTCCTGCTCCCAGGAAACGCCGTTCCATCCAAAGACGTACGCCGCACGTTCGTACCTGGCTCCAGCGACAATAACGTCACCCTCGACGGACACGTCCCACCCGAAACCGTTACCTACCGACCCGTCAGAGGCCAGCAGTTTTTGTTCTTCGACCCAGTTCGCCCCATCCCAACGATAGACATACGCCGAGCCGGAGTCAGCACCGTTGTCGTCGGCGCGGCGGGCCCCCACCACGGCAACGCTGCTCGAGAGCGAAACTGATGCGCCAAAGTCTCTGTCTCCCGGCCCGTCAGAAGGTTCCAGCTTTTGCTCCTGTTCCCAGGACGAGCCATTCCAACGAAAGATATACGCCGATTCGTCGAAAAGCGCTCCTACCAAAGCCAAATCGCCGGAGACAGTCACGGAAAAACCGAACCAATCCATCTGCTGGCCGTCCGAAGCCAGCAGTTTTTGCTCCTGAATCCAACTCGCTCCGTTCCAACGAAAAACATACGCTGAGCCGGAGTTAGGAGCGTTGTCGTCGCCGCCCCTGGCGCCCACCACTATGACCTCGCCCGAGACCGAAACGGAACCGCCGAACTCGTCAACCGGTGCCCCATCCAACGGCAGCAGTTTCTGCTCCTGTACCCATGTCCCCGGCACGCCGGGGATCCAACGAAAAACATACGCCGAGCCTGAGAGATTACCGTTGTCGTCGTCGAAATGCGCGCCCACCACGGCTACATCGCCGGAAATCGATACGGAATGGCCGAACTCATCTGGTGCCCCTCCGTCCGAGGCCTGAAGTCTCTGTGTCTCATGTAGAATCTGAGCGGAGGCACTTGGAATGATGAACCACAATGTCAACGCGCTAGCGAACGTCCAAGCGGATCGGTGAATGGAAGCCATGTGCAACCCTCCCTTCGGTTTGACGCGAGTGGCCAGGCGATTGGGTTTTGTTTCCCAAGGCGTCGACTGGGTGTCAGGATAGCCGTTTGATGGGGAATCTTCAAGGGAAAAGAATGGGTTTACAGGAGGAAACAGAGAGAACGGAGGGGAGTTCGTCTGTCCTCCGGACAGGAAGAAATCAAGGGGATCACCACCAGGGACTTCAAGTCCCTGGCAACCATCGTGCGCCCTCCGGGCAAAGATATGAAAGCATGGCCACGCGAGCGTGGACCATGCCACGCGCCCAAGCTGCGCCGGGTATAAACCCCGACGCTACCGTACTACGAATCTTCGCCGTCGTCTTCGAGGTGGGTTGCGGTGCGCTCCAGCGCGGGGCGGAGGCGCGGGGACGAAATTCCCATGATCGACAGCGCGTCGCGCTCGACGATGCCGCGGATCGACTCCCGCGGGATCGTCGGCAGGTTGGTCTCGTGAACGAGTTGGTTGATGCTGTAGAGGGCCTCGATGCACCGCGAAGCGACGGTGGCCGGGAAGCCGCTGCCGAACAGCAGTTTGTCCATGACGCCGAGTTGATGAGCACTGAGAAGCGCCTGATAGGCCAGCGAGGGTTGCTGCGTCAACCAACTCACCTCTGCGTACACGTTCGGATGTTTGGCGAGGAGCATCAGCGCCTCGTGCACCCACGGGTAGCCAAGGTGGGCGATGACGATCTTCAGATTCGGCAATTCGCGAGCGACCTCGTCCAGCAAAACCGGCGACGCATATTCAAGCTTGGTCTGCGCGGTCACATAAAGACCGGTGTGAAAAATGATCGGCATGTGGTGGTCGGCGGCCTCGGCGTATACGAGCATCGCGTGGCTGTCGGCGGGGTGGAAGCCTTGGGCCGCCGGGGCGATGGCCAGCCCAGGCATCGAGAGTTCGGTTCGGGCCCGGTTCAACTCGGCCAGCGCTTCCCTCGGATGGCTCGGATCGACGCCGGCGAAGCCGACCATCCGGTCGAGGTGTTGGCCCACATAGCCCGCCACGGTGTCGTTGGCGATTTCGGAGTCGAGGTATCGGCTCACGAAACCCAGCACGATGGTGATGTCCACCGGCTCGGCGGCCAGCAGATGTCGGCTGGCGCCGGCGTTGGGCGGTTGAGCACTCGGCTTGAACGCCGGCGGATAGACACCGCCCGTAGGAAGACAGCGACCCAACTGGTCGGGCGATTCCCAGGTGTGGGTGAAGCAGTCAATAATCATGCATTTCGTCCCGCGAGGTCGCCGGTCGGAGCGCACTCGTCGGCCAAATTGAACGACAGCGCGCGAATATGGTCAAGCCCGAGCCAGGCAATCTCCTAATTTGCAACGTACTTGGCGTGCTCCGAAGGAGCGACGGGCTGTTGCCACGGGTGAAGCGACGGTCGCCGCGGCGACCAAGCGGAACCCGTGGTAGCGAATCTCTTATTCAATCCCGCCCCGGAGGAGCGGAGGGAAATGGCTCACACGCCAAGAGACAAACCTGATTTTCAAATTAGGTCACTACCCGCGATCCCATGAGCTTTCCCGACAACCTAGAACTCAGCCGCCGTTTTGGTCCTTTGCCGTTTCACTTGACCCTGGAAATCGCCGATGTTAGTATGGATAAACTAGGGGCTGGTCAGTAAAAGCTACATCGGCAAGCGGTCCTTGTCGATGTCCCCTAGCGCGGTCAACCGGCCGATCGCGAAAATCGTGGCGCCAGTGGCACCGAACACGATTTCCGCCATCGGCCCGTTCGGGGCATCATGGTGGAACCAAACGACGCGGTCGCCGCCGCTCAGCGGGCGATCGGCTATCAATTCCGTGACGACGGGCTTCTGACGACGGCCCTTACCCATTCGTCGGTGGCCAACACCCGCCTGTGCAGCAACGAACGCCTTGAATTCCTGGGCGACGCGATCCTTGGCACCGTGGTCTGCGACGAACTCTTCAGGCGCAATACCGAGTGGCTGGAGGGCGAGTTGACCAAGGTCAAGTCGGTCCTCGTCTCTCGACGGGTCTGCGCGGAGATTTCAGACGAGCTTGGCCTGACCGAGCTGTTGATCCTCGGAAACGGCGTCGACAACCGCGGCAACTTACCGACTTCCCTCCGGGCCGCGGTTCTCGAATCGGTCGTCGGGGCCATCTATCTCGACGGGGGTTTCGAACCCGCCCGCGGTTTCATCTGCCGCGTGATCGAGCCTCACTTGATACGTTGTTCCGAGCAAGAAAACCACGACAATTACAAGTCCGCTCTGCAACAGTACGTGCAGCGATGGCGAGCTTCGACGCCCAAATACGAGGCCCTCGACGAGCAAGGGCCCGATCACAGCAAGTGCTTCGAAGTCTGCGTCGTCATCGACGGGCAGCGATTCCCCAGCGCCTGGGGCCCCAACAAAAAGGACGCGGAGCAGGAAGCCGCCCGCCGAGCGCTGGAGCAATTGCTCGAAGCGGACGCCCTTAGTAGCGGCGGCAAACGCTCAGCCCAGTAAACAGGCGTGGCATGGCCTATCCGCCACGGCGGACGTGGCTGCGTGGCATGGCCCACGCTCGCGTGGCCATGCTTGGCACTGCGTGATCGTGGCATAGCGCGGCGCACATCCCGATCCCGGTCGATACACTATTACGATGCACTATTCGGACGTCATTCGCCGCCGGATCGGCGGCTTCGGGATCGGAGCCGCTGCGACCCTGTTGGCCTGCGCCGCCTTCGCCCTCGGGGCGCTCCAACGGCTGGACGATCTCGGCCTCGATCTCCACTTCCGCCATTTCGCGAGCGTGGACGCCGATCCGCGTATCGTCTTGATCGACATCGACGATCGCGCCCTCCGTGAGCTACCCGGCTGGCCCTGGCCACGGCGGCGATTCGCCGATCTCGTGCGCATCCTGAACGAACTGGGTGCCCGGACGATCGTGCTCGACCTGGTGTTCTCCGAGCCGGCGGTGCCGCGCACCGAACGAGCGTCCCTCGGGCGACACTATGACGTGGATACGCAGATCGAC
>Ga0137430_1000609_pt1 | contig 10207 bp, 15 predicted proteins | sample EasRivERMZT754_2_FD_104651 | JGI IMG/M metagenome (GOLD analysis project Ga0137430, IMG submission 104651) | Soil microbial communities from meander-bound floodplain in the East River, Colorado, USA - East River MetaG ERMZT754_2 | ecosystem: Environmental > Terrestrial > Soil > Floodplain ...
GATCGCAATCGAATTTCCGAGCGGTGTAATTTTTGGGATCGCAGAACTTGAGCCGATTCGTAACGGCTGGGTTGTTAAGATCAAAGGTTTCACCGATTTCGAAGGCGAAGATGGGATGGAGCAAGCAATTGGAATTGCAAGCCAAACCACCCAAAAAATCGCAGGCTGGTTAGATGGTGAAGTTGAATTGTGGGATGTGATAGAAGTTTTCGAAAGTGAAGATGAAGCGACGAGAGCGGGACTCGAAAATCAAAATCTCGCAATCTATCATCTCGACACTGGCAAGTTGAAATGGTTGTAAACAAGAAAGGGGCTCCGGCCCCTTCTTTTAAAAACTCTAAAATAATTTCTATGGCAGAAATCAAAAACGTTCACCTGATGGAGGACATCCCATCTGCTGAACTCGAGAAACTGGAAAAGGGAGCGCTCATGCATCGCCAGTATTCAGGCATTACTTTCAAGGTGATGGAATACGATTCTAAAAAAGCGGTGATCCAGGTTGCACAGGCAAAGCATGTTAATGAGAATTACTTCGATAAGAAGCGCCTCATCGAGATCACTCACGAGACTTTTGACAAGTTCCTGGGAAGGAAGATTCATGTGCAGCCGATACCATATGCACCGAGCCCGGTGGAGAAAGTGGATAGTAATTGGGTGCGGAAGAAAATGCTGGACAATGGTATCAAGCTAAAAGATATGGTGGGGGAAACTGGTCTGAATAAAACGCAGCTGTCACCACTGATCAATGACAGCAAACCGTTATCTCAGGTAACAAAGGCAATGCTCTATTATTATTTTGCCTATAAGGAATCGATTTCCCGGTATGTATCGCTTTCGATGAAATAGGATTTAATTACAATACCTGTTTCACGTGGATTTATGACAAAAAGCAAAAAAGAGGCTTTTCCCGTTTAAAATCGAGGTTGTTTAAATCCGGTCACCTCCACGAAATAAAAGCCTGAAAGCCATTGAAATACATGGCTTTCAGGCTTTTTCATTGGTATTGTTCATTATCATCAATCTTCGTTAATGTGTGTTTGTATAGGTTTAGATATTATATTCGTGTGACAACTGTATGATAAAAACTATGACACATGGCAACTGTCACTCCCTATCTTGATACCAGAACTAAACGAAAAAGCGGCCTGTACCCCATTGTAATTATCGTTAATCACGATAAGAAACAAAAGTTTATTCCGACAGGCTGGAAAATCAATCCCCGCTATTGGGCTAAAAACCGCGTTAAAAACCATGGCGACGCAGAAGTGATCAACGCAAAGATTTCTTCAATCGTTGATGATGCTGATAATTACATCGCAGAATGCATGCTTCGAAATCGACCGATCCGGATTGAGCTGATCGGGACCGGCAAATCTTCTCACTCGTTCCCTGATTTCATTACCGACAAATCAAAATTGTTTAAGGAAGACGAGAGAATAATAATGGGAAAGAAATTTGAACGGCTTGCAAAAGAGATAGATAACGTCCAACCAGGAATTACTTTCGCGGAGATTAACGATGACTTTCTCCGCAAACTCGAAAAGAAAATGATCGATAATGGGAACTCTCAAAATACCAGGCATGGTAAATTCAAGATGTTAAGCCAGATTTATGGTCAAGCTTTGCGAGCCGGAAAAGCAGATCCTCCCAACCCGTTCGATTCAGTGAAAGTAAAAAAGGAACCGGTCCGTAAAGAGAAGTTAACGACTGAGGAGATCAGCGCGATTGAAAAGATCGAAGCTTTCAATGATGTCGCAATCGCACGTGATATGTTCTTATTTGCTTACTACTGTAAAGGGATCCGCTTTGAGAATTGTTTATTGATGCAGCGGGATGATATCAAAGATGGTCGAATAATAGTGAGAGCCAACAAAGGCGGGAAATTCATTTCAATTAAGATCCATTCCCGGCTGCAGGTACTAATAGATAAATACAAAACAGGCCCGTTTTTATTTCCGTATGTAAAAGAATCTCCAGCTGGTAACGCTACGAAAGTTTCACTCGTCGGAACTTACAACACAATAGTAAACCGGAATTTAAAAGTTGTTGGCGCCCTGGCTGGAATAAAAAAGAATCTCACCTTCCATATTGCCCGCCATTCCTTCGCGTATCAAATGAAAAGCGTTACCGATAATATCCATGTGATCAAAGATTCTTTAGGTCATAGCAAAACTTCAACTACAGAAGTTTATTTGGAATCGCTAATGGATGAGAGACTAGATAAAGAGGTTGCGAAGTTGTATGGGGAATAGTATTATTCTGAAACAAAAAATTCCATATCTGATCCAAGCGCTCTGCCAATTCGCATCATTCTTTCAAAAGGATAAGCATTCATTTGATTCAACTTCGCTTTACCCTTTTTATCTACTATTACAAAGGATCTAGTATTATCCCATAGCCGATCAGTTTTGGCCGCATTCTTTGTAAATGGATCCCACCAAGGAGCCGAAAAAGTCGAATATATTATTGCAACGGAATCCTTTACTCTGATTATTAAACGGTAGGCGGCATTGAAGCTTTTGGTGTATTCCCTCATTTCTGTAGTGACGGTTTGTAATTGATCATCCTTCTTTTCAATAACGTAACCGGAATCCAGAAGTGTGTTGCACACTTGCGAAAAAGTTACTCCTTTGACTTTAATCAAATTTGCCTTATTAGGAATTGATTGTCCCATTGAATCAATGGAGCCAATTACGAAAAATATTGCGAGTAGCTGCTTCATTTACAATGTTTGATTTTTATCAATGTGGCTGGTGGGTATTTATATATATAAGGTCATAATTTTTATTAACATTTGATTGTTGTAGTAATTCAACTACTTATTTTGCACGAAAGGAAAAAATTTAAAATCCAATAACCGCAATACAATAACACCCTAAATTCGATTGTTGCTATGCCCCTCATTTGTCGCTCTTGTCCCCTCTACGAACGGGGACAGATTTGTCCTTTTTTGGAAACTCGTGAAGAAACGCTTTGCTGCCTACATCCGTCATTTGCTGAGAAAGCGACGCAAACTTCTCGGTCACTATTTTCTCAACTACTTGCAGCTTTTCTCCAATCACATCTAAACTCCCTTTTATATCTATTACCAGTGTATCTTGATTTTTTCTGACCGCTTCAATATGAAGGCTGATCGATTCAACCTTTCCTATATAAACATCCTTATTCTCTTTTAGTATTTCGTTCTGCCTCTCCATTACCTGAATCATTGCTTTTATCAGCTGATCGGTAAGGGAGAGGTTTTTGTTTTCATAAGGAACGGCGGGCTCCTCGACTTTATCAACTTCGTCTTTTTCGACCGACCCAAATTTCAGGTCTTTATGCGTTAATTTCTTATTTTCTAAATCTTCCACAGTAATACCCGCATAGTCAGCAATAGCCGCCAGCACAATGGCTTTCGGCCTGACATTAGTATTCTCGTAAGTCTTTAAATTACTCAGATTCGTCTTTATCAACTCTGCAAACTTCTCCTGCTTCTTCCCGCTTAACTCCCTGATTAACTTAATGTTCTGGTTTACCTGCCTTAATTGTAACATGGTTGCATAAATAATTATCGACCTTATTGTTCTTTTTCAACCTTTTCGACCCGATATTTACAATATCAAAATTGATAATCAAATATAATAATAATGGCATTACGATTAAAGGCAGATACACTCACAGCCATAAAGCATCCTGCAATCCGGCGAAAATTAGCTGAGACATTGGATTGCACAGACCAATCAATTTCCAGGTATATCAAGGATAACGAAGAAAACGGTGAACTCACAAAAGCTGCTGCACTGAAGGTGATTCGCGAAGAATTGAATTGTGATGATTCAGAAATATTGGAAGAAGAAAGAACGGCAGCACAAATCTAATGGGGCATCGAAGGTAATAGCAATTACAAATCAAAGTCAATACCACTTTAGTAGTAATTAAACAATGCTAACAGTAAAAGACATAGCTACAAAATTCAAAGTGCAGCCAGCTACTGTTCGTGATTGGGCGAAAAAAAGAAAGATTCCTGTTACTTATTTACCGAGTGGTGAATTGCGATTCGATGAAACTAAGATTAATGAGTGGATTGAAAAAAGAACAATCAAATCAAGAAACGTAGCAGCATGAGTTTCCGGGAATGGCAAATATCGCATTATACCCAACGGAAATCAGAATCGAAATCCTTTAAAGAAAAACAATTTTTAACCGACACCCTATCAGGGCTCAAATCCGAAACAAATGAAAATAGCCATTATCCTCTTTATGTGTTCCTGCCTTTTACTACTAATGACGTTTATAAACCGTAAAAACTTTTACAAATGAATCCTGTAATACTCGGACTAATCATTTTCGCTTGCATCTTTATCTTATTTGTAATGAGATGTTATCATGAAGCAAAGCAGAGAAACAAGCAAGATAAAGATCAGGATGCAGTAGTGAGAAACTTCTGGCGTGATGTAGAATTCAATGATGAATATAAAGTAAGTGAGCGTCCTTATGTGGGCGACAAATTATAACACCTGGACGGTGGCCGGCCATGCCTTATCGTTTCTACGAGAGGCGCGGATGAAGGATGTATGTCAGAAGCAATTGGTTGAGTTTGTACGTGGCCGGTTTTTTAACTCTTTTTCTACGGTTTATTTCGGGGCAATTCCCGAAATGGTTTAGGGGTTAACGGTCCCTGTTTCTACGGGGACCTTCCATTAAAAAAGTTCTTTTAAATATAAGCTATGCCACCGGGCTTTGTGCGGGAGCAAGACCGGCTTTAATTATCATAATAGGATCTAAAAGGTCCGAATGTACTTGATAATTGTTAGATGAGAACCTAGCCGGTTTCTTTTGTCTTTTCTATTCATTAATCTATAAATCAAAACACATGCAACGTGATCCAAAAGAAGGTGCTGAAAACACCGAAGAAGTAAAGGAGTCTGCTGCAACAGAAGAGAAAACCGAAGAGGCTACTGCATCCGACAACGGAGAACTGAAGGATTAAAAACAAAAGCGGCTGAGGTAAGACACAGCCGCTTTATTAAAGCAAAAAAATCATTACTAATAAAAGCGAATCAAAGTTATGGAACTTATTTTAAAAAGCATTCATCTGGTAAATTTCAAAGGAGCCCGGGATGAATTCTACGAATTAGAAAAAGAAAGCGATATATACGGTGACAATGCCACCGGAAAGACAACTATCCAGGATGCTTATAGCTGGCTATTATTTGATAAAGACTCTACCGATCGTAAAGAGTTTGAAATAATGCCACTTGACAGTCGTGGGAAATTCATCAAGAAAATTGATACAAGTGTTGAAGCGGTATTTATTATTGATGGATCATTAACCACAATCAAAAAAACTCTTCGTCAAAAGTGGCAGAAGACCCGCGGAGAAAGCGAATCTACTTATAAGGGAACCGAAACAGTGTGTGAGTGGGATGGCGTTCCAATGTCAGTTACAGAATACCGCTCAAAGGTAAACAGTGTAATCGCTGAGAATATATTCAAACTCCTTACTAATACAGAAAACTTTTCTTCTTTGAAGTGGCAGGATCAAAGGGTAACCTTGCTGGCAATTGCCGGAGAGATATCCAATGAAGATATCGCAAGCGGAGATTCTGATTTCGAGGCGTTCTTAAAAGATGTTGGTAAAAACAAAATTGAAGATTGGAAAAAGAAAAAGTATGCTGAAAAGAAAAAGATTAAAGATGAGCTGGAGCTTATACCAACCCGGATTGATGAGGCTAACAGGGCATTGATCTCGCTGCCAACATCAGAAGAATTGAGTGGATTTGAAAACCAGTTAACTAATCTTAAAGCAGATTTTGAATTGGTGGAGAGTGGACTACTCAGCGAAGCGGAAGCGGCTAAAGAACAAAACCGTGTAATTCTTGGTAAGCAGCAAGAGATCCATAATCTCCGAAGCGATATCGCTACCATCGAGCATAATATGCGTTCATCCTTACAGCGCGGTAAACTTGATCGGGATGCAGAGATTTCTTCTAAAACAAGAAACCTGCAAAATATGGATAAGGAATTGAACGATTACAACGCGTTGCTCGATTCAAAGAAAAGGCGTGTTGAATCGGAAACAACTGAGCAAACCAAACTTCGTGCTCAGTGGGCTGAAATAAATAAAGAGCAATACAAGGCACCCGCTCCGCTTGTTTTCAATGATGAGGATTTCTGCTGTCCTACATGCAAACGAGCCATCGAAGCAAATGATATTGAAGCAAAGAAATCTGAAATGGTTTCGAAGTTCAACGCAAACAACGACCGCCTGGAAAAAGAATTCAATGCAACCAAGACTCGAAAACTGGAAGCGAATAAATCTCGCGGATTGGAGCTGAAGACTTCCATTGAAAAATTGAATGGTGAAATCTCTGATCTGAAAGATAATATCAAAAACAACGAGGAGTGTATTGCTGAACTGAAGTCAGAACTCGGGCAATTGATTTTAGACAACAGATCCGCTACAGAAAACGAATCATCTACCATCCTTACAAGTATCGCTAATAGTCCCGAAATATCCATCAACAAAAACAAGATCGCGGCATTAGAACAGGAATGCATTGTAGTTCCAAATAAAACAGTGGAAGAACTGAAGGAGAAGAAAGCGGTACTGGTAATCAAGATCGATGCTTTAAAATCACAGCTATCTGGCAAAGATCAAATCAAGTCGCTAAAGCTTCGCATCGAGCAATTAACAGCACAAGAAAGGAAAATGGCTGCGGAGGTTGCGGAATTAGAAGGCCAGGAATTTACAGCAGAAAGGTTTATAAAAGCTCAAATGAGTGAACTGGAAAACAGAATCAACGGCCGGTTCTCGCTGGTTAAATTCCAAATGTTCGACACTCAGGTAAATGGAGCGGAAGTAGAAACCTGCAAAACCCTGATCAACACAAACGGTTCATTCGTGCCTATTACGGATGCAAACAATGCCGCGAAGATTAATGCAGGTCTTGATATCATTCGCGTATTGAGCAACCACTACGGTATATCAGCGCCAATATTCGTGGATAACGCAGAGAGCGTTGTGCGTTTGTTGCCGGTAGAATCTCAGGTTATCCGGTTAATTGTTTCTGCTTCGGATAAGAAATTGAGAATCCATAACAAAAACCTTGAAGCAGTAGCGTAACAATTTTCAATCATTATTTCAATCTAATAAAATGTCAACAGAGAATTCACAAACCCAAACCCTTGCAGTTCGCAAGATGCAGGAAGAAACGGTAGGCCAGGTACTTACCAAAATAAAATCATTCATGGATTCCGGCGACTTGCGATTGCCGAAAGATTATAGTCCTGAGAATGCTATTCGATCCGCATACCTAATACTACTTGACCACGATAAAAAGCCACTGGAAAACTGCACCAAGGAAAGTGTGTGCAATGCCTTATTAAAAATGGCAGTATTGGGATTGAGCCCAATGAAAAAGCAGTGCGACTTCATTCCTTATGGAAACATATTGAAGTGTACCGAAGAATACACTGGCAATATTGCACTGGCTAAAAGATACGGCGGCATGAAGTGGATCAAGGCAAATGCGGTTTTCGATGGTGATGAATTCGAGTTTGAAATCGGATTGGATGGCAGGAGAAAAGTTACCAAACACATTCAAACGTTGGATAGCATTGGTCAAAAGAATCTCAAAGGTGCTTACGCAATATTTGAATTGGCTGACGGTACAAGGGATGCTGAGATAATGAACATGACTCAGATCCGTGATGCCTGGAACCAAGGAGCAATGAAAGGGAACTCACCCGCTCATAAAAATTTCCCTGACCAAATGGCCTGTAAGACAGTTATCAATCGTGCCTGCAAGTTGCTCATCCGTTCATCCGATGATAGCGTGTTAATGGTAGATGAAGATAATGATACGAAGGATATTATTGCGGAATCGGTTAAAACAGAAATCAAAACCAACGGCAACAAGACGGAGATCGGAATTAAAGACGATGAGAATATCGCCGGACAGAAAACTCAATCAACGGTAGCGATACCATCACAGGAACCCGAATTAGTGGACGAACAAACTGCAGCACCTTACTAATGGAACTTAAAGTCATAGGAAGCTCGAGCGCCGGTAACGCATACCTCCTTCAAAATTCGAAGGAAGCATTACTTATCGAATGCGGTGTTCGGTTTGATCTGATCAAACGGGCGCTTGGGTTTAATATAGCAAAGGTTGTGGGCTGTCTGATCACTCACTCACATTTGGACCACTGCAAATCCGTGGGCCATGCCCAAACCGCGGGTATAGATGTTTACTCTTCGATGGAAACTCATGAAGAAATGGGAACAATGACAAGCCATAGAACAAAGTTTCTTCATGACCAGGTTGAGCAACGGATCGGAAATTTCAAGGTGCTACCATTTAAAGTTGAACATGATACCGGTTGTCCGTTTGGCTTTATAATAAATCACGAAGAATGCGGAAATGTGTTATTCCTAACTGACAGTTTTTATTCTAAGTACACATTCAACAATCTGCATCAGGTTATTATCGAAGCAAATTATTCCGAAGAAATATTGAATGAGAAGTTGCTTTCTGAAAAGAAGTTTTTACGTGATCGTGTCCTTCAATCGCACATGAGCATAAGAACATGTAAGGATACGCTTCGTGCTAATGACTTGAGAAACGTGAATAATGTGGTGTTGATACACTTATCGGACTCCAATTCAAATGCAGCTGAATTCAAACGAGAGGTTGAAGAGATGACAGGGAAGACGGTAAGCATTGCCGAACCAGGATTAACTATTGATTTTAATATTCATCCGTTTTGAAGTGGCGCTGAATAAACATCAATTGCTGGTATTTAATCATCAGATATTGGATTACTACGAAGCGAATGATTGGATTGAAGTAGAACGGTTTTCTGATTTGCATGTGAGAATAACCAGGTTGAAGGATAGAATGAAAATGGATTTCTGGCCCTCAACAAATGGAGCAAAATGGTTAGGGATGAGCAAATCGTTCACGTTTCGGATACAAGTACTCGATAAATATTTGGACGAAAAGTTTTTGAAATAAAACCCGCACTAAAAACCGCATGACGAACGGCGCGGGGATGGTTATACAAAACGGCTCAGCGGGATCTGAGATTAGGTCTTTGTGTTACACGTAAATTTTACTGCCCGGTTCCTGAGTTGAAGTGGACCGGGCACTTTTAAAATCACATTCAAATGAAATTACATTATAAAGCAATTAAGGTAAACGGCAGAAAGAAGGATTTACATCGTCATCTGATGGAGCAAAAGTTAGGCAGGAAGCTCCATTTTGACGAGGTCGTTCACCATATTGACGAGAATAAACTTAATAATGATCTGTCAAATCTTGAAATAAAAACACGCTCTGAGCATTCCAGAGGCCATAAAACAAACTCGACAGTGAAAGAGACGACTAAGGAGAAGTTGCGTATAGCGCATAGGGAGACAAGGCCAGCAGCGAAGTTAAGCATTGAGGATGTTAGAAGAGTGAAGCAACTACTTAATTCTGGGGTTAGCGGTGCTTCGATAGGGAAAATGTTTGGCGTATGTAGGACATCGATATCGTCAATAAATACCGGAAAAACTTATAGTTGGGTACTATGAGAAACAGCGAACAAATATTAAAGGAGCTAAACGACATCAATGCTTACGTATTGAAAGGAATTCCTGACAACGATATGCAAATGATGTTAAGCTGTGGAAGCACTCTGGTTACTTATATCGCTTCCACTGCAGCTATGGTAGCCGAGTCTGGAAAACTATTCAACCAGGCAAAGACAAACGCATATCACGTGTTAGCTCTGAGTAGTGTGGCAAATCAAAAATACTACTCTCCAAGTCTTGCAAAAGACTACATCAATTCTAAATGTTCGGAAGCTGGATATGTGTATGAATTAGCATGCAGAATGAATGCTGCGGTAACTCACAGTCTTGATATGATCAGAACGGCGATATCAGCAGAGAAACAATTATTGGCGAATCTAAATTATGGCAACAATGGATAAATGTCAATTCCCCGGTTGTCCGCGTTACGCGCAAAAGAATGGATTCTGCATTGGTCACAGAATTTACGCTCATGAGAAATTCGACGCACCAAAAGTGAAACCAATTCCAAAGAAAAGCGAAAAGAGAGTTGATCAGGATAGGGTATATGCAAAACAACGTGTGAAGTTCTTAAAGAAAAATCCTTTCTGTAAAGCAAAGCTAAAAGGATGCACCAGAGTTGCCGAAGAGATCCATCATAAAAAA
>Ga0137430_1000615_pt1 | contig 10171 bp, 8 predicted proteins | sample EasRivERMZT754_2_FD_104651 | JGI IMG/M metagenome (GOLD analysis project Ga0137430, IMG submission 104651) | Soil microbial communities from meander-bound floodplain in the East River, Colorado, USA - East River MetaG ERMZT754_2 | ecosystem: Environmental > Terrestrial > Soil > Floodplain ...
CGCGAACATGGAAGGATTCACCACGTGCGCGTTCGAGTTGATGATCAGCGTGTAGCCGTCGGGAGTCGCCTTCGCCGCGATCGCCGAGGCGATGGAGCCGCCCGCGCCGCCGCGGTTGTCAGCCACCACCTGTTGGCCCCCGATTTCCGAGACCTTGGCCACGATGACGCGGCCAATGATGTCGGTCGCGCTGCCCGCCGGGAACGCGATGATTGCGCGCACCGGCCGTGCCGGGTATTGCTGGGCGTTTGCCTGGAGGGCGGCGGCAGCCAGCACCACGCCAATTATTCGTGCAAGATTCTTCATGTGACCCTCCTCGTGGATTGATTGCTTATGGAATGCTACACCACCGCGACGCCCTGGATCTCGATCAGGATCCCGGGGCGCGCGAATGCGGTGACCGTGATGAGCGCGCTCGCGGGGTAGCGGCCGTCCCGGAAAAACTCGCCGCGGACCTTCACGAACGGGTCGCCGTAGCGCGGGTCGGTGATGAAAACCGTCATCGTGACGAGATTGGCGAGCGATCCGCCCGCGCGCTTCAGTGTCCGGTCCATCAGCGCGAATACCGTCCGCGCCTGCGCCTCGAAGTTGCCGGTGATGTCCTTCCCCGACTCGTCCACGGTCGTGGTCTGGCCTGCGAGCCAGATCGTCCTGCCGCCCTGCGTGATGACCGCCGGCGAATATGCCCGGCTCTTCTGGATGTCCGTGCCTTCGAGGTGCTCGACCTGCGCCGCCATCGGCGTCTCCCTGTTCCGGTTACGAGCTGAGCCCGTCGCTCACTTCCACATTCTCGGATTTCAGCTCGATCCCCGAGGCCTGCGCCTGCAGCAGCAGCAGCGCGGAGAAGTCCTCGTCAGTGTAACCGTTGCCGATGAGGGTCTGCACCATGTCGCGCGTGAGCGACGTCAGCGGCATCGGCACGCCGAAGTTCCTGCCGGCGGCCAGGCCGAGATCGATGTCCTTGCGCAGCAGCTCCGGCGTGAACGTCACGTGGAAATCGAGGTTGGTCAGCGCCGGCGTCTTGTAGCGCGTGAACATCGAGCCCATCACGCTCTTGTTGAGGAAATCGAGGAAGGCGTGGCGCTTCATGCCCGCTTTCTCCGCCAGCACCGTGATCTCGCACAAGTTCTGAATCACCACGCCGAGCATCACGTTGTGGCAGATCTTGGCGATGCGCGACAGCTCGCCGTCGCCGACGTAGGAGACGCCCTGACCGATAGCCTGCAGGTACGGCGCGACGGCGTCGAACGCGTCTTTCGGCCCCGAGGCGACGACGGTCAGCTTGCCGGCCTTGATCACCTTGGCGTTGCCGGAGACCGGCGCGGCAAGCAGTTTTACTCCGAGTTTGCCGAGCTTGTCGCGGATTTCCGCAGATTCCTCGAGCGAGATCGAGGTGCTGTCCACCACGATCTTCGGCATCTTGCCCTTCGCGCCGACGCCGTTGGCGCCGAACAGCACTTCCTTCACGTCCTTGCCGGTCGAGACCATCGTGAACACGATGTCGCACGCCGCGAGCTCGGCGAGCGAGTCCGCCACCTTCGCCCCGGACTTCGCGAGCGGCTCCGCCTTGGAACGGGTGCGATTCCACACCGTGACGTCGCAGCCCGCCTTCGCCAGCCGCTCCGCCATCGCGTATCCCATGCGGCCGATGCCGATCCAGCCGAGTTTATGCGCCTTCATGCTTGCCGCTGCCATTGCGAATATCTCCATTGTCGATCTGCTCGAATGGTGACGATTACGGGTGACGAATAAGGGTGACGATTACGGGTGACAAAACCCACTGATTAGCGAGTCACACGCACGTCGTCACCCGTATCTCGTCACCCGCACCTCGTCACCCGTATCTCGTCACCCCGTTAGCGCTAGCGCTCGACGGGAACGCCGACGAGATTACCCCATTCCGTCCATGAGCCGTCGTACACGCGCACTTTCTTGTAGCCGAGCAGCTGCGTCAGCACGAATTGCAGCACCGTCGCGCGATGACTCATGCGGCAGTACGCGATGATGTCCTTGTCCGCCGCCGCCCCGCTCGGCGCCACTAGCCGCGCGAGCTCCTCCGCCGGCTTGAACGCTTTGTTCGCGTCGAGCAGTTCCTCGAAGAAGAGGTGGCGCGCCCCGGGGATGCGGCCGTAGCGCAGGGCGCCCACGTCCGGCCCTACCGGCCCGCCCACTCGTTGCCCGCTGTACTCCTCGCGCGAGCGCCCGTCGAGAATGACGGTGGCACCCCCGAGCGCTTTCAGCACCTTGTCGCGGTGAATGCGCATGCGCTCGACCCGCCTGACCGGTTCGTACGCGGCGGGCGCGGCCGGCGGCGGCTCCTCGGCGACGAGGGGCCTTCCTTCGGCGGTCCAGCGATAGCGCGCTCCGTCGAGCACCTTGACCCTGGCGTGCCCGCAGTAGCGAAACGTCCACCAGGCGTAGATGCCGAACTGCACGGGCTCGCCGTAGAACACGACGGTGGTGTCGTTTCCGATTCCGGCCGCGGCGCAGCGGCGAGCGAATTCCTCCGGCGCCGGAAAATCGCGCCGGTGCGAATCCCACAGCATCTCCATCCACTTCCAGCACGCCGCGCCCGGCACGTGCCCCGCCTTGTACGCCTGCAGGTCGTCCTGCCCCAGGCCCGCGATCTCGATCAGCCTGACCTTCGGGTCATCGCGGTGCCGGTGCAGCCACGCCGGGTCCACCAGCGCGCTCGATTTGCCCCTCATCCCTCAGCCCTCATCTCTCATCCCTGCAACTCCGCCGCCCAATCGCGCGTCTCGATGATCCTCTTCACCTCGCCCAGGAACGCGCCGGAATAGGAGCCGTCCACCGCACGGTGGTCGAAGGTCTGCGCGAGCATGCCGACCGGCCGTACCGCGACGCTGTCGCCGTCGGGGCCTTCTATCACCACCGGGCGCTTGCGTATGGCGTCGGTGGAGAGAATCGCCACCTGCGGCGGGCTGATGATGGGAGCGGTGATCAGCGTGCCGTACGCCCCGTTATTCGTGATGGTATAAGTGCCTTCCGTCATGTCGTCGGGCTTGAGTTTGCCCGAGCGCGCACGCGCGGCGAGGTCGTTGACGGCGCGCGCCAGTTGGCTCAGCGACCTGCCCGCCGCGTCCTTCACCACCGGGACCAGCAATCCGTCGAAGTTGAGATCGACGGCAATGCCGAGGTTGATGCGCTTGTGCACGGCGAGGTGGTCGCCGTTGAAGCTTGCATTGAGGCGCGGGAATTGCGCGAGCGCGGCCACGACCGCATGCGCGATGAATGGCAGGTACGTCAGCGACCAGCCTTCGCGGCTCTTCCACTGTGCGCCGGCTGCACGGCGCGCCTGGTCCACCTTCGAAAAATCCGCCTCCACCACCTGCAGCACGTGCGGAATCGTGGTCCACGATTTCGCCATGTGCTCGGCGGTGCGCTTGCGGACGACGTTGAGCGGAACGGTCTCCGTATCGGGACCGGACGTCGGGTATGGCGCGCGTTCCTGTGTCCTCGCCGCTGGTGGCGCCGAGCCGCGCCGCTCGATATGCGCCAGCACGTCCTCACGCGTAATGCGCCCTTCCCGCCCGCTGCCGGTGATCTGCGAGGGGTCCAGCGTGTGTTCTGCGAGCAGCTTTCGCACGACCGGCGACAGCCTGTTGGGAACACCGGGCCGGCCGGCGAAACGTACAGGCTCCCGGGATTCCGTTCGTGCCAGGCGGTCGGGCGTGGCCGCCCCGGGCACCGTTATCGGCGCCGCTGTTGAAGCCGGTGCAGCACCCATTGCCGATCGCGGCGCCGATTCGCGGATCACGGCGAGCTTCGCGCCGACCTTGGCGGTCGCGCCCTCGGCGATCAGAATCTCGGCCAGCACGCCGTTCGCCTGGGCGGGAATCTCGGTGCTGACCTTGTCGGTCTCGACGTCGAACAGCAGGTCGTCGGCCTTGACCGTATCGCCGACTTTCTTGTACCACCTGGTGACCGTGCCCTCGGCGACCGTCTCGCCGAGCTGCGGCATGATTACGTCCATCGGGAAGCCTGCCTCTTCATTATTTCAATCGATCTCTGCATTTCAAGGATGAACGTGGAACGTGGAAGGATGACCCCACGCTTCGCGTGATGTTTAACTTCCCCGGCCTTCCACTGGCGTTCGGCCGGATATCCTCTGCGATTTCCGACCGGACGAGAGTGAAAGGGAGGGACTGGATTGTTCGGGCGGGAGCCCGGGGTCATCCTTCCACGTTCATCCTTCATCCTTTGATTTCCAATGGCTATTGCTTCGCCTCGTAAACGATCTTGCCCCCCACCATCGTCATTACGGGCTTGATGTCCTTGATGTCGTCCTCCGGCACCGTGAGGTAGTCGCGGTTGAGCACCAGCAAATCCGCGTACTTGCCGTTCTGGATCGAGCCCAGATTGCCCTCCTGGAATACGATGTAGCCATTGTTGCGCGTGTGCGCGATGAGCGCCTCCTCGCGGGTGATGGTCTGCCGGTTGACCTTGTGCCCGCCCACCATCTTGCCGGTCACCGCGAACCACAGGTTGTAGAAGGGATTCGACGTCGTGACCGCCGTGGCGTCCGATCCCAACCCCCACGGAATGCCGCTGTCCTGGACCAGCCGCATCGGCGGCATATCCCATGCCCGCTCGCGGTGAACGCCGTGCATGAGCACGCCCTGGATCAGCGGCCGGGTGTGGATTTGCGCGGACATCCCGAGCCGCTTCATGCGCTCGATCTGCGCGGGCGTCACCTGGTCGATGTGGGAGAAGGCCCAGCGCAGCCCCTTGATCGGCTTCTCCGCGTTGATATCCTCGTAGACGCCCAGGAAGGCGTCGATCGCGGGCTCCATTTCCACGTGGGAGTTGACGTACATGCCCTGCTGCGCGAGCGCCCGCGCGATACGCCTCCATTGCGCGAAGTCCTCGGGGCGGACATTGGCCTTGGGATTCAGCAGTTGCGTGTTGATCGGGGCATAAACCGATTCCCCGTAACCGACGTTGTCGTAGTAATCGGTGCCCTGGAACGGCTTCATGCTGGGTATTTCCGCGACCACCTTGTCCACGTCCAGCGGCGTGCCCGGCTGCCGGATCGTCTGCCAGTAGATGCGGATGTTGAGTTCGCCGCGGTCGGCCAGTTCCTTGTACGGCCCGTAGTGCGCGGCGCTCATGCCGCGGCCACCGGCGTCCATCCACGCCGTCATCCCCACGGAATTCAGATAGGCGACGACGTCGCGCGCGTTCTGCATCCATTGCTGCTTCTCCGCGAGCGGCACCTTCGCGGCCACGAAGGCAACGCCGCCCGCCCCCCTCACGACACCCGTCAGCTTGCCGCTGGCGTCCTTCTCGATGGTGCCGCCGCGCGGAGCGGGCGTGCTCTCGTCGATGTTCACCGCCTTGAGCGCGGCGGTGTTCAGGTAGGCATGTCGATACACGGCTTGCAGCACGACCGGGTTGTTCGGCGCGAGCCGGTCGAGTTCCACCAGCGGGAACCCGCGCTGCTCGTCGGTGAACTGCTCCTCCGACCACCCCCCCAGTGCCACGATCCACTCGCCGGGCTTTGCCACGCGCACGCGATCCTCGATCATCTTCACAACCTGTTTGCGCGAGGTGATGCCGTCGAGGCGCATCTCGTAATGCCATTTCTCCGCCACCCGGATGAAGTGAGCATGGTTGTCGATCAACCCGGGAATCACGGTGCGGCCCCCGGCATCGATCTCCCGCGTCCCGGCGCCCGCGAGCATCCGGATGTCGACGTTGCGCCCGACCGCGACTATGCGCTGTCCCTTGACTGCCACCGCCTCCGCGATCGTGAAGCGGTCGTCCACCGTCACGATCTTGCCGTTGACGAGGATCACGTCGGCCGCCTCGCGCGGTTTCGCCGCCGCGCCTCCGGGGCGCGTCGCCGTGGGCGCGCATCCCGCGATGGCAGTACACGTTATCGCCAGTGCAATCAGCTGCGTGGTTCTTCTCATTTCCATTACCCGCCTCTCAGATAAATCGTCTCAGGTACCGCGTCTCAGGTGAAGCGTCCCAGGTACTGCGTCCTACGCAAACACGCCTTTTTTGCGACGATGTATCTGCGACGCCTCACCTGCGACGCTGTATCTGCGACGCCTTTGTGATTCAATCAATTTTCTCCCGGATCTCGCGCACGATGCGCTCGACCGACGGAATCGTCGCGTCTTCCAGCGCATCCGCCGAGGGCAGCGGGATGTGCGGCGTCGTGATGCGCATGATCGGCCCGTCGAGGTCCCAGAAGCACTCGTCGGCGACGATGGACGCGATTTCCGCGCCCCAGCCGCACAGCCGCGGGTTTTCCTCCACCGTCACCAGCCGGCCGGTCTTCGCCACTTCCGACAGGATGGTCTGCGTGTCGAGAGGCACCAGCGAACGCAAATCGATCACAGTGCACGCAATACCGTGCTCACGCTCAAGAATCTCGGCTGCGCCCAGCGCGCGATGAACCATCAGCGCCAGCGCGACGATGGTGCAGTCCTTGCCGCGGCGCAGCACTTTCGCCTTGCCCAGCTGGTCCACATACTCGCCATCCGGCACCTCGCCCTTCATGGAATAGAGCGATTTCTGCTCGAAGAACAGCACCGGGTCAGGGTCGCGCACCGCCGCCGCGAGCAATCCCTTCACGTCCGCGGGAAACGCCGGCGCGACCACCTTGAGGCCCGGCACCGCCATCGCCCAGTTCTCAACCGCCTGCGAATGCTGCGCGCCGAAGCGCGAGCCGGCGCCGTTCGCCGTGCGGATGACGAGCGGCAGCGCGATCTGGCCGTTGGTCATGTAGCGGGTCTTGGCGATCTCGTTGGCGATCATGTCCCAGCACACCGCGAGGAAGTCGGAGAACATGATCTCGGCGATGGGCTTGAGCCCGGTCATCGCGGCGCCCATCGCCGCACCGATGATCGCCTGCTCCGAGATCGGGCAGTCGCGCACGCGCTTCGGGCCGAACTTGTCGAGCAACCCGACGGTCGCCTTGAACACGCCGCCGGCGTGCGCCACGTCCTCGCCCAGGAATACCACGCTCTCGTCGCGCGCCATCTCCTGCGCGATTCCAGCCGCGACCGCGTCGCGATAGGTCAGTTCCGCCACGCCGCACCTCCATCCGCCCAGACCTGCTTCTCGATGACGTCCAATGACGGCGGGGATGATGCCTTGGCCGCCGCGGTCGCCTCATCCACCTTGCGCATCGTGTCGGACTCGATGTCCTTCAACGTCGCATCGGCGACGCCGAGCTTCACCAGCCGCTCCCGATAGATATTGATCGGGTCGCGCTTGAGCCATTTTTCCAGCTCGCCCTCGGGGCGATATTTCGCCGGGTCGGCGCGCGAATGCCCGCTGTGGCGGTAGGTCATGGCCTCGATCAGGGCAGGCCCTCCGCCCTTGCGTGCACGGTTCATGTACTTTACCGCCGTGAGATAGACCTCGTCGGCGTCGTTGCCGTCCACCACCACCTTCTCGAGGTTGTAGGCGCTGGCGCGGTCGGCCGCGGGGTGCTCGACCGCCGTCACGGCGCTGATCGGCGTGTACTCCATATAGAGATTGTTCTCGCACACGAAGATCACCGGCAGCTTCCACACCACGGAGAAGTTGAGCGCTTCATGGAACGCGCCGATGTTGGTGGTTCCATCACCGAAGAAACACACCGCGACCTGCTCGGTGCCGCGGTACTGCGCCGACCACGCCGCGCCCGCCGCCACCGGCAGGTGCGCGCCGATGATCGCGTACGACCCCATCGCGCCCTTGGTGACGTCGGTGAGATGCATCGAGCCGCCCTTGCCGCCCAGCAGGCCGCACTCGCGCCCCATCAGCTCGCCCAGCACGCCGGTCATCGAGGCGCCGCGCGCCAGCGTATGCGCGTGGCCGCGGTAGGTGCAGAAGGTCCAGTCGTCGGGCCGCATCGCCACGCCAAACGCGGCGGCGATCCCCTCCTGCCCGAGCGACAGGTGGCTGGTGCCCTTGACCAGGTTCTGCAGGAACAGGTCGTAGGCGCGCTTCTCGCAGTAGCGCAGCTCGAGCTGCAGCCGGTAGAGCGCGAGCCGCGTCTCGCGCCCGATGTCGTCCCCCGCCGCCACGGCCTTCTTACCTTTCACTTTCGCTTCCACGGTTTCACCTAAGAATCAAAAAATCATCGACACAGAGGACACCGAGGACACGGAGGAAAAAACACAACAACAATATGAACCGCTGTGTCGTTCGGATATGTTTCGAAACCTCTGTGTCCTCTGTGTCCTCTGTGTCTTCGCTTTACATCAGTACTTGTTGGCGATCGGAAGCTCCTGCGCCGGGAACAGCGTGATGATCTTCGCGCCATTCGGCGTCAGCACCACTTCTTCCTCGATGCGCGCGGCGGAGACGCCGTCCTTGGCCGGGCAGAAGGTCTCGACCGCGAATACCATGCCGGCCTTCAATTCGTACGGGTCCTTGAACGAATTCAGCCGCGAGATCAGCGGCCGCTCGTGCAGCCCGAGGCCCAGCCCGTGGCAGAAATTGAGCCCGAAGGCAGCCATCTCGCTCTCGAAGCCGATCTCCTGCGCCTTGGGAAACGCCTGCACGACACGGTCGGTCGACACGCCCGGCTTCAGCAGGTCGATCGCGCTGTCCATCCATTCCCGCGCCATGCGATAGGCGTCATGCTGCGCGGCGGTCGCAGAGCCTACCGTAAATGTGCGGTAGTAGCAGGTCTTGTAGCCCATGTAGGTCTGGATGATGTCGAAATAGGCCTGGTCCCCGGGCCGGATCAGGCGGTCGGTGAAGTTGTGCGGATGCGGGCTGCAGCGCTCGCCGGCGATGGCGTTGATCGCCTCGACGCAGTCGGAGCCCATCTCGTAGAGGCGCTTGGTCGCCATCGCAACGATCTCGTTCTCGCGCACGCCGGGCTTCAATGCCTCGTAGATGTCCTGGTAGACGCCGTCGCCCATCGCCGCCGCGATATTGAGGAGGGTGATCTCGTCATGGCTCTTGATCTCGCGCGCCTCCAGCATCACCTGCTGGCAATCCTGCACCTTGATGCCCAGCTTCTGCAGCGCGAACAAGAACCCCGGCTCGACCACATCGATGCCGAGCGGCATCTTCCCCACGCCTTCCTCGTCGAGAATCGACTTGATCTCCTGCGCAGCTTCCTCGAAGAGACCGACCCTGGGATGGATCGCGCCGCGCATGCCCGGATTGCCGGCGCGCCAGTGATTGGCCGGCAGCCAGGGACAGTAGAGCCGGTGATGCCGCGCGGCCGAGCCGAAGTCCCAGACGTACGGATCGCCGTTTCCGGTCAACAGGCCGTAGCGGATCAGCTTGTCGCGCGCCCATTCCCCGATGACCGTCGAGGAAATGTAGCGGATGTTGTACTGGTCGAAGACGAGCAGCGCGCCCAGTCCCGACGCGGCAAGGGCGTTGCGCGTGCGCGCGAGGCGATAATCGTGCAGCCGCCGGAAATCCACCCGCTCTTCAAAATCAACCTGCATCCGGCCCGGCGCCTGCAGCGGCCGCTCCCAGCGGTGGCCCGGATCGGGATGCTCCGTCATCGCCGCGGCGAGCGTCTCGCCGCGCCGGCCCTTCTTGCTGTCGATCGCATCCCGCCTGACGACCGTCGGCTGCGCTCGCTTCTTCGCCATGTCGCTCTCCTCAGGATTGTGCCGGTACGTCGCCGACACAATCCTCAAGCAAAACCACCCGCAGGCCAAATGCGGGTTTTCCAAAAAGCACGAACGCTCCCGCAGTCGTGCCCCCAGAGTTCAACTGGATCAGCATATTCTTGTTCCGTTCCCTTCCAAAGTCTGCGGGTGGTTTTGCATATAACAGGCTGTCGAACGAAAGTCCGACAATCTGTTATGCGGCCTTGCGGTTCGGAAAGATCTGCGGCCGCAGCTTGGGGTGGCAGGCCATGTACTTCGGCGCGTAGGGCGCCTCCGCGCCCAGCTCCTCCGCCGCGTGCCACGCGAAGCGCGGATTCCACATCGCGCCGCGCGCGAGGCAGACGATATCGGCCTTGCCGGAGGCGATGATCTCCTCGCACTGGCGCGGGCTCGTGATGAGCCCCACCGTGATGGTCGGGATGCCCGCCTCCTTGCGGATCCGCTCCGCGAACGGAACGTTGTACCCCGGCGCGAACGGCACCTGCTGGCGCGGATCGAGCGCCCCGCTCGAGCAGTCGATGTAGTCGCAGCCGAGCTTCTTCAGTTCGCGGGCGAACGCGACCGAA
>Ga0137430_1000631_pt1 | contig 10041 bp, 13 predicted proteins | sample EasRivERMZT754_2_FD_104651 | JGI IMG/M metagenome (GOLD analysis project Ga0137430, IMG submission 104651) | Soil microbial communities from meander-bound floodplain in the East River, Colorado, USA - East River MetaG ERMZT754_2 | ecosystem: Environmental > Terrestrial > Soil > Floodplain ...
CGCTCGAGGTCGCCCGCGGGCTCGGGATATTCCCCGCGGAGCTCCTCCTCGCCGAGCTCGGCGGGAGCTCGCTCACCTACCAGAACGTCGCCGACGCATTGATGACGTTCTGTCGCGTGACGCTGCAACCGGTGTACCTGGCGCCGATCGAGGAGGCGCTATCCGAGCTCGTTCCCTCGACGCAAGCGGTCCGGATCAATACGAGCGAGCTCGAGCGGCTCGGGACGTCGGCCCGCTGGACGGCGTACGAGACCGGGCTCCGCGCCGGGTTCTTGACGACCGAACAGGTCGACCGTTGGGAGGGATGGGATCGCTCGGCGCCGCTCCCGATCCCGGCGCCGATGGCGCCCACGCCCGCGCCGCCCGCGGCTCCGGAGGTCGTCAATGGTTGACCTGGTTACAGGCGCCGCCCACGAGGCGGAGCTCCGCGTCCGATCCGAGTCCGAGCGGCTCGTCGACCTCCGGGTCGCGCCGTACGGGGTCGTCGGGAATACGGCGGAGGGTCCCGAAATCCTCCGGCGTGGCGCGTTCCGCGGTACCCGCGCGGCCGACGTCACGCTCGAGGCGATCGGCCCGCATGGGAATCAACCGGGCGTACGGCTCGCCGGGCGCGGCGTCTCGCTCGAGGATCGCGACGACGGCGCGTACGCAACGTTCCGCGTCTCACGTACCCGGGACGGCGACGAGCTCCTCGAGCTCGCGACCGACGGGACATACCGAGCGGCGTCGGCCGTATTCGAGCCCATCCCGGAGGCGACCCGCGTCGTCAACGGGGTTCTAGAACGCTCCCGCGTCCGCCTCGTGCGCGTCGGGATCGTCGAGCGAGGCGCCTACCCGGGCGCCGAGGTACTCGCCGTCCGATCGGCGACAGGAGGAGCAATGCAGCGCGAGACCGATCCGACGCCGGAGCCCGAGCCCACGCCCGAGCCCGATCCCGAGCCCGCTCCCGCGGGAGCCCGCGCGTACCGCGTCTCGACGAGCGAGCCCGAGCTCCTCGCCCGGATGGAATCGCTCCGCGGCGACCTGGTCGGCCGGATGGCGCTCCTCGAGGCGGGAGGCGGGTCGCGCGCCTCGAGCTCGCCGCTCGACCGGTACCCGTCGTTTGTCGCCTACGCCGATGCCGCGTTCGCCGATCCCGACGCCGCGCCGCTCATGGCGCGCGCGCTCGTCGATCAAATCGCCTCGATCAACCCGGGCGTCATGCCGCCGTCGTGGCTCTCGGAAATCGCCGGGATCATCGGGCGGCCGCGGCCCGCGGTCAACGCGCTCGGCGGTCCGCGCGCGCTCGGCGATACCGGGATGGAGCTCGACTGGCCGTACCTCGATCCGGCGCTAAACCTCGATACCGTCGTCGCCGTACAGGCGACGCAAAAGACCGAGATCGCGAGCGTCCTCGTCAAAATCCTTAAGGGCGCCTCGCAGATCGCGACCTATGCGGGCGGCTCGGACGTCTCGTACCAGCTCATTCGACGGTCGCGGCCCGCGTACAGGGAGGCGTACCTCCGCATCCTCGCGATCTGCTACGCCCGGGCGACCGAGGCGGCATTCGAGACGGCGCTCGCCGCGGGCGCCGGGACGACGGCCGTCCTCACGGCGACGGCGACCGCCGATCAGGTTCGCGCGTTCTTGTTCGCCGCATCGGCGTCGGTCGAGGACGCGACGGGCTCGCCCGCGACGGTCGACCTCGTGAGCTCGGCCGAGTTCGCTCGGCTCGGCGGTCTCGCGAATCTCTGGCCGACCCCGTACGGGACCTCGAACGTCGCAGGGACGGCGACCGCGTCATCGCTCGCGATCAACGTCTCCGGGCTCCCGATCGTGCGGGCGCCGTACCTCGCCGGAAATACGCACCTGGTCACAAACGCGGAGGCGGCCGGGTGGCACGAGGACGGTCCGTTTCCGATCAGCGCGGAGGACGTGGCTAAGCTCGGCCAGAACGTGGCTATTTGGGGCATGGGGACGTCCGCGGTCTACATCCCGAAGGGCATCGTTAAGTCAACGCTCGTGTTCGAGGACCCCGAGGCGGACGAGAGCTCCTCGCGTAAGTCGAAGTAGCTCGGTCCGATGGAATGGACCACGGGAGCGGCGATCCTGGCGCACGTAGGCGCCGCTCCCGGGACGGCGAGCGATCAAGCGTGGGCGGAGCAATGCGCGACCGCCGTTAACGAGGGTTTCGACGCGCGGCTCGTCGGGACCGTGTACCTGGTCGAGCCGCTCCCGGCCGAGCTCGTGCGCGCCGCGCTCACGGCCGGAGGCGAGGCGTACACCGCGCGCGAGGGTTCGCTCGTCGACCGACAGGACGCGGCGCGCCGGATCGTCGCGGACTACCTCGAGACCGTCGCGCCGATCATCGCCCGCTATGCGACCGTAGGGATCGCGTGAGCCGCCTCGCCGACGAGCGGGCGGCGATCGTCGCGGCGCTCGCGGCCGCGGGAGTCCGGACGGCGACGACCGGGCGGATCGCGACCCCGTGCGTCCTCGTCGAGCCCGGCGACCCGTGGTCCGAGCCGCACAGGCTCGCCGGTACCCGCGGCCGCGTATCCCGATGGCGCCTAACGGCGATCGCCGGAGCCGCGGACCGTAACGCGGCATACGACGAGCTCGCGACACTCGTCGACCTGGTCGACGTCGCGCTTAAGGGACTCGGCCGCTCGAGCGAGCTCCCGTCATGGGCCCGGCCGGTCGAGACCGAGGTAGCAGGGACGCGCGCGGCGTTCGCCTCGATCGCGACAATCCAACATACGAGCTCGTAAGGGAGGTCCGGAATGTCGACGCCGCTATTTATGCGGGACGTCTCGCTTAAGCTCTCGCTCGTCTCGGGCGGGACGTACGTCGAATACAACTGCGACGTCAGTACGGCCGAAATCGTCCCGACGGCGGGCGACGAGGTCACGTATTCGACCCTGTGCCCGTCGGGCTCGTACTCGAGCCGCGGTAAGACGACGTACGCGCTACATCTCGTCGCGGCGCAGCGTTGGGACGCGACCGACGGGCTCGCCGCGTTCCTTTGGGACCACGACGGCGAGCTCGCGACGTTCCAATATCAGGCGCACGGCGACGACGTCGTCCCCTCGACGGCGCTCCCGGGCATGGCGGGCGAGGTAACGCTCGTCGCGGGCAACTACGGCGGTCCGGTCGACGAATGGGCGGAGCTCGACGTCACGCTCGCGTGCTCGAACAAGCCGACCAAGATCGTCGCCGCGTTCCCCGCGGCCGACGACGCGGCCGCGTGAGCGGAGGAATCAAGGTCGACTCGCGCGAGCTCGAGCGCGGGCTCGACCAGCTCCGCGACCGGGTCTCGGCGATGCCCGAGGCGCACGCGGCCGTAGCGGCCGACCTGGTACCCGGGATCGTCCAGCGGACGCCCGTCCGCTCGGGCGCGCTCGCGGGCTCCTGGTCGAGCACAGGTCAACCGGACCGCGGCGTCATCGAGTCGAGCGAGGAATACGCGGGCGTCGTCGAGTACGGCGACCCGTCGCGCGGTATCCCGCCCGCCCGCATGGTCCGGGACACGCTCGAGGCGTCGGAGCGCGAGGTCGTCGCCGGGTACGAGGACGGGATCGAGCGCGAGGCGAAGCGGATCGGGTTCGGGACCACGTGAGCGACTACCCGGAGCCCGTGCGCGTCGTTCTCACGCTCGCCGATACCCGGCGCCTCACGATCCTCGAGCGGGCTCGGGCGTGCGCGGTCGCCGGGATCGCGGAGGCGGATATCGGCCCGCTCCTCCGAGCCGTCGCGTCGCATAACGGCTCGCCGGAGACGCTCGAACGGGCCGTCACGCTCCTGTACGCGATCGCCTACCAGCTCGGCCGACGCCTCGACCCGGAGCTAACCTGGTCGGCCGCGCAAGCGTGGGACCTCGCGCTCGACCTCGAGACGGCCGACGCGGAGGCGGACGCGGCCGCGCGCGCCTCGGTCGAGGCGTCGCTCGCGACCGGGCTCCCGCCCGACGCCGCGGGCGAGCTCACGCTCGCGCAGCTCGACGCATACCGGGAGCTCCGCCCGGCGCCGCGCGGCGCGACGAGGCGCACGGTCCGGAGGCGGGCGGGATGATCGGGCTCGTCGTCGAGATCATCGGAGACGCGAGCAAGCTCGCAAACACGCTCGACGATACGAAAGGCAAGGCGGGCGGGTTCGGCGACGCGCTCGGCGGCTCGGCGATCAAGATAGCGGCCGTCGCGGGCGTGGCAGGGATCGCCGCGGGCGCCATCGCGAGCATGACGTCGGCGGCCGCGGCCGACCGTGACGAACAGCGCAAGCTCGAGGCGGCGATCGCCGCGGCCGGAGCCGCGACGGCGACGAGCAATGCACAGGTCGAGGAGGCGATCGCGCTCGGACAGGCGCGCGCGTTCTCGGACTCCGAGACCCGCGACGCGATGCAGTCGCTCGTGACGGCGACGGGCGACGTCACGGCCGCGACCGAGCTCCTCGGGCCCGCACAGGACATTGCACGCCTCGCGGGCGTCGACCTCGCGACCGCGGCCGACGCGATCGCGAAAGCGCAATCCGGGCAGGATGGCGCGCTACGCAAGCTCGTACCTGGTCTCGAGAAAGGCGCGACCGCGTCGGACACGCTCGCAGCTGCGACCGCGGCCGCGGCCGGTCAAGCCGACCTGTACGCCGAGTCGAGCGAGGGTATGCAAAAGCGGGCGGGCGACTCGCTCGGCGAGCTCTCCGAGACGATCGGCTCGGTATTCCTCCCGATCCTCGACGCGATCATCCCGGCGCTCCTGCCGATCGTCGAGGCGTTCGGGACGCTCGTTAAGGCGCTCCTCCCGGCGTTGATCCCGCTCGTCAAGCTCCTCGCGGGCGCGCTCGGGATCGTCGCAAATGTCCTGGTCACGGTCGTCGGGTGGCTCGTCAAGCTCGTTTCTTGGATCGGCGACGCGATCGGCGCCGTCGCGAGGTTCCTCGAGAACCTCAACCCGCTCAAGGACTTCAAGATGCCGTCGCTCCCGTTCCTCTCGAGCTCCTCGAGCTCGACGAGCGGCGCGTCGACGCGGGCGGGCGGCTCGAGCTCCTCGGTCGTCTCGCCCACGATCAACGTGTATACGACGGGCGACTCGATCGAGGCGGAGCGCGCCGTCGTGCGCGCGCTCCGGCGCGTTACCCGGATCAACGGCGGTGTCATCCCGGCCGCGCCCGGGTGGGCGATCGGGTGAGCATCGGCCCGGGCGCCGAGTCCGTAACGGTCTCCCTGTTCGCCGCGGGAGGGGACTCCGGCCGTTGGGACCTCTCGACATGGGACGGCGCGCTATGGGGCTCGCCCTCGTGGCAGAGTGTCGGGTGTGACGTCGCGGAGGCGACGTACAAATGGGGCGCGGGCGCGGAGGCGGGCGTCCTCTCGGCCGCGGAGGCGGGACAGGTCGACCTCTCGACGATCGACCCGGATCGGAACCTCGACCCGCTTAACGCGGCGTCGCCGTTCTATGGCTACGTCAAGCCGGGTACGCCCGTCCGGATCGTCGGGCTCGTACCGTCCGGCGACCTCCCGGCCGCGACCGCGTTTATCGACGAGGCGACATACGACCTCGCGACGGCTCGCGGCCGTATCCGGGCGGTGGACGGTATCGCCTATCTGGCACAGGTACAGCTCCCGGAGGCTACCGTCCTCCCCAATACCCTCCGGGCCCGGACGCGCGCCGTCGTCGCGGCCGTCGGTCTCTCGACGCTGGTCCCGGTCGAGCCCGAGGCGGCGACCGATCCCGACGCCGATCCGCCCGTCGCCGCGCACGACGGCAAGGCGCGCCCGGCGTGGCAGGTCATATCCGACGCCGCACAGGACGCGCTCACGTACGTATGGCTCGACCCGTCCGGTACCGTCCGGTTTCGCTCCTGGGGATCGTTCCCCGATGCCGCGTTTGCCGTCGGGTGTCCTCCGCCCGACGCGGAGCCCGCGGACGTATGGCTCGAGGGACTCTCGACGATCGTCGCGACGAGCTCGGCCGACGCGATCCGGAACCGTATCCGCGCCTATACCAGCGGTACGACCTGGTCGGCGCCGGTCTCCGATGACGTGAGCGTCAACCGGTACGGTCCGCGGCCGCTCGACGTCGACCGCGTCCTCCCGGACCTCGCGACCTGGTCGAGCCGCGTCCTCGCCGATCGGGCGGACGCCGGGCTCGGGCTCGACGTCGGGACGATCCGCCCGTATACGCCCGCGGAGCTCGACGCGCTCCTCGCCGGGACGCTCGCGGGCCCGTCGGTCGTCCGCGTCCGCGACGACGCGCACGGCGAGCCCGTCGACCTTGACGCCGGGATGATCGGCGCGACGGTCGCCGTTACCTCGGGCGGGTGGCGTTGGGAGCTCGTCACCATGATTTCGCGCGTCGAATGGGACGCGATCGAGCCGCCTCCGGTCGAGCCGCCGATCCCGCCGCCGAACCCGTATCACTCCGAGACCCGGACCTATGTCGCGAGCTCGGACGCGCTCGTCGCGTTGACGTCGGGCGGCGCGAAATACGGCGCCGGAGCGGCGAATAGCCTCCCGTTCGGGACGTGGCAGGGATGGCAGTACCGCGGGTTGATCGCGTTCCCGTCGATCCCGTGGACAAACGTTCGAGCGATCGTCTCGGCGACGCTTAAGGTCCGGACGACCTCGCAGGTTCGCGTCGGGTTCGGGAGCTCGCCGAAAACACAGGTTCGGCGCATTACGGGCTCCTGGTCCGCGGGCTCCTCGAGCTCGCCGAGCGGGAGTAACGCGGTCGTATGGCCGGGCCCGACGACGACGACCTCGGGCGCCGTCACGTCCGCGATGCCGACGGGCGAGGGAGTCGACAAGTCGATCGGCGTAACGGCCCTGGTCCGGGCGTGGGCGCCCGCCTCGATCGGCGGTAGCGGACAGGCGCAGCGCGGACTAGCGTTGTACGAGGCGTCGAGCTCCGGGAGCAACACGGGCGAGGTATGGCCGGTCGAGCAAGGCGGGACGGCGCGGCCGGAGCTCGTCCTCGTCCTCGAGGTATTCGACTAGGGAGGTCCGACATGGCAGTACCGGCGAGACCGACGAGCGGCGTACCGATAGAAACGGCATGGGGACAGGTCGCCCACGATACGGCCGTCGCACAGGACATACAGGGCGGCTCGTTTACCGCCACGATCCCGACGAGCGGGACGCGCGTTGATACGACCGTGACATTCCCGCGCCCGTTCGCCGCGGCGCCCGCGGTAACGGCGATGGCGCTCGCGGGCGCGGTGCACATCGCGAGCGGCGTCGGCGTCGCGTCGACGACGTCGGTCGTCATCGGCATTTTTCGGCGCGACGGCGGCGTCCTCGCGGGCGGTACCGTCACGGTCTATTGGCAAGCCGTCGGACCGCGGGCGTGATCCCGTGGACACGCTACCCACGATCAAGCGGATACTCGCCGTCGCGGCGCTAATCCTCGCCGTCGCATCGTTCGCCGGGCTCGGCCCGACGCTCCTCGCGCTCGCGATCATCGCGCTTGCGCTCGCCGTGGTCCTGTGACGCCGCTCTACCGTCGCCGATGGCTCCGCCCGCTATTCCTCTGGTACTGGCGTCTCCGGGAGCGCGAGGTCGTCGACGCGCGCGAGACGACCGGAGGCAAGGCGGCGCCGGACTATAACCACGGCAAGGTGACCGGGCTCCGGCCGGACCTGGTCGTCATCACCGAGACGACCGAGAGCCCGTACGTATGCTGCGGGTACTGTTCGGCCGCGATGGCGGTCCGCGCCGCTCGAGGCGGGACGCCCGTCAATATGTCCGGCGCCGCCCACCCGATCCGGTCGCAGGGTGGGCGCCCGCACGATAACGGGAGCCGCGCCTCGGAGCTCCGCGACGGCGCCCGTCGCGCATGGGACGTCGAGCTAGACCCGCTCGCCCGCGACGAGATACCCGGACGCCTCCGCGCCGGGTACGCGGTCGTCGTCAACCTCGAGTACGCCGACCTCCCGGGATGGCTCAAGGTGCAAGGCGGCTCGTTCGGACACTCGGTATGCCTTTTCGGGTGGCGCGAGGACGGCGACCTCGTCGGGTTCTTCGACCCGCTCTACTCACAGGGCGCCCGGGCGCCGTGGGCGCCCTGGTCACAGGTCAAGCCCGCGCTATGGGGAGACGGCGAGCATTCCTCGACGATCGAGCAATGGGAGGACGCGCCGCCACCCGAGCCCGAGCCGCCTCCGGCGCCGCCTCCGGCGCCGTGCTATTCCGAGCTCGAGCTCCGCGCGGCCGAGACATTCGCCGTCACGATGGCGGGCGATGCGGCCGTCGGCGCATGGCTCGAATGGCTCCGGGCGCCGCGGCCGACCGCGGCCGACCGATGGGACGTCGGCTCGTGGGCCCACCCGGACGCGATCGTCGACGACGACGACCCGTGCGCGCCCGGTGCGCCCGCGGCGTGGGCCCGGAGCGGGCTCCTCCCGCCCGTCGCCGACGCGCTCGCCGCGCTCCGAGTCCCGGCCGCGTGGGATACCAGCTCGTGGCGGGCGGCCGCGTGGCGCTAGACCGGGCGAGCGGCGCGATCCGCGCGACCCGCCCGGGCGCGAATGTTCGCACCCGTAGTACCCGCCGCCTAGCTCCTAAAGGCTAGGCGGGTACTACTAGTCCGTACCTAGGGTGCGAACATTCGACGCGACCGGGTACGCCGGGCGTCCAGTCCCCCCCCCGGGTTCCCCGGCGTACCTGGTCGTTAACGAGTAACGGCCGCCCGGTCCGGACGGCCGTCGCTCGGAGGGTCGGCGCGGAGGATATCGACGCGCTACCCTCTACGGGTTCTGTCAAAACCCGTACCGAGGATAAGGCAATGGCCCACCCCACGACGGCCGAGCTCGGCGACTGGCCCGCGAGGCTACGCTCCGACGGTCGCTCGATCGCATGGCTCGCCGAGCGGCTCGGCGTACAGCGCACGTACCTATCCGCGGTCGCGAACGGATCGCGACGCGCCTCCCCTACCCTGCTAGCCCGGATCGAGCTCGAGCTCGGACCGCCACGCCTCGAGGACGTCGGAGCGTACGCCTCCGGCCGCTCGACGTTCCTCGAGGTACGTAGCGCGGTGCACGCGGTACTCGTGGGCGCCGGGCTCGAGCTCGACGACGAGACGCTCGCCGACGAGCTCACGCGCGCGGCGTATCGCACGCTCGGCGCGCGCCTCGTCCACATGGCGGGAGCGTGAGCGTGTATACGGTCCCGTATACCGATAAGGTGAGTTATGTATCCTCGCCCGGATGGGGCTCGACGGTACGGCTCGGCTCCGGGCAGGACCACGCGCGGCGCACGCTCGCCGCGGCGATCCGCCACCCGTCCCGGGCGTGGCATGACGCGCCGACGCTCCGCTCGTTCGGCCGCTCACCCGGTACCGCGCACAGGCTCGTGCACAGGCTCGCCGCGCTCGGCGTCATCGCGATACAGGCGACACTTGGCCGCGACGGCGGTATCCGTTTCACGTTCGGCGTGCGCCGCTGGCGTACGCACCCGATCCGCGTCGGTCTCACGCGCCGGATGCGCCCGGCCGCGGTCGCCGTGCTCCAGCTCGCCGCGTGGCCCGACGACGAGGGTCCTGCGGCCGAGGAGCTCGAGGAACCCGAGCCGCCTCCGCCTCCGACGAAGCGGGACCGTACGCCGTGGCACGAGCGGCCGGAGCCGCGCCTCCGGCCGACCTCGGACGGCCGACGCCCGTCGTTCGGCGAGATGATGCGCCGCTATGGCTACGATCGAGGTCCGCGCAATGACGAGGCGTGACCGTCCCTCGTGGTCCCACTATCCGGAGGGGTTCTCGTTCCTCCGCGCATCCTGGTCCGACCGGGCCCGGGTCGTCGGGATCGTCCTCGTCGTCATCCTGGTCGGGCTCGCCGGGTCGCTCCGATGACGCGCTACATATGGCCGACCTGGTCGCATTGCCACGTCCTCGTGCGGCGCCGCGGCCGGGTATGCGACCGCGCCGCGTGTATCTACCGCGGCGCGCCCGGGCTCCCGCCTCCGTCATGGCTCGTTATCGAGACGCTCCGATGATGCGTGAGACGGGTAGCGGGATCGGCGGGCCCGGGCCCATGACCGAGGCGGAGCTCCGGTACGCCTACGGGCTCCGGACGGGC
>Ga0137430_1000633_pt1 | contig 10007 bp, 6 predicted proteins | sample EasRivERMZT754_2_FD_104651 | JGI IMG/M metagenome (GOLD analysis project Ga0137430, IMG submission 104651) | Soil microbial communities from meander-bound floodplain in the East River, Colorado, USA - East River MetaG ERMZT754_2 | ecosystem: Environmental > Terrestrial > Soil > Floodplain ...
AAAACGACGGAACGGTTGCTCGGCCAGGTGCTCGAAGCTCGAAAAATGTCCTGCTGCCCATTGTATCAGCCAATAAAGCCAGGGGGCCAGGAGCGCGCCTCCCAGGAAGATTACCACCATGTAGATGACCAGCGAACGGACGGGGCGCATACGCGACAAAGTAGAAATTGGGTTTCTGGCTGCCAAGTCGATAATCGGTGGCCATCCGGAGCTTCGGACATTTTATCCTCGATGATAGTCGGGCACCGAGAGAAGGACAATCAGCGGTTGGCCCTCATTTCTTCACAAAAACCAACTCTGCGTCCTGTGCCGTTACCTGGATACGATCGCCGGGCTTGAATTCTCCTGCCAGAACTTTCATCGCCAAAGGGTTTAACAGCTTTTCCTGAATGGTTCGTTTCAAGGGCCGGGCGCCGAACTGCGGGTCATAACCTTCCTTTGCCAGCAGGCGTTTGGCTGCTTTGTCCACTTCCAGGCTGAGATGTTGTTGCGTCAGGCGTTTCTCCAGCCGCTGGAGTTGAATATCGACGATGGCGGCCAGTTGATTTTCGTCCAGGCTGTGGAAGACGATGATATCGTCCACGCGGTTGAGGAATTCCGGCCGGAAATGGCCGCGCAATTCCATGCGGACCTCGTTCTCCATTTGTGCGTGTTCTTGGGCCGACAATTTGCCGGCCTTGAAATATTCCTGGATGATGGGCGAACCGATGTTGCTGGTCATGATCACCACGGCGTTCTTGAAATCCACCGTGCGCCCCTGGCCATCGGTGAGCCGGCCATCATCCAGCACCTGCAGGAGGACGTTGAAGACGTCAGGATGGGCCTTCTCAATTTCGTCGAACAACACCACGCTGTAAGGCCTGCGGCGCACCGCTTCGCTGAGTTGTCCGCCTTCTTCGTAGCCGACATAGCCCGGTGGCGCGCCAATCAGCCGCGCGACGGTGTGCTTTTCCATGTACTCGCTCATGTCGATGCGGATCATCGCGCCTTCGTCGTCGAACAAAAACTCAGCCAGGGCGCGCGCCGTTTCCGTTTTGCCCACGCCGGTGGGACCCAGAAAAATGAATGAACCGATGGGACGGTCGGGATCCTGCAAACCGCTGCGGGCCCGGCGGACGGCGTTCGACACCGCGGTGACAGCTTCCTCCTGACCGATCACACGCTGGCGAAGACGCTCCTCCATGTGAAGCAGCTTTTCGCGCTCGCCTTCGAGCATTTTCGTCACCGGAATGCCCGTCCAGGAGGAAACCACTTGGGCGATGTCTTCCTCTGTGACTTCCTGGGTGAGCAGATGTTTTCCCGCCGGCATGTCTTGCAGCGCCTTTTCGGACGCGGCCAGTTTCTTCTGCAAATCGGGAATGCGTCCGTACTGAATTTGCGCGGCCAGGTTCAAGTCGCCGGAGCGCTGGGCCTTTTCCAATTCGAGCTTGGCTTGTTCGAGCTGGCTGTTGATCACGCTGATGGCGTTGATGGCCGCCTTTTCATTCTGCCATTGGGCCTTGAGCTTGGTGGATTGCTCCTTGAGGTCTGCCAGCGTCCGTTCCAGCCTGGCCAGCCGTTCGCGCGAGGCGGGATCTTTTTCCTTTTGCAGCGCGTTCTGTTCGATCTCCAATTGCATGATTTGCCGTTCCAGTTGGTCGATCTCCGTCGGCATCGAATCCAATTCCATCCGCAAACGCGAAGCCGCTTCGTCCATCAGGTCCACCGCCTTGTCCGGCAAAAAGCGGTCGGTAATATAACGGTGCGACAGAGTGGCGGCCGCGACCAGCGCGGCGTCCTGGATGCGCACGCCATGATGGACTTCGTAGCGTTCCTTCAAACCGCGCAGGATCGCAATGGTCGCTTCCACGGAAGGCTCTCCGACGTAGACGGGCTGGAAGCGGCGTTCGAGGGCCGGATCTTTTTCAACATGTTTGCGATATTCATCCAGGGTGGTGGCGCCGATGCAGCGGAGTTCGCCACGGGCCAGCGGTGGCTTGAGCATGTTGCCGGCATCGACGGCACCCTCCGCTTTGCCGGCCCCAACGATGGTGTGCAGTTCGTCGATGAACAGGACGATGCGGCCCTCGCTGGTGGTGACTTCCTTGAGGAAGGCCTTAAGTCGGTCCTCGAATTCACCGCGATACTTGGCTCCCGCAATCATCGCGCCCAGATCCATGGCCACGAGCTTTTTGTTGCGCAACGATTCCGGCACATCGCCGCTGACAATGCGCCGGGCAAGACCCTCGACGATGGCGGTCTTGCCGACGCCCGGCTCGCCGATCAGGACCGGGTTGTTCTTCGTGCGCCGTGTGAGAACCTGCATCACGCGGCGAATCTCGTCGTCACGGCCAATCACCGGGTCAATCCTGCCTGCGCGCGCCAGCGCGGTGAGATCACGCCCATACTTTTCCAGCGCTTGAAACTTATCTTCAGGATTGGGGTCCGTGACGCGCTGCGTTCCCCGCAACTCCACCAGCGCCTTGAGCACGTCATCGCGGCGGAGACCGTGCTTTTGAAAAGTCTTTTTGAGGCTGCTTCCACCTTGCTCGATCAAGCCGAGCAATAAATGTTCGGTGCTGGTGAACTCGTCTTTGAGCCTGGCGGCTTCGGATTGGGCCGCTGCCAGCGCCTTCTTGAGAGTCGAGCCGAGAAAGGTGTCGGTGGCGCCCTGGACCTTGGCGCGACGCTCCAATTCGGCATCAACATCGCGTCCAATGGCGCCCGGCGTGACGCCCAGTTTCTGGAGCAAGGGATGAATGAGTCCTTCCGGCTGGTCCAACAAAGCCAGCATCAGGTGCTCCCCATCCATTTCCTGGTGTGAATAGCGCGCGGCAATTCCTTGAGAGGCCTGAAGCGCCTCCTGCGCCTTGATTGTAAATCGCTCCAATTGCATGGAACAAAAGTAAGGTTCTAAAGCGGCGCGTCAAGAGGGGTTGGACTCCACATCATGCTTCAACTCCAGGCTTGGTTTTCCAAAAGCTTCGTGTAGCTTTAGCGCCCTGTTAGCCGTCAAGATCAGGTGAAGTGATGAGCCAGGGACGCGCCAGCGTCGAGCCACAGTCGCTCGGGCCCGGCGTCACGGGTTCCCACTCCTGATGTCGGATCGTGACTATGAAGCCGAGTCAAATTGCTCAGCGACCAGGACGGGCCACTCGCAAGAGACCTCAGCGGGTAAAGGTCGATTGGTCCGGGTCCACCCAATTCAAAGTGCCCATTCCGAAGGATGAAAAGGAACGGCTGGCCGATCTTTACCAGTACCAGGTGTTGGATACGCCAGGGGAAGAGGATTTTGACAATATCACGACGCTGGCTTCGCACATTTGCAACACTCCCATCGCGCTGGTCACGCTGGTGGATTCGAAACGGCAGTGGTTTAAATCCAAAGTCGGCGTGACGATTTCGGAAACGTCACGCGATGTCGCTCTCTGCGCTCACGCGATCATGCAGACGGATTTGCTGATCGTGCGCGATGCCTCGACGGACAAACGGTTTGCCCGCAACCCGCTGGTGACATCCAATCCCAAGATTCGGTTTTACGCCGGCGCCCCGCTGGTGAGTCCCGACAACCATGCGCTGGGCACGTTGTGCGTGATTGACCGTGTGCCGCGGGTGTTGACACGCGATCAAACCCAGGCCCTTAGAGCCCTGAGCCGCCAGGTCATGATGCAATTGGAAACCCGGCGCAAAATAATCGAGTTGAAACAGCGTTTGCTGGAACGGCGCCGCATGGAAAAGAATCTGCTGAGAGCCATGAAGTCGTTGGAGTCCGGCAACCGCGGCAAGGAAGAATATCTCTTGAAGGTACGACACGAGGTTCGGGCAACCGTGGGCGGCATCATCGAGATGGCCGGCCAATTGCTGGCGGGCGCGCTCACGCCTCAACAGCGGGAATACGCGGAGGCCGTTAATTCTTCAGCCCGTTCCTTGCTGGAGTTGGCCAACGATGCTTCGAATTCTTCCAAAGTGCAAGACCCGGGGGATCGACGCCGGAGGGCGGTATAAGGGAGTTCCCCGGGAAGCTTGCGTCTTGGCTGACTGCCCTACCGAGGAACGAAGAGGCGGCACCGAAGACAGTGCCGCCTGTTTTGCCACCGTTGAACAGGGTTAGGTTATGCGCGAGGACTGTTCAACTTACTCCTCCCTTTTGAAGATTCTATTGCCTGGGCGAAAGTGACTCTACGAGCCGTTCGTGAACGGTGATGGCTTGGGGGTGATTTCGAGCTCGCGTTGGCAACTGGGAGAGCTCGGTGGCGGCCTCTTCGATTTGGCCCAGCGCCAGCCAGTTTGCAGCCATGGTCAGATGCAAGGAGCTGTGAAAGCCGAGCGGCCGGAATTTTTTTTGCGTCACATTTCTTTTTGCGATCATAAAACCCTCGTGGACTCAGTGTTCCTGTTGTTTCACGCCAGAAATTCCAGCAGCGGCAGCGGAACAGTTCTTGAAAACAGTATCTTGTTTCAAGACACCGGTTGACCATAGGGCCTTTCCCTACTGACCTGGATTGGATGCCGCGCTCATGGTCAACCACGCCTTGCGAGAGGGCCTTCTTGTTTTGTCCTTTCTGTGTCAATCATGTTCTGTCCCCGTGCCCCCTCGCGCACCCGAACGCGCACACGGCTTCACCATTAGAGCGTAGCGGCGTCTCGGCAGAGCGCCGCAAACAATGGAAAAGACGGCGCTCTTCTAAGAAACCACTTTTGGAAAGCGTTGCTGAGCAGCAGGTTTTCTCGGCGTCGATTGAGGGCGTTTTCGCTTGGTGTGGGCTGGTTTCTTCCATGTGTAGCCCGCTCGAAGAGTCGGTGGGCGCTGCCGAGACGCCGCTACGCCGATCAACTTTCGCATTCCGGAAATTATTTTTGGCAATCGACACAGTGACGATGGAGAGCCTCATGCGAACCCCGGCGAGGGCGCCGGGCGCAACACGCGCGTGTGCCGACCGAAGACCTCGCCGGTCGGACCGGACGCCCAACGAATCACCCAATGGTGTGACTTGCGAAGGTGCCGGTGTGTTGCGCGAGGGCGTGGAACACTGCACGCGAAAGCCCGTGCGCTCCCATTGCAACTGAATCGTTCCAACTAAAGCGACAAGATGCTGGCGGCCGGGGTCTGCGATAGAGTCCCGCTTAATCTGAATTACTCGGGGCAGTCGGCAACTCCAGCCAGAACCGGCTGCCTTCGCCGGGTTGCGATTCCACTCCCACGCAACCTCCCATGCGCTCGGCCCCCTTGCGGACGATGGCCAGCCCAACTCCCGTGCCGGAATATTTATCGCGAGTGTGCAGGCGCTGAAACAATCCAAAAATCTGGCGTTGATGAGCGGGGGCGATGCCGATACCGTTGTCCTCGACCCACAATCGCACCACGCCGTTTTTGTCCTCGCTCCAGATCCGGATTTTCGGCGCAGCGCCTGGTTTGACAAATTTCATCGCGTTGTCGATCAGGTTCGTCAGGATGTGCAATAAGGTGGGAGGGTGGGCCACCACGCTGGCCAAAGGTTTTTGGATTTCGAGCTCGGCTTTCTTTTCCTGGATTTCCTGGCCGACCGAGGTTACCACTCGATCGAGGGCCGTTTCCGGATTCATCGGCACCAGTTCCAGTTCGGACTGAGTCAAGCGACTGTACTCCAGCAGGTCGTGCAGCAGCTTGTCCATGTAGGAGGCGGAATTGACGATGCGTTGCGCGTAATCCTTTCCGTCCTGGTTTAATTGCTGGCCGCACTCCTCCAGCAAGGCGGCCGCGAACCCCTGCATCGAACGCAAGGGCGCCCGCAAGTCGTGTGAAATGGAATAATTGAATGCCTCCAGCTCCTTGTTGATTTCCGTCAGCGCCACAACGCGCTGGTTCAACTGGCCGTTCAGACTGTGGATTTCCTGTTCGGCGTTTTTGCGAGCGGTAATGTCGCGGGCAAAAATGTAGATCAATTGCTCGGAAACAAATGGCGCCGCCGTCCAGCCAAGCCAGCGGTAGGAATCATCTTTGCAGCGGTAACGGCCTTCGAAGTACGTGGTGGCGCCCGCCTTCAGTTGGTTGAATTGCTCGAGCATGGCGGGCCGATCCTCGGGATGCACCAGATCAAGACCTGAAGTTGTTTTCAATTCCTGCTCGTCAAAGCCCAGGGTTTTCTCCCAGGTCGGGTTGAGTTGCAGCAAATAACCATTGAAGTCGGCGATGGCCAGCAGGTCGATCGACAAAACAAAGAAACGGTTGCGTTTGGTTTCCGCTTCCAGCCGGTCCTCAGCTTCGGCCAGTTGGCGGCGGTGCTGGGCCTCTTCCATGAGACGCAAGCGTTCGGCTTGTTCCTTGATTTGCTCGGTATTCTTGTACAATTCGACGAACACCGAGACTTTGGTCCGCAGCACTTCCGGCACAATGGGCGAGAGGACATAGTCCACCGCCCCCAGCGTGTAGCCTTTGAGGATCTGGCCCTCGGATTGATTGATGGAGGTGGTGAAAATGATGGGTGTGCGTTCCGAACGGGGACGCTGCCGGATCAGAGCGGCGGTTTCGTAACCATCCATGCCTGGCATGAAGACATCGAGCAGAATGACCGCGAAGTCCTGATGCAGCAGATGGCGCAAGGCCTCCTTGCCGGAGTTGGCCTTGATGATGTTCTGTTCCAGGCTGGCGAGCGTCGCTTCCAGGGCCAGCAATTTGTCGGGCCGATCATCCACCAGCAGGATGTTAACTTTCATACCACTCAACGACGGATCGCCGTTTGGGGAATAGACCGGCGTCGGCGGGGCGGCCGGTGTCACATTTCGCGCAAGAACGGCATCAGCATCCATGACGCAAGCTTCTTATCGATGCAACCACAACCGCAGAGTCGCGCGCAGATGTTCGGGATCGACCGGTTTGGAGACATAATCCGAAGCCCCGGCCGAGATGCACTTTTCGCGATCGCCTTTCATGGCCTTGGCCGTCACGGCAATGATAGGAAGCTGGCCAAAGCCAGCCAATTCACGAATGGCACGAATGGTGGCATAGCCGTCCATCACGGGAAGCATGATGTCCATCAGGACAATGTCAATATCCCGATGATCGATCAAAAGGCGGATCGCATCCTTGCCGTTTTCGGCCGAGAGCGTCCTCATTTTGAAACGCTCCAGCATACTGGTCATGGCAAAGATGTTTCGAATATCATCGTCCACCAGCAAAGCTTTCCTGCCTTCCAGGGCCGAGTCGTGGAGCCGCTCCAATATCTGGCGCTGGCGTTCCGTGAAGCGGGCCAGATTGCGGTGCAGCAGCAGCGCCGTTTCATCCAGCAATCGGTCCGGCAGATGAGGCTCCCTGACCAGGACCACCTCCGCCAGGTCTTTCACTCGCGATTGATCGGCTTCCGTCAAATCATTCTCCGTATAGGCGACGACGGGCAACGGATGTGACGCCGTGGTCCGTTTGATCTGTTCCAGCACGTCGGCACCGGGCGTGTCCGGCAGATCCAGATTGAGCACTGCACAATCAATTTTTTGGGATTGAATGGCCGTCAATGCCTCCTGCCCTGTGCTGGCGAACGTCACTGTGGCATCTTCATTGCCAATGACATCGGTGATCGCCGCCCGCTTGCTGGTATCCGGCTCCACGAGCAGGAGATTCCTGACCGGGCGCTCGATAAAATCCTTCAGTTCATCGAAGCAGGCTTCCACCGTCTCTTTCTGGCCGGCCTTTTTAAGATAAGACAAAGCGCCATGAGTCAGCGCGGGTTGACTGTTGTCATCCACACTCATCATTTGGACGGGGATATGGCGCGTGACCAGGTCCATCTTCAGGCGTTGGAGCACACGCCAGCCGTCCAGATCCGGGAGGTGAACATCCAGCAGGATGGCATCCGGCTTGAATTCACGCGCCATGGACAGCGCGGCGGCGCCGGAAGCAGCCACCACGCCTTTAAAACCTTTCTCGTGGGCAATCTCCAGGAGTGCTCGCGCGTAATGCGGGTCATCTTCCACGATCAGCACCAGGTGGTCCGAAGGTTGGATTTGGCCCTGGTCGTCTTCCACCAGCATGTCGGTGGGAATCTGAATTTGTTCCGTTGCCGCGGCCACCGCCGGCTCGCCGTTGGGCGTCTCAGGCACGGGCAGCGCGCGAGGCGGAGGAGATTCCTTGCGCCCCGTGCGCGCGGTCAAATATCGCTGCGGCAGATAAAGAGTGAACATGCTGCCCTGGCCCATATTGCTGGACAGCCGGATTTCTCCGCCCAGCAGACGCGCAATCTCACGGGAGATGGCCAGACCCAGGCCGGTCCCGCCGTATTTGCGGCTGGTGCTTCCATCGGCTTGCTGGAAGGCCTCAAAGATAATCTGCTGCTTCTCCGGAGCGATGCCGATGCCGGTGTCTTTGACCGAGAAGGCGATGACGGTTCCGGCGCGATTAAGGATTTCATTGTCCGGGTTCCAGCCGCTCGAGGCCGCCTTGATTTCCATCGCCACCTGGCCCTTCTCCGTAAACTTGAACGCATTGGAAAGCAGGTTGCGGATGACCTGCTCCAGCCGTTGCGGGTCGGTGTTGATCTGCGGTGGCAGGCCCCGCTCCAGCCGGATCTGGAAGTCGAGCTTCTTGGCTTCAGCCACGTGGCGGAAGGTGCGCTCGACGTAATCCTGCAGCTCGGCGAAACGGAAGTCGGAGATATCGACGGTGACGGTGCCGGATTCGATCTTGGAGAGATCGAGGATGTCGTTGATCAGGCTCAAGAGGTCCTGGCCCGAAGCATGGATCGTCTTGCAATACTCGATTTGTTTGGCCGAGAGGTTGCCTTCTGTATTCAAAGACATTTGCTGCGCGAGAATGAGCAGGCTGTTGAGCGGCGTGCGCAGTTCGTGCGACATGTTGGCCACGAATTCGGATTTGTACTTCGAGGTGAGCGCCAATTCCTTGGCCTTCTCTTCCAGCGAGTGCCGCGCTTGTTCCACCTCGGTGTTCTTGCGTTCGACTTCCGCGTTTTGTTCGGCCAGCAGCCGGGCCTTCTCTTGCAGTTCCTTGTTGGTGGTCTGCAATTCTTCCTGGCGGCTCTGCAATTCCTTGGCCAGCGACTGCGATTGCTTGAGGAGATCCTCCGTGCGCGTGTTGGCTTCAATGGTGTTCAGCACGATGCCGATACTTTCGACCAATTGATCCAGGAACGCCTGGTGGACCGGACTGAACTTTTCAAACGAAGACAATTCCATCACGGCCTTGACCTGGCCTTCGAAGAGCACGGGCAACACGATAATGTTCGTCGGCGTCGCCTGGCCCAGGCCGGAACTGATTTGCACGTAGTCCGCCGGCGGATTCGTGAGCAGGATTCTTTCCTTCTCCAAAGCGGCCTGGCCGACCAGCCCTTCGCCCAGCGAGAAGCGATTGCCGACGCGCTTGCGACTGCGATAAGCATAACTGGCCAGCAGCTTGAGGAAGGGTTCGTTCTTTTCCTCCTGAATCTTCTCCTCAGGAGCTTCTTCCTTGGGTGTTTCCATCAGATAAAACACGCCATGCTGGGCCGTAACCACAGGCGCCAGCTCTGAGAGAATGAGTTTGCCTACCGTCAGCATGTCCTTTTGGCCCTGAAGCATTCGGCTGAACTTGGCCAGGTTGGTCTTGAGCCAATCCTGCTCGTTGTTCTTGATGGTGGTGTCTTTCAGGTTGCGGATCATCTCGTTGATGTTGTCCTTGAGGGCGGCCACTTCGCCTCGCGCTTCGACTTGGATGAAGCGCGTCAGATCGCCTTTGGTCACAGCCGTGGCCACGTCGGCAATGGCGCGCACCTGCGTGGTGAGGTTGGCGGCCAACTGATTGACGTTGTCGGTAAGATCCTTCCAGGTGCCTGCGGCGCCCGGCACGTTGGCCTGTCCGCCGAGTTTGCCTTCCACACCCACTTCGCGGGCGACGGTGGTGACTTGATCGGCGAAAGTGGCCAGCGTGTCGATCATGCTGTTGATGGTGTCGGCCAGTTCGGCGATTTCGCCTTTGGCCTCGACCAGCAACTTGCGTTTCAAATCGCCGTTCGCGACGGCAGTCACCACTTTGGCGATGCCCCGGACCTGATTGGTCAGGTTGC
>Ga0137430_1000634_pt1 | contig 9992 bp, 22 predicted proteins | sample EasRivERMZT754_2_FD_104651 | JGI IMG/M metagenome (GOLD analysis project Ga0137430, IMG submission 104651) | Soil microbial communities from meander-bound floodplain in the East River, Colorado, USA - East River MetaG ERMZT754_2 | ecosystem: Environmental > Terrestrial > Soil > Floodplain ...
CGCATTCTTCTCTACCTGGATGATCGCCTTTTCTGTTATCGGATCGGGATGATTGAACAGGGGAAGATCGTGTTCGGGATCAGTCCCGTTTCCGCTTTTCTGCCTTGTCATTTTTATTCCTTTCTTACTTGATCTGTAAAGTGCGTTTTTCGACTATCTCTGCTTCAGGTATCGGTCCATTACTCAGAATGAATTCCTTTGCGGCGACTTTGTTAAATTCTCTTTTCTCGCTGATCCTGACAAAGATTTCCCGCATGTCTTCCAGCGGCATTCTCGGTTCCGTACTGAAGGAAGACCGCCAGGACAGACTATGCGGACTTTTCTTCCAGGTCTCGCCGTAGCCTAGCAGACCTGACAGACTGGACTTGGAGTAGTCACGATGGCGGCGTAACCTGTCCCGCCTTCTGGACAGTTCGTCAATCTCTGCTGTCAGTCCTGCTTCATCGCTTGCCAGGTTCTTCAGGTACTTAACCCAATTCTCTATTTTTTCGTTCCTTGACAACGAAAGCGCGTCCAAGCGCGCTTCCTGTTCTTCTGTTATCTCTCCGCCCTGTTCTTCTACTTCTGACAGAACGTCAAGCATGTCTGCCTGAATTTCGTATAGCGTCATTCATTTTCCTTTCTGATCTTCTGTCTTCGTGGAATATCACGATGCGGCGTCTGGAATAAGCATTCCTTGTCGCAGTAATACCTTGGATCTTCCCAGTCGAAGGTAGGTTTCATTCGGACATAATCTGTCACCAGGTCAAGTCGGATCTTCTGATGACAGGTCTCGCAGTACTGGATCATTTTAGGTTTAGTTGGTATCGTCATTGTGTTTCCCTTTCCATCGCGGCGAGTTCTTCACGCATCGTTTTGCATTCAGCCTTCAGACCAAACCCATAACGTTCTTCTATGCGATGTTCCACCCGCTCCACGAAAGCGCGGATGGCTTCTAATTGAACTTGCTTACGCACTCCCATCTGTTCCATCAGTTTTACCTGTTCGAGAATGGCGCGGATGGCAATCGGTATTGGATCCTTATAGTCACCTTTCCATGAACCCCAATCTTCGGGGGCATATTCTAACCATTCAATCATTTCATCAATCGTTGGTTCGGTCTTCATCCTGGATCCTTCCTGAATCTATATCCTGGTCTAAGACATCCAACCAGGATTCAAATTCTTCTATGACGACGACCGCCTGTCCTTCGTTCAAGTCCTTCCGCTTGTCCTGTCCTGTCAAGGTCTTCATCCTTGCCTGAATTACATTCAGGTTTACGCCAGCGGTTCTTAGTTGCTGGATTAATTCGCCGATCGCCGCGATGTTATCCTTCAGTCCCAGGTTGCGTCCTGGTAGAACCTGTTTCGCTGGCATAGCAGGACTGATAAAGTCCTGGACTGCTTTAGCCTGCCTGTCTTCAGTCCTGATTGACTCAACTTCTGATTCATCCAACATGCCAAGACCGCAGATGGAAAGCGTCACGCGCCGTTTAGCCTTCGTGACTGCTTTCAGCTTGGCGTTCACCAGGTCTTCGCCTTTGAGGAAGGCGATGGAAGTTGCGCCAAGGTCTGCATCGGTCCTTCCTTCTGCATTCCTGGCATATGCCGTAACCTGGTAGATTCCATCATCAGTCTGAACGGTCTCGAGTTTTTCAATACTGATTCCTTTGAGCGTCCTTAGTTGATCTGTCGCAGACTTGTTCGCATAGAGAACAGTCTTTCCTTTGAGTACCAGGTAATTGAAAGGTTGCGTCAACGGGTTTAATCCAAGTGACTCGCAAACTGCCTTGTAATAGTAGACTCGTTCGTCGTCTGACAGTTTAGACAGGTCGCCTTTAATCAGGACCTGTTCCAGTTTGTTCGCCATGTTCTCTGTCTTCACTAATGCTTCAGTCATTTTCTTTTCCTTTCATTTAGTTTGGAAGTTGAATTGAAGGAATACCGACGGAATTGCCCTTGCTCGTCTGTCCTGCTGTCACCAGTAAGTATTCCTTCAAACCTTAAACATCAATTTCCTTGGGCCATTCTTCCCTGACCAGCCGCTCTGCTATTGCGGCCAGTCTTACGAATTCCAACGCATTCATCGTATCCATCGCCTGCTTGAAACTGACATGTGAGACGACGTGTTTTCCTGTCTGCTTGTTCCTCACGAAATACCTGGTCAGGTCATCGGCATGTTGAAGTATCTCGTACCTGCCTATCGCGTCTTTTTCTGCCATTGGATGGTCCTTTCTCTGATGTCTTCTCTGGTCAGTCCAGGTTCGCCAGAGTACCGCCGTTCATTTGCCATTTCCGCTCTGTCCTGTTCCAGATTGTCAACGCAGGACTGCGAACAGTAGAAGTCCTGGTAGTCATCCATGAGGACTGCTTGATCTACCTTGAACGGTTTCTTGCATCTGTCACAGATGTCAGCGCCGTAGTACGGAGTTCTAGGACTGAGGACAACCCATTCATATCGTCTGGTCATCGCTTGCCGCCTTTCTGGTCATTCAGGGCGAGATTGATAAGCGTGACTATATGCCTGTTCCATTCGCTGTTTGATGACTCGCACATCGCCTTGATGCGATCCAGACATCTGGACAGGACTAATATCCTGCCTTCCAGGACGAACATCTGCCTTGCGATTCCTTCTGCGACTTCTAACTGCGCCTTCAGGTCTCGCTGTTCTCTGTCCAGGTCATCATGCCGGACTGAATATTCGATCCCGTCTTCCAGGTCTTCCGGTTCGTCTGCCGGAAAGTCATCAGGTCTGGTATCTGCCGGAAATTCATCTGCGACGTAGTATCCTTTATTGCTATCGTATGCCATGTCTTTTTTCCTTTCTTATCTGCTCGAGTTCTTCCATTACCTGGTCTGCCGCCTCGACGCATTCCCATAGATCTTTGATCTGTCTTCTGAAGTAGATCCAGGTCAGGATGGATCCAATGGCGGATCCGACGAGAAGCGTTGAGGCGATCAGCGTCCAGGTAGTCATCATCAGGACTTCATCCTGTCTTCTGTTGCGGGATCGGTTTCAAACGGCTTCCATTCTGACTCTGGATGCAGACGCTTCCATTCTGCGTTGTACTGGAAGTCCAGATCGTTGTCTTCCTGCCAGATCTGCTCGATTTCCTTCTGGATCTGATCCTGAAGTTTGTATAACTGCTTCCTTCTGCCGCGAAGTTCGTGGCGTGCTTCCTGGATGGATTCAAAAGTCATTGCCGCTTCCTTTCCTGATCTGCGAATTGATTTTCTTCAGTTCGTCTTCCAGAAACGCCTGTTGTTCTGCCAGGTCTTTCCATGCCGCGACGTGATGGACGATCTTCGCTTTGGTCAGGTCTATGTCAACTTCCAGCTTGATCTGCTGATCCTTCAGTTCGGCCAGAGTCAGATCAGCGTTCCGGTAGATCTTCAGACCAGGTACTGCGGCGAATCTTTCCTTGAAGGTTTCATAGTTCTTCATGATCTGGATGCATTGGTTTTTCGTCAGTCCTGACAGGCGACTGACCTGGACGACATCAAACATGTTGACCTGTCCGAGTACTCTGATCCTTTCATATGCGTCCAAGTCTGCCTGCGTGACTCTGATAACTTCCTGACTTTTCTTGATGACTGCCTGGACTGTCTTCTGTTTATTGGTCATTTTATTTGCCCCCCATCTGTCTGCTGTAGTAGTAGTCTGCCGCGCTTCTCATTTCGTCTTCAGTCATTTCGACATCGAGAAGATCCTTTCCTGGTATCAAGTCATCTGGCCATTCATTCATCGGACTGCGGCGCAGTTTCTCGTATTCCCGATATGAGGAATGAAGGTCTGGAAGATCCTGTTCGCTGACTGGTACATCATCTATGTCGATGCCCAGTCCTTTGAAGGTCGCTTCCTCAAAGCGTCCCAAACTGAATCTCGGATTATGACGTTGAAGGACTTCCGAAATCTCGTTGGCGATCAAAGTAAAAAGTCGCTTCTCGCCCGTCGATAATCTGCCGAACTTCCTGATCTGTCGGCGAGTACCTTCATTCAAAGCCCCCGCGAGTAAGATATAATCTTTTCTTGTCATTTCATTTTCCTTTCTGATCTGGTCTGTTCTCTACTGAAGGAAGTATAGTTCAACTTTGTTAAACAAGCAATAGGCCCAACGATTTTATTTGAATTTAATTTCCTGCTGGTCTTCCTGGTCTGGATCTTCCTTCAGTACCTGGTAGCAGGCAGGACAGAAGATTCCAAGGTAGACGCCGCGAGCAGTCCAGATGCGCCGCACAGCGTCCTTGTGACACCGTTTTCCGCATTGGCAGTACCTGATGTCCTGCTCGTTTATCTCGGTCGTTTCTGATCGGTCTCTGGTCATCTGATCTTCCTTTCCTACTCGTCGCCGTACATGGTCCAGGGGTCTTTATCCGCCAGGTTCTGTTCCAGGACTATGATCTGTTCTTCCAGTCCCACGATATGCTTCAGGATCTCGTCCTTATGCCTGCCGTAGTAGGGTCGGTCCAGACATTTTCTGGTATAGCGGAGTTCGGAATTCAGATTCCAAAGTGCGCGGCGGATCTGTTCTATCGGATCCTGTTCGTCGTCCTGGTCTTCTGAATCCTGGTCATCAGGTTCTGTATAGTACCGGTCGGCCATATCTGCCAGATCGTGGGAATTCACGATGGCGTAATTTTCTGATTCATAGTCCTTTGTCATTTCTGGTATCCTTTCCTACGATTCGGTTAATTCTTCTCTAACTGCCAGGGGTCCAGGTCTTCAGGGATAGCAGACCTTGGACCCCTGATCTTTTCACATGCCTTTTGTCATCGCCTTGAGTTCTGCCTTGATTCTTTTGGCGGTCTCGCCGCGCCAGGATCCAGCGTTGTTGAGGAAGCGAAGAACTATGCCAGCGGCAGAGTCATAGCCATACTTGTCCTGGAAGGATGTCAGCGTAAACATCGCTTCCAGGTAAGGACGAGCCGCATAGTTGACGTTCTTCCATTCCCGACTGATTTCTGCGGCAATGTCTGATATGGATCTGACTTCTGTTGATGTTGCGATTGTCATTTCAATTATCCTTTCGATTCTGAAATTCTGATCTGTTGAAGTTTGGCGAGTTCAAGTTTGAAACTGAGGATGGATTCCGCCCTGACCTGTTGCGCCCTGGCCGCCGCCGCTACCGCTGGTAGCGACTTTGGACTGGATGCATACTTGACCAGGGTCTTGATCGTGTCCTGAAGTTCTGAGATTGTCATCGCGTTGAATTCCTTTGTGTAGTCAATCATTGCCTTATCTTCCTTCCTTGATCGCCGCGATACTTTTGAAGGTCTCGACGACATCAAACCTGGTCACGACCTTGACGATGCGCAATTCAAGGTCTTCATTCTCGCGCTGAAGTTTGTGAACCTTAATACGCGCCCTGGTCTTCGTTTCTTCTCTGAAGTCCGCCGACATCCAGCGGCCATATTCCTGACTGTATCTCTGGACTTGATATTCGATCTGGTCTGTCATTTCCTTTTCCTTTCTCTGTCTGACTGAATCCATTCTAGTTTAACAAGGTTAAACAAGTCAATAGGCAATCAGGAATAATCCTGATTTATTTTCGCGTCGCTGAAGTCTACTTCTGCCGGCGAAGGTTCGCTGATCTTGTAGACCTGGCGCAGACTAACTTCCAGGGCGATCAGTCCTGATCTATGCCAGTCAAGATCTTTTCTGATGCTGACGATGTTCTCTGATGCTCGCTGGATCCTGTCTGACAGGTTGCCAAGATGATCGAAGCGGTTATCGTGGAAGACATCGCCGGTCGCGGCGTTAATCTTGACTTCCAGGTTCTGCGCCAGGTACTCGGCTTGACTGACTATCATGTTGCTGATGTCCTGGATCGTCTCTCGCTTCTCTGCGATCCTGGATTCCAGGTCTTCTATTACTGCCGTGATCTGTTCAAAGTTTGTCATTTCAATTTCCTTTCTGATCTGCCAGTCCGTTCTGTTTGAGGACTGCGTAATATGCTTCGTCCAGTCGAGCCTGAAGGACCGATTCTGCCGCCTTCAACCGCCATTGCGCTTTTACCTTCTGACTGAAGGAAGACTTCCGAAACATCAGGTTTCCTGCTGTTCTTATTTCGTCTTCCAGTTCGTTGATTGTCATTTCTTCCAAGGTCTTCATCTGATCTTCCTTTCTCTGTCTGATCCAATTAATGGATCAGCTTGATAACGTGAATTGCGTGATGCATAAAATGGACGCCGTGGTGAACGACTAGTTCTACCTGTTCCAATTTCTCTGCAAAGTACCGGACTATCTCTGCTGTCTCTGACCAGACCGCATCGTGGACTGTCTTGACTGTCGTGTGCGTGGCGTTGATGAAGTGTGCTTTTGTCATTCGTTTTCCTTTGTCTTGTTCTCTGACAAAGGAAGTATAGTTTAACATTGTTAAACAAGTCAAGCACCATAATTATTAAATCTGTCATCGCTGTTTCTAATGTAGGAATCGCGCTACCTGGTAAGCGTCCTGGAAGGATCTTCCAGGACTGGATGACCTGATCTACTGGTAGGAAGGATCCAACGACCTGGCGGCCTTCCACGCCTCATTGTAGGCGTCTATATACTCGTTGGACTTTCTGCCTTTATGAGTCTTCTCGCCGGTAATATGCTTGGCGTAGATGTCGCAGATTATGTCCTTCTGTCTTGGCGAGAACTTTTGAAATGGCGTGGTCATCAGTTGACCGTACATATCGGAAATGAATTGCGACCTGGATCCTTCTGCCAGGATGCCGAAGACTCGGATCAGATCCTTGTTCGCAATCTCTGCCTGTCTCATTTCCTGTTCAAGCCGTTCCTGTCTGGCGTCCTGTTCTCTGTTCCATTCGGCCCGCTTCGCATCCTTCTCTGCCTGGTCTGCCTGGATCTGGTCCGGCGTTCTGTAATTCCGGCGGACTGTCTTTACCTGTCTGGACAGATCCTTGTCGGTCTTCTCAACGCAATCTGATCCGACCTTAAACTTCCTGCCATCTGAGGACTGGATATGGAATTCATACATGATGCCAGTCCCGCAATAATCACAGGTTCCGCCAGGTTGACTATGACCAGGACAGGCAGAGTAAACATTCTTCGTAACGGCTACGCACTTGAACGGGGCTTTGCCGAAGCCCCTGGATTCAAATGGATGGATGATTGTCTGTTCGTTTGTCATTTCTTGTTCCTTTCCTTCTGTCCTGGTCTACTTCAAGTCCTTCAGGCAGGGCGCAAACTTCGTGTTATGAAGGTATCTGTTCAACGCTTCGGCTTCGGTCAGGTCTTCATTTGCCATATCTTCCTGGATCATATCCATTCCCCAGACATGCTTGACTGCTTCTAATCTGGTCTCGACATCAAAGGTGAAGACGTTGTCCTTCAGTCCGCGATTCAGATGAGCGCATCCTGCCTTGTGAACTTCTGCATCGCCGTGCCTGTCGTTTATGTGAGTTAATTTCGTTGTCATTTTCGTATTTCCTTTCTCTTTCCTGTTCTCTACTGAAGACAGTATAGTTTAACAATGTTAAACAATACAAGCCCCTAAATCATTAAATTCCGTTTAATCCTGGATCCTAATCTCTGACCTGGATCTCGATGCCTTCCTGCCTGTCAGAACGACCCATTCCTTTCATTAGGTACTGCTTCATGAGGAAGGACTTTGAGACTCGTAGACGCTTTGCCTGCGCCTTCAATGTCTTATGTAGATCTGCATCCAGTCTAAATGCTACGAAATCGGTTTTGCTCGCTGTCTGTTGAGTATTCTTCATAATACCAGACAGGATATAACAATGTTAAACGATTGTCTATACCTGAAGGAATCAGGGATGGTAGGACAAGGGCAGGAAGATAAAAGTCGCTCTGAGGCGTTCCTGATTGAAGGAAAGTAGACCAGGTCTTCCAGGATCTAATCAGGATGCGGAAGACCTGGAATCAGTCTACTTGGGTTGTGGTTGACCGCCAGGCGCCATTGGGTTGACCGGTTTCGGCGCATTTGGATCTGCTGGAAGTTGAGTCGCCTGGTGTTGCTTATAGTGCGCTACCAGACTCTGAATAGCCTGCTTCAGTCCATCCATTTCGCCGCGCTTGTCTGCCGGTAGATCGACTTTCAACTTATCGATTGTAACCGTGATTCGCTGGATCTCGGCATCGCTCTGGTCCTGGAATTGGCGGTCCTTCTGCTGGCGTTCCTTGTCCTGGCGTTCACGATCCAACTGCGATTGATCTGGCATGATGTTCTCTCCGTTTGTTCTAAGGTTGATGGATGCCAGACCTGGATCGATTCCAAGACCTGGACAGTAAGTACTCGCAAGTATAATGCCAGAGTCTACTGGTTCGCAGTCATTACTGCTGGATCTGCCATCCTGGATGGCGCATGTTCTATCTCGTCGCAGAAGGTCTCGAAGACCTGGTCGGCAAAAGGCCAGATGAATGCGTTGACTCTGCTTACCAGGAAGGCGTGGTCGGCATCTTCCAGCGCCAGCGGAGCGCCTTCGTTTAGTCCTTCCAGTCTGTCCAGGATCCTGATCGCCTTCCTGTTCGTGTCTCTATCGAATCCTGTTCTCTGTCCTGATTGACTGTCCAACGCTTCGCCTACGATAAGTTCTATCTGCTTGGCGTAGTTCAATCTGACCTGTTCACCTTTTCTTGTTTCTACTTCCTTGAGCTCGATATATTTCATTCGACTAAGTAACCTCCGAAAAAGATCTTCATCCATCCAGTACCATAATTCGCATACAGCGCATTATTGGACTTACTCATGACAATCGCGCAAGTCCCGACAGGTACTACGCCGGTGATACTATCGCCGCTGTTGTTCGGCGGACTGTCCATCACAGGGATGTAAAGGAATCCGTGTTTCGCGTTTGTTGCCAGACTCGCGCCACGATTGATGACTACGTCGCCGCCGCCATTTTCCACTACGATGGCACGCCTGGTCGTTGCGTTGACTGCGTTGATCCTTAGACCAGTATACTCGCCTACGACGGTCGGGAAATAAGTCACCACCGTAATGCCAGTCAACTTATATGCCGCTGTTGAAATGCTTCCAGTATTCTGCGCGTAGATCTCGCAGATATTATCACCCAGCGTTCCAATGCCGCCTGTCCCGCCATTCAGATGATCCCATATGAGCGACAGTCCTACTCGCGCACCAGTACCTGGCGAAACGGCTCCGCTGTGATTATGCCGAAACCAGATCTGTTGCGCGTAGTCATTCGCAATCGTAGCTGATCCAGTCAAAGTATGATCGATGATGATTGTCGGATCGTTACTGGTAACCGATGTCGTCAATCTTAAATCGCCGCTGGTAATATGACTCGCATCTATACTGCCCCATCCAGGTACGGTCCCGCCTTTCAAATACTGACTCGCTGTACCTGCCGCAGTACTGACCAGGTTCCCGCCGGTCTGGTAGAAGACGCCGCCATTCGTTCCTGTTGATACTCTGATGCCAGTAGTCAGTACCTGGACATAATGCGTGCCTGCTTCAATCGTGGCATGAGTACTCGAGACATAGATCCGTTTCGTGGCGTCCCATGTGCCCATTTCAATAACAGTATTCTGACTGAATGCATCATTCCAGTAGGCACGAATCTGCCCGAAGTTTGTCATTCCAGATCTATCGCCTTGAAACAAGATCGTTCCTACGTTCGTGCCGCTGGACACGAATCCTGTTCGCTGGATGATATGCGTCAAGGCCGCTGAATTACTTAAGGTCAGCGTCCCGCCTAACTGAAGGTTTGGACTGCCGACGCCGACTACTGAAGATGTCAAAGCCGCAAGCGTTCCGCCGCTGTTCCACTGCAAGGTATTAACAGGCAGACCTGGACTGCTTCCTGTTGCCGATGCTGTCAGAACTTTATTCGGATGCGTACCTGTGATTGATAGACCTGATCCAAGATTAAGCCAACTGACTATGCCTTGAGCGTTGTCCCAAAAAGGAATGTTATCTGCTGATGCCGGCGAAGCGGTTGGAACAAAGTATCCAGAATTATGCCGATACCAGAGCGATCCGTTTGTACCGCTTGAGAACTTAAAACCAGCACTATCGACAGAAA